>Ga0105049_10000454_pt1 | contig 44932 bp, 37 predicted proteins | sample MAT06_FD_78087 | JGI IMG/M metagenome (GOLD analysis project Ga0105049, IMG submission 78087) | Freshwater microbial communities from Lake Fryxell liftoff mats and glacier meltwater in Antarctica - MAT-06 | ecosystem: Environmental > Aquatic > Freshwater > Ice > Liftoff microbial mat | place...
GAATGGGGCAACTCGTGCAGCATGTGCTCGTCGTCGATGCAGTCCATGCAACAGTCGAGCGAAGAGAGCGAGACGCTAGATGCATTGGCTGAAGCTCTCGCCGCGCTTGGATTCGGATCACCGCTCGAGTTTGTCGAGTGGGGAACCACCGCGTCGCTGGAGCAACTGGCGACGGTGGGTTCAGGGCTTGCCGCAGTGCTCGATGCGAAGGGAGGCGAGTGACATGGCACGGCAATTCTCACCCTTCTCTCGAGCACTCGCGGGCATCGTCGGCGCGAGTCTCCCGCTGCTCATGCCTGCGTCAGTCCGCGCGGATATCACCCTCTTCTCCGGCTTGAATTCGTTCGACTCGTGGGCCAGCGCGGCTGGGGCGTACACAACGATCGACTTCACCGATTTCCCGGTCAACACCCATCTGACAAACGAGTACGCATCGAGCGGAGTGATCTTCAATTCAGATGATCCAGACGTCATCCTCGGGCCAGCGTGCTCGACCTTCACCCTCGATTGCTGGGGATTGAATGGCGTCCATCAGACCGGCATTGACTTCCTCGCGCCGACGTACTCATTTTCGTACCACCATCGTGGTAAACACCAAGTATTCCTCTTCGATGGCGCCACCATGATCTACGCGAGCCCTGGCTTCGGTGGTTCGGGCGGTCCTTTCTTTGATGGGCTCATCTCGACGCAGGCGTTCGACCGGATCGAGATCGTTCCTTGGCAGGACCCGACGGCGTCAGTTGCAATCGACAACATCTACTTCTCGTCCATCCCGACGCCGCCAGCGTTTGCGGCGCTGCTGATCGGCGGCCTCTGGCCGTCGCGACGGCGACGAGATCGACGCGCGACATGAGCTGACGTTGCCAAGTACGCGATGAAGCAATCCGGCCGCGCGAGACTTGACTCGCGCGGCCGTTCATCAAACCGTTCGTTAGGAAACCACAGTTGCCACTCCCGCTCGACGGCAGCTCATCGTTCGTCGCCTCACGAGCTGCAGTGAATTTCCCCGCCGTGAGAGTTGCGTGCGCTACCCATCGTCACCCGTCAGCGACCAACCGAACGAGCTGAATCGTTAGGTACCGCTGCTGGGCCGACGTTGAATGCGCTCTTTCAGAAAGAGTCCCAACCATGCTGCGGGTATATACGCAAACAATAGATCCGTCGTGCTAAACCAAGCCGGCGCAGGAAGCATCACGACATTGGCGATGCCCCCGAGTAGGAAGAGGCCGCCGACGATGTACGCGGCAACGGCTGACTTTCGGGGAGCGAGCAGAGCCGCGACGCAGGCGCCAACCACGGTGCCGAGCGCGTGGGCCAAGAACGGGAAGATGAAATGCCGTGGCTCAAAGAGATGCAACGAGGCCTTGAGCCCCTCAACCGTTGTCACATCAGCACCCGGCGGTGGCGCGATGACCTTGCCACTCACCATGATCAAAGCCATGTTGACGACGCTGCCGACCACAAGTCCCACCACGACTGCTAGAAGGACGCGGAGGACCGTTGCCATGCGATGCCTTTCGGTTGTAGTTCCTGCCCCAGCCTCGACCGCGGACTCTGCCGCGTGAGGACCCGGACTTGGAGCGTTCGGTGCGGAAGTACGCGTCAACGCGACCGAGAGTCACCTTACGCCTCGTCCATTGACGCTGGCACGCCGTTCTTCAACACGTACTCGATGGCGTCGCAGAATCGCTCAAGTTCATCGAGCGTCGTGTAGACGTTGGGCGTGACGCGGATTCCCTCGAACTCTTCGTGCTTGATCGGTGATGTCAGGATGTGGCGCTTCGCCTTCGGGTGCACGAGCCATCCGTACAGCTTCCGCGTGTCAACGCCACTGAGCTGCATGGTGGCAATACCGCACGAATACGCGGGATTCATGCTGGTGTGGAAGCGGACCCCATCACGGCCGATGAACCGTTTGGCCCAGTAGTCGCGGAGATAACGCAAGCGAGCTTCCTTGCGAGCACCGCCTATTCCTTGATGGAGTGTCAGCGCCTCAGCGATGGCGAGGCAGGGAGCCGCTGGGTGCGTGCCTATCTCCTCAAACTTGCGGATGTCGTCATCGAGCTTCGACTCGGCTGCCATCATCGGCCACAGCGACTTCACCTTGTCCCGCCGTACATAAAGCAGTCCCGTGCCGTGCGGCGCCGTCAGCCACTTATGCAAACTAACACCGTAGTAATCGCACTGAAGATCGGAGATCTTGAAATCAAGATGAGCGAATGCATGAGCGCCGTCAACGATCACAGGGATTCCACCGTTCTTCGTTCGCGCCATTGCTACCACATCGCGCACAGGGAGAATCTGACCGGTGATATTGACAACGTGACTCATGAGAACCAGCCGCGTCTTTGGCGTGATGTTCTCTTCGAAGAGCTGAACGATCTTCGCCGAGTCCTCGCAGGGAATCGGAATCTTGAACTGCTTCAATACGATGCCGTCGCGGCGCTCGCGCTGCTTGAACGTCGTGATCATGCGCGGATAGTCGACGGTGCTGGTGAGCACTTCGTCGCCGGGCTCAAGATCCAGTCCTAGCTGACAGATTTGGAGACTCTCCGACGCATTGCGCGTGAGTGCGATCTCCTCGGCGTTCACCCCCCATTTTCGCGCGATGCGCTCGCGGACGACCTCGCGCTGCGGCTCAAGTTCTCCCCAGAGCGCGTGCGGCGGAGGCGATGTGTTGCAGTATTCCTGGTGCCGGCGCATGGCCTCCTGCACGATGAGTGGCGAAGGGCTCACGCCGCCGTTGTTCAGGTTGGTGAAGCTGCGGTCGACCGTGAAAGCCTGCTGCACGCGAAACCAGAAGTCCTCGTCGCGTGCGATATCGGCAATGTCGCCGGGTGTTGCGGCGAGCTCTCCGATCATCGACGCATGGGCAGCGCCAGTCGCGCTCCGAACGAACGCGCCTGCGGAGGCGGCAGCAGTTGTCACCGTACCGACGAACGCGCGGCGACTGATCATGTGAGACTCCTGAGCAAAACGGCAGTGTGGCAGAAGCGGCGGACTGCTGGCACTTGCCTGAAGCCCGCAACCAGCGAAGATACGACGATGGCACGCGACCGCCTCGTAGCGACGACCGAACAGCCCGGGCACGAGGACGAGGCAAATTACGCGCTGCGACCGGAACGACTCGACGATTACGTCGGCCAGCGAGAGCTCGTCGAAAGACTCCGCATCGCGCTCGAGGCAGTCCGCGGCCGTGGCGAGCAGATGGAGCACGTGCTGCTGCATGGTCCGCCCGGCCTTGGCAAGACGACGCTTGCGCACATCATTGCGGGCGAGATGAAGTCGCGGGCGTACGTCACCAGCGGGCCAGCACTGACAAAAGCGAGCGATCTCGTCGGCACGCTGACCAAGCTCGGTGCGAAGGACGTGCTCTTCATCGACGAGATTCATCGACTTCCCGCTGCGGTCGAGGAGTACATCTATCCGGCGATGGAAGACTTCAAAGTCGACTTCACCGTGGACACAGGAATGCACGCCAAGATCGTGTCGCTCAAGCTCAAGCCCTTCACGCTCATCGGCGCCACCACGCGGGCCGGGCTACTCACACAGCCACTGCGCAGCCGTTTCGGTATTGCCCATCACCTCGACTTCTACGAACTCGATGATCTGGTTGCGATCATCGATCGTGCAGCGAAGAAGCTTGCGATGCGCAACGCCTCTGACCCGGTCTTTCGCGCGATTGCGGCGCGAGCGCGGGGCACGCCGCGCGTCGCGCTTCGGCTGCTGCGCCGAGTGCGCGACTTCGCGCAGGTGCGCGCCGGGGGCAAACTCGATCCGCAGACGGTTGACGCCGCGCTCAAGCTTGAGGCGATCGATCAGCTCGGCCTCGACGATCTTGACCGCAAGTACATGCGAATCATTCGCGACATCTATGAAGGCGGGCCAGTTGGCCTCGACGCGATCGCCGCGACAATGGGTGACGATTCGGACACGCTGGAGGACGTCGTCGAGCCCTACCTGCTCCGCGTCGGATTCGTTGCCCGCACGCGGCAAGGGCGGAAACTCACGGCGCAGGGCATCGAGTACCTCTCATCCAATGACGCGTCGCGCGAGGCGCGATGACCAGATGACCAGATGACCAGATGATTGGTCTCGTCGCAAAGCGAGGTGTTAGGGACCAGCGCCTTCGGTGATCACGCCGCTCGCTGGGCCGAAGCCGGAATCCGGCGGGAAACGCATGTTCAAGCTAATCGTCGTTTGATCTTCGATGATATCGTAGCCGCCGACCAAACTCAGGTTGAAGTCGGGCAACGTTCGCGTCAGCGCGCCGGAAATGCGGCGAAGTTCGCCCGCTTGCAGGTCGTACTGCGGGCTCAACGCGATCATGTACTTCTTGCCGAGCTGATAGAGCACGCCGAACTGCAAGAGCTCCGACGAGGTCGGCGCGATGAATCGATACTCGAGATACGTGCTGACATCGGGCGAGTGGCGCATCTCGAGACCGATCGATCCGCGAGCAAGGTTGCGCAGGATCGCATTCTCGTTTGTGATGTAGTCGCGATCTTCGAGCATGTAAACGCCCGTTCCTGCGAGCGTAAACGTGTCGCTGATCTGCCACGAGCCCATGCCGTAGAGGTGGCTGCCGAACTGTGAGAGCTCGGGGCGCCACGAGTACAGCGCGGGTACCGGAGACTGAGCGATCTGCTGCGGGTTCGTGCGCTCGTTCTGCTGGAAGTTCGACGCATCGGTGTTGAGCACTGCGCCTGCGTCGATCGTGAGAAAGTTCACCGACTGCCAAGCGCCAGGCCCGCCGCGCTGCGTCTGCCATTGTTGGCGGAGGCCCAGTTGAGCCACCGCGCCGCCTCCAGCGCCTTCATACTCTTGGTCGTAGATTGGGAGCGTGCCGAGAGCCTGGGTGTCGTAGCCGTACCAGAGCAGCGCGTTCGGTTCGAGGATGTGCCTCACGCGGTGAATGTCGAAGAGTCGACTCTCTGCGCGATCATCGACGTGCACAAAGCGCGTGCTGGTGCGGGTGCCGCCGCCGAGCAGAAAGCGTGTCGAGGACGCATCCGGCGAGTACGCCGAAAACTCGTCGTTTGCGTAGCCGGTGGCCTCGGCGTGCACGAATGGGACGAAGTTCCAGTTGTTCTCGCCGAAGGGCAGCGCGAGTTCATGACGGGTGTCGACACGCGCCACGAAGTCCTTGGAGTAGCCAGCGTTCTCATACGCCTGTTCAATCGGCGCGGCTTGGCTCGTCAGGCCAAATGCTGACGCCGGGATACCTAACGACCCCGGAGTTCCGTTCGCTGGTTTGATCGACATCAGCCCTGCGGACCACTGTTGGGTCCAGAGCAGGCCACGGAAGATGTCGTCGGTATAACGGCGGTAGGCGATTTCAGGCAGCTTGTCGACCGCGTATCCGCGGCTCGCGAGCAAGTACGAGGTTGAGATGTAGTTTGTTAGTCCGTACTTGAAGAGAAGTGATGTTGCCGTGTTCTCGTTGATCCGCAGCAAGTACACGCTCGTCTCGAACTCTCGGCGATTCGAGAATTCGTTACGGCGATACACATTCACGAATGTTCCATCGCTGACGTACGCGAGCTGCGCTTGCAGCATCGTCTCGGCGGAGAGCGGCGTCTGGAACTCGCCCTCGACGATGCCGCGCAGCTCGTCGTTCGGTTGCTCGACATCCAATCCGGCGGTCGTTCGATCAGTGCCACCGAAGTCGTAGAAACCAAAGATGTCGAGCTCGCCTTGAGTCGCCGCCTGATTCAACGCGAACTTTGTGCCGAGCGCCGGGCCTCGCTCGGTGTAACCGCCAACAGTCAGTTCCGCGTCGAAGCCGTCGGGCGGTGTCATGCCGAAGAGCTGGTAAAGATCCCAGCGCGTCATGATTTCAAGACCACGGTCGGTTCGGTAACCGGCGCGAACTCCGCGCAGTGGTTGCGGATCGGTCGTGCCCTCGAACGACGGAAGATAGAAATAGGGCACGGTGCCAGCGCGGAACGTAATGTCTTCTGCGGTAATTCTCGTTGGTGCGGCGACACCAGGCGGTGGATTGGTGACGGTGACGCGCTCAGCCCCAATCGAGAGGTGAGGAATGAAAAACTCGCTTGTCGAGACGGTTCCCTCCTTCGCCTCAAACTGGTTCGCCGCGACTTGGCGCATCTCAGCGGCGCGAGCATAGAGGGTGACCACTCCAGCTCGTCGAGCGTAGGTACGGAGTACTGCATCGACGACGGTCGCGCGATTATTCGCGAAGTCGTAGTAGACCTTCGAACCGCGAAGCGCGTACGAGCCGTCGGTCGCGATGACGCCGCCTTCGGCATAGACGCCAAGGATGTCGCCCGCGCGCATCTCACGCCGACCGTCGCGCAGACCCTTGATTGCGCCGGGTACTAAAAAAACCACCGCACGCTCGGCGCGCAGCTCAAGGCGTTGCAGGTCCTGCGCGACGTCCGACGAGTACTCGATCTGAACGCTACCCTCGATCGTCATCGCGTTCGCTTGCTCGTCGACGACGATCTCGCGCGCGGCGAAGCTCACGACGCCATCAGGCCGCACGATGGGCAGGCGATCACGATCGGCGTTGCTGAGCAGGACGCTGTCGGAACCACCGAGTTGCGGCACCGCTGGCCGCGTAGGAATCGCTGGTTGCCCCGGCTGCGGTGGTGGATCGAAAATCGGCTTGGGCTCGTCGAAGCCCGCGATCGGCGAGAGGCGTGTCTTGCCCGCCGTCGTCGACGCGACCAGCCCTCTGAGGTATGCGCCGAGGCGCGCCTGGCCTTGCCCGAGGAGTTGCGATGGAGCTGGCGGTTCGCGCTCGCGCTGCGCGACGTTGAGCAGCACTTCGCCTCGAGCGCTGGCGGTGACTAACAAATCCTTTCCGGCCGCGCCAAATCCAGCTCGTCGCTTTGGTTCACTACTTTCGAGAAAGTAGATCGCGATCTGATTGACCTCGCCCGGAGTGCCGTCGGCGTTGCGAACCGGAAGTCGATTGATCCAGACTTGTGCTGCAGCCGACGAGAAGCTGTAGGCGCCGAGTCGAATACGAACGTCGCCTCGTAGCTCGATCCGCTGTGTGTCGTTCACCTGCCAGGTCCACGCGCGGTCGGCGAAGAGTGAGATGTCCGACGAGATCGGATCCATCGGCAGGACAATCCCGGAGAGGCGGTCGCCGGTGATCGCAACTCGCTGCGAGTCGATCGCAGGTTCAGCGAGTATCGCTTGAAGGCGTGGCGCTGCTTGCGCGGCGCTGGCGGACATCGCGACAATAGAACCCGGCACAAGCGACGCGATGAGCGCGACGCCACTCGCGCGCCGGCTCCCGCGCGCAGCAGCTCGCCAGCGCTCGGCACGGTGATAGGCCGGAAGATCGATGCGTCGCCATCCGCTCAGCATGCGAGCCGGGATGGTAACGGCGGAACCAGACGACCGGGGACGCTCATTGCTCACGGAATCCGACCGGCGCGCGTGCGACTGCCGTGATTTCCTTGATCGCGGTCATCACGATGAATCCTCCAGCCGCGACGCCACCGAGCATGAGTGATCGCGTCCACAGCCCGAGCGCTGCGAACCACGCGACCGCGTAGAGGCTCTGCCACATTGCCCCGTAGCGACGCAGTTTCTCCGAAGCGACGACGCGATCTTGACCGCGCGTCTTCACAATCGCGACGACCGCGAACGCTGCGACTGCGGCCAGCGGCCAAGCCAATCCCGGCCACGGTGTCGTCCCGAGTGGCCACACGCCGTCAGTTTGCCACCATCCCCAACCCAGCAGGATCGCCGACCAAAAGCACCAACCGATTGCGGTACCGATCCACGCCCGCACAGTCGGTGTCGGCCGCTTGTCCTCGATACGGTGCACGAGAATCGCAATGACGGTCGCATGCGTCATCGAGAGCCAGATAGGCAACGTGAACGCAAAGCGATCGTTCGGAATAGCCATGTGCACCGCGTGCACGAGTCCGATCGTGACAAAGCCGATGCTCGGCAGGTGTTTTCCGATGCCGTTGTAGAAAATAATTCCGAGAGCGGTGAGCGCCATGACGGCGACCGCCGCGACGCCAAGCAATGCCGCCCCAAGCGTCGCGAGCGCGAGACAGAGGCTGGTCACGATCGCAGCCTGATGAGGCCGGATGCGACCAGCGGGAATAGGTCGCTCGGGACTAAACGCGCGATCGTGTCGAGCGTCGAGCACGTCGTTGAGCGACGCACCGAAGGTGAAGAGTCCGACGGCCACGACGAGGCCAGCGGCGAGCGCGATGGGTAGCGGCAGCGTCGACGCCGGAAGATCGCGATATGCCGGATCGACGCGCGAAAGCAAGATGACCAACCACAGGTCCGCGATCGCGCCGTACGCCATCGTGAGTCGCGTGAGTTGCACTGCGGTGAAAAGCCGGAGAAGCGTGCGATGCACGTCCGGATCGTACGGCGTGTTGGCTCTGTCCCGCCGCCCGTATTTCGCACCGTCTCGCGATGGCAGCGAGGGTTCGCTACCATCTCGCCAGTTCATGCACGTTGCTGTCCCTATTGAGCCCGATGCCCGCGGACTTCGCGTGGCGGTCGTCGTGAGTCGATACCACGACACGGTCGTGAGCAAACTCGCCGACGGAGCGACCGCTGCGTTCTTGCAGGCCGGGGGAACCGATGACCAGCTTCTTCGGGTCGACGCCCCCGGTGCCTTCGAACTGCCTGTGGTCGCAGCCGCGCTCGCTCGCCGCGATGCGCTCGATGCGATCGTCTGCATCGGACTCGTGCTGGCGGGGGAGACCTCGCATGATCGGCACATCAGCGAGTCGGTTGCGCACGCCCTTCAAGATGTCGCCTTGGAAACGGGCAAGCCGGTCACGTTTGGTGTGCTGACGTGCCAGACGCTGGAGCAGGCCATCGCGCGTGCTGGTGGTGCGCGAGGCAACAAGGGTCAAGAAGCAATGAACGCAGCCATCGTTGCGGCGAACGCGATCCGCGCGGTCCGCAAAGCGGTGATCGCATGATGAGCGAACTGTCCAAGCGACGAAATCGTGAGGTACGCCGCTGTGCACTCCAGGCGCTCTTTCAGTTCGACATGGCCGATTCGCCCGATCACGAACTAGTTCGAAAGTCGCTTGAAGAAAGCGCTGGCACCGCGAGTGATCATGCGTCTGGCTACGACCTCGCGACGCTCGCCTGGGAGTTCCGGGCTGAGTCTGACGCAGCAGTGCGGCCGCTCGCGCCTGAGTGGCCGACGTATCGACAGCCCGCGATCGATCGCAATCTTTTGCGACTCGCCTACTACGAAATTTTCCACGGCGCCGTGCCCGCCAAGATCGCTATCAACGAAGCGGTCGAACTCGCGAAAGAGTTCGGTGGAGAGAAGAGCCCAGGATTCGTCAACGCGTTGCTCGACAAGTTATGGCGAGCGCGCGGAGCGAAGGATCAGTTCGGCGTTGACGGAGAAGGCTGAGCATGGGCCTCTTCAAGTCCGTACTCGGCGCGCTCAAGAAGGGACTCGCGAAAACCGCTGGCGCACTTGGCGCTGGGCTTAAAAGCCTACTTCGCGGCCGACAGCTCTCCGAAGAGTTGATAGATGAAATTGAGCGGCGACTCATCGCGGCCGACGTCGGCGTCAAGGCGACACGCGAAATCATGAACGCGCTCCGTGCCGACTACCGCGCCGGCAAACTTGCCAAAGGCGAAGATGCGCTGGCGTTCCTGAAAGTGCAGATCAAGAGTCGTTGGAGCGAGGAAGATCGACGCATCGCGAGAAGCGACGCAAAGCCAACCGTGATTCTGGTCGTTGGCGTAAATGGCGCGGGAAAGACAACGAGCGTCGCGAAGATCGCGAAGAGTTTGAAGGATGAAGGGCGCACCGTTCTGCTCGGTGCTGCGGATACGTTTCGCGCTGGAGCGGTAGCGCAGCTCACGATCTGGGCAGAGCGGCTCGAGATTCCCATCGTGAAGGGCGCGCACAACGCCGATCCAGCAGCGGTGGCATTTGACGCCTGCGACGCGGCGATTGCCCGCGGCGTTGACACGTTGCTCATCGATACGGCGGGCCGCCTGCACACGCAGGACCATCTGATGCGGCAACTCACGAAGATCCGCGCCGTCGTCGCGAAAAAGGTACCGGGCGCGCCGCACGAGGTGTTGCTGGTACTCGACGCGACGAGCGGTCAGAACGCCATCGAACAAGCTCGAATCTTTAAGTCGGCGGTCGAAATTACGGGCATTTTTCTCGCGAAACTCGATGGCACCGCGAAGGGCGGGATTGTCGTGGCGATTCGCGACGCGCTCGATGTCCCCGTCAAACTCGTCGGCGTGGGAGAACGACCCGAGGACGTCGAAGCGTTCGACCCCGACGAATTCGTAGAGGCGATGTTCGAAGAAGCGGCGTGAGTCTCGTTTCTACAGGCTGCAAGGCCCGTTGCGGGTCCGCCAGCGCCGAACTCACGTCCGGAGTCCGAGCTTTGCGATTCTGGACTGGAACTGCCCCCCAACCCGACCTTATAAGGGACCCTTAGGAGACGCCACATGATCGATCGAGCATCTCGTCGGGTTCCGCCGGTATCGCGTCAGGCGACGCGCGCTGGCGAGCGTGCTGCAATTCTCGAGCGGGCGCGGGCGGGCTTCACGCTGGTCGAGATGATCGTCGTGATGGGCATCATTGTGCTTTTGATGAGCCTGCTCGTCCCGGCGCTCAAGGGGTTCCAGGCCGAAGCGCGTTCGGCAACGTGTCTCAATCATATGCGGCAGCTTTTTGTTGGCATCGATTCTTATCGCTCGGCGCAGAAGGACATTCTGCCGATGTGCGAGTTCATACCCGTCGCGACCGATCAGGGTCCGCAGGGTGGATTGCCGTTGCTACTCAAGGGATACGTCGCCCCCGATTGCGAGTGTTGGCGCTGCGCGTCTGACTTCGATGAAACTGAGTCGCTCTCCACCGGCACGAGTTATATCTATGTGCCAGGTCTCATTCGCTACACGCCGCAGATTCAGATCGCAGTGATGCAATCCATGATTCCTTATCTGCTTGATCCGACGAAGACACAAGCCCAGAAGGACAAGATCCGCCTCGACGCCGAGGCGAAGCTCGTGACGCGCTTTTACGAGGCGAACCCGGAAAAGTTTGCGATTCTGTCGGACAGTCAAGATAGGCACACCTACGGCGATCGTGTGCCGCGCAACGCGCTGTACCTCGACGGAAGCGCACGCATGATGCAGATCGAAACCGAAACAGCAGTCGACTAACGCAGCATCGAGGCACCCGATGGTTTCTTACGCAGAGATTCGTGACAACGTCGATGAGTTCATCTCTGAGCATCGCCAACACCTGCTGAAGGCGCTGACTGCGCTGCTCGTCGCGGCGGCGCTGTGGGCCGCTGGATACTGGTGGTTCTCGGTGCGCTGGCGCCCGCCGCCGTCGATCTTCGATACGCCAGTGAATGACGTCCTCGGCTACCTCGCGCTCGACGACTTCAGCCGAATGCCACTGAAAGATCGCGTGCGGTTTCTGATGGAGTTCGCCGATCGATTTCGCAATCTCTCGCAGGGTGAGTCGGCCATGATGTCCGGCTTCCTCGCCGGCGTCACTGGCCCGACGCGCGAGACGATGACTCAAAACGCACGGCTGCTCGCGAAGGACATTCTCGCTGAGGGCGCTGCGAAATACGTCAATCTGCCGCCAGCCGAGCGCGCGAAGTTCTTGGACGAATGGCTCGTCGAGTGGATGAAGACCGGCGAACGCATTGCCACCGGCAAAGTGGGCGACGAACCCGACGCCGACCGACTCAAGAAGGCGAAGGACGATGCGAAGAAAGATGTGACGCGCGAGCGCGATCCGAGTCGCGTGCCGTCGCTCACCGACAAGAGTGCGTCGCGCTTCCTCGACTTCTGGTCGACCGACGTCGAGAAGTCAGCGTCGCCGAAGGAACAGGGTCAGATCACAAGCTTCATGGAAGGCTTGCGGAAGCACATGCTGAAGTGAATTCATCACAGCACTCGCTCCGCCCGCGGATAGCTCCCCAAAACGCGCAGCTCGACGCAGTGCGACCGCGCTCCCGTGAGGGCACGCTGCATCGCTGCATCGTCGGCGTGCGTATCGCAGTCGATAAAGAAGGTGTACTGCCAGTTCTCGCGCCGGCTCGGGCGCTTCTCGATGTGTGAGAGGTTGACGCTTGCGTCGCGGAACGCAGCGAGCACATCGACGAGGGCACCGGGTCGGTGAGCAGTTGAGAACATGACGGTTGTTTTGTCGTTGCCTGTTGCGTTCGCGGGTGAGCGTGAGAGCACGAGGAATCGCGTGACGTTGCCCGGTTTGTCTTCGATGCGGTCGAACAAAACCCGCACTCCGTAGAGTTCGCCCGCGAGCGCTGAACCAACCGCAGCGGTGCCCGGCGTGCTCGCCGCTTCCTTTACTGCGGCCGATGTGCTCGAAGCTGCGATCTGCTCGATGTCGGGGAAGTGCCGGGCCAGCCAACCACGGCATTGCGACAGCGCCTCACGCTTCGACGTGATGCGCTTCACGTCCCCCGGCGGACAGTTCGCCATCAGCGCTTGACTAACACCCACGAGCGCCTCGGCGCAAATGCTGACCGAGTGAGTTTGGAACGCGTCGAGCGTCTCAGTCACCGAACCGCCGATCGAGTTCTCGTAGGGCACGAGGCCATGATCGACCCGGCCCGCAGCAACTTCTTCGAAGACATGTTCGATGTCGTGCAGGTCGAGTAGTTCGACGCTTGAACCGAAATGCCGCACCGCTGCAAGATGACTGAACGATCCGGCCGGACCGAGATATCCAATACGCGGTGGCGTTTCGAGTACAAAACTCCCCGACATGATCTCGCGAAACACCGCTTCGATGGTGCGCGACGACAACGGCCCCGGATTGCGTGCGACGGCGCGCTCGATGACTTCGCGCTCCCGGTGCGGCACATAGACCGAAACGCCAGTCGCCTGCTTGGCGCGCCCGACCTCCTGTACCACGGTGGCCCGTTCAGCGATGAGCGCGACAAGTTTCGCGTCGACGTCGTCGATCAGACGGCGCAGCTCTTCAAGTGAGCGCGGAGCGGGGTCAGGCATACGGACAATCTACCGTCGAACGGTCTCCGACCTCGATCGCGCCCCGCGACGCTACCTTCTCCAACCGTGCTACCGGTTCTCGCAATACGTGACCAGATACTCGACGTCGTCGCGCGCGCGAACCGGTTTGTGTTGACCGCCCCAACGGGAAGCGGAAAAACGACGCAAGTACCGCAGATGCTCGCTGTGAGTCCAGCGGTGCGCGGTGAAGTGATCGTGCTCGAACCGCGGCGCCTCGCGGCGCGCATGACGGCGCGGCGCGTCGCGCACGAGATGAAGTCTGAGGTTGGCGGAATCGTCGGGTTTCAGACCCGTTTCGAATCGAAAGTCTCAGTTGCAACGCGAATTCGTTTCGTCACCGAAGGTGTCTTCCTCAGAGTCCTCCAAGATGATCCGCGCCTGACTAGCGTCGGCGCGGTGGTGCTCGATGAGTTTCACGAGCGCTCGATCGACGCCGATCTCGCGCTCGGCTTGCTCAAGCGGCTTCAGGAGTCGTCGCGCCCCGATCTCCGACTTGTCGTCATGAGCGCTACGCTCGATGCGGAGCGAGTCGCGTCGTATCTCGGTACCGCGTCCGCGGCCGCCCCGGTCTTGACGGCGTCTGGTCGCGCGTATCCGGTGGAAATCTCCTATTGCGGCCGCTCCGCGAATGTGCCCGTGTGGGACGCGGCCGCTGAGGCGCTCGATCGCGTGCTCGATGCCGAGCGAATGGGCGACGTGCTCATCTTCATGCCGGGTGGCTATGAGATCGATCGCACGATCGACGCCTGCCGCGCCGTTGCGGCGCGTCGCGATGACGACCTCCTGATCGTTCCGCTGCACGGCTCGCTGCCACCAGCAGAGCAAGATCGTGCGGTCGAGCCCTCGGACCGCCGCAAGATCATCGTTGCAACGAACGTCGCGGAAACGTCGATCACCATTGAGGGCGTTCGCGCGGTCATTGACGCTGGAACAGCGCGGGTGCATCGAGTCGACTCGAAGCGCGGGCTCAACACGCTGCGCGTCGAACCGATCGCGCGGGCGACTGCCGAACAGCGCGCCGGACGAGCGGGACGCGTCGCGCCCGGCCGATGCCTGCGGCTCTGGACGGAGAAGGAGCATCTCCAACGGCCGCCGTTCGAAGACGCCGAGATCGCGCGCGTGGATCTCGCCGACGCAACGCTGCGTCTCAAGGCCCTCGGCGTCAAGCGCCACGCAGAGTTTCCATGGTTCCAGGCGCCGCCCGCCGAAATGGTCGAGCGCGCTGAGACCTGCTTGCGACTGCTGCACGCGACGAACGATCTGGGTGAACTCACGGAGATCGGTCGCGCGATGGCGCGCGTGCCGGCTGAGCCTCGCCTCGCGCGGGTACTTGTCGAAGGCGCGCGGCGCGGTTGCCCGCGACTCGCAGCGCGGCTCGCCGCCGTGGCCGCAGAACGTGACTTCGTCGTCGACGGCTCTGCAACCGCAATCCGCGACGCGCTGGAACGCGATGACCCCGTCTCCGACGTGCTCGCACGCGAACGGATTCTGACGCGCTGGGAAGCGGGCCGGTCGCGCGACGCGCATCAGCGCATCGAACTCCATCCGCTCGCGGTGCGCGAGTGTTCGCAGGCTGCGGATCAACTCACGCGAATTGCCGTTCGCATGTCGAACGGACGGGCGGCGAATGAGCCGAATGGGCACGAAGGAATCGCCTGTCTACTCGCAGGGTTTCCCGACCACGTCGCCTGGCGTCCCGACGCGCAGCGGCCACACTGTCATATGGAGGGGCGTCGCAAAGTCGTGCTCGACAAGACGAGCATTGTGACCGCAGAGGGATTTCTCCTCGCGCTCGAGATTCGGGAAACGGGCGTCGGCGACAAGCTCGTTGCGACGCTCTCCATGGTTAGTCCGGTGTCGCGCGCGACGATTGAAGAAGTACTGCCAGAGCGCTTTTCGACCGTCATTGAGACGCGCTGGAATACGGCGAGCAAGGCTGCTGACGCAATCGAAGAAGAGCGATTCGACTCGATCGTGGTCGCCACTATCGCGCGGCCTGCGAAACCATCCCCCGAAGCCGAACGAACGCTCGTCGAAAAGATCAAGGATGGCACGATTGTGCTCGAGCGCTGGGACGAATCGGTAGAGCAGTGGATCGCTCGCGTGCGGTGTGTGGCGCAGTGGTGTCCGGACCGATCGCTCATCACGTACACGGACGATGATCTCGACATCATTCGCCATGAGATCGTGTCAGGCTGCGTACGGGCCAGTGAAGTTCGGGACCGCCCGTGCCTCGACGCCGTGCGAAACGCACTTTCGTGGGACGAACAGGCGCTCGTGCGCACTATGGCGCCGGAGTCGGTGCAGTTGAAGCGCGGGTTTCGGATGCGCGTCGAATATGCGCCCAGCGCGCCGCCACGCGGACGAGCCAAGATCCAGGATTTCTACGACGAAGTCACGACGCCGACGGTCGCGGGAGGTCGTGTACCACTCACGCTTGAGATTCTCGGGCCAAATCGCCGCCCGTTGCAAGTCACGAGCGACCTCGCGAACTTCTGGAAGACGCTGTATCCCGAGCTGCGCAACGAGCTTCGTCGCCGCTATCCGAAGCAAGAGTGGCGATGAGCGATGTTGCAGATGATTGTTAGTGCGCGAGTGCTTGCTCGCGAGTGTTCGCTACGAAGAAGTACGTGAGGGTTCACCATGAACGCGCGGTGGTGACCAGAGCCGATTTGAGCAAGTCGCTTTGGGATCGCGAGTCTTGGGCGGTCGGCGTGGCGTCGGTTCGCCGCGCGGTCGCCGCTCCAATTCGCCAAGGCTTGCGAGGCGCAACAGGGTCAGCGCGGCGAGGAAACCTGAGCATTCAAGTCCGCACGCAAGATCTCGTTTCTTGAGACGGCGGAGCGGCGCGCTCGGAGCGGCCGAGCGAGGAGACATGGGTCCGACGTCGCGGCGCGTAGAAATGGTGTCTGATACCCGCGGCGCGTCGTGCTGGGTGTCTGACACCCGCGGCGCGTCGTACTGGGTGTCTGACACCCGCGGTGCGTCGTACTGGGTGTCTGACACCCGCGGTGCGTCGTACTGGGTGTCTGACACCCGCGGCGCGTCGTACTGGGTGTCTGACACCCGCGGCGCGTCGTACTGGGTGCCTGACACCCGCGGCGCGTCGTACTGGGTGTCTGACACCCGCGGCGCGTCGTGTTAGGTGTCTGACACCCGCGGCGGGTCGTGCTGGGTGTCTGACACCCGCGGCGCGTCGTGTTAGGTGTCTGACACCCGCGGTGCGTCGTGCTGGGTGTCTGACACCCGCGGTGGGTCGTGCTGGGTGTCTGACACCCGCGGTGGGTCGTGCTGGGTGTCTGACACCCGCGGCGCGTCGTGTTAGGTGTCTGACACCCGCGGTGCGTCGTGCTGGGTGTCTGACACCCAATGATCCTTCGGGCTCGGCGGCACTGAACGAGACGCGCGGTCCGGAACCTCGCACCCGCATCGCGACGTACCGCAATGCCGAGCGATACCAAGCAGTGCCGAGTGACGCCCAGTGACACGCGCCGCGCAGCAGTGAACTGACAGCAGCGCCTTGGCCGCGGCGACGATACGAGATCAGATCGCTGCGTCGATCGCGCCGCTTTCGGGAACGGCGCTTTGCCGGGGCTTGACTCCACGGCGCGTGCCTTCGCCGCTCTCTCGGGCTTCGACGTCGCTCTCAAATCGTGGGAGATCGCCACCCACTTTCAGTCGGCCGTGATACGCGTCGTGCATGATCTTCACAGCGTCATCGACGTCATCGACGAGGTGGAAGAGCGCGAAGTCAGCGGTGGAGATCGTATGAAAACGCTCGTTGAGTGTTTTGTGGAACCAGTCGACGAGACCCGACCAGAAGTCTCGTCCGACTAACACAACCGGGAAGGGGGCGATCTTCATGGTCTGCATCAGCGTGAGCGCCTCGAAGAACTCGTCCATCGTCCCGAATCCACCCGGGAAGATGATGAAGCCCCGCGCGTACTTCACGAACATCACCTTGCGGATGAAGAAGTAGCGGAAGTCGACTTCGATGTTCTGGAACGGATTTGGCTTCTGCTCCATCGGCAACGAGATGTTGAGTCCGACGGACACACCACCCGCTTCGATGGCACCCTTGTTCGCTGCCTCCATGATCCCGGGACCGCCACCCGTGATGACGGCGAACCCGTGCTCCACGAGCTTGCGGCCGCAGTCGGTCGCCTTGAGGTAGTAGGGATCGTCGGGCTGCGTGCGTGCGGAGCCGAAGACGCTAATGCCCGCCGGAATCCGGCTCATCGTGTCCACCGCGTCGACGAACTCACTCATGATCCGCAGGGCTCGCCACGCTTCGTTGGCGACCTGCTGCTTGCGTTCGTTTCGAGTCATTGCTGATGGTGAGTTCGGATGAATTCGGTCCCTGAGTTGAGTCGCGTTCTCGGAAGTGCTGAAAAAGACGGCACAATCGGAATTGACGACAACGGCGTAAGACGAGTAACCGCATGTATTTGCGCTCGCTGATTTGAATCAAATTCCTGCCGCCGCTAAACTGCGTCCCCTATGCCCAAACAGCCTGCGCCGCGCGGAAAGACCGCGACTCCTCCGATTTCTCCTACCGCAAGCGGTCGATTGGGCAAGCCCGGGGTCGAGATTGCGAACTACAGCGCCGCGATCCGTTGGCTCCTTGAGCGGACCGACATCGAGCGGATGCGAGTCGTCAACTACACCGACGACATGTTCAAACTCGATCGGATGCGAGCGCTGCTTGAGAAGCTTGGTAATCCGCAGCTGCAGTTCCGCTCGGTCCATGTTGCGGGTACGAACGGAAAAGGTTCCACCTGCGCGATGATCGCGGCGATGCTCCAGGAGTGCGGCTACGCGGTGGGGCTGTACACCAGTCCGCACCTCGTTGAGTTGCGCGATCGCATTCAGATCAACGGCGTCACGATCGACAAGAATGACTTCACGGAACACCTTCGTCAGGTCGCGAACGCGGCGGCGAAGCTCGACTCTGAAGCAAGCTTCTTCGAGATCATCACGGCGGTGGGTTTCAAGCACTTCGCCGAGCAGGCGGTCGATATCGCGATCGTCGAGGTTGGACTCGGTGGTCGCCTCGATTCGACGAACGTGATCACTCCGGAGATCACGATCATCACCTCGATCGATTTCGATCACACGAAGCTGCTGGGAGATACCTTGCCGCAGATCGCGCGAGAGAAGGCGGGCATCTTCAAGAGAGATGTTCCCGCTGTCATCTTCGAGTGCGAGGCTCCGGTTGAAAAAGCGATCGCCGAAGTCGCAGAGAGGGTCGGCGCACCTCTGCGTATCGTGAACAAGGACGTCGAGTTCTCGAGCCGCTTCTGTTCGACCGACGATCTCGGTCCGCATACGCGCGTCTGCCTCTACACCAAAACGTCGCGGCTTGAGCACCTTCCGGTGCCGCTCCCAGGCGAACATCAGGCAATCAACTGCGGGCTTGCGCTCGCCGCCGTCGATCACCTCAAGACGGTTGGCTTCGACTGTCCCGAAGAAAAGATCACCGCTGGACTTTCAAAGACCAAGATCCCTGGGCGTATGCAGCTTCTCTGGGACCGTCCGCGCATCCTCGTCGACGGGGCGCACAATCCCGCCGCCATTGGTGCGCTGATGCGCTGCGCCGGAGCGCATGTGCCCTACGACTCGATGGTGTGCGTCTTCGGATGTTGCGCCGACAAGGATGTCGCGACGATGCTCGATCGCGTCAACCTCGGCGCAGACAAGGTGATCTTCACGCGGGCGCAGTCGAACGCGCGAGCAGCCGACCCGGACGAATTGCAGCGGCTTTTTGCGGAGCGCAGCGGAAAGATGAGTCAGGTCGCTCGCACGCTACCGGAAGCCCTTGAGATCGCGACGCGGGCAGTGAGCCGCGAGGATCTCGTGTGTGTCACCGGCTCGTTCTACCTCGTCGGCGAAACGATGAAGCACCTCTCGCAGCTCGATCGCAGCAAGGGCGGCAAAGTCCCAGCCCACTTAAAGAGGGACTAACAATCGCGTGCTTCGAGTGCTCGGTCGTCGCGATTCTTTCGCGATCGCTTCCTAATCATTCAGACACCGCGGAGTTCATTCGCCATCGCTTCTGAAGCCGCCCATGTCAGACGCAACGACAATCGTTGAAACGCCGCATCGTTACACCGCAGCATTTGCGGGCTCGATCGAGCTTCGATGGCAGACGTGGTGGGAATCGGAAAACACCTATCGCCAGCCGAATCCCGGTGAGCCTGGATTCGACGCGTCGAAGCCGAAGTTCTATTGCCTCGACATGTTTCCCTATCCGTCGGGCGCCGGACTCCACGTCGGCCATCCCGAGGGCTACACCGCGACGGACATCATCTGTCGATACAAGCGAATGAAGGGCTTCAATGTTCTGCATCCGATGGGATGGGACGCGTTTGGATTGCCCGCCGAGCAGTACGCCGTGCAGACCGGCGTGCACCCGGCAGTGACGACGCGGAAGGCGATCGACAACTACCGACGACAACTCAAGCGCTTCGGATTCTCATACGACTGGTCGCGTGAATTCGCAACGATCGACCCGGAGTACTACCGCTGGACGCAGTGGATCTGGCTTCAGGCGTATCACGCGTGGTTCGATCCGACGAAGAAGCAGGCGCGACCGATCGACGAACTCATCGCGCGACTCGATCGCAGCGACGCGGTCGTTGCAATCGAGGGCGGGGAAGCGCGCTGGTCGAAGTGCACTCCGCTCCAGCGGCAGCAGCATCTTGATCGTCATCGGCTCGCGTATCTCGGCGTGCAAACCGTGAACTGGTGCCCCAAGCTCGGCACGGTGCTCGCGAACGAGGAGATCATCGACGGCCGCAGCGAACGCGGCGGTTTTCCCGTCTACCGAATGCCGCTGAAGCAGTGGATGTTCCGCATCACCGCATACGCAGAGCGGCTCGTCGAAGATCTCGCGATCGTCGATTGGCCTGAGTCGACGCGCACGATGCAGACCGAGTGGATCGGTCGAAGCGACGGTGCTGAAGTTCAGTTTGAGACGATGCGATCAAAGGACGACGGAAGTCACGGTGCGATGCGCATGCGCATTAAGCTCACGGAGCTCACCGCTGCGCTTGCGAGCCCTTCTGCGGGTCTCTTGCAAGAGATCGATCAGCGATGTCGCGCGACGCCGGGGCTCGAAGTTGATGTCTCGATCGCGGGCGTCTTCCTCGGATCGAAGCACCTGAGTGAGCTGCTCACGCTGCAAGGTCGCGTCCGCGCGCTCGGGGCGGTCGCGATGGTCGTTGACACCGACGAGCTTCAACGCGGAGTTTTCCGCGTAAGCAAGCTTGACAAGCTGCTGCGCGTCGTTGACGAAGAACACACGATCAAGGTGTTCACGACGCGCCCTGACACGCTATTTGGTGCGACGTATATGGTGGTCGCGCCAGAGCATCCGCTCGTTGCGCGGGCGCTCGCCGATCCAGCTGCGGCAACCGACGTCGACAACTTGGCCGCGTACGCAGAGATCGCGAAGAATCGCGCTGACGTCGATCGCATGGCCGAATCGAAAACGAAGACCGGTGTGTTCACTGGCTACTACGCCAGGAATCCCGCGACGGGGCAGCCGATACCAGTTTGGACCAGCGATTACGTCCTCATGAGCTACGGGACCGGCGCGATCATGGCTGTGCCTGCGCACGACGAGCGCGACTTCGAGTTCGCGCGAGTCTTCGGTTTGCCGATTCAGCAGGTTGTTGAAGTGACAGGCGCGCCGTGGACTGGGGAGAAGGCGACGAGCGGCGAAGGCGTTGGGATCAACTCCCGCAACGAAGAGGTCTCGCTCGATGGTCGTCCAACCGCAGAGGCGAAGTCGATCATCATCGAGTGGCTCGACCGCAAGGGCGTCGGCAAGAAGCGTGTGAACTATCGACTCCGCGATTGGTTGTTCAGCCGCCAGCGCTATTGGGGTGAGCCGTTCCCCGTCGCCTTCGACGCGGATGGCGCTCATCACGCGGTTCGTGCGGACGCGCTACCGGTTCGACTACCTGAACTCATTGACTACGCGCCGATCGAAAGTGATACGCCGCTGCCGCCGCTGGGTAAAGCGATGGGATGGGTCGAATCGACGGCAGGTGCCGTCGGGCTCGATGCAGCCGAACTGCGCGCGACCGCGCTGGTACGACGCGAGACGAACACGATGCCCGGATGGGCAGGATCGTGCTGGTATTACCTGAGGTATTGCTCGCCAACTGAGAATTCGCGCTTCGTTTCGCGCGAAGCCGAGCAGTACTGGATGGGCGGGCGCGGCGTCGATCTCTACATCGGTGGTGCCGAGCACGCCGTGTTGCATCTCCTCTACGCCCGCTTCTGGCACAAGATGCTCTACGACCTCGGTCATGTTTCGACGAGCGAGCCGTTCGGGAAACTCTTTCACCAGGGCATGATCACGAGCTTTGCGTATCAGCGTCGCGACAAGAGTCTTGTTGCGACCGACTTGGTCGACGAGTCGACGGACGGTAAGTTCATCGAGCGCGCGACGGGCGAGCCGGTGGCGCAAGTCATCGCCAAGATGAGCAAGAGCCTGAAGAATGTCGTCAACCCCGACGACATCATCGCTGAGTACGGCGCTGACACGTTTCGGTTGTACGAGATGTACCTCGGTCCACTTGAGGCATCGAAGCCGTGGAACACGCGAGACATCGTCGGCGTGTTCCGCTTCCTCCAGCGCGCGTGGCGACTCGCGGTCGATGAGCGGACTGGCGAGTTACTCATTGCTGCGGAGACCGACGCAACGATCGAACGAACGCTGCATCGAGCAATTCACAAGGTTGGCGAGGACATCGAGCGGATCGCGCTGAACACGGCGATCGCTGCGTTGATCGAACTCGTCAATGCCGCGACTCGCCCGACTGGTATGGCTGATCCATCGCAGGGCGGATTGACGCGCGATCAACTCGACCGGTTTACGCGCGTGCTCGCGCCGTTCGCTCCGCATATGGCGGAAGAACTATGGCGCGGCCTTGGCCACACGACGAGCGTGGCGACAGCGCCGTGGCCGACGGTCGATGCTGCGATGCTGACGGATAACGAGATCGACATGCCAGTGCAGATTCAAGGGAAGCTCAAAGCGCGCATTACGGTTCCGGCGGCCGCGACGCCCAGCGACATCGAGCGACTAACACTCGCCGACGCGGAGGTGCAGCGTCACATTGCCGGACGCCCCGTGAAGAAGGTCATCGTCGTTCCCGGCCGCATGGTCAATCTCGTGGTCGGCTGACGAGGACGAGCCTGTATGAACGATGCACGCGAGGTCTCAAGCTCACTGCCAGCGCTCGAATTGGAATGGCTCGATGATGTTCTCGCGCTCGTGCGGCTGTCGGCTTCGGCGGTGTTTCCACATTGGATCGGCAGCGCTGGATTCGTGAGCGTGACGCGCTCCGAGCGCGAGATGTCTATCGTCGCGCCGATCAAATGCGTGCCCGATGGCCAGTCCTACGTCGGCCCGTTTCGGGCGGCGCGCGTGCGGGGCGAACTTCCGCATCACGTCGTTGGAGTGCTCGTACGACTCGCAGAACCGCTCGCCCTCGCGCAGATCCCGATCCTCGCGATCTCAACCTTCGACACGGACTATGTGCTTGTGCGCGCGGAGCATCTAAAGACCGCAACGCGCGCGTGGCGCGACGCGGGATTCGTTGTGCATTGAAATGCCGACGTCAGCCGCCCACCTCGCGGAGCACATGCTGGAGCGCAGACTCAGCCTCGCGTCGAGCACTCTCGCTGCCGTAGTCGTTGTGTGAGCCGTCAACCTCGACCGCCTCAACGCCAGCGGCGACGGCGAGGCGTGATGCGTTCGACGCGGGCACAATCTCGTCTTGCCGATGTCCGAGAATGAGCACTCTGCATGACGGCGAGTCGTTGCGAGCATGCAGTGCCTTCATCGCCGCTTCAGCGTCGAAGCGGTTGCGGACGAGGAGCGGTGGGGCACCGTAGCGCCACGCGAACTCGGAGAGCCGTGCTGGCGTCGTGTGAAGAATGAGTGCGGCAGGAAGCGCTGCTCGACGCGCGACAGCCTCGGCCGCGATTGCACCGCCGATCGATCGGCCATAGACGACGAGGCGCGAAGCGTCGACCCGCGCGTCGGTCGTAAGGCGGTCGAGTGCGTCGACGGCATCGGCGACGAGTGCTTCGCGCGCAGGCCGACCGCCACTTGCTCCGTAGCCGCGGAATTCCGGGATCAGCACGTTCCAGCCGCTTCGCGACAACTCGTCGGCCCAGTCGAGCCAGTCCTGCGCCAGCATCGCGTTGCCATGAAAGAGGGTGATCGTCGGGTGCGGAGCGGTGCCGCTCATCGCGGGCACGAAGAGAGCCTCGGTCACGACCGCGTCGCGGTGCTTGAGCGACCACGTCTCGACCCCGGTAGGCGCGGGGAGGTAGCGTGCGTTCGCCATAGCGCGCGGGAACAGCAGTAGGTCTTGCGCCAGAAAGAGAACGATGAGCCAAGCGGCGTAGATGACAAGGACAGTAACGAGCAATCGGCGCAACCTCCGGCGCCAAGGCCGGGGATGCGGCGGCTGGCGCTCGCCTAGGCCTTGGGAAGCGAGCCTCTCGAACATCGGCGCATCGTACGGACCAATCGCCATTCCCGAGATCGTCGCGTCCATGGCATACTTCGCCGTATGACAGGCTCGCGCATTTACAACGACGACGGCGACCAACTCATGCAGGTCGCGAAGGGCATGCAGAAGATCGCGATCGTACCCTCAGGTGATCCGCGCTCACTGCAACTCGACCGGCGCATTCGAATTCTCTGGGGTCAGCATTTGCTCGATGACATCGTTCGTTCCCGCTACCGCGTCGTGGTGTGCGGTGTGAACGACACCGACAATTCCCGCGGGATCTTGGCCGAACTTCTTCGACTCGTGCCGACGTCGCAATGGACGCTTGCGTCCGTGACGTCGTACGCGAAGACGTTCCGCACAGCGGTCGGGCTGCACGCGAAAGAAGATCGCGAACCGTATGTACTGAAGTTCGACCTCGATCGAATCTTGGTGCTCGCGCTGCTTCGCCCGGCCGATCGCGATCACTTCACACTCGAAGACATGTATCGCGGCTTCCGCACGGTAGGCAAGATGCTCGAAGGTCGCATGGATCGGCAACCTGCGGCGAGCGTGTCATTCCTTGGTGCGAAATCGAACGGTCTCGTCGATCATCGCGGACAGGAGCCGTCCTTCGAGGCAGTGCTGAAAGCCATGCACGCCGCTGGATTCGAAGGCGACGTCTATCCCGCGGTGCAGATGTGGGAGAACGCGTCGGTTGGTGTGTTCGCGACGTACCCGTTCCCTGAGAGCCTCGATCGCATGCGTCAGGGTTCGTCATGAGGGGGTTCGTCATGAGGGGTCCCACATGCAAGTTTCGTCATGAGGGTTCCCTCATGAAAGGTTCGTCATGACGAAGCCGCGCGACAAGGTACTCAAGGCGCGACTGCTCGACGACATCGGCGATGTCGAAGCGCTGACGGAGTACGTTGCGTTTCTCCTTCAGAACGACCGCGTTGCCGAGGCAGGCAAGTGGGTTGATCGATCGCTTGCTGCTGCGCCCGAGAGCGCTGGCGTTCATGTCGTTTCCGCGTCGTGGCTGCTGGCGGCCGAACGATTCGATGAAGCTCTTCTCGCGCTTTCCCGGGCTGAAGCACTCGGTGCGCCACCCAGCGTCTGTGCAGTCGCGCGGGCGCATCACGCGATCGCGACTGGTTCGCCGGAAACCGCGTTAGGTTGGTACGAGCAAGTGATGCTGCTCCTGCCCGACGATGATGAACTTCGATTCGAGTACGCGACGGTCTTGCTCGGTGCTGAGCATTGGGACGAAGCCCAGGAGCAGTTCGAACTACTGTTGCGCGAACACCCAGACAACGTCGACGCCCGGCTTGGATGCGCCGAGGCGTACTTCGGTCTTGAGCGTTTCGAACGTGCGCGGTTTCTGTTTGAGCAAGTGCTGCGAGAGGACGGCGACGACGAGTCTGCAATCATCGGCGTCGCGGAGTCGCTGTATGCGCTTGCGCGTGATGACGACGCGCTGCGCACCCTTGAAGAGTTCATTGCCGAGCGACCGAGGTCGACAGAGGCTCTCGACAGTCTGTTCGGCCTGTATCGAGCGACGGGACATCTGACCGACGCGGTTGAAATCGGTCGCCGGCTGCTGCGCATCGAAGACGATGCTGCGTTGCGCCTCGATGTTGCGATGATTCTCGTTTCGCTTGATCGAGACGACGAAGCGCTAGAGCAGGCGCGGCGGGCGCTCTCTGATCACGATGTATCGACCGACGCGCGCTGTGTGCTCGCGCAGATCGCGATCAGACAGAATCGGCTCGACGAAGCCGAGTCGCAGATTCAGTGTGCGATAGACGACGATCCCGATCACTCCTACGCGTTCGAACTTCGATCGCGTTTGAGGCTGGCGCAGTTGCGGCCACGCGAGGCGCGGGAAGATATCGAGCAGTCGCTAGCACGCGACCCTGAGAGTCCAAGCGCGTGGACTCAACTTGCAAAGATGAGTTGCGATGCCGGTGAGTTCGCAGATGCGGTCGATGCTGCGAAAAAGGCCGTAGCGATCGACGACACCGATCCGAACTCTTGGGCCCTGCTCTTCCTCTGCAACCTCGCGAACCTCGACTTCGACGCGGCAGCCAAGGCAGTCCACGCGCTCAGCGCGATCGACAAGCCTGAAGCGGACAAGTTACGCCAGCGCCTCGAAAAGGCGCGCGGTCCTTCCGAGAAGAGTTGACGCGCTACGCAAGCAGCCACATCGTGCCTCGAAACGCCGCCGCCATGAATCCCAACGTCGCTGCCAGCGCCGCGAGATAGACGACGACCGCAATCGTGGCGATGCGCCACGGTGCAGCGAAGACGCGTCGAGATCGGTCACCGCGAATTTCGTTTGCAACGAAAAGTGGCGGGAGAAAGACCATGAACCCGGTGGTGAGAAACGGAGCGGCCCGCGCGAGTGGACCGCTCCACGCCTCGGGTCCGAACGCGCAGAAGACGAACATCCCGCAGCACCACAGCACCGTCCAGAGCGCGAACGCGATCGCACAGCTCGCCACCGAGTAGTCGGCAGCGATCGCAGCGGCACGACTCGAATCCGGCGACGATCGCGAATCGCCGCCGCCAATGCGCAGCGCAATCGGAACTAACACGAAACGGAGTGCAAGGAACGCGAGGGCTGCGGCGCAGCTCAGCCAAGACACCTGAGCCGTCTGCACGGGCGACCAACCCGACCACGACCAGTCGAACATCGGGCGCGAGATCAACTGCCCGGTCGGCAGCGTGAAAAGTGATTCGATTGGAGCAAAGGGGTTCCGACCGTTACTGTCTGTCCGCGCAATCGTCGCTAACGAGAGGGTCTTGAGTTGCCACGGTGCGCCGGCCATCATGCTCACTGGACCCGTGTAGGGCACAGCCGACGCGACTGTTTGAATGCCGCTCCCGAGCGCGAAGAATGCAGCGAGCCCGGACACCATCAAGAAGAGGCTGACGAGGAGATCGAGCCGACTTTCGCGCTGCGATGACGACGACAAGAGGGACCACCAGCCAAGCGGAGGCTCGCGCCACGAGGCGACGCGCAGCGCGCGGCGGAAGCGGTGTCTTGCCGCGGACTCGCAGCGAGCCGATGCTTCCGGGTCGACGCACCGGCCACACTCGGGGCATGGACCCGTCGGGTCTACACCGATGCGGTCGTATCCGCAGGCTAGGCAGGCCATCGGGGCTTCAGTCGGCTTGGCTGGTTGCAGCGTCATCGGAGTGGTCGCCTCACGGGGTTGCGTGGCTAGGATTCAACCTTGCCGTTCGAGGCGCCCGTGCGGAGCATCACTCGACAGAGGAACTCGGGGGGTCGAACAACGGGTAAATCTGGGGAAATTGACCGGGGCGAGGTTTCCCTTCCTTCGAACGGATCTACATTCGTTGTTGGCCAGTGCGGATGGGGCGGTAACAGGCGAGCAACCCGATGCGGCCGATCTTCAGACTTTTATGCAGTCGCCAAGAGATCCATCTCCACTTGATCCGCCTTCGCCGTCGCCGCGCGGCAAGGACCCACAGTTTGGGGCGCCGCGCGAGGAGCGTGCGTCAGAGCCGCTGTCGTCCGAGGACCCATTCCTCGCCGGCCCGGTGTTCTTCGCACCCGGTGGGAACGCCGAGGAAGGCGCCCACGCTTGGAACCTGCCGCAGGCGTTCCCGACGTCGCTCGTCGGCGTGTGGCCGGTTGACGCGATGCCAACCGCGGACGCGGTGATCGCAGCGTTCGCACGCTTTGTCGGTGCCTCGGTCGCGGTGCTCGACGAAGCGGAGCCAGAAACTAGCACCGGCGAATGGACCATCGAGTGGAATCGCGTGCTGGCCGTTCCTGGTCTTGCGTCGCCCGTCATCGTGTGGGTGGAGCGTGCTCGAGCGATGCGCGCGGAGGACCTGCCAGACCCGGCACTCGCGAGTGCACGCTGGGTCGTCGGATGTGAATCGGTCCTCTCCGAACAGACGCCGCTCGATGACTTCATTGCACTCATGCGATTGTTAGCTGGCAGTTTCGACCAGATGCCCGCAGTGCTTGACTCAGTCACGCGGCAGTGGTTCCTTCGACGTGAGATGCAATCGCTGTTCCTCGCCGACGAGCCTGCCGCGACCGAAGACGTTCTCTGGCGCGTTCGCGCGACAGGTCGCGCGGAGCGTATCGAGGACGATGCGGGCGTCTGGATCTACACCGTGGGCCTATGGCGATGCGGAAAACCGGAACTTGAAATCCTAGAGATTCCCGGTCCGCACGTTGCGGCGGCGGTCATCCTCATCAATGGCATCGCCTCGCTCGCGCTCGCGGCACCGCTGCCGCGCCCAGGCGTCGTCGGCGCGATCGGTGAAAACCTGCGAGTGACGTTTCGACCATGGCAGGAAGTCGCTGAGTATCTAAGCCCCGAAAGCGCCGGCTCGATGGCAGATCGACGCCACTCGGACGAGAAGGGAACGCTCAATCCGCTGATGGGTGTGCGCGCGGCGGTGTGTGACCCCGAGCCGCGCGGTTCGTTTCGGCGCGTCTGGAGTTGGCCTGAACACGCGATTCGTCTGCTCGAAGAGGGCCGCGGCGCGATCTTCCTCTCTGATCGTTCGACCTTGCAACTCGCCCGACGCGCTCGCTCGACGTGGGGCGACTTTGCGAGTGCTTTCGAGTCGTTGCGCGAAGCGATCGATTCCGCAGTCTCTGCCTCGATGCAAGCGAGTTCACCAGCGTTCCTCGTCAAGGCGGCCTACGCGCACGCGACGGAACCGGATCGCGGACGGGAGCATCTTTGGTTCGAGATCCGACGATTCGACGGTGACCACGTCGAAGCCGAACTTTTGAATACGCCGCAGCTCGCAACCCATCTGAAGCGCGGCGACCGCGTGCGCATCGAGCCCGAGCGAGTGAGCGATTGGCGAGTCATTCTTCCCGGCGGTGGCTTCGGACCCTCGGTCGCTGAGGAGATGCTCGGAGCTGTCGCTCGCTTCCAGAAGCCAACCGGCGAAGAGAAATAGCCGTCCCCAGAGTGCCGCGCTCGACTCCGCGTATTCTGCAGGGATGACATCCGGCGACACCTCAGCACACGACTCGCCCGAACCGGTTCGGGATTTGGGACCGCTCGTCACGGCGTATGAGGCTGAACATGAATTCGAGGCTCGCGCGGTCGTGGTCGTGCTGGCAGACGCGGGCATTACTGCGTTCGTGTTCGCGGGCGGAACAGTCGGTTATTCAGATCCGATCTTCGGGATGAGTTCGCGGGTTCCGGTGCAGGTTGCGGAGTCGCAAGTTGAGCAGGCGCGACGAGCGCTTCGTGAAGCGAAGTACGTCGGCGCGTCGATTGATTGGGATGACGTGGACGTGGGTGAAAGCGAACCTGAGTCGCGCCTGTTCGTGCCGCTGACTCAGGCCGTTGGGCGCGCGCTCGCGATGATCGGCTGGGTGGTTGGTGTTGCGGCAATCATCGTTACCGTGGCGGGTGCTCTTGTGTTGCTATTCCGGTGAGCTAGGCTCCAGTGGAATTCTCCGCTATGAAAAGCGTGCTTCTTCTCGTCGCGTCGACGCTCTCCTTCCTTTGCGTTGGCTGTAGTTACACCATCGAAGGCCAAGTGCTGCGCGGCGCAGCGCCGTCGATGGGATGGGTCGATGATGGCGCTCCGCTTCCCGATGGCGAAGTCGTCGCTGGCGCTTCAGTCGTCATCTTCCGTGATCCCGACAGCATGCATCCCGCACAGTCGGGTGTGGCGACGAGCGGCGCGGACGGGCGCTTCACGTTGCCCGTGTCTGGAGCTGGTGCCGGTTGGATGCAAGAATCGTGGCACATTCGTGCCGCACGAAAAGGTGCAGGTGCCGCCGACTGGATCGGCTCACTTCCGTCGTCTTCAACGGGCCGCTTGCTGGTCATTGTCCTTGCACCAGAAAGTGGCGACGTTGGTCTCGGCAAACTGTGGCGCGGCGACGTCGGTCGTCGGGAGTCTGGTGCATCGATCATGGACGAAGTCAACAGATACAAGTGACGCGGCGTAAGCCAAGGACGAAACCCGCGCCGTGCGACGTCGATACCACCTTCATCTTCCCGGCATTCTCTACGTCGCGCTGACCATTCTCGTTGGCGTTGCTGCTGCAAATCGACCGAACAACCTCCTCGTCTGGGTGTTCGGCGCGATGCTCGCAGGCGTGATGATTTCGGGCGTCGTGTCGGGTGGCATGCTCATGGGCATTCGCGCCTCGCGATTGGATCCCAGGCGCGGCGCTGTCGGCGAGCCGTTAGTTCTCCGATACGCAGTATCAAATCGCAGTCGCATCTGGCCTGCGTTCAATCTGCATATCGAGGAACGTCCAGTTGCTGCGAGAAAGCGCCCCGCAGATGCCCAGATCCGTGCGATGGAGTGGCAACGCTCGATGCGCCCCGCCGATGGATGGGTCCTTCATGTTGGACCAGGCGAAACCGTGCACAGCGAAGTGGTGTTCGTGCCCAACCAGCGAGGCCGCGTGTCGTTCGAGCCGCTCCGGGTCTGGACGACGTTCCCATTCGGGTTTCTCCGGAAGAGCGTTACGTTCGAGCAGCGCACCGAGACGTTAGTGTTCCCGCGACTGCTCTCACTTCGAGACGACCTGATCAGTTCGCTTGTGCGCGGAGGCATGGGCGGATTTCGACTCTCGTCCTCGCCCGGACCGGGCGAAGACTACTTCGGCGTTCGCGAATACAGGCCCGGTGATAGCGTCCGGCAGATCGCGTGGAAGCGAGTCGCGATGGGGCAGGGGCTCGTGAGTATCGAGCGCAGTCGCACGAGTCCGCCTCGGCTTCGCGTGGTGCTGAACCTCCGGACGCCGACCGACCAATTACGCCTCTCGGAGACGAAATTGACGGCACGCGAAGTGGAGGAGAACGCAATTTCGTTAGGTGCCTCTCTGATCGCGCGGGCGGAAAGCGAAGGCTACGAAGTTGGTCTCACTGTGCTTGGGCTCCCCACGCCGCGCGTGCCGCTCCGCCGGGGTCACTGGCACGTCGAGAAACTGATGGCCGCGCTCGCTGGTCTCGATCTCGATGCGCCGCGCGACGATCACGGGGCGGTTGTTGAGGCGGACCGCGACCGCGCGACGATTGTGGTAGTGCATCCCGATCGCGCGGTCCCGTCCGTAGCGCCGCCTGGCGCGTGGCACCTGGTTGGAAGCAAACTCGAGTCGTTCGTGGCCGTTCCCGACGCGAACCCGCAGCAGAGTCGCACGGAGGCTCGCTCGTGAAACTCATCGAGCGGTTTCGAATCTCCGCGCTCCTTCTCGTTCTCGTCGCAACTGTGGCGTTTTGCGTGAGTCAGCGGAACATGACGCTGCTTCTCGTCGCTGGCCCGCTGGCGGTGCTCTCGTGGTACGTGACCGAGGGCCCGAAGGGACGATCACTCCCGCGCTGGGTGCAGACGGTGCTTCTTGTGGTGCTCGTTGGTTGGACGATCGTCGACGCGCGGTTGCTACCCGAACTGTCTGATGCGATGGGATTACTCGGGCGATTCGTACTGTGGCTCTTGCTCATCAAGCTGTACGCGAAGAAGGCGCCGCGCGACTACGCCCACGTACTCGTGCTGTCCGCGGTACTGGTCATGGCAGGCACACTCCAGTCAGTCGAGTTCTCGTTCTCGCTCTTAGTTTTCGCGTACGGGGCCATTGCAGTCTGGACCATCTTGCTCTTCCAGCTCTGGTCGGCTCGTGAAAAGTCGCGCGATGCCCGCGCGCGAGCGGTGGCTGAGGTCAGCGCGGTTCCGGGTTCCGGTAGTCGCGCGGCCTCGCTTGTACCCGTGCTGCAACCCGCATTTGGTCGACACGTGGTCGGACAGTTTCGGTGGCTCGCAGTCTTAGCGCTTGTGGTGGGTGCGATCCTCAGTACGGTGGTGTTCATCATTTTTCCGCGTGAGCTTTCAGATCTCGCCCGGCGAAACGCGCGATTCGGCGTGCTGCAGTCTGGCTTCAGCGGCGAGGTTCGACTCTTTACAAACGATCGCATTACCGAGAGTCGTCGCGAGGTATTCACGATCGAGTGGCGCGATTCGCGTGACGAAGCGATGCAATTCGCTGGCCCGCTTTATCTCCGTGGTGCTGTGCTCGACCGTTACGACCCGGCGAGCGGGCGCTGGGCGAAAGTGCGTGAGCCCAGTGGCGCGTACACCGTTCAGACAAAGTCGCGCCGCGACGGCGGCGACGCCGACCCCTTCGCACGCTTCGCACGCTTCGCAACCGTCGCGATCGACGAGCGTTTTCAGACCTACATCCAGCGCGTGTCGATGCGAAGCCTCGCCTCTGACGTGGTCTTCAGCGTTTGGGTACCACTGGCGATCGCATGCGACGACAAGCGCATCTTCGAAGTGAGTCCGTCAACGCTGCTGGTGCGCGACACCGGTGCCGACCGACTCTCGCGTTTGTCATCCTATGAAGTGAAAGTTCAACCATTTCCGACCGAACAGACTGTCGCGGCCCTGATGCGCGGAAACTTCGACAGCGGAAGCGCGGCACGATCAGATGTTCGATTTCCCGTCACCGAAGTCGTCGAGCTTGCTCGAGCAAAAGTCGCTGAGTGGAACCTCGATGCCGTCGTTGAAGATGGGGGCTCGAGCGAAAGTTCGACGTTGCGGTGGCAGCGCAACCGACGTGTCGCACGAGCAATCGCCGACTGGTTGCAATCGCCCGCGTTCAGCTACACGACCGACCTTGGCGCGTTCGTGCGTGTTTCGGACGAGGATCCGATCACCAGCTTCTTGACCCGGTACCGATTCGGACACTGCGAGTACTTCGCGTCGGCGCTGGTTGCGTTGTGTCAATCGCTCGGTATCGAGAGTCGACTGGTCACTGGTTATGTCGCGATCGAGTACGACGAAGCCATTCAGCAGTACATCGTGCGCGAATCGAATGCCCATGCGTGGGCTGAAGTGCGCGTGGGTGATTACGCGTGGATGACGCTGGACCCGACGCCGCAGACGGAGCTCGCGGCGCTGCAAGGTCGCAATCGCTCGTGGGCAGATCGCTGGCGCTGGGCGTGGGATCGCGTTGAGTTTCTATGGAACAGCCAAGTGGTGTCGTTCGACTCGTCCGCACAAGCGACGCTGGCAGATCGATTTGGCGCCGCGTGGCAGCGACAATCTCGGGAGTGGCTCGGCGCGGCGCGGATGCAGGCGAAGGCGATCAACGATTACTTCCGGCTCGGACCGGCGGGATATCTGTGGATGGGACTGGTCGCGTTAGCGGCCGTGCTCGCAGTGTTCTCATTTGTGAGCGTCCGCCGCCGATTCGTACGGCTGCTGCGGGCAACAGGCGTGCGCCGCCGCGATCGCGAGGCGAAGCGCATTCTTCGGCAATCAGGCTTCTGGCTCGACGCGCTCGATGCGCTCGAGCGCAACGGTCTCGCGAAGCCCGAGTCACGACCACCGCTGCATCACGTCGAAGCGCTCCGCGCGGAACGACCAGCGGTCGCCGACGCGTTCGCTGAAGTCGTCGAGGCGTACTACCGCGTGCGATTTGCTGGCGAGGCACTCGACGCCCGCGGTCGCGCCCACGCGCGGACGCTCGTCGAGAAACTTGGGCAGGCGGCGCGGGGGTAGTGCCGCGTGGGTCTCTCGACGGAGAAGTTTGCAGTCGTGTGGCCACCACAGCAGTGTCTCGCGCGTCCCATGGTTCGCTGAGTCGAGTCTCAATCGGCGTGCGAACACTCACGGAAAAAGATCGCTTCGGTCGCGAGCGGCGCACAGTTCGGCGCCATCCGGACTGACCGGTTCCGTACTCGGAAGGGACTTACTGGGATGCAACAGGCGAACAGGAAGACAGCGGGAGTCGATTGCTGGCTTCGTCACCTGGGTCGAGGGCCTCGCGCCCAGCGATGCGGATGCGGTCGTGGCGACAATGCAGGTGCTCCTCGGTGGAGGTGAGCCGTGAAGTACCAAGGTCGTTGCCGCTCGAATCGGCGCCATCTCGCGCGTCTTAGTCTGCTCGGCGCGACGATGCTTGCTGCTGGGGCAAACAGCGCTATGGCGTCGGTCCAGATGTTCATCCAAGACTTCAGCGGCTGGCAACAAGCGGCGAGTTCATACAGCACCGTTGATTTCAGGGGGTTCGCACCGAATACGTTTATCACGGAGCAGTACGCGCCGCTTCGAGTCCATTTCATGAATCCCGGCCCGAACGTAGTGCAGCCGCTTGCTTTGGATTTGTTCCCTCAAGACGGCTTTGGGATCGACGCCAACGGCGGGATTTTGTTGGCGTTCGACCAACCGATTCACGCAATAGGAGGACACGGACCGGGAGCGTGGCGGTTTCGGTTGTACTCAGGGGGGACACAGTTCTACATCAGCCCATGGTGGGTCGGTGCTCCGAACGGATACTCCGGCCTGGTATCCGACACGGCCTTTGACGCTGCTTCATTCGAGGCATTTGGTGGCGAAGATGTCTACTCCGACAACATCTATTTCTCGACCATCCCTGCACCGAGTGTGATCGCGATGCTCGCGGCCTCGGGGCTGGTTTCACGGAGGCGGAGGGGTTGATCTTGAACGAACGCGCGACGAGCGCGGGACAGCGTTACCGTCACGGTGGTGCGTCGCGATGAAGAAGCGGATAAGTTCTCGCCCCCACCTGCGCCGCCGCTACGTCCGGCGCGGTTCTCGTGCCCTTCGCGTGTCCTCACGGAACTTCTTCACGGTCGCTCGATTGCGCGTCGATCGCATGGTGCGAAGAGGAGTTTCACCAGTGCCAGCATCCCGATCAAGAACGCTTGAGTGGCGTCGCAGCCTCGAACAAGTCCTCGAGCGCGACGGCGCGATCGAGATTGCTGTCGCAAGCGCGACGGCACACTCCGACGAACCGGTGGCGCACGCTGCGGGGGGCGACATCGTGTGGCGAGTTAGATTACTTGGACTGAGCGAGACCGAGATGCTCGTCGAGCAGCCCGCAGCGCTGGGTCGGCCGATTGAGATCGGCAAAGGTATTCAACTTGTTGGTGCGATAGCAATTGGTCAGAACCGCTGGGTATTTCGCACCGAAGCGCTGGGCTACACCGACGCCACGGGCTTTGGTCCGCGGGCACTGCGCGGCATCCGCATTCGCAAACCGGAGCACGTCGATCGGTCGTCGCGCCGCGCGCTGCGCGTCGATACGACGATGTTGCGCTTGCCTGAGGTCGAGATGTGGCCGCTGCTTGATCCGCGCAGTGTTGTCGTCGCCGAACGTTGGAACGAAGTGGCATTTGACGCGGCGATGTCGGGCTCACCGTGTCCGCCTGTGTCTGACGCTGAGAGCCTCATGCCGACTGTCGGGCCGAAGTTTGTAGCGTCGCTGATGAATCTCGGTGGCGGTGGCGTCGGCTTGCGCGTGGGACACGAAGACGCAATGAACTTCTCGCGTCACCGCCTCTTCTGGATTCGACTCGCGCTCGAGCCGGAACTCTCAGTGCCGATCTGTTCTACCGGCAAGCTCGTGCACACGCACATTGATAGTTTGCAATGCACCTATGCGGGCGTCGCGTTCGACTTCACGTTCAATCCTGGTCACGAGCGATTTGTCGCCGATCAGATTCGCCGTTACATCATGTTGCAGCAGGACCTTCAGCGCCAAGCACGCGAGCAACTCGCCCGTTCGCCGGAAGATCGCGCTGGACAATCAAGTCGCGCTGCGGCGTGAGCGTGCGGAAGAGAACCTCGCTCTTCGCCACGCTCTCGTCCCATTCGGCGGCCGGCCGACTGTCGGCGACGATGCCGCAGCCAGCCCAGTAGTCGAGCACGCCATCGAGTTCACCTGGCACCCGCGGGTCGCTGCGACCTGAGATCGCGATGGTGCGAATCGCAACGTTGAGCGCGATCGAGCCGTCACTCGCGATGATGCCGATTGCCCCGCAGTACGGGCCGCGCCGCACCGGTTCCAGTTCGTCGATGACCTGCATGGCGCGAATCTTTGGAGCGCCGGTCACGCTGCCCGGCGGAAACGTCGCCGACAGCAGTTCAACAGCATCGACACCGTCGCGCAAGGTACCACTGACTTCAGCGACACCGTGATGCACCGTCGTGTGCGTTTCGATGACGCGGGGCGTGTCGACGCGAATGCTGCCGATCGAACAGACCCGACCGAGGTCGTTGCGCATGAGGTCGACGATCATCGCGAGCTCGGCTTCGTCTTTAGTGCTGTCGCGCAGCGCGCTTGCGTCGGCGTCGGACGTCAACGTGCCCTTAACTGGGCGAGTGACGAGGCGGCGCGAAGCGCCAGCCGATAGCTGGTCGAGCGACAGAAAGAGCTCCGGGCTCATGGAAACAATCGTGCGCCCGTTCTCGCACTCAAGGTACGCGCCGAACCACGCGCCACTCGCAATCAGCGCCCGCGCGGCAAGTGTGCGCGTGGATCCGCTGAAGTCGGCCGTCATACGGCGAGCCACATTCGCTTGAAAGAGGTCGCCATCGTGAATGAGTTGAACGCAGCGCTCTACTGCCGACTCGAAGGCGCGGCGATCCACATCGGCGCGCAGCCGACCAACGCGAAACGCCGACGCGTCGGCTGGGGTGTTTGCATCCATCGGTGACAACGGCACGTTGTGTGGATCGCCTTCGACGGTCCAGCGCCCAGTCGCGTGGTCGAGGACGAGCGCATCGGGGCACCAGCACAACATTGCAAGCGGCCAATCGCGGTCATCTGTGGCACCAGGCGTCGCCCTTGCCTTTGGCTCGAGCGCTCGACCGATGTCATAGGACAGCGCGACGATCCATCCGGTGTGTCGGCCGGTGTGTGGGCCCGTGTGCGACGAACCGTCGCTTCGACCGGTTCGCCGAAGTATGCCGCGCAGCTCGCGCTCGACCGCGGCGCGAGCGTCGCCAATGCCGGGCGGAACACGGAGGACGCGCGTCTCCTGCGGTTGAGCCAAGATCGATCGCTGCGTCCAAGCGCCACCACCTTCACCCGAAACGAGTGCGACCAAAGGCCGATCGGTCGGCCAGCGCAAGAGCGCGTTGGCAGCACGTTCGGAGGGGGTGAGCGACATCGCCGGAATCGTAGAGCGTTTCGCGCGAAGCGAATCATGCTGCGACGGCGAAGCGCGTGCGCGTACTGCTACACTCGCCGATTCGTCATTCATTTGCTCGTTTTTATTCGGTTTCACTCGGTGCCATCTATGCCCAGCGCCACGCTCACCAAGAAATCACCAGCTCGTACGGCGTCGAAGAAGAAAGGTCCGGCCAAATCGTTCGCGACGGCGAGCGCAAAGAAGATCTATTACTTCGGCCGCGTGAAGTGCGAAGGCGACGGCTCGCAGAAGTCGCTCCTCGGCGGCAAAGGCGCTAACTTGCATGCGATGACCAAGATGGGTCTACCGGTTCCGCCCGGCTTCACGATCACGACGGAGATGTGCAACGGCTACTACGCCTCGGGCAAGCGCATGCCTAAAGGTTTGCTGGAAGACATCGCGAAGAACGTCAGGACACTCGAAGCCGAGACGGGCAAGAAGTTCAGCGACAAGAAGAACCCGCTCCTTGTTTCGGTGCGCTCGGGCGCGCGCGACTCGATGCCGGGCATGATGGACACGATCTTGAATCTCGGCCTCAACGACACGACCGTCGAGGCGCTGAAGGCATCGACGGGCAACGGTCGCTTCGCGTACGACTGCTACCGACGCTTCGTGCAGATGTACGGCGACGTCGTCATGGGCGTGCAGAAGAAGCATGAGAACGATCACGAGCCGTTTGAAGAAGTGATGGACGGCTTGAAGCGCGAGGTCGGGGCGCGTGAAGACACCGACCTCACCGAAGCGCAGCTCAAAGAACTCGTGACGCGATTCAAGGCGCTCGTGAAGCGCTGGACCGGCAAGCCGTTTCCGAGCGATCCGATCGAGCAACTTGAAGGGTCCGTCGCGGCAGTCTTCAGTTCGTGGATGAACGCGCGAGCGATTGTCTACCGCCAGAAGTACAAGATTCCAGACGAGTGGGGCACGGCGGTCAACGTGCAATCGATGGTGTTCGGCAACATGGGCGACGACTGCGCCACTGGCGTCGCGTTCACGCGCGATCCAGCGACCGGCGAAAACGTGTTCTACGGCGAGTATCTCGTGAATGCGCAAGGCGAAGACGTCGTCGCTGGCGTTCGCACGCCGAAGCCTGTCGCCGAGATGGCGCACGATGCGACGATTGGCAAAGTGCACGGCCAACTTATGAAGGTGCGACAGACGCTGGAAAAGAAGTTCGGTGATGTCCAGGACTTCGAGTTCACGATCGAGAAGAATAAGCTCTACATGTTGCAGACTCGGAATGGCAAGCGCACGGCGCTCGCCTACATCCGCATCGTGCATGACATGGTGAAGGAAGGACTGATGACGCCTGAGCACGCGATCGGTTCGTCCGATCCCGAGGCGATGAATCAGTTGCTGCAACCGGTGTTCGACCGCAAGGCCTACGCGGAGGCGTCGAAGACTCGGTTGCTCACGAAGGGCTTAGCGGCAGGGCCCGGCGCGGCGAGCGGTGAGATTGCATTCACGGCTGGTCGCGCGGAAGCACTCGCGCGGCAGGGGAAGCACGTCATCTTGTGTCGTATCGAGACGAGCCCCGAAGACTTACGCGGCATGATTGCTGCCGACGGAATCCTGACGACGCGCGGGGGCGTATCGAGCCATGCAGCCCTCGTCGCGCGACAGATGGGAAAGGTGTGCGTCGCAGGTGCTGGCGAGATTCACATCGACTACCACGCGGGCACGCTCGTGTGCGGCTCAGCCACGCTGCGCGAAGGCGATTACCTCTCAGTAAACGGCTCGACAGGCGAAGTCTTTTTCGGCGCGATTGCCACCGCTGATAGCGAATTGAAGCAGGTGCTCATCGCAGGCACGCTGAAGCCGTCTGAATCGAAGACGTTCAAGTATTACGACTTCGTGATGAAGCTGGCCGACAAGAGGCGGCGGTTAGGCATTCGTACTAACGCCGACACGCCCGAGCAGGTTCGCAACGCGATTGCGTTCGGCGCTGAAGGGGTGGGATTGTGTCGCACTGAGCACATGTTCTTTGAAGGCGACCGCATCGACGCCGTTCGCGAGATGATCCTTTCGCGCGACGAGGCAGGTCGTCGCAAGGCGCTGGCGAAGCTGCTGCCGTACCAGCGCGGTGATTTCGAAGGCATTTTCCGGGCGCTCGAAGGTCGGCCAGCGTGCATCCGACTGCTCGACCCGCCGCTGCATGAGTTCCTACCGCATGACGAAGGCGCTCAGGCGAATCTCGGCGAGAAGCTGAAGGTCCCCGCGAGCGAAATTCGCAAGCGCGTCGAAGAGCTGCACGAGTTCAATCCGATGCTCGGGTTCCGCGGCTGTCGCCTTGGGGTCGTGTTCTCCGAGATTTCCGAGATGCAGGCCCGCGCGATCTTCGAGGCAGCGGCACGAGTCCAGAAGGACAAGGTCAAGACCAAAATCGAGATCATGGTGCCGCTGGTGGCCTTCAAGCGCGAACTCGATCTCCAAGTCGAAGTGTTGCACCGGGTCGCTGCCGAAGTGACGAAAGAAACCGGACAGAAGTTCGACTACATGGTCGGAACGATGATCGAAGTGCCGCGCGGTGCGCTCACGGCCGATCAAATCGCCGAGACGGCACAGTTCTTCTCCTTCGGCACCAACGACCTCACGCAGACTGCGCTCGGTATGTCGCGTGACGACTCGGGTTCGTTTCTGCCGCGCTATCAAGAACTCGAAATCGTCCGCGACAATCCGTTCGCGTCGATCGATGTTCCTGGCGTCGGTCAACTCGTGCGCATAGCGTGCGAGCGAGGTCGCGCGACGCGGCCTGACATCAAGCTCGGCATCTGCGGCGAACACGGTGGCGATCCGGCAAGCATTCAGTTCTTCGACGACTGCGGGCTCGCGTACGTCTCATGCTCGCCGTTTCGCGTACCGGTGGCGCGCCTAGCGGCGGCGAAGGCGGCGGCGCGAAGCGCGATGGCGGCGCGGGGTACGAGCGCTGCAAAGCGGAAGTAACTCGGAAGCAACAACGACGAGTCTCTCCACCGCGCGATGCGTGGCAGGCAAAACGCGCGATCTACGGCTGGACAAACTGATACGTTCAGTAGCGATGTCGTCACTACTTCTCACGTCGTTCCAGCTCGGACCGTATCGCCTCGCATCACGCATTGTCATGGCACCCATGACGCGCACGCGAGCCGACTCCGAACGAGCGCCGCGGGCGTTGAACGCCGAGTATTACGGTCAGCGCGCCGATCCGCGCACCGGCGCAGCGCTCATTGTGAGTGAAGCGACACAAGTGTGCGTTGAAGGAATTGGCTATCCCGGCACGCCGGGCATTCATACGCCAGCGCAGGTGAAGGGTTGGCGGCTGGTGACCGACGCGGTGCACGCGAAAGGAGGGCGCATCGTCGCCCAGCTTTGGCACGTGGGGCGCGTTTCACATTCTTCGTGGGCGGGCATTCAGCCGGTGTCGAGCTCAGCAATTGCGTCGACTGGCGAGGCATGGACGGCGGACGGTACGAAGAAGCCGTCTCAGACGCCGCGGGCCCTTGAGCTTTCAGAGATTCCCAAGGTCGTCGCGCAGTACCGCCATGGGGCGCAGTGCGCGCTCGATGCTGGATTCGATGGCGTCGAATTGCACGGCGCGAACGGCTATCTCGTTGACCAGTTCTTGCGCGACGGAGTCAACAAGCGCACCGATGCGTATGGCGGGTCCATTTCGAATCGCGTGCGCTTCCTGCGCGAAGTTGTCGAGGCGCTCGTCGCCGTATGGGGCACGTCGCGCGTGGGCGTGCGCTTATCGCCAACAAATTCGTTCAACGGCGTTGGCGATAGCGATCCAGCGGCGACGTTCGTCGCTGCGACCGAAGTGTTGAACGAGTTTCCATTGCTCTTCCTGCACGTTCTCGAAGGTCTGCCGGGGACCACGTTCGCGCCTGCGAACGCCGCAGCGCCGGTCGCGCCGCTGATGCGGAAGGCGTTTCGCGGACCGTTCATCATCAACGCCGGATACACGCAACAAACCGGCGAACAAACGATCTCGGGCGGCAGCGCCGATCTCGTCGCGTACGGCGTTCCATTCATCTCGAACCCTGATCTTGCTGAGCGTTTCCGTACTGGCGCAGTGCTGGCACCGGCCGATCCAGCGACGTTCTATGGCGACGGAGCGAAGGGATACACAGACTATCCAGCGTGTACGCGAGAGGCCTGAGACTTGGAGCGATGTCGAGCAGGCAACATGTTTTGCGCGCTGGCTTCGCCTTCGTCCCGGTCGGAATTTTCGCTTTTCCGACAATTTTCCCTTGCCGTTTGAGGGGGGGGGGGGCGGGTAACTTCTCGATAGGGGTATGTGATCGGGACGTGAACTCGGAGGACGTCGTGACGCGAAATGGTGACCCAGCGACGATGTGCCTCCGTCTGGTCAATGCTGAACCTCAATGTCTGATGAGATGGCGTGGGGCTGTCGCTGTGGGACTCTGCGCGGTAATGGCGATCTTCGGTGGGTGCCGCGATTCAGTCGAAGGGAGCGGATCTGTGGCGGACACTGCATCCTCCCACGACCGCGCAGAATCGAGATCCGTTGCTGAATCTGGTGGGAAGCTGGAGAAAACCGCCGATACCGGAAGCGAGCCAGAGGTGATTGCGACTGTGGCCATTGATTGCGGACAGCTAACAGTGGGAAGCGCGTCTGAATCTCAGTTGATTTGGGAAGCTCGAATGACGAACCGGACGAGCTCCTCCCTAGAGTTCGAATCGCTGATTAGGAGTTGCGGCTGTTTGTCCGGCGAGTTCTCTCCTTCAGTTCTTGCTCCAGGGGCCGAAGGGGTCATGAGGTTGAAGGTCGCACCGCGCAACTCGGGCCGTTTTCTTACTTCAGCTTCGGTCGCATTCCGGGGAAACAAGTTTTCAAAGTTGATCTCGTCGGTACCGTCATCGGACGTGTGGGTATAGCGGCGCTAGTGAATAATGCGAGCCCAAACGCCGATGGAACGGTGATTGTGCCCCTGATCGGATTCGCCGGGCACGAGATTGCCCCTCCTGAGCCAACGGCTCAATCTATGGAGGGCGATGCTTACCGGAGTAAATTCTCCGGATGGCGTCAGTTGGAGCCGGGTAGGGTCTCAGTTGACGATGGGCGTGCGGCGTCAGAAGTCCGACACAACTGGATCGGAACGCTGGAGATAGCGTGTGAGGCGACGTCCGATGGCAGTTCAGTGACGGTCGTAATTCTGATGAAAGATGCGTTGGATTGCGAGCTAGTATTAGTAAACCGGACAGGCGTGCATCCTTAGGAGTTGTCGGAAACTGTCATGAGGCTTCCCCTCGCCCATCTGTGCACTATTGCGGCCTTCCTATTTGGCTCAGCTGCGTTTGGTGGCGATGCGGATAAGAGTGAGGTCCTTGAGACCCTCTTGGACAGCTTCGATCCCTATCCATTGCGATTAGCGGATGTACGTGAAGCAATGGATCAACTGTCTGTGGCCGAGGGTCTTCGGCCTATCGTAGAAGAGGTATTTGCAACCTACGCCGAAAGGCATTGTGTGCTTGAAGTGGTTCGCCAAGATCCAAATCAGGTGAGCATTGCGGCTTCTCACTTCTCTTGGCCTAGTCTCGAATCTCATGTTCAGTGCCGAGAGCAATTGAGCAGCGCTAGGCTTGCGGTTTTTCAAGTTCTGCTGGCGACAGCGGCGCCAGATCTCCGACGCTCGGATATTCTGTATTTTCTTGATGCGCTCAAGCGGGAAGTGCTGCTCCGGCCGCCGAATCAAGCGTTGAAGTGTGTGGGGGATTTGGGGTGTGACCTCATTTCGCTCTGTGCATCTCAAGCGTCGGGTTCTGGTCGGCGATGGGACCAGTTGCGCGGAGCGGCCGTTGCCAGTCGGGGCCGAACATTTCTCATCGAGCACCGGAACGCCGACACAACCGAAATTGATCTTGCGTTCGCGAAGTATGCCGCAACCTTGAAGTTAGGCCTTGATCCCGCGATAGAGGAGAGCGTGACCGTCTGCTATGAGCTCATGACGGATCGTGTCAAGCGTTCTCTTCCAAGACGGCCGCTGATCGCGGCGGTGTATCGAGTACAAGAGGATTTGATACGAGAGATTACCTCGTTCCTTTCGAGTGATGGCGACGAAATAGCCGCGCTGCGCTTGGCTCGAACAATGCGTGAAAGGTGCTTCAGTGGCTTCATCCGGCGCGACTGCGTCCAAGTGCTCTACGATCGCATGAACACACCTGTTCCTGCTGGAACTGCTCCGAATATCCGACAGAAGTTCGCCGCGTACCTTCGTCGCGCCGACGGCACTGCTCGGAATATTGTTGATAAGGCGATAGAGGGTCTTCGCCTGGGATGGCTTACCGCTCCTCGCTGGCCCGACATCGTATTGCCTGAGAGTGCGACGCGGCCCGCAGTACCTCAGGCCTGGAGAGAAATATTAGGGCGTTACTCCCAGGATGAAGTAGCGGGCTTTGCAGCGCTCTATGACGGGATTTCAACGATGTCAAACGCTGTTCGCGTTCGCCAGCTGGCGCGAGGCGATCTGCTCGCGTCGCGCTCGGATCGCTCTTTTGACTATTTGTTGCAACTATTCCCCCCCGTGGAGATTCTCAATGACTCTGAAGCAGACGAAACCCGCTAAACTTACGCTTATCTTTGGATTGGCCGCGGGATGTTCGTTCGCGGCGTCCCTCGTTGCGTTCGCTCGCCAGCAACAGGTTTGGCCCCACTGCTCGAGGGTGTCTCAGAGTCCAAACTGCCGCCATTTCCAGGAAGTTTGCGAGGATACAGGTCCTTCGGGTGCTAGTTGCTGGTACTGCGATCCTTTTGTATGGGAATTGGCCTGCAAGAATGTTAATGCGGTCTCTACGTGCACGCCCTTAGCGCTTCCCAGTAATTGTGGTGCAAAATTCAACGGTACCTGTGTGCAGGGCCTCGGCGGGTTTAAATGGGATTGCGGGGGAGCACCTGTGAGTACGGGTACGTTCTGCATGCCAGCCTCGAATTGCGTCTAGAGAAAGGGGGATGCGGCTATGTCGCGAGCGTGTATCGGCCATAAATTCTCCTTCTTCCTCGCTATTTATGGCGCTGTTTGCGTCTACGTCTCATCGGCATCGCGAGCGACAGCACCGCAAGTGGACGCCCATGCGAGGCCAGCGCAGGTCGCATTAGCTTCGAATGAGAAGGCTGCGCCTCTTGCCGAGGAGTTTCGCAGCAGTATGGAGAAGGCCTCCTCCGATATGCGTTGCCGCCAATGGACCGTGTCCGTCGTCGAAATCCCCATGGGATCTGACGAAAAGCCCGGAGCCCCGCTCTCTCCCGTTGCTAGCAGCTATGTGAGCGACAAGACAATTTGGCGCGCCGGTATGGACCTTGTAAGTGTAGGTCCAGATGGCTCGCCGGTACTAAGAGAGTTTGTCGCCGCAGGGGTCGAAGCGGTCAGATCCAGTCGGTCAAAACCCGGGCACGTAGAGATTAGTTGGCCTAACAATTTCGCTACAGGGCTATTGCGACTAGACTTATTGGACCAGAGTCTGAGATTCTTTGATTGGAGTGCCCCAGTCCTATTGAGCGAGCGTCTCGGCGAATTTGGCATCGCAAGAACTGTCGATCCCGACGTGCGTGATCGAATTATTTGGATTCTCTCGCCCAAGGATCGTCCCGACTTGACAATAAGCATTATTATAGATCATCACGGGAGTCCGCGGGTTGTCGAATTCCGCGAAGCGTATCGGTCGGGCGCGGACCACATGACGGTCGTTAGTGAAACAGTCTCGACCGTAGAGTTGGATTTTGGTCGCGTGCCAACCAAAGTGAACGTCGAAGCAAGACGAGGGGGCAACGTCGTAGGAGGGCGTGTGCTGACAGTCCAGCGGAGCGAGCCGATTGAGCATACGCTCGTCGAGAGTGTAGTCAGGTCTGAGTTAGTTCCTCCTGACGGTACTCGCGTTACGGATGACAGGCGTCGAGTGGATTTTGTCGTTGGAAGCTCGAGTATCGAGATTAATGGCGAGAGTCACGGATTGACTTGCCCCATCCGTGAATACCGACCCGATCTGCTTCCGGGAATCCTAGGGCAAAACAAGATGAATCAGAAACCCCGACAAGAGGCCCCGGCAGGGAAGAATGGTAGTGGAGCACCGTCTCGAGATGTGCCCGTGAAGCCGCATGGCTAGATTTGCGGGAGGCTGGTGTTAATGCCATACGAGAAGATGCACTGCCCGCATTCGATAGGGGCGACAGGCTGCCCCGTACTACCCGGTGTGCACGACTCCGCCAGAGACGAATGCTGCCGACTCCGACTGCACGAAGACGTACCCCACTGGACAGTGCGCGACGTGTAGCGGAAGCGTCCGCTCATCGAACCCCACTCACCCGCACGGCGGCTGTTTCGTCTTCCATATATCCGGCAGCCAGTCGTCGAGGTTCTCCTCGCTCGTCCCCGGCAGATTCACCGTAAGCGCTCGACCAGATTCGTCGACGCGTGTGCTGGCCCGTGCGGC
>Ga0105049_10000456_pt1 | contig 44927 bp, 33 predicted proteins | sample MAT06_FD_78087 | JGI IMG/M metagenome (GOLD analysis project Ga0105049, IMG submission 78087) | Freshwater microbial communities from Lake Fryxell liftoff mats and glacier meltwater in Antarctica - MAT-06 | ecosystem: Environmental > Aquatic > Freshwater > Ice > Liftoff microbial mat | place...
ATCGCCGATGGGGCCGGTGGGGCTTACGTAGCCTGGATAGATTTCAGAGATGATGTGGATGGAATTCTTGGAGAAGTGTATATGCAGCACGTCAATGCAACAGGAGCACTCTTATGGACAATCAATGGCATTCGAATTACAGAAACCATCAACCGTGATGAAACAGATGTGTTCATGTGCACAGATGGAGGAACCGGCGTTATCGTAGCTTGGAATTGGGAAGATTACCTCACCAACAAAACAGTGTCTGCTCAACGTGTTAATACCACAGGAGTAGTTCAATGGGCTGCTAATGGAGTGATTGTAGCAGATGGTGGTGGTTTTAGATGGGCCAGCACGGTTGTTCCCGACGGCAATAATGGCGCAATATTCCTGCTCACAGATACCCGAAATATTCCCAACGGAGATAACTACTTATTCTTATTTGATCAATTTAACCCCGACCCGCTCATCAACTTAGACCTTTATGCACAACGCTTAAATGGATCTGGTACTGCGCTTTGGGGAGCTTTAGGAGTACCGGTTTGTACGGCACCATACAGGCAAAACACCGACGCGGCAGCAGGCGTCATTCCTACATTCGATGGTGGAGCCATTTTCGTATTCAATGACGGCAGAAATGACCCTGCTGGCAATAGCATTTTCGACATTTACACACAGAAATTAAATGCAACTGGTACGGCCTTATGGACAAGCAACGGAGTAGTGGTGACTAATACTGTACAAAATGAGACTGTCACTTCTGTCATCCCGAATGGATCAGGCGGGGCAGTTATTGCATGGCAAAATCAAACCAACTTCCGGTTGATGATGCAGAACATCAGCAATGCTGGTGTTAAATCATGGCTCAGCACTGGATTATTTGTAACACCCGCCAGTGACATTGTAAATACGGCGAGGCTGGTACTCGACAGCAACCACCAATACATTTGTGTCTATGAAGCCTTCAATAACATTTCCAGCATTCAGGCTCAAAAATTAGATACTGCAGGCAACCTATTGTGGAACATCGTAGGGATTCCCATCGCAAATAATAGCAACGCCACACCCGCTGCACTAAGAGTAGTACTCAGTGAAGATACCTCTGTAATTGCAGCCTGGGAAGATTTTAGAAATCCCACGCCCGATATTTACAGTTCCAAACTATTGGCAAACGGAACACTGGCGGGGCCAGCCATCGCCGATCATATTACCATCGCCAATGGCAACTGGAACAATCCAGCCATTTGGAACAACAACAGCGTACCACCCCTCAATGCCAACGTTACTATCCGGCACATAGTGAATGTAAACGCAGATGCTACCGTCAACACATTGACGATTGAACTGCCAGGAGGCTTATTAACTATCCTGAGCGGAAATAACTTTATTGTGGTGAATTAATGGCATTCACAATTCTAACACAATATGAGTACTTAAATTCTTATTGAATTTAGTTTGCTTTTTTACCCTTCTTTGTAAAACTTATTTTGTCAAGAATTCAGCAGTTGAAACTCCAAACATGGTAAAATAACTTTAAGAAAAGAGGCGAAAAAATATGGATCATGCCTTCGGAATATTGAAGCAGTGGCTGCTTTCGTTCAACATCAAGAAACATGTGTTAAGTTTACAGTAGTACAAAAGCTCCATCAGTGTGCCGCCGCCAAACGGGGTGTTATCGGTTGGCGGGCTCCTTTTTTCCTCAGGCCCAGGCGAAAGACGGAATTTTTTGAAGAGCCCCGACAAATGCCGGGATCTTCGACAAAAAAGAAAAAAAGCCCGCGGCAGGCGATAGAGACGTGCGAAGCAACAATTGTTGGTATCAAAAATCAATCAATTTTTTCCAGAAAAAATCAGAATTGAAAATCAATCATTTACAATTAGTCACTTAAGAGTCTAAGTTAAGATAAAATGAATCCATAAGTTGAATGCCTAATATTTCCCGTGTCCCAAAATAACTTACCGACAGTTTTGATCCTGCTTGTAATACCAATATGTGAAGTGCGTAAAATTTCGTATAGCTTTTTGTGCAAAAGGGTTTGGAACATGCTTATCTATGCCGGAGTATTTCGATAAAAAAAGTACTTAGTAAAATTATAGTTCAGATCGATGTAAGCTGGTATTGGAACACCCAAACAATTTATAAGATTTTATGTGGCCTTTGATTGGCTGACATAAAAAAGCCACCATCTACAAAAAGATGGTGGCTATAATAAAAAGTTGTATTAGGTTATACTTTAAAATGCGCAAACGCTTTGTTGGCTTCAGCCATACGATGGGTATCTTCTTTTTTCTTGTAAGAAGCACCTTCACCTTTGCTGGCTGCAACAATTTCGTTGGCCAACTTATCAGCCATGCTACGACCGTTTCTGTCACGACTGAAACGCACCATCCATTTGATGCTCAAAGACACTTTTCTGTCTGGACGAACCTCAGCTGGAATCTGGAAGGTAGCACCACCAATACGGCGACTACGAACCTCTACACCAGGAGTGATGTTGGTCAAAGCTTTTTTCCAAACTTCGTATCCATCCTCACCGGTAATTTTAGCTACCTTATCCAATGCATCATAGAAAATATTGAATGCTCCACTTTTTTTTCCTTCCCACATCAGGTTGTTTACAAAACGTGTTACCAGTTTATCGTTAAACTTTGGATCTGGTGCTAAAGGGAGTTTTTTGGCTTGTGCTTTACGCATTGTTCTTTTATTTTAAGTCTTAGTACTTTATTAGATACTATACACTGTTATGTATTATTTTTTTGCTTTTTTGGTTCCGTATTTACTACGGCTTTGCTTGCGGTCTTTTACACCTGCAGTATCCAAACTACCACGCACGATGTGATAACGTACACCTGGTAAATCTTTTACCCTTCCACCACGGATCAGTACAATACTATGTTCCTGCAAGTTGTGTCCTTCACCTGGGATGTAGGCAATCACCTCAATCTTATTGGTCAAACGAACTTTTGCTACCTTACGCAAAGCAGAGTTTGGCTTCTTTGGAGTGGTAGTATATACCCTGGTACATACACCTCTACGCTGTGGACAAGCATCCAGTGCTCTGGACTTGCTTTTAGCCTTAATAATTTCTCTACCTTTTCTTACTAATTGTTGAATAGTTGGCATTAATTAACCTTTTTTTTCGGACGGCAAAGGTAGGTATTATGATTTAATAAAGAAACAGATTTATAAAAAATATTCAACTTTTTTCAAAAAATAATAGAAAAACCGCCACGAAGGCGGTTTTTACTGTCAAATAGTTGTTTCTTATCTCAGATTTTCACCATCCATTGATGTGTATCGGCCCTTCTGCCATAACGAATGTCGTTCAGCATCTTTTTGATTTCAGGAGCAGTTTGCCATTTGTTTACGTCAAATTCCATGACATAGTCTTTGTAGCGTAGTTCTTTGATCAACGAGATAGTAGCGGCCGTGCCGGTTCCAAATACTTCATACAACAACCCTGCTTTGTGTGCTGCTATCACATCATCAATAGACAACAGCCTTTCTTCTACCTGAAAACCCATTTCCTTCAATAATGTAATCACACTATCGCGGGTAATGCCCGCCAAAATGGTACCCTGCTCCAGTGCTGGCGTAATGGCGGTATTGCCGATGATGAAGAACACATTCATTGTTCCGCACTCTTGAACATACTTGTGCTCATGGGCATCTGTCCACAGAACTTGGTCGTAACCTTTTTTCTTAGCCTCTGCGGTGGCAAACATGGCAGCCCCATAATTACCGGCAGCTTTGGCGCCTCCTACCCCGCCTGGAGCAGCACGAACGTACTGTTCCTCTACATAAATACGCATAGGTGTTGCGTAATAAGGGCCTGTAGGACTCAAAATGATCATGAACTTATACTTTTCGCTGGGTTTAACACCAATCATTTCGTCGGTACTAAACATAAAAGGACGGATGTACAAAGAGTGATCCGGCTTTGAGGGGATCCAGCTGCTGTCCATGCTGATCAGTAATTTCATCCCCTCCATAAAAATATCTTCTGGAATTTCAGGCATCTGCATTCTTGCAGCAGAAATATTAAAGCGTTTGTAGTTGTCCTGTGGTCTGAAAATATAAGCCTCCCCAGCCTCATTTTTATAGGCTTTGATTCCTTCAAATATCGCTTGTCCATAATGTATGGCGGCCATTGAAGGCTCCAACAATAAAGGTTGGTAAGGTTTGATCTCGGGAGTTTTTCATTCGCCATCTTCATAATCTACCTCCAGCATGTAGTCTGTGAAGTATTTTCCAAAAGGAATATTTTCTAAATTGATGTCTTTTAGTTTACTCCTTTCTACTTTGGTAATATTAAAATCTGCGGCTGCAATCATAATCGTTAATTTTACAACAAAGAAACGAAAAAAAAGGCCAGTAAGGGCAGGTTTTATGAGTTTAGACAATATTCAACTGAGCACATTTTTAGTAACGGATTTGTACAAGAAAACCCTTGTACAGTTAGATGTTGTACAATCATCTACGCCCACAAAAGTACAGAGCAGCATCTCTTTTTTAGGTAAAAACGAAAGAAAGATATTGATTGTGGTTGACGAAGAAAATACGGCGTACCTAAATGATGAAGACCTGGGGTTGTTGTTGAGCATTTTATCTGCCTGCAAACTAACGATGGCGGATGTGGCTATCGTTAATGCAAGTAAAAATAAAAACATCACTTACAGCGCTTTAATGGAAGTATTTGCACCAACGCTACTGTTGTTGTTTGGAATACAACCGGTACAACTCGATTTCCCATTACAGTTCCCAAACTACCAGTTACAGCGCTACAACCACCAAACTTATATCAGCTCTCCGGCTATCAGCGCACTGGCTGCAAACAAAGAAATGAAAAAACAACTTTGGACGTCCCTTCAACAATATTTCTTTAATTAATTTTCTGGTATCATGTCGAAAAAAAGCAGACTGATCTTTGCCACTAATAACCAACATAAAGTCAACGAAATAAAGTACATCCTTGGTGATTCATTCCATATAAATTCTTTGAAAGATGCGGGCATTGACATCGATATTCCCGAGCCACATGATTCATTGGAAGCAAATGCCACAGAAAAATCTACGGTGATTTTTGCGTTGACCGGAATGGATTGTTTTAGTGAGGATACTGGCTTAGAAGTGGCAGCTCTTCAAGGAGCCCCAGGGGTAAAAAGTGCCCGATACGCATCCGGAGAATCTTTTACAGACAACAACCACAAACTTCTTTTTTCCTTAGGAGGGGAAAGCAATAGAACTGCACAATTTCGAACCATCATCTCCCTGATATTTAACGGAAAGGAATATCAGTTCGAAGGCATTTGCAAAGGAAATATCCTGACCGAAAAAAAAGGCTCCGAAGGTTTTGGATATGACCCTTTGTTTGTTCCTGATGGTGCAGAGAAAACTTTTGCTGAAATGTCGATGGATGAAAAATCTATCTACAGTCACCGAAAAAAAGCAACCGAAAAATTCATTGATTTTCTAAGAACACAACATGGCCAGAGTTAAAATCGATATCCCCACTCATCTACTATTTGATTGTAACATTCGGGTTAGAATCTCAGACATCAACTATGGCAATCACCTCGGTAATGACTCGCTCGTAGGCATATTGCACGAAGCACGCGTATTATGGTTGCAGTCATTGCAGTACACCGAACTTTCGATCGAAGGGGTCGGATTGATCATGAGTGACCTGGCTGTGGTATATAAAAACGAATCGTTTTACGGAGATGTACTGAATATAAAATTATACCTGGGAGATACATCAGCACTGAGTTTTGAACTGGTGTACGAAATTAGCAACCAGCAACAAACCCTGATCGCTATTGCAAAAACAGGCATGGTTTGTTATCACTATGAACTTAAAAAAGTGAGTAGCTTGCCGGATCTTTTTTTAAAAAAAATAAATGTTAAGAACTGAAATATAGATCAGTAGTAAAGCTGTTTACAAAACGGTATCAGCCATTGTTCCATATCTTCCAGTTTTCCTCTGCTTGCAATAAAAGCATTTCAAAACCATTTTTTGTAACCGACTTTCGTTTTTCGCCTTCAATTAAAAATGCAGTCACAGCCGGTTTGTAAACGAGGTCGTATAAATAATGCTGATCCGAAATGGCGGTGTAAGGTATGGGAGGTTTTGAAGCTTCATCCGGAGTCATCCCCAGTGGGGTGCTATTAATAATGATGGTGTGTTCAGAGATGATCTGTTGGTCAACTTCTTCGTAAGCCAATATATTGTTAGACGCATCCGCCTTTCTGGAAACCAGTAGAAAAGGGATCTCCAGTTTATTCAAAACATATTGAACAGCTTTGGAAGCGCCGCCTGTTCCGAGTATCAAAGCCTTGGTATGGTGCTGCTGTAATAGTTTTGTAAATGACTTCTCAAAGCCGACCACATCCGTATTGTAACCTTTTAGTTGAGTTCCTTCAATGCTGATACAATTGACTGCGCCAATGGCAACTGCTTCTTCAGAACATGTAGTTAAAAAAGGAATAACAGACTGCTTGTAAGGAATCGTAACAGCCAGGCCTTTTAATGAAGGTGTGGCCGCTAACAAGGGCAATAGGTCGTTGATCTGTGCTAAAGGATATAATTCAAAAAAACAATCCTCCAGACCTTCTTTTTCAAACTTATCATTAAAGAATTGTTTTGAAAAAGAGTGACCTAGAGGATAGCCTATCAAACCGTATAAATTCATTAAATGTTTTCTTTATTCAGATAGAGTTCAAAAGTATCGCCTCTTAATCCAATGCGCATTGCTTCCAGTGCAATCATTTCTGACGGGGCTATGTTACCCAAATTTACATTGCAGCCTATCAACTCCAGAAAATAGAGTTGTTGTGCTTTTTGAGGTGCCTCCCAAATAATTTTTTCTTCTGGAATCTGTGTCAGTATCTCTTGCACCAATCCTTCCCTTACTTCACCGGAACCTCTATAGATACCAACGTTACCTGCTTCTCTAGCCTCTGCAATCACATAAGTAGATCCTGCGCTTAACTCTGCCCGCATCAATTCTATCCACTTATATGGAGGAATAATGTGCGCTGCATCTTTGCTACCTACCTCGCTCAACACGATGCCATGTTTCATCAACTTTTCAATATAACCACATTTTTCTGCGTGGGGTATGGTAATGGAACCATCACTTACTTCCATATATGAAATACCAAATTCTTTACAAACGTTGATATAATCTTCAAACTGATTTCTGATCAAAAATGCTTCAAATAAGGTTCCTCCAAAATAAACAGGGATGTCGTACGACCTATATACTTCCAGTTTTTCTTTTAAATTAGGCGTAACATATGCCGTTCCAAATCCAAGTTTTACTATATCTACGTGAGGATGTGAAGCGCTCATAAAGTTTTTGGCCTCTTGTACACTAAGGCCTTTATCCATTACCATGGTAATTCCATGATCCCGTGGTTTCAAATTACGTTCGGGGATCTGAGTCAAGTTGAAATTCATATATAAATTGGTTATTTAAGGCTGCAAATGTAATTCAAATGGGGCTAACTATTCAGAGTATATAAAAGACCTACCTGATAGACTTCTTTTTTTTATACCGTGCGATAATTTCTACTACTACAGGGTGTTGAAGTATAGAAGGATTTAGTTCTATAAATTTTTTGATCAGTCTCGGATTGGCAGCCATGCCATTCTCAAGTTGGAGTGCTGCTTCTTTATGTTTACCGTCTGCAAACAAAAACATGCTTTTGTAAAAATAAAACAGGGGTTTACGGTCGGTCTGCTCCAGTGCAAATTCAGCATATTCTTTACCCTCTTCAATCATGCCGGCGGCTAACATGCACTTCAAAAGTTCTGTCCAACCGCTGATATTTTTGGGCCTTACCCTAACTACGTTTCCAAAGTAGGTAATCGCTTCTTCAATATTGTTCAGCTGCATGTAACATTGTCCGAGCGCCAGGTTGTATTCGGGCTGCATTTTAAACATTCTGGTGGCTGTTAACAGTAGTTTGATAGCAGGTTGCCAAGCGGCTTCGTTCATGTAGGTACATGCTATTTTGTAATACAGTTGGCTATCTTCTGCGTTGAGGTGACTGGCTTTCTTATAATGGAACCTGGCTTGAGCAAAATTGGCGAGTTTATCGTAACAATGTCCAATGGCCTCATAGACAACTCCTTCAGGCCTTGCCAATTCCATCACTTTTTCCATGCATTCAATGGCTTCTTTGTACTTTCTCAGTCTGATATATGCGTCTGCCATATTGCGATAGGCGAAATCGAATTTTTCGTTAATGGCCGCTGCATACTGATAGGCATCAATTGCTTTTTCATGTAGTTTTAAACCTTGGTAGGCTGCCCCCAGGTTAAACCAGGCTAGTTCGTTGAACGGGTAAGATTCGATAATTCCTTGGTGTAAATTGATACTCTCTTCGTTTCGCCCGGTAAAATCTGTCCAAAAACATATCTTGTATAGCGCTTCTTCATTATTGGGATCCAGTTTCAAGATTTCTAAAAAGCAGTCGAATACTTTTTCGAAATTTTCATAATCGTCATAAACGTCTGCCAGTTCAAACAACAGATCCGTTTTCTCTTCTCCTTCAAAATAATGAATGGCATTTTCGAGCAATGCTGCCGCTTTTTCTTGCTGATCCAGCGCCAGGTAAACGTCGGTTTTTAAAATGTATAAATTGGTATCGGAGCTGTCTAACAATTCAGATTGTTCCAACACCTGTAGGGCCTCCTTGTATTTTTTAAGAATGATCAAAGTATTCCCTGTCATCAATAATAGTCCGGAGGAATAAGGGTATTGGTTTATGGCAAGTTCGCAGGCTTCCAGCGCCTCATTGTAAGCTTCAATATCTTCGAGATGTTCCACAATTCGCTCAAAACCATCTTCTTCAATGAAAGAATTTGGTTTGCCATCCTTGAGGTTCTGCAATTGCTGGAGTAGGTTTTTTAGTTCCTCCCGTTCCTGTCTGTATGGGTTCTTACTCATGTTTCTAGTGTAGGTTGCGGTAATTTAAGCAAAAAAACAGTAAACGCGCGTTTTAAGCGGCATTAGTTATAAACAGGCATGTGATTAACTGTTTTGTTAATTGTTTTGATGAACGGCAACATTTTACCAAAAAAAATGTTATATATTTGTACCATCAATTTTTAACAATGAGTAAAATAACCAAGATCGTACTGCTTACCGCCGTTCTCAATGGAATTATGTTTACTTCATTGGCAGATCGGGGCGTGGGAAAGGCGAAAAAGAACAATAGCAATTTTAAATCTACGATCTCTCTTAATTTAAAAACGGGCCTGAAGTATAAAGGTTCTCTTTTAACTGGGGTCAGCAGCGATAAAACATCTTTAACTACTAACAACCTGGTAACCTACCAAAAAGGAAATACCATCTATGTGGTTCCCTACAAGCAAAAAATAATTATATCAGAGGTAAAACAAGGTTACACTGGAATGAAGTTAATCATCAAGCCTAAATTATAAAACGGACCTCTACGAGGTCTTTTTTTATTGCAGCATATTTTAATTTCTTTTCAGCTGTTGATTCTCTTCATACGTCATCACTCTGAAGCCAGATTTGGGTGGATCAAACTTGGCAGACGCTATTGCTTCGTAGGTGATCTTACTTAACGTATACTTAAAACTAATGTTACCAGATTGCATTACATACTGAACGGGCAGCCCAGGTAATTGTGCAAAGGTATTGTTGTAACTCTTATTGCTTAAAGTGATATCCGGATTAAAGTAAACCACAAAACTTTTACCATCAGGTAAACTTGCGGTTGCTTTTTTGCAGGAGTAACCAGAGATCATCGTTCTTTCATCGGATATGGTAAACTGAAGCGATTCGTACAAACGATTCTTCTCTGCCCAATTATTAGCATTCATAGATATCAATAACTTCTGACCGCTATATTCTTTTAAAATAAATCCTTTATTTATTTTACTGTCAAACACCGTTGTTTCAACGCCTACAGAACTTTTCATTTCTGTTCTGCTTTGATTGGGCTTCAGAAATACTTCAAGGGTAGCTCCGTTTAAAGAATTAATATCAGGGGTTTCAGATTTAGCAGAAATGATAGTGATATTATATTGCAAACTTCCTTCTACAAAAGGTTTCTGTGCTGTGGTAACTTTTGTACAGAGCATCAGAAAAGAAAACAAGGCAGTTGCCAAATAATATTTAAAAATTTTGTTCATCATATATTTTCTTGGTTAGCATAAAGATAACACAATATGATGCCAAACGGTACGGTATGTGTTGGCATTTAAAACCCGCACTAACAAACAGTACGGGTTCTATATATTTTAACGAATTCTTTTACTTTTTTACATTCTTATTCTTCATACCCTGCACTTTTTTCTGAGACTCTTGCATGGCTTCTACCCTTGCTTGTAGCTTAGATTTTTTGACCGGTTTTTTTCTATTCTCATTGATCTGTGCCAGAATTTTACCATGGTTGATAATATATTTCTGGATAATGATTTGTAATATGAGTGTAATGGTATTTGATACTGTATAATACCAAGTAAGCGCCGATGGAAGGGTATTGAAAATGAATAACAAAAACACCGGAAATATATATGGCATATATTTCATAACAGGGTTGCTGTTATCCTGCATGTTGCTCATGCTGTAAACGGAGATTAGTAAACTGGTAAGGGTAGCGGTGATGGTAAATAAACTCACGTGATCCCCATAAAACGGTATATTAAAGGGAAGTTGCAAAATTGAATCGTACTGTGCTAAATCATCTGCCCAAAGAAAGTTCTTACCCCTCAAATCGATATTTGATTGAAAGAAATAGTAGAGAGACATAAAGATCGGAATCTGTAATATGGCGGGTAAACATCCACCCAACGGGCTTACGCCTGCGCTGCGCCACAATTTCATTTGTTCCATACCAAAGGCTTGCTGATCGTCTTTGAATTTTTCTTTCAAAGCGTCCACTTCTGGTTTCAGCGCTTTCATTTTTGCACCACTTAAGTAACTCTTATATAAGATTGGTGAAGTGATGAGTCGAATAAGCAAGGTAAGCAGCAAGATCACAATACCCATACTCGCAACATTCCCCCGAAGAAAATCGAATACTGGCAATAGAAAGTATCTGTTGATGTATTTTACAAAAGCAAAAACACCCGTACCGTAGGGCACTATATTTTCCATTGAATTGTTATACTGCTTGAGGATATGATAATCACTTGGGCCATAATACAACTGAAGCGGGATGATCGCATTTTCACTTGCTGGCAAAACCATCGAAGCATTGGCCACCAACCGGGTAATATATTTACCGGTATCTGCAGGAACTGTCCAGCTTATTTCTGCTGTATTAAATTTATTTTTAGAAAGCAAGGCTGAAGCAAAAAATTGTTGTTTCACCGATAACCAATCCACCGGCATTTGAAATTTCACATTGTCGCCACTGCCCAAGTGTTCAAAGTCAAAATCGCCCCCTTCTGAGTAACAAATCTGTGTTTGTGTAGCTTCGTATTTTTGATCTTTCTCAATTTTGGAGGCTTCTGCCTGCCACAAAAACTTGACGGTATTTTGGGTAAACAGTTGAGGAACACCGTTTAACGTTAAATTCAGGTCCAACATATAATCAGCCGGTTTGATGTTGTACTGGTGTACCATTTTTTTACCAGTAGAGTCAGATGCGGTAAAAGTAATCGATTGACTTTTATCCGCATTTACCACAACTACACCAGGCATAAAATAAATGTCGGCGGATTCTTCTGTTTTATTGTTAGCACTGTTGAAAGTGTAGGAAAAACGATTAAAAGGACCGTCTTGCAATACCACCTCTTTGCCATCAGCAGTTTTAAACTGCTTCAGGGTCACTTTTACTGGCTGCGCTCCTTTATTAGAAAAACGAATGACCATCAAGTCGTTTTGAACTTCAGTAAAAGTTTCAGTAGCTGACGGTTGTTGAAAAGGAGAAGCGGGTACCAGGGCAATTTTTTTGTTGGTATCAGTAACAGCAGTATTGATCAACGCAGCATTGCTATCAAGTTTTGGTTTCAAAGCAGCAATAGAGTCTTCGATTCTTTTCTTTTCCCCTTCTAAAGCAAGTCTGCTTCTACTGTTGATGGCAAACATCGCGATGAGTAGCGCTGCTATTAAGCTAAATCCAATCAGGGTATTTTTATCGATTCCCATGAGTAATCATTTTTGAGGTGGCAAAGATAATTCAATTTAACTTTTGCCTATATGTGTAAATAATAAATGCCCTATGGAGAGGGCATTTATTTTATCAACGGTTGTTGTATTATTTTTTTGCGACTTTAGCAGCGGTTGCTTCGTCTTGTTTCAATTGACGAGTCATCGTTACAGAAGCGATAGGAATACGTGGTGAATTCAGAATCTCCATGTTTTCAGCTACAATGTCCTGCACACGAATATTCTCGTTCAGTTCCAGCGCGTTAATATCTACGTCGATTTGCTCTTTCAGGTATTTAGGCAAGGTTTTTACCTTTACTGATTTCATTTTGGTTACTAATTTACCACCAGCTTTCACACCTGCGGGTGTTCCCACGTATCGGAGTGGCAATTGAGCAATCACTTTTTTGTCTTCTACCAACTCAAGAAAATCGATGTGCGTTAACGCATCAGATACTTTATTGAATTGAAGATCTTTTAAAATACAACGGTAATTTTTGCCATCCACATTCACCTCGGCAATCATAAATTCAGATGTGTAAACGATGTTTTTGAAAGCAGCTGCCGGAGCGGCGAAACTGATTTCAGTTGTACCACCATAAATTACAGCTGGCACCATGTTCTGAGAGCGAAGTTGGCGGGTGGCTTTTTTTCCGCTTTCGGTCCTCAGTTGTCCTTCGATTGTAATTGTTTTCATTATTATAATTTTTTATGAGGCGCAAAGGTAAGGAAATTCATCAGATACGCCTCATGTATAGCAAATGTTTTGTTTAATAGTTTTTAAAGGCTTTTAATCCGTCTTTTTAGCGCTTTCTACCCCTGATAAACAAGCTATTAATACTTTTATTTTCGAAAGCATTTCGGATGGTAACTGCAAACAATTCATCTGTTGACAAAACTTTGATTTTATCGTAACCTGGTTTCACAGGAATCGTGTCACACACCACAAGTTCGTCTAAGACGCTGTTTTGAATATTTTCGTAGGCATTGCCACTCAATACAGGGTGTGTACAGAGTGCACGCACGCTTCTGGCTCCTTTTTCAATCATGAGTCCGGCGCTTTTCGCCAGCGTTCCGCCCGTATCACAAATGTCATCTATTAGCACGATGTCTCTTCCTGTTACGTCGCCGATTACCACCATACTGGCAATTTCATTGGCTCGTTTGCGGTGTTTGTCACAAATCACCATTTCACACTCAAAATAAGAAGCTACTTCTCGGATTCTGTTAGCACTGCCTACATCAGGAGCTGCGAAAGTTAGATTTTCTAATTGTAAATTTTCTATGTACGGAATGAAGATGGCCGAGGAATCTAAGTGATCTACCGGTATATCAAAATAACCTTGAATTTGCGGAGCGTGAAGATCCATGGTGATCACCCTATCAGCGCCAGCAGCGGTGAGCATATTAGCTACCAGCTTACTACCAATGGCTACCCTTGGTCTGTCTTTTCTATCCTGACGGGCATACCCGTAGTAGGGAATCACCGCAATGACTTTGTAAGCAGACGCTCTTTTGGCGGCGTCTATCATCAGCAATAATTCCATGAGGTTGTTGGCTGGAGCGAAAGTGCTTTGGATCAGGAAAACGAACCTCCCTCGAATACTTTCTTTAAACTCTACCCCTATTTCTCCATCGCTAAAGGTTTGTATATTTACCTGACCGAGTGGTTCTCCAAATTTTTTGGCTATTTTTTCTGCCAGATACTGCGAACCCGTACCTGAAAATATTTTTGCATTTGATTCCATGTAATAGCAGTTAATGCTGTTTTAAGGTGAAGAATTGCGAAAATACATTTTATAAGACTAAAAAATTGTCTTTATGGAAACTAATAAAAAAAATGGAGCTACCCCCATCAAATTGTGGGCTGCAGATGACCGTCCCAGAGAAAAAATGTTGTTAAAAGGTGCCTCGGCGCTGAGCGATTCGGAACTGCTGGCCATCCTCATTAACAATGGAAATCAAGAAAGCTCTGCGCTTGATCTTGCCAAACAAATTTTATTGCTGGGTAAAAACAACCTCAATGAATTGGGGAAGTTAAATATAAAAGACTTCTGCCAGATCAGAGGCATCGGCCCTGCAAAAGCGATTGCCATTGCGGCAGCACTAGAAATTGGAAGAAGGCGGGAGAGTGGGCATTTCCTTCAAAAATCAGTGGTAAAAAGCAGCCAGGATGTGGCAGGTTACCTTAAAACAAAGTTGAAAGATTATACCCATGAAGTTTTTGCGGTCGTTTTTTTGAACCGGGCAAATAAAATCATCGATTTCCAAATCATCAGCAGCGGCGGTATATCTGGAACGGTGGCCGATCCAAGGATTATTTTAAAACAGGCCGTTCAGTTAGGGGCAAGTGTAATTATATTGAGCCACAACCATCCCTCTGGAAATTTAAGACCGAGTAAAGCTGATGAAGACATCACACAAAAGATAGTAAAAGCAGCATCCTATTTGGATATCAAGGTAGCTGACCATATCATCGTAAGCGAAGAAGGCTACTTCAGTTTTGCAGATGAAGCTTTAATTTAAACTGGTGTTATATTGATAGCGCAGCGCTGTCTTAGAGAAATTATTTATTTGAAAGTTAACTAATTTCGAGTTGAAGCGCTACGCCTGTGCGGTAGGCCCACCAAAGTTAAAGGGGATTTCAAGCGCTTCGAGGTCTTGAATGGTGCCATTGGTGGTTTCAAATTTTTGCACGTTTTCAACGATGGCTTTCATGAGCCTTTTGGCATGGAAAGGCGTTAAGATGATCCTGCTTTTTACTTTGCTTTTAGGAGCGCCCGGCATTACGTTTACAAAATCCAGCACAAACTCTGCGTGACTGTGAGTGATGATCGCTAAATTGGCATAAGTACCTTCGGCCATTTCTTCAGAAATTTCTATGTTAAGTTGTTGATCATCGGCGTTATTTGTAGACATATCGTGTTTATTTTAAACAAAGGTAAATTAAAAGCCCCTATTCGTAACGAACAGGGGCTTTTAAATATTTTAAGAATCTAGAATTATCTTGGACCGATATAAGTAAGAGTATCCATGAAAGCTCTATCATTGTTCATGTTGTATCTCCAATAAACAAACATCGCTTTGGTAGAAGGAATAAATCTTCCTTGACCACTATTAGTCCCTGTAAAGATGTCAATCACTGGACCACTTGCATTGTTAAACACGTTTGTTACAAGGTTAGTAGAAGGATCAAACACTACATGAGGAGCGACAGTTGGGCCGTACCATGAAACACCGGTAGGAGTTTGGATGGGATGACCTATTGAGCCAGCAGCAGGCCAATAAAAAATAACTGAATTAGCACCAGTTGTGATCATGTGTATCGTTTGATCGAAGATAAACTGAAACCCCGGGCGGTTATGGAAACCTCTAAGGTTATATTCACCATCGTAGTTATTTTTTGCACCAATTTCTACTACTACCGTTCTATTAAAAGAAATAACTCCATCAGCATCAGCTGAGATAATGGTGAAAGCAAGACCATATTTGGAACTTGGATCCAATACGGTTGCATTTGGAATCACGATGTCAATTGGTTTTGCGAATTCACCTGGGTTCATCACGATATTAAAACGACCGCCGATACCGCCAGTTTTTGGGGTTGCAGGCTTAATGGTATAAAAAGCAGCCGGGAGGTAAATTAACCCTGCGCCACTTGAAACATTGTAAGCACGAAATGCTGCGGTATCATCAATGATCGTAACATTCATGGTGCGATTCAATTCCGCATTGTTAGATACATCTCTTCTAAGATCCGCCAACGTTAAATTGGTAGGAGTCGGAACAAAGTCGATTGCAAATTTTCTAATACCTGGTTGGCCACCGTCGATAAGTTTTACAACTGTTTGTCCGGCATTATTCAACGGATCGGGAGATTTTACTTTCTCACAAGAGGTGATAAGTCCGGCAACCAATGCAAGAACTGCGAGGCATTTGGTATATTTTATCATTTTCATGTTTATATTTTTTTAAAAACTTTAATAGGGAATAATAACCATCAAACCGGTCATTATTCCCAAATGTTATTATTGATCCCACCAAACTTTAGAGTTCATCTTATCACCACCCGGCAAACGTGTTACAGCAGCCCCTACTTTGTCAGGAGACAAACTGTATTCATTAATACCATACACATACCGGGTAGGGATTTGTTTGCCAGCAGCTACATTAATTGCATTTGTAGTCGGTTGCAGTTGTGGGAAATCCAATCTTCTGAACTCACTCCAGGCCTGAATACCGTCCCCAAATAATGAGAGATATTTTTGAAGTGCAATACGTTGAATATTGGTAGTAGTTACTGCAGAACTAGTTAAAGGAAGCTGATTGAAAGTAGGGCTGTTACCTATACCCATGCCTCCTCCAGTGCCATCTGTATAACGAGCTGCACTTCCATTTACATAAGCTGGTCCGGTTGTTAAACCCCATTGCTCAAATGAAGCAATCACACCTGCATTGTAAGCAGAATTGGCCGTATTACCTTGTGTTCCAGATGGAATCCAGCCTCTTTCGATGGCTTCTGCAATGGTTAACAACGCGTAAGAAGCACTCATCATTACCACAGGAGAATTATCCCTTCTTCTTGATTCTTCAAAAACAGTTCCGTAGTTGGTCGGCAGTGTTATTGCTTGCGCTCTTGTTAGCCCATAAGGAAATGTAAAACCTGAGCTACCAAAAGCAGCTCTTCTTCCATCACCCATGTTCGCAAGAATGTCACCAACTGTTTTGCTAACAGCGAAGTCAGTTCTTCCATTGTAATTGCTGAACCAAGGACTTTGGTACACCGAACCACTAGGGTAAACTAATGTGAAATTATCAGCGTTGCTACTAATGTAACCAGCTGGATCATTGATCGCTAAAGCAAATTGAGTGGCAGCATATCCGCCTGCGTTGGGAAATTTCAAACTCAATCGCATAGCCATTTGCATACGCAGCGTGTTGGCCAATTTTTTCCATTTAGTTTGGTTTCCACCATAAACGATGTCCCCACGTACCGGTAATCCAGCATCAAAAGTAGCATTGGCAACTTTTAGATCTTCAATCATCTTCACGTAAATATCTTCTTGTTTATCAAAAACCGGGAAGAAGTTGGCGGCACCTTTCAAAGACTCTGAGTAAGGTATGTCTCCCCATCTGTCTGTAAGTGTCCATGCGTAATAGCTTTTTACGATGGTAGCAACAGCAATCTGGTTTGCGCTAGACCCTGAACCTGCAAATTGACCAGCAGTAGCTGCATTTGAGTTTCTGTTGATAATGGACTGTAGATCGTACATTGGACCAGCAAACGTACCACCGAACTCTAATTGAGGTTCTTGGTACAAGGAAGTTTCGGTGTACTGAGTTTCAGCAATGTACTGAACATACAAGGCGGGTCTAGTTGATTGAGCTAAACCGCCCAATTGGGAGAGCGCGTTGGTTAACAAAGCCGCAGTTATCGGAGCAGTAGCACCCAATGGGTTCACATTCGTATCTCCAAAATCTTCCAACTTGTTGCAACTGGTGTTAGCCAAGAGTAAACTACCTGTTACCAGTACCAGGACTGATTTTAAAAAATTATTTTTCATAATCGTTTATATTTTATTGTTATTTATGATATTAAAATCCAACTCTCAAATTTACACCCAGTGATCTTGTTCCCGGTAATTGGCCATCTTCGCCATATACGTTACTGATTTCAGAAGGATCAAAATCTTTCGTTTTAGCATAAATCAACCAAGGGTTACGGGCTATTATAGAAAAAGTAGCATTTTTAACGTATTTACCAATTCCCATTCTATCTACTGGTAAATTGTATCCAAAACTAAACTCTCTCAACTTAACGAAAGTAAGGTCGTGGATAAATACTTCAGAGATGTTGGCACCCCTAAATTGATGATAGTAATCTTTCGCTTCTACGTAGTAGTCCACGGCTTTTCCAGTTTCATCAACCCCGGTTACATGAACACCCCCGCCGTCAGCTACTGCATCGCGAATAGAGTTTCCTTTGTTATTCAATGTAGCAGTTCTAGCCGTTAAACCAGAGAAAGTACCCCAGTGGTCAGACAAAGAAAAGAATTTACCTCCATAAGAAAAGTCAATATTTATATTAACAGTAAAGTTCTTGAAAATGTTGAACGTATTTTGTACACCACCTGTGTAATCCGGAACAACACTTCCGAAATTAACATTGTCTTCTTTGATGAAAAACCCACCGGCAGTTAAAACAGGCTGGCCATTCAAGCGCTTAATACCGTTTCCGAACATTTGGCCCCATCGCTCACCAGCTTGATTCACGGTGTAGGCAGCGGAGGACCCAGAGAAAGCACCAGAAGCGGTTACCTGACGAGTAATGCCAGACTCAGGAGCAATAGATACTATTTCATTTTCTAACAAAGGAGCCCAAGTAGCATTGATCGACCAATCGAAGTTTTTACTTCTGATGGGTTGAGCAAAGAATTGTACATCGATACCTGTTTTGGCTATTTCTCCTGCATTCAATCTAACACTTGTTAAACCAGAAGCACCCGGTACTGCTACACTCACTGGGAAATTCTTGTTGGTTCTATCCCAATAAGTAACCTGTAAGCCCAAACGGTTTTTCAGGAAACGAGTTTCTATTCCAATTTCTGTTTCATTGTTGGTAGCACCTTGCAGGTTTGGATCAGGAATTGAGTTTGGTTCACCCTGAAGGAAGTTATTATTAAATTGTTGAGCAGCGGGAGCGTACAACACATTTAATTCGTATGGATTCAGCGATGCAATGGTTTGGCCAGTTGACACCCTGAGTTTACCAAAAGAAAGGATTGATTTGTCTTTGATCAGATCACTGAATACAAAAGATCCACCGATTGAATAGGTCGGGATATCGTTCCCAATAGGTTCAGCAGAAGTATAATCAGTCCTCAAAGTACCTTCTAAGAATAAGAAGTTTTTATAACCAACATCACCTCTCACAAAAATACCTCTTCTAGAATATTCCTGGTAGGTTTGGCCGTAGTTGATGGGATTCTTTGAATTAGACAGTGTATATAGACCAGGAACGTTCAAACCACCCAAAGTGTTTTGATTGCTACCAGTCAATTTGGTTCTTAAGATATCCAAACCAGCGTTGGCATTGAATTGGAAATCTCTTACTTTTTTACCATAGGTAGCCAATAATTCATAGTTCTGCCGATTGCTACCACTGTTTCCAACACCATATGCAGCTAAACCAGTTCCTTCAAATGGATTGAAAGTGGATTGGTTGTTACTGATTTCCAATTCGGTTGGGTATATGCGGGAAGACTCGGCGTCGAGCGCTTGCTTACGATAAGTAGCTTTTATTTTGAGATCGTTGTTCACTTTGTAAGTCAGGGAAACATCACCGAAAGTTCTGATTCTTTGATCTAAGTTTCTCACCAAGTCAAAGTAAGAATAAGGGTTCATCCAGAAATTACCTCCGTAGAAACCTTTTGGATTGCTAGCATTGAAAGCACTAGGATTTGCTTTATTCCAGCTAGCATAAATTCCTTCGGGGGTGCGCAATCCGCGTAATTCTCTCATCACATTGATGTCCAAATCTCTGTGGAACCACTGGTTGAAACTACCTGTAGATTGGTTAGCGTATCCGTCGTCGTTTTCTGCATTTCTATCTTGTTGTACATAAGTAAAATTAGTACCCAAAGTTAATTTGCTGCTCAAATCCATGCTAAAATTAGCGGTGAAAGTGTGACGCTTCATAAAACTGTTTGGAATCAATCCTTTTACATCCAAATTGGTATAAGATGCTCTTAAATTGTAATTATCCCCAGCTTTTGAGAAGTTAACGTTATTAGTAGTGGTAACACCGGTGCTATAAAAATCTTTCGCATTGTTAGGTTGTGGCGTTAAACTAGCAGTTTTGAATGCTCTCTCATGGCCACCGTACCAAGCGTACCAAGGAATGTATTCCTGACCTACCATACGTGGGCCCCAGCTAGCATCATCAGAATAATCGGGGTGGTATTTACCATCCAACGCCTTCCAGCCTTCTGGTTGGCCTGGCTGCCAATTAAATCTTACCATATTTCCAAAGTCACCGCCACCATAAGAATTCTGGTAGTTGGGAGTAATATAAATTTTATCGAAAACGACACCGGAGTTTATTTCAACACCCATGCCAGACTGGCCTTTGCGTGCTCTTTTAGTATTCACCACAATAGCACCATTGGCACCATCGGGTCCAAAAAGTGCAGCTGCTGCCGGACCTTGTAAAACTGTTAAGTCTTCCACGTCATCTGGGTTGATGTCATTGGCGCTAGGAATAATGGTGCCATCTACAACGTAGATAGGTCCACTACCCACACCTAATCCATTCTCGCCACGTAAACGAACGATTGTTTCTCTACCAAGTGCAGCTGCAGACTGACTGCGAATTTGCGCGCCAGCTACTTTACCAGCAAGTGCGTTGTTGATGTTAGAAGCACGTACGGTATTCAATTCTTCACCAGTTACGTTTTGAACATTGGATGCCATGCTTCTTGCAGCACGTTTGGTTTGAAATGCACTGGTGACAATTACCTCGGCAATCGTGTTGTCTTTCAATTGAAGAGTGGTGGAAATGTTAGAAAGAGAGCCTACAGGAATTTCGATCATCTCATATTGAGATTGTGAAAGTTGTAGAACATCTCCCGGGTTTACTCTGATTGAGTACTCTCCATTAACATCGGTTTGTACACCTCCGCCTCCTTTAATAACCACGGAAGCAAAGGGAACAGCCTTTCCGGTTGCGTCGGTAACTTTACCGGACACCACCCGGCTTTGACCGAATGCTAATACTCCACAGAGCATCAACATTGTAAACAGTGTTAAAAATCTTCTCATGTGCAATAATTGTATTTTGATGAATTGTAAAAATACGGATATTTTATTTACGTCAAAAAAATGTTAATTTTTTTTTAAATAAAATAACCTGAACCTGTAAAAGGACAAATAGCGCTGTTAAAGTGCTGCATCCTTGTTAAAAATAGATTAAAATCTGTAAAGTGCCTGAAATTTTATTTCCGTCCGCTTGTTTCCACTTATGAGATCCAGCCCTGATCCAACCTCATTTTTATCCAAAAAGATAAATTGTGCCCATCTGGCCCAAAAAGTAAGTTTTTTGCCCACATCGTAGTTGACGTTCAGGTAATAACGATAACCTTTATCTGAAAAAACAGGTATGCTAAACCCATACAGTACATCGCTTTCATATGCATACAACCTGCTGTTAAATCCGTCTGTTTCAAAGTACTGTAAACGAATATTACCAGAGAAAGCCTTGAGCATGGGTTTATAAAGAAGGTCGCCGTACATTAAAAAGCCTTGTTCTTCCGCGGTACCCTTTTTATCAAACCAAACCACTTCGGTTCTACCTCGTATAGTAAAGGAGGGATTAATCTTATAGCTAAAATTGGTTCTCCAATTTTTTCTGGGTTGCGCCACCACAGGATTTAAGACTGCTTCGTTGGGGTTAAAATTGATGGGTTTTGCCTCGGTTCTAAAGCGGGTGTATATTTCCAGTACCTTATTGGGCTTGTAATTCAACTGTACCATGTAATCTTTCCCCTCTGTGGGAGCGTTCACTCTGAACCGAAGCCATGGAAAACGGTATATATCTGCATAAGCATCTATTCTCCAGCTGCTGTGCGGACGGATAGTGATCCCTGTAAAAAAGCCCTTTTCGTTGGTAGGAAAGGTATTTTCAGTAAAGGCGTTGGTGTACAATGATTGGTATCCTTTTGAAATGTTACGGTATAACATGCTCATATCAACATTTCCCGAAACGCTCATTAATACGCCATTTACAAAAGCTTTGTATCCTTTATTGGTAATAGCCGCTTCTCCAAAAAAGTGAAAGTTTTTTAAGGTGTAACTGTAGTCGGTGCTGTAGTTGCCAAAATTGCTGCCGTTTAGCGCAAACCGATTGTAAGGTTCATTGGCCCTGATCAAAGGCCGCTCCAGGTTAAATTGCACAGCGTTTACACCCACTTGCAGCCGGTTGATTCTGTAAGAGAAATTTCCCCCAAAAGCCAATTGTTGTTGTGATCCTTTGTCTTCCAATTCACTGGCAGTGCGATGCAAGCCTGAAGTTTGCAGGGAAGAAATAAATTCATCTTGCCCGTTGATAGAATCAGCTGCGTTGAGGTTACCATCAATTTTGCGAGCGGATCCAAAAAGGGTAGCCTGCCATTTATTTTTACCCACTGTAATCCCCACCCCCCTGTGAAAAAATATTTCTCCCGGAGAATTGTATGGCCGCAATACAGCACTTTGGCGTTTCACCGCCATGATATCTGGTCCTTTTTTAAAGGCCAAAGTCATCCATTGTGTTAAGCCCTGCCCCATATTAACGGTGAAATCACCTATCGCCAGCGATTTGATGATGCCCACATTTCTGATAAACAGGTGCGCAGAGTAAAAATCAAATCCCTTTTTTTGAGAGCCCTTGAAAAATTCTTCCCCTGCATCTTTTTCCCCCACAAACCCATACTGTAAGAGATTCTTATAAGTGTATTTGTAGCGTAAAAAAATTCGTTGCGGCGAGCCCGGATAAAAGTTTTTGGCCCGAGAAGAGTCCAATAAATAGCCTTTAGATTTTTCCAGCACTTGTGATACTCTCACTAGCAGGCTTTGATCTCCTCCTGAAAAACGTGATAAAATATCCTCAGTAAATCCAAGCGTATTGGACACTGTAATAAATGGCCTGATCCTTTGAATAGTTGGTATGTCCCAACCAGGAATAGCTTGCAACTCGTATATATTGATCAATTTTCCCAACACATCCCTGTATTTCAAAAAATTAATGATCTGCATCGGCGTTAATAGCCGAAGGTCACGCAAAAAATTTTCGTCCACCGTATTAAGATTTACCGGATTACGTTGCAACTGTACTAACTGCTGTAAGTAAGAATCATCTTCTGTTTCTTGGTCTTCACTATTCTCTGTAATATTTTCTAATTGCTGTTCGGTGGTGGTGGTTGGCGTAGAGGTTTCTGGTATTGGTACTTGTGCTTTCAAACAATGAAAACAACACAATAAACTGCAGCTAAATAGTAATTTATGGAGCATTTTCCGCCTTCTTAAAGTTCATTAAAAACAACAAACCCGGTGACAATCCAAGCTGCGGGTGGTAACTACCGGAAACGTCTAAACGAAAATTTTTCCAGCCCACACCAATCCCGGCAAATCCGCTGCCAGTATCGCTTACAAAACCGACTCGGGCAAATAGTTGTTTCATAAACTGGTATTGAATACCTCCGGTTACATTAACATTCCGGTCTTCTTCCTTCACGATTTCTGCACTCACTGTAAAGTTTTCTGAGGCATCGTACCCTAATCCAAATTTGTAGGCCGAAGCCAGCTTCTCGTCTTGTTCTTTACCAAGCTTTCCACCAACAGGATTGTAAATATGAATACCACCAGTAAGTTTATCGGAGAAATGTAACAGCATCCCTATCTCTACATTGATAGCCGAAGCATTGCCATATTGCGGAATGCGATATCCGTAGTAATTAAATTGAATACCTACATCAATTAATTTGCCCAACGATCTTGCGTAAGCAACTCCAAGTTTGTTCTCATTGAAACCAGTAAAACCTGCATAATTAAGTTGGATGCCAAAATTGCCTTTGTTGGTAGGGATCGTAGCGGCAAGTCCATACACACTATTTTCGGCTAACAAAAATCTTCGCTCTCCGTATACTCCCACCCCGGCCGAAGTAGCCTTTGCCAGCGCAGCCTGGTTGCCGGTAAAAGAAAAAGCATCCGTTTGCCGGCTGTTATAGGCACTTAAACTCACATAAGGCATGCTCACATTGTATCTGAGTGTTTGGGAAACAACAGTTGGGATGCTCATGACTGTAGCAAAAACAGTGAAGAGCACAGCGTAAAAATATCTCAAAGCAGGTAAATTTTAATATCAAACTCAAATTAGGTAAAAAGCCTTTAAGTTTTGTAAAGTGTCAAAACTTAACCAGAATGTAATATTAGTTATTTATTTTTGCGGCATGCAATTGTTAGATGGAAAAAAAGTATCCCAGGCAGTAAAAAATGAGCTTCGAGAAAAAACTACCCAACTCATTTCTCAGCAAAAAAAAGTGCCGCACCTCGCCGCCATTTTAATAGGTTCTGATGGTGCCAGTGAAACTTATGTAGCCAGTAAAATTAAGAACTGTGAGGAAATAGGATTTAAGAGCAGTTTATACCGTTTTGAAACAGATGCCACCGAAGAACAAATTTTTGCAAAAATTGCTGCGCTCAACATTGATCATGATGTGGATGGCATTCTTGTGCAACTTCCCCTTCCCAAGCATATCAGTGAAGAAAAGATCATCAACCTGATCCACCCGGAAAAAGATGTGGATGGATTTCATCCTAGCAGTGTGGGCAAACTCGTTCAAGGCCTTCCAACCTTTATACCCGCAACGCCTTATGGCATCATGCTCATGCTCGAACATTACAAAATTGATACCGTAGGGAAACATGCGGTGGTAATAGGTCGAAGTAATATTGTAGGCCGGCCTATGAGTATTCTGCTCAGTCAAAATACGAATCCGGGCAATTGTACAGTCACGCTGTGCCATAGCCGCACCAGCAACCTAAAGGAACTGTGTTTACAAGCCGACATCATCGTAGCTGCTTTGGGTAAAGTGTCTTTTCTTACGGCAGATATGGTGAAAGAAAATGCTGTTGTGATCGATGTAGGCATCACACGTGTGCCCGACGGCTCTAAAAAAACTGGCTTTAGTATAAAAGGAGATGTAGATTTTGAGCACGTTGGCCCAAAATGCAGTTACATCACTCCTGTACCAGGAGGCGTTGGGTTGATGACCATTGCGGCACTGCTGAAAAATACCTATAACGCCTGCTTACAAAACCAACAGCACTGATGAGTATCCTAACCTACCAGCAAATTAAGTATCCTGTAATGGAACATTTTTATACCATTCAAGGAGAAGGTTTTCACCAGGGTAAAGCAGCGTATTTCATCAGACTCGCAGGATGCGATGTGGGCTGTGTGTGGTGTGATGTAAAAGACAGTTGGGATGCAACTAAACATCCATCTTTCACCGTAGAGGAAATTGCCAACATGGCATTGGAAGGCACTACAGCGGATCCTACAAAAGTGATAGCTGTTGTAACCGGGGGTGAACCACTGTTGCATCAACTGGATGCTTTAACGGATGCCTTGCATCAAAAAGGTTATGCCACCAATATTGAAACATCGGGATCTAGTGCCTTAAGCGGCCAATGGGATTGGATTTGTTTGAGTCCAAAAAAATTCAAAGCTCCTCTTCCAGAAGTGATCCGTGCAGCAAATGAGTTAAAAGTGGTGGTGTTCAATCAATCAGATTTTGAGTGGGCGGAGAAATACGCTGCGGAAGTTTCACCTGAGTGTTTATTATACCTGCAACCAGAATGGGATAAAGCAGCGTTGGTAACACCCAAAATTATTGACTATATCAAAGCACATCCTCAATGGCAGCTTTCTTTACAAGTTCACAAATATATCAACGTACCTTAATGGTGGCTGCCTGTGATTACACGGCCATAATTTTAACAATCTTCCTTTAAGATACTCCGCCAATCAGTTTACCTTCGCCAGCAAGATCAACGTCAATGAAACCTTCGCCATACAGCTATCATTTTTACCTACTGCTTCTTGCAATTTCATGCCTGCCACTAATCAGCCACGCACAGTGGTACGACCCTGAAAAAATAAATAAAAAAGCAGCAGATATTTATGCGGAAGCATACGAAAATGCGCAGGAAGGCAATTACACTGCAGCCATTGCAAAACTGAATGATGCACTCAAAGCTGAACCTAAATTCGTGGATGTATATCTCTCACGGGCGGGCATATACGCTAATCTGAAAAACTATACAGCTTCTGTAGCAGATTTTGAAAAAGGGTTGGAGATGGATAGAGACTATTCCAAAACATATTTGTTGCCTTATTCCATTTCTTTAGCGGGAACGGGAAACTTCCAAAAGGCAATGGAAGCGGTCAATGAATTTTTGACTACACCCAAACTCAATCAACAAAGTATCAAAGCGGGTAATTACAGAAAAAAAACATTTGCATTCGCTCTTCAACAAGATTCAGCTCAAAAAAACGCAGGACATCCGTATGTTTTTTCTCCAAAAAATATGGGCCCCAACATTAATGGCACTACACTTGAATATTACCCTTCGCTTACCATCGATGGCAGCAAAATGATTTTTACCAGAAGAGAAAACGGTGATGAGGATTTTTATGAAAGCAGTTACGAAAATGGCAGCTGGAGCATGTCAGTACCCGTACCCGGAAAGATCAATACCAATTTGAATGAAGGCGCTCAAAATATTTCACAGGATGGTGAGTGGTTGATTTTTACAGGATGCAATTACCCGGAAGGAGGAGGAAGTTGCGACTTGTACATTTCTTACAAAACAAAAAACGGAACTTGGACAGAAGGTGAAAATTTAGGAAATGTTATTAACACAGAATTCTGGGAAGCCTCCCCTTCTTTGTCGCCAGACAAAAGCAAATTGTATTTTGCCAGCAGCCGTTTGGGAGGATACGGAGGAAAAGATATTTGGGTGAGTGCGCGGCAGCCAAATGGCAAATGGGGCACGCCAGAAAATTTAGGACCTGAAGTGAATACTTTTGCAGACGAAGGCTGTCCTTTTATACATCCTGATAACCAAACGCTCTACTTCAACAGCAATGGGCATGAGGGTTATGGACTGACCGATCTGTTTCTTATTAGAAAAAAAGACGACGATACCTGGGGCGCACCCGTTAACCTCGGCTACCCCATTAACACCATCGATGACGAGGGCTCATTGATTGTGGCCGCAGATGGTAAAACGGGTTTTTACGCCAGCGATGGAGCAGATACCAGAGGCGGATTAGACCTTTATCAATTTGAATTAAGAGAAGACATTCGTGCAGCAAAAGTATTGTGGGTAAAGGGTAGAGTATACGACAAAAAAAATAACAATGGACTGCCATCAGCAGTGGAACTAACGGATATCGATGCGCGAAAATTATTGTCGAAAATTCAAACCGATGAAGATGGCAATTATCTCCTCACTCTCCCTGTTGGGAAAAACTATGCCTTTAATGTAAACAGAAAAGGGTATTTGTTTTACTCCGATAATTTCGAAACCAAACCAGGCTACTCAGATAGTGCCATGCACATTGATATTCCGCTGCAACCTTTGGAAGCCGGCGCTTCGGTGGTATTAAAAAATATCTTTTTCAACAGCAATCAGTTCGTACTCAAAGATGAATCGGTGGCTGAATTAGACAAACTATTACAACTCCTCAATGAAAATCCAACAACCCGGGTGATGATCAGCGGCCATACAGATAGTATTGGGAATGCTGCTGATAACCTGGCTTTAAGCACCAGCAGAGCAAAATCTGTGGTATCGTTTCTGCAAAAAAATGGCATACCACCTACCCGGCTTGTTTCTAAAGGCTGGGGATCTACCAAACCAATAGCCGACAATGGCACAGAAGCAGGAAGGGCTAAAAACAGGCGCACTGAATTAAGTATCCTGAAATAATAGATTTTTATTTATCTTGTTGTTCATACGTACTTACAAACATGAACAACGATTTATTTTACCAAATCGCCCTTACGCTGGTACCTACCATCGGCGACGTAAGAGCCAAAGCACTTGTTTCTCATTTTGGAAATGCGGCTGATATCTTTTCTGCCAGGATTTCACAGCTTCAAAAAATTGAGGGAATCGGTTTTGCGCAAGCATCGGCGATCAAACATTTCAAAGACTTTAAAAGAATTGAAGACGAAATAGCGTTTATTGAAAAATTTAAAGTGACGCCCCTTTTTATGACAGATGCAGCCTATCCTAAGAGATTGCTCAACTGTTACGACAGCCCTTGCCTGCTGTATTACCGCGGTAACGCCGACCTCAATAAAAATAATATTGTGGGCATTGTTGGTACCCGTAACCATTCGGATTATGGCAAACAACAATGCGAAAAATTAGTAGACGATCTTAAAAATGAATCGGTACTTATTGTAAGTGGATTAGCATTTGGCATCGACAGCATTGCGCACAAAGCAGCGGTAAAACACCAGCTCCCTACCGTAGGTGTGGTGGCCCATGGATTGGATCGAATGTATCCTGCCGAAAATAAGGCGTTGGCAAAGCAGATGATGGAACATGGTGGATTGCTCTCCGATTTTATGAGTGGTACAGATCCCGACAAACAAAATTTTCCCAGTAGAAATAGGATCGTTGCCGGAATGGCAGATGCCGTTGTGGTGGTAGAAAGCGGAGAAAAGGGAGGCTCGTTGATCACCGCCGAACTTGCCAATAGTTACAATAAAGACGTGTTTGCCTTTCCGGGTAAAGTCACAGATTCCAAAAGCGAAGGTTGCAATTATCTCATCAAAAATAACAAAGCTTCTTTGATCACCGGTGCTTCAGATCTGTTAGACCTGATGAACTGGAGTAACCACAACAAACCGGTTCCAAAAAAACAAAGAGAATTGTTTATTGAATTAACCCCCGAAGAAAAAAAGATCACCGAAATTTTACAAGCCCAGGGAACAGCGCAGATAGACGAACTCTATGTAAAAACTGGTTTCAGCAGCAGCGTCGTGGCCAAAGCATTGCTCATGCTCGAAATGCAAGGGGTAGTTGTTTCGCTTCCCGGCAAAGTGTATAAACTCAATTGATCTGTGTTGCCATATTATTTTTTTGGACTGATTTGGCTGCGTTCGTTTTTCTTTTATCTTTGCACATGGCAACAATAAAAAAAGCGCTCGCAACCACATCCAACAAATTTTTTGGAGAAGGATTAACCTTCGATGACGTGTTATTGGTTCCTGCTTATTCGCAGATATTACCCAGAGATGTGGACATTCGTTCAAAACTTACTAAAAAAATCACCCTCAACATTCCTATGCTGAGTGCAGCTATGGATACCGTAACAGAGGCTCAGCTCGCCATTGCGCTAGCAAGAGAAGGTGGTTTAGGAATTCTTCATAAAAACATGACCATCGAGCAACAATCGAACGAAGTACGAAAAGTAAAAAGAAGTGAAAACGGTTTGATCCTCGACCCCATTACCCTTACCGCCGATGCTACCATTGGAGAAGCATTGCAACTGATGAAGGAAAATAAAATAGGAGGAATTCCCATTGTTGATCATGGAGGAAAACTGGTGGGTATTTTAACGAACCGCGACCTGAGGTTTGAAACAGACTACAAACAAAAAGTGAGTTCGGTGATGACCTCTCAAAACCTTATTATTGCCCCCGAGGGAACTGACTTAAAAAAAGCAGAACTTATCTTTAAGAAAAATAAAATTGAGAAATTACCAGTCGTAAATAAATCTGGTAAACTCATTGGTTTGGTTACGTTTGGTGATATTCTTAAGTTGAAAAGTCACCCGAACGCCATCAAAGATTCTTTCGGACATTTGATGGTGGGTGCGGGGGTAGGAATCACTTCAGATACCATGATTCGGGTAGATGCTTTGCACAAAGCTGGGGTAGATATTATTTGTTTGGACAGTGCGCACGGTCATACCAAAGGCGTAATAGACATGTTGAAAAATGTTAAAAAATCTTTTAAAGGGTTAGACGTTATTGCAGGAAATGTAGGCACAGGAGCGGGTGCAAAAGCCTTGGCTGATGCCGGCGCAGATGCCATCAAAGTAGGAATAGGACCAGGCTCTATTTGTACGACCCGTATCGTTGCAGGAACAGGCGTTCCTCAAATTACGGCAGTAATGGAAGCAGCCGCCGCTCTAAAAGGAAAAAATATAGGGATCATCAGTGATGGAGGCATTAGGTACACAGGCGATATGGTAAAAGCACTGGCCGCAGGCGCTACTTGCACGATGATGGGGAACGTGTTCGCAGGTACAGATGAAAGCCCGGGCGAAACCATCATTTATGAAGGCCGTAAATTTAAACAATACCGCGGAATGGGTTCGTTGGGAGCCATGGCTCAAGGAAGCAGCGATCGTTATTTTCAGGATGTGGAAGATGATATCAAAAAATTTGTACCAGAAGGAATTGAAGGACGAGTAGCGTTCAAAGGTCAATTACGAGAAGTGGTACACCAGTTTACCGGTGGTTTAAAAGCAGGTATGGGCTACTGTGGAGCTGCAGATATTCCATCGCTTCAAAAAGCACAGTTTGTAAAAATTAGCAATGCCGGAATGAAAGAAAGTCATGCACACGATATCGCCATTACCAAAGAAGCCCCTAATTACAGCAGGTAATTCTTTCAACAATAAAAAGTGATTGGCATTCATACAAAAGCAGTTTCGAACTAGAAGCTGCTTTCGCATTGATGGATTGGGTCATCTTTACAATTACCGTATTTTCGTTTTAACATGAAATCGATTTTTTACAAACCATTTTTCTTATTTTTTATTTCTTGCATGCTTTCGTGTTTTACTTCACATGCTCAAGACAGTTCAAGATTAAGGATATCGCTGCTAACTTGTACTCCAGGAGATGAACTGTATTCGCTTTTCGGCCATACTGCGCTGAGAATAACAGACAGTAGCTCGTCCTCGGATATTGTGTACAACTATGGTACGTTTAATTTTGAGGATAAAAACTTTTATTTAAAGTTTGTGAGAGGTAAGCTCAACTATTTTATGAGTGCCGAATATTTTGAAGATTTCAAATACGGGTATCAGGTGACCAACCGGGGCATCACCGAACAATTGCTGCAACTTTCAGCAGATGAAAAAAAAGCTTTACAACATTTTTTAACCGAAAATCTAAAAGAAGAAAACAAATACTATCAGTATGATTTTTTCTTTAACAACTGTACTACCAAGATTCGGGATATTTTATTAAAAATGAGAACACCTGCGTTGCAGCTACCGGCTGTAATGCCTGCGAAAACTCGGTTTAGGCAAGCTATTCATGCCTATCTTGACCGTGGCCATCAGCCCTGGAGCAAACTCGGTATCGACATTTTATTGGGTGCCAGAACAGACCGTGTCATGTCTGCATCAGACCAGCAATTTTTACCAGATAATCTGATGAAAGCTTTAGACAGCAGCAGTCATAAAATCATTGTTTCTTCAGTTAATCTGTATCCACTCCCGCAAAAAGAACAGCCAATATTACTGTTCACACCATTGGTATTTTTTTCTGCGTTGTTACTGTTTTTTTTAATACTACAAGCAGGCGCCCGTCGTAAATGGCCTGTTTTAATGAGCGGTCTCGATGGCTTATTGTTTTTCTGTACAGGTACGTTGGGTATTGTTCTCCTTTTTATGTGGGTGGCCACCGATCATAGTATGACCAAAGACAATTACAATCTTTTATGGGCCATCCCATCGCATGTGTTGATCTCCTTTTTCATCCATAGCAAAAAAAGCTGGGTCAAAAAATATTGGTTGTTTACTGTCATTGCTGGCGTTTTGTTGCTTTTGAGCTGGGCCTTCTTACCACAGCAATTGAACATTTTTTTAACTGTATTTGTCGTACTATTAACTTTTAGAGCAGCCGTTAGGTACAGCAACATTTAATCTGCACGTATGATTCCGCTAACTTGCCTATTTCAGCAGCATGTTATTCATTACAGGATTTCCGGTAGCGGACAACCGGTTCTATTGCTACATGGTTTTGCGGAAGACAGCAGCATTTGGGATAATATAGCAGAGGAGCTTTCCCATAAATACAAAATTATTCTTCCTGATATTCCTGGTTCGGGCAAATCGCCGGCTTGGCCATCCAATACAAAAGGCATCTATGGATATGCCGAAGCCATGCTGGCTATTTTAAAGGAGGAACATCATGAAGATGCAATTGTGATCGGTCATAGCATGGGAGGATACATTGCATTGGCGATGGCGGAGATAGCTGCAACAAAAATAAAAGGGCTTGGATTGTTTCACAGCAGTGCTTATGCGGATGAAGAAAACAAAAAAGAAACCCGAAAAAAATCCATTGCATTTATCCAAGAAAATGGAGCAAGTGCATTTCTTAGAACCAGTTTACCAGGACTATTTGCAGACGCTGAGTTGAATAAAGCTGCTATTGAAGCGCTTTTACAGCGGGCGGTTGCATTCAGCAAAGAAACGCTCATACAGTACTATGAGGCTATGATAACAAGGCCAGACAGAACAAAAATTTTATCGCAAAGCAATTTTCCGATCTTGTTTGTGATGGGTGTAGAAGATAAGGCTGTACCTTTTTCTCATAGTTTGCAGCAATCACATTTACCATCAATAAGCCATATTTCTATTCTGAGATTCAGCGCCCACATGGGGATGATAGAGGAAGCCGACAAATCTTTGTTGATTTTGACAGACTTTTTACAAGCAATTTACGTATAGTATAAGGTGAACTATCTCTTTTTTACATAAATTACGCAAGTAACTAAGCTTAAATGCAGCTTTAATGAAAAAATACCTATTGATACTACTGACGATCCTATGCTCTGCTGTTTCAAAAGCTGCTCATATTACAGGTGGGGAAATGATCTATAATTACATTGGGCCGGCAGCAAGTCCAAACACTAACTATTACAGCGTTACCCTTAGATTGTTCAGAGACGACAATTGTATGAATTGTGCAGGGATGCCTGGGAATGTTTCCATTGGAATTTACAACAACGGCAACAATCAACGGGTTGGAAATTTTGTTAATGTTGACCGATCATCATTAACCCTTCTGACCTTAAATGCTCTGCCTTCTTGTATAACCAACCCGCCCAACCTGGTGTACAGTGTAGGGCTTTATACTTTTCTGATTGAACTTCCTATTAACAGCAACGGATATACGATCGTATATCAAACTTGTTGCAGAGTAGATGGTATCATGAATATTCCTAACAGCATGGGTGCTACTTATGCTGCTGTTATCCCTGGTACCAACAGGATTCCAACAACAGCACAGGACAACAGCGCCCGTTTTTCTACCGGCATTTCGGTTATCTGTTTCAACAAGCCATTCACCCTCGATTTTAGCGCAACAGACCCGGACGGTGATTCGTTGGTATATAATCTCTGTGATGCCTATAATGGAGGATCTGCACAAAATGCATCTTTTGCAAGCCCAGCCCCACCCCCCTATAGTTTTTTGAGTTATACCAATGGATTTTCAGGGAGTTTTCCGATTGGTGCCGGAGCCAGCATCAATCCGCAAACGGGTATCATTTCAGGCATAGCCCCTGATGCAGGACGCTATGTAGTAAGCGTTTGTGTCCGATCTTTTAATCGTGCTACAGGCGCGTTAAGAGGTGAGCACAAAAAAGATTTTATTGTAACGGTAGCGCCCTGCGACTTTGCCGGAGCCCAACTTCAACCCAGTTACCTCAGCTGCGATGGCTTTACTTTTAATTTCGAAAACCTGAATACATCTCCTCTCAACCAAACCTATTTTTGGGATTTTGGAGATGGCAATACTTCCAACTTACCAAATCCCACTCACACATATACCATTGCAGGTATTTACAATTTAAAACTGGTGGTGAATAGAGGCGGTTCCTGTTCAGATTCAACCATATCCCCGCTTAGGGTTTTCCCTGGATTTTTTCCGGGCATCAATGATAATTCGCCTATCTGCAAAGAGCGCCCCGTACTGTTCAATGATGCCACCACCGCCAATTTCGGAAGTGCAAACTTCTGGAGATGGGATTTTGGCAACACCGCAGCTACCAATGATACCAGCAGGCTACAAAATCCTTCTTACATCTATACCCTTGCAGGTAATTACGATGTAAGACTGATTGTAGGCAGCGACAGAGGTTGTTTGGACACTATCGTGAAAACAATTCGAATTGTTGACCGCCCTGAATTTAATATTACCAATGATACTTTGATATGTTCGATAGACACACTTCAACTCAATGCTATTTCAAATGAAGTCGGAAGTATTGTTTGGTCGCCCAATTACATGATCAACAATGTAAATAGCTTTACACCATTGGTAAGCCCCGACATTACCACTACTTACATTGCCAGGTTTGCTGACGCTTCCGGGTGTTTTGCGGAAGACACCCTCACCGTTAGAGTGGTAAATACAGTAACCTTATTAGCATTAGCTGATACAACTATTTGTTTAACAGACTCTTTAACGCTGAGAACCAATGGTGATGCCTTGCAATACAGTTGGAGCCCAGGTGTTACACTAAATAATGCAACGATTGCTCAACCATTGGCAAATCCGGTAGATCCTGTCACCATTTATACAGTGATTGGTAGCATTGGCAAATGCAGCAGCCAAGACCAGGTTACTGTGAGAACGGTACCATATCCAAATGCCAGTGTTGGTCCAGATACCACGATATGCTTTGGCAACTCAGTTCAATTACAAGCAACCGGCGGAAGCGTTTACAGTTGGTCCCCGGTTCGGTTTCTGAGTGCCGCAAACATACCAAACCCTGTTTCGATTGCACCCCGTGCCACTACTCAATATATTGTGGAAGTAAGAGATGTTATTGGATGTCCGAAACCTGCGTTTGATACCATCATTGTAAATGTGGCACAAATTATCGCCAATGCAGGCCCGTCTGACACCAGCGTTGTATTGGGCCAACCATTACAACTTACAGCCAATGGTAGTGATAATTTCAGTTGGACTCCTTCTACCTGGTTGAGTAATCCCACCATTTTTAATCCGCTGGCCTTGCCTCAGGATAATATCGATTATGTGGTAAGGGTGAGCAATAATCAAGGTTGCTTTGATTTGGACACCATTCGGGTAAAAGTTTTTAAGATAGACCCCGATATTTTGGTTCCCACCGGTTTCAGCCCCAACAAGGACGGCAACAACGAAATTTTTAAACCGATCCCCGTAGGAATAAGGTCTTTAGACTTCTTCAGAGTGTACAATAGATGGGGACAACTAATATACAGTACCGGACAAATTGGAGCAGGTTGGGATGGCACTTATGGAGGTGCAGAACAGGGACCAGGAACTTATGTATGGTATGTGTCTGGAACAAATTATCTAGGCAACAAAATTGAGAAAAAAGGCACCGTGATACTCATCCGGTAAAAAGCCTGTTGATATCTATTATTAAAAAGGCTCTTGTTTGCTCAAGCTGCCTTTTTTTATTAAATTACAACTTTATGGCTGCTAATAATTACCAATGAAAAAAATTATTCTGCTGTTGTTGTTTATCTGTACCTGCTTTGCCGGATCGGCCACACACACAAAAGGGGGATGGATGTATTATGAATACCTTGGCCCTGGCATTCAAAATCCGACTCATCTGCGTTACAAAATTGGCATGAATTTTTATATCGATTGTTCTTCCAGTATCATTGAAACCAGCTACAACTTTTCCATTTTTCAGGGTACTGTTCCTTACACTTTTATATTGGATGCAAATGTAAATTTAGGAACCACCATTTTACGGCAAAACTGCAGCAGCACAAATTGTTATCCTTGTATCAGTATCATTCCAACTATCTGTTACAAAATATTAAATTACGAAACCATTGTAGAATTAGCTCCTTCTCCGAGCGGTTATATTGTTGCCAAACAGCGTTGTTGCAGAATCAACAATATCAGCAATTTGCAACAGCCCTCAAATGCGATTGGTGCTACGCTTTTTATTAATATTCCTGGAACTGTAACAGGATTACCAGACGCATTCGACAATACCAGTCCCAATTATATTTTTAAGGACACTTCTATTGTTTGCGCTGAAAACCTTTTTTCTCTAAGTTTTGCAGCAACAGATGCAGACGGTGATTCATTGGTTTATTCTTTTTGCGATGCTTACGATGGAGGTGTGCCAACCAATCCCAATCCAGTTACTTCTTCAAACCCACCATTTACGCCTGTGGGGTATCAGGCGCCTTTTTCGGGAACCAGCCCACTTGGTGCAGGTGTCACCATCAATCGGCAATCTGGTGTGATCAGCGGCATTGCGCCAGTAGCTGGTGAATATGTGGTTACCATTTGTGTTGCAGAATATAGGAACGGAATTCGTTTTGCAGAATCCCGAAAAGAATTGCATCTCAATATCACACCCTGTATCCCGGTGGCGGCCACTTTAGAGCCAGCCTTTTTAACTTGTGGCGATTTGAACCTTTCTTTTTTTAACCAATCAGACAATCCTTCTATTCAAAATTGGTATTGGAGTTTTGGAGATCCTGCCTCCGGCACCAATGATTCATCCGTATTACAAACGCCCAGTCATAGTTTTACAGCTCCGGGAGTTTATACAATAAAATTGATTGTAAACAGAGGATTGCCTTGTGTAGATTCGGCTACACAAGTTGTAAGTGTGTTTCCTGGATTTTTTCCAGGATTTGAAGCGTTGGCTCCGTTCTGCGTAGGCCAACCCGTTCCATTCAGTGATACTACCCGCACCAACTTTGGAACGGTAAGCCAATGGACCTGGAATTTTGGCGATCTAAACACTTTAGCCGACACCAGCCGTTTGCAAAACCCGTCTTACACTTATACCAATGCAGGCACATATACTGTGAAGCTGATTACTGGCAATAGTTTGGGATGCAGAGACAGTGTAGAAAGACAGCTAACGGCTCATCCAAATCCTGTTCTCAACCTCATTTCGCCAGACAGTACGTATTGTGCGTTAGACAGTATAGTATTGACTGCTTCAGGTGTTGGCAACTTTAGTTGGGCGCCAGGCACCAACATCTTAAATGCGGGCACAGCCAACCCTACCGTTTTCCCATCTGTTCCTACAACTTACGTGGTAACTTTAGAGAACATGGGCTGCACTAGCAGAGATTCTGTGAGACTTACCCCTTTGAATGATCTAACTAATAACATCACCGCATTGCCTGCACAAATATGTGAAGGGGACACACTAACGCTAACGGGTAGCAGCAACAAGTCGAATGCAAGTTGGCAGTGGACACCCACCTCATTGGTAACTAGCCCTAACAACGCCCTGACGTTGGCCTTCCCAACCATTACATCTACTATTTTTTTACAAACCAGGTGGGGTAACAATTGTATCGCAAACGCTAGCATCCTTATTCCTGTAACCCCATTGGCCACTCCGAATGCGGGACCAGATATAAATTTTTGTTTGGGACAAACACCTGTTCCTTTGTCCGCGAGTGGTGGAACAATCTATAACTGGAGTCCGGCAACTGGCCTCAATAATACGAGCATCTCCAATCCAATAGCCTCCCCTGCTTCAACCACCACCTATGTGGTGAGTGTAGGTGTAAATGGATGTAGCCGTACCAGAAATGATACGGTTGTGGTAACTGTTAGAAACAAACCTCTGGTACAACTCACCAACGATACCTTGATCTGCGTACCAGATACGTTACAACTGAATGCCTCTGGTAGTGGAACTTATTTATGGAGTCCGAGTTATATGATCAGTGATGTGAATACTCAAAATCCTTTGGTGAGCCCAAATGTACCCACCTGGTACAAGCTAAGACATACCGATGTATTTGGATGTTTTACACAAGACTCCCTTTTTGTAGATGTGAAAGCAGTGGTCACCATTTATGCCGGACCCGATACCAGTATTTGTGCGGGTGAGGGATTCACCTTGCGTACTACTGGTGACGCGGTCAGTTATACCTGGTTCCCGGCCGCACATTTATCCAATGCCAATATTAAAAACCCTTTTGCGAATCCCCCTGCCAGCGCTATTTACACCGTTGTAGGAAATATTGGCAAGTGCCAATCGCAGTCGGATATCAGGATCGTTGTTGCCCCCATTCCTGCCGCCAATGCAGGGCCGGACTCTACCGTATGTTTTGGATTCAATGTACAGTTGAATGCTTCTGGAGGCAGCATTTACAGTTGGTCGCCCGGCACATTCTTAACCAATCGTACCATTGCTAATCCTGTAGCTCAAGCACCTACCGCCACCATCAGGTACATTGTAACGGTAAGGGATACACTAGGTTGTGTAAAGGTCATCAATGATACTGTGTTGGTAAGGGTTATTCAACCACTTCAAGTAAATGCAGGCCCTTCCGACACCAGCATCGTTGACGGTGAAACTTTACAATTACTGGGCACAGGTGCTATACAATACCTATGGAGTCCGCCAACCTGGCTCAATAATAATACCATCGCCAATCCTGTTGCCAAACCCCAAGCCAATATTACTTACTACCTTACCGGTAAAGATGATGCTGGTTGTTTAGCCAATGATACTATTAGAGTGAGCATTTTTAAAGTAGACCCGGATATGTATGTGCCAACTGCGTTTACACCTAACAGTGATGGATTAAACGACATTGCCCGCCCCATTTTATTGGGAATGAAATCGCTTACTTATTTTAGAATTTACAACCGCTTTGGGGAATTGATGTACGCCACCACTGAAATAGGAAAAGGCTGGAATGGCATTTATAAAGGCAAACCTCAGGATGCTGCCACTTTTGTATGGATGGCAGAAGGCGTAACTTTTAAAGGACAAAGAAAAACGAAAAAAGGCTATGTAGTGTTGATTAGGTAGTGGCGTTAGCAGCCATTAAATTTGCTTCGAAGAATATGCCGAAAACGCTAGCTGCCAATTTGAAGACTTACATTTTTATAAACCTTTTTAAATAGAAAACACATCTACTAACTCATTATGAACAAAACAGTTTTTATAACCGGCGCAACTTCAGGGATAGGACAAGCCTCTGCAGAGCTATTTGCAGCACATGGTTATTCGCTTATTTTAAACGGAAGAAGAGCGGACCGTCTGGAAGCATTGGCCCAAACTCTCCGCGGGCAATATAACAACAACATCCACACGCTCTGTTTTGACGTGCAGGACAGAGCCGCAGTTTTCAACGCAATAGATTCCTTACCAGTTGAGTGGGAACAGGTAGATATCCTGATCAACAATGCAGGACTCGCATTGGGTCGAGAACCTTTTGATGAAGCCAATATCGATGACTGGGATACGATGTTGCAAACCAACGTACACGGATTACTCTATGTGAGCAAAGCGCTGATGCCCCACTTAAAAAGATCAGCGGCTGCGCATATCATTAACATAGGTTCTACTGCTGCCAAAGAAGTGTACGAAAACGGAAATGTGTACTGTGCCAGTAAATCTGCCGTAGAAGCCATTAGCAAAGCGATGAGGATCGACTTATTGAAATATGGCATCAAGGTCACGGCTATTCATCCAGGGGCAGTGGAAACGGAGTTTTCTTTGGTTCGTTACAAAGGAGATCCACAGAAGGCCTCGGCTACCTACACAGGATTTACACCATTGTCTGCTACAGATGTTGCCGACACCATTCTTTATTGCGTCGGATTACCTCCGCATGTGTGCATCAACGACTTGGTGATGACAGCTACCAGCCAAGCCAATTCCTTTTATATTTTTAAGCAATCATCAAAATTAAAAACCCAAATTTAACTGAATAACAAGGCTTTGCATTTTAATCGGTCAGGCAATAAATAACCCTTTGTTTCGTTCTTTTAAGTACGGGTATGATTTTTGATTAATAATACTTGTAATTTGGAAAACTTACCTAGATCTACCACTAAATCAATGAAAAACCAGCTTGTTCCCTTCCTATTTTTGTTGCTTTTAGGCAACAGTGTAAACATTGTAAAGGCTCAAAATGTGATTCGTCAGGTTCCCTGTAGCAACGAATCGATGGCCAAACAGGCAGATAGTATCAAAATCGCTATGGAAGCACAAGGTTTTGTAGTAGTAAAAGAAGCCAGTATGACAATGGAAAGTTCTTTTGAAATGCCCGTCATTGTTCCGCTCACAGAAGGTAGCTGGTATCAGTTTGTTTTCATTGGGGATGTTAGTTCAAAATTATATGAAGTAAGAATGTTTGATTGGAATGAGCGACAAGTGGTTTACCAAAAAAAAATGTGGGGAGATGTTGATGGCAATATTATCAGCTATCATTACATTCCAAAATTTTCTGAATACCATATGATCAAACCTGTACAAGTAAATAAAAATAAAAAGAAAGAACTCTGCGGATACATCATGCTCCTTAAAAAAATAAACAAGTAGTAGTTTAGTTTAGTGATACAGAAAGGCCCGGCTTTATTGCCGGGTTTTTTATGAAGGCCCTCCCTATCTTCTTATTTAAAAGACATACCACGTTGTGGAGGCAGCGGCGTAAAACGCCTGCAGCCTTCAAATAAACATCCCCTTCACGAAGAAGGGGATTGAAAATATATGTATAAATAATGAAGCTTTTCTGCTTCTATTCATCGTTATTGCGCCAGCGAAATTCTCACTTGAACTCCTGCCCTTGTGTTGGTAGTAGGTGCACTGGAAGAAATATACGGTATCACTTTGCGCTGGTCAAAATATAATTTCAGGTTCACTCTGTTATTAAGGAAATAATCAATGGTAGGTGTAAGCGTAATTTCTTTACTTCCACCAGTGGCAAAATTATTATCCTGATCCAATCTGCTGTTGGCAGTAACGTTGTCGCGTATGCGCATATCGAATCGGAAATTGATCTCGTTGTCTAATGTACCCTTACCTTCTTTATCTAAAAATTTCGGCAATTTTAATCCGGCCAATAATTTCATGCCTCTTTTTCTGTAACCTGCTCCAATGACAAATTCTGTACTTCGTACTTCACTTAATTGAAAATCGAACAAACTCAAACTCAGGGTTCTGCTTTTTGAATACTCAAACTTAGCCTGCATCTGATTGGTGAACATCATATCGATTCCAGCCAACGGACCAAACTGTTCTGAGATGGTAACGTTTGGTACCAAAAAGTATGGAATAAAATTATTGGATATGGTATCTAAGAAGGAGGGATAACCAAATTGAGATACATCCTGATAAAGCAATGCCGACGAAAATCCATTCATACCAAGGTTGCCATTGTAACCATGGCTCAACGTTACATTTGTAAATATTTTGCTGAGCCCTTTGACCCTGCTCAACCCATTGTAATCAAGCTTCCAGTTTGGCATCGGCAAAATAGATCTAAACGGATTGGATCTCAAATTTCGATTTTCCTGGTTAATGAGCGATACTTTATCAGGATCCTGTCCCGTGTATGCTGCAATAAAAGATGGAATCAATACATCTACGGCATACTTACCGTAACCATAATAATAACCACTCGCTTGTTGCCCACCTCCTGCTTGTGAGTAAGGATTTTTTTCACCCATTCTTCTGGAAAGTATGAGTCTATTGGCTTCAAATGTTTTGAAAGTTTCCGACACCCTGTTGGGATCGAATTTGCCAAACAATGTTTTAAAGGCGATGTAAGACACATCAAAACCACCACCTGCATAAGGATTCAAATGCTGAAATCTACGGTTGCTACCGCCAGTAGTATCAATAAACCGGAATGTTTCGCTGTAATTTTTGTTAAATGATTTGGTAACATTCACAGTTATAATTAAATCCCTCACTGGTTCTATCTGCCCACTCAAAGTGAGTCGTTGATTTAGGTTTTGTTGAAACAGGTAGTTAAAATTAGTGTCTTGCGTAATCAATCCCTTCGCGGCTTTTCTGTTCATCCAACTGGTATCAGGCTGATAACCCATGATGAAATCGAAACCCGGTGCCATGCTCTTAAAATTCTGTCCAACAAACTGTGTACTGTCTGTGTAACCTGGTAGTCTTGTATTGGCATCTTCCGTAACACTGATGTTTACGTTTTTAATACTGGTCAATAACTTTCCAAATACTCTTGCTCCCGTACTTAGATAGGGAACAGCGGTTTTGTCTAATATTTTTCTGGTCCGCAACACGCGTTTGCCATTCTTGAGCGTTACGCTATCTTTCACTTTGGTAATGCGGTTTTTCCACTTCTCTTTGTCTTCTTCTTTACTCGGCACTTCCAGTTGTTTTAACCATTTTGATTTCTGGTACAACCGGGTAAAATCAAGCTGCATAATCCCTTCTTTTTGTTGGCCATTTTCTAAGGTATTCCCCAATTCAACTGCCAATCTGCTGGCACCAATCCAACGATAAGTAGCCTGGTATTTCAGGTTCACCGTTGTCCAATCGAGCAACGGTAATTTCGATGTAGGCAACGCATACGAAAGGTTCACCGTTTGGTTAAACAAGGTGTTTCTTCCGCCTTTCAGAAAATTATCACGCACGGTATCTTTCTTAGCCTTGGTGTCTAACCTACCTGCTGGCTCGTCCATTCGGGAGTTGTTGGTTGCGGTATAATCCAGGTTCAAAGAACGGGTAAAATTCCAACGCATGATGTAATCTCGTTGAAATACAAAGAACTTGTCGTAGGTTTCAGGTATTAAATATTTATCTGCTCCAATACTTCTTGGGCGAACGGCACCAAACTGACGACTTACATCTGCCCTGAACGTTAATTGAGATGGGAGGTAATTGAAATTAAAGTCTTTCACCAAATCGAACCACTTGTGTTTCGTTTTCTTAAACATTTTTTTGAATGGTTCAATGTATTTTGGCTCTGGTGCATAGTTGTAACCCAAGGCTCCTCTGTGGCGGGTAACATCATTGTGTTCGATCAAGGGATTGTGGCTTTTCGTTTTCACATAAGAATAGCTGACGTCCACATTTTCAATGTCATAAATTTTCGGTTTTTTACCATTCGTTTTGTTCTTTTTTACATTGGTAAAATTCAACCTGGTAGTACTGGTAAAATCAACAGAAGCTTCCCGAATAGAATCTCTTTCTGTTCTGGCTAAACCATTCAATTTGTCTTTTAATTTGATATCCAAATCATAAGCATCGTATTCCGGTATGCTCAAAGATTGCGTATAACCTGCATCTACCGGAATCTGGATACCTGCTTTTTTGGGCAATAATCTTCCCAAGTCTAGCAAAGCGTTTACATCAAACTGGAAAAAATTATCTCTGTAACGGTCATTTACTCTTTGTTCTAGTGTACCAAAACCCTGTGTATGCATATTACCAGATAAAGAGATGGTTCCCAAATCACTCAGCGTAAGATCAACCCTGGCCAATGCTCCATAACCCCCTTTTTCATCAATGGAAGAAAGGCGCAATTCATTTGCCCACATTTCTGCGCACACGGGTTCTTCTGCTCTGGTATTTTCTACACCAATCAGGATACCACGCACTTCGCCGAGGTTTGGATTTCCTATGATGGAATAAGTATGTCCGTTGGATTGCAGCTCGCGGTAAACTTGTCCGAATGGCGTGCTACTAACATTTCGGGCTTGCTTTAATCTGGTTAATACCAACATATCCAAGTCCATAGAGTTTCTCGGATTCCACAATGTATCATTGTATTCGTCGGTATCAGGGTTGATGCTGCTGGCTTCGTGGGGGGTAAGAATCAACGGGATTCTTACTTCATAATAATTGCTCACAAAATCGGTACCCAATCTAATTACTGCAGTAAGATCTCCATCTAAAATAGAATTAGGACTTGCTTTTTGCGCTCGCTCTGCGTGCAGGTACATCGATAATTTCCTGAACTGACGAAGGTCTCTGTTGGCAAATGTTTGTATCACCGCTTTGGCATCACCTTGTGGTAAATCACAAACTTGCAATTGTAATGCTTGTTCATTTTGTAACAGGTTTACGCCATTGTTGCTGATGGTTTGTACCCTTTGAATTTCACTGGGCGTCCGGTAAGGCAATGGAACTCTACGGTCATTTTCTTCAATATTTACTGCACCAACATTTAGAGGTGAAGTAGAAGTAGGTTGGTACAAACCTGAAGAATCTACAGCATATTGAAACTTACGCCAAATATTTCTGGTAAGTTGTAACGTACCGAAACGCATGGTAACACTATCTTCAAAATCGGTAAGAAACATTCTTATAAAACGAATAGATTTAAAATCCGGTATGTTGCCGATTTTTTGTGAGTACTCACTGATAGGGATTCTGAATTGGTACCATGTTTCATTTCTGACAATGCTGTTAGGTAAATTAATGGGCACTGATTTTTTATCTACAATATAGTTGGTGCCCACCTGCATTTCTGCCGCCCCTGATGGCTTGATATCAACGATATATTGAAAATATTCTTCAGTTTCATTTAAAGTATTGTCTCTGTTCAAGTCTTCTGCATCCGGATATAAAGTTGCGGCAGAACTAAACTCCGCTCCATCAGAAATGGGAGAGTTTCCTTGCGGACTATTGAAGTTTTTATACCGTTGAATGATTCCGTCATCGGAGGTAAAATCTGCGTTTCTGTAATTTGTATAATTATCAGCGGAGGGGTCATTCAAGGCATCTTGGTAAGCTTTGCTACTGGTACCAAAATTAGTGGCCAGTTCTGCCAGATATGCAGCACGTTTGGTTACTTCTGCTGTGTCGCTCAATCCATCAAAACCTACATCCTGAAACTGTCTGTCTTCAGGCACATTACTAAATGCATTGGTTACCTGAATCGGATTTCTCGGTACAAAACCCCAGTTATTTTGATCCAATGGGGCAGGTGCATTGGGTGTGGGCAAACCATTTTCATAAAATCGTCTGCCATCTTTTAATACATCCTCCGAAACATTTCCAAGATTGAAATACAATTTACCGCCTGCTGAATTACCAATATTTGGATTTTGGGGAGTATTGATGAAAGGGTCCTGCATCCAGAATTCGATGAACTCAATGTTGCTGGTTTCAAAATCTGTTTGGTCTAAACCGCGCATCAAACCACCCCAATTGCGACGGGGGTTTCTAAGTTTCCCGCTAGCATCTACGCGTAATGCGCTGGAAAGATAATTGTATGGCCCTTTATCTGTAGGATAGTACGACAAATCAAAGGTTACCAACTGGCTTTCACCAAAACCTGTTGTTCGCTGGGGAAATATTTCTTTTTGAAAAACTTGTCTGGCCCTGGGGTCACTTAGTAAATCTGCCCGATCCCTCAGAGGATTATTATTGCCACGGTATTGTTGCAACGTCTGCTCAATCTGATACCAGGCAATTTTAGCTCTTTGTGTTCCGTAAGCCAGATCATTGTTGAGTGC
>Ga0105049_10000458_pt1 | contig 44745 bp, 32 predicted proteins | sample MAT06_FD_78087 | JGI IMG/M metagenome (GOLD analysis project Ga0105049, IMG submission 78087) | Freshwater microbial communities from Lake Fryxell liftoff mats and glacier meltwater in Antarctica - MAT-06 | ecosystem: Environmental > Aquatic > Freshwater > Ice > Liftoff microbial mat | place...
CAAAAGTATTTTTTAACTCAACAGGGTCAAAAAAAGAAGAGATGTGGGATTGTCTTTTTTTAAATTTTCTCAGCGGTTTGGTTAAATGCACATCCCTAAAGAGTGCTTACAATTCAATAGGGATCAGCATTTCGGGTAAGTTATGAATTAACTAATTAATTTCTATTTCATGAGCAAACAACCAGGCTTTGTTGCCAGCACCTGGAAAGCCATCTGCGATGGTACCTTTGTTTTTTGCCAAAATTTTAATAAATCTTGTTTGCGTTTTTGTGCGGCACACATACTTCAAATGACGGTTATCATTTATGGTTGTGACAGTTTCCAGCAGCGTGAAATTTTTTCCATCGACACTTGAATAAAATGATACCGCATCTGGTCTGTAAATCCAACTACCCGTTTGTTCAAAAGCATGCAAAATGATGTTATCAATACTGGTAATATTATCTAAGTCAATGATGGCTTCTAAGTCTTTTCCAGAAAAGCCAAGGAACTGTGCACTCTTACTCATACCCATGGTATTCTGCACGCCGTCTACAAGAGAGAACGCTCCATTTCCTGCATAAGCTTTTGATGGCGGTTCAGCGAGTGATATTTTTTTACCGCTGGCTTTGTTGAATAAAAATGATTGACTGAGTTGATTGCTAATATTTTTTCCGTTTTCATCCTTCAGGGCAGCATGTAGGGTGGTGTTGCCGGTAACCACTATGGGTTCATTATACTTTAATTGTTCACCGTTATCGGTTTGATAAAAAATGGTTCCTTGTGGATGGAGGGAAGTTAACTGCCAGGAGAGTCCTTTGGTTCCAGCAGTAACTACCTTCGACTGTAAATCGTAGTAGGCATTGCTGAAGTTGATGCCATTTTTTTTATAATACTCAAAAATTCCCGGGATTCTTTTTTCGAAATCTTTCCAGTTTCTTTTTTCTTTTGGAGTCCACAATACTTCTGCCAGCGCAGCCATTCGGGGAAAAATCATGTAAGCTACTTTCGCTTCGTTGTTCATGTATTCTGTCCATACGTTGGCCTGCGCGCCTAAAATATATTTTGCTTGTTCGCTGGTTAACGTGGCTGGAACAGGTTCGTAGCTGTACACTTTTTCGAGTGTAGTAAATCCACCGATAGTAATGCTGTCTTCGTTGCTGCTCTGCGAATGGTCGAAATATACCCAGCCGCCAGGGGTCATAATTACATCGTGTTGTTCTTTTGCTGCGGTGATACCACCTTCTTCTCCTCTCCAACTCATTACGGTGGCATTGGGTGCCAATCCGCCTTCAAGGATTTCATCCCAGCCAATAATTTTTTTTCCTTTACTATTGATGTATTTTTCCATTCTTTGGATAAAATAGCTCTGTAAACCGTGTTCGTCTTTCAGGTTTTTTTCTTTGATCAATTGTTGTGCAAACGGAGATCGCTTCCAGGATTCCTTTGGACATTCGTCGCCACCTATGTGGATGTATTTGGAGGGAAAAAGGGCTGCTACTTCATCGATCACATCTTCCAGAAACTGAAAGGTGAATGCTGTTGGACAAAACACATCTTCAAAAACTCCCCAGGTTTGTTGTACTTGTTTGCCGCTTCTGCTTCCGGTCCAAGGCGTACTTTCCAACACTTCGGTGCTTTCTGCAGGAAAACAACTCAATTCAGGATAGGCTGCGATGGCAGCAGAAGAGTGCCCGGGCATTTCGATTTCCGGGATTACGTCTATGTGTCGTTCCGATGCATACTGAACGATTTCTTTTATATCTTCTTGGGTATAAAAACCGCCGTATCTTAAACCGTCATTGCCAGTACCCGGATACCTGCCAATGATGGTGCCATTTCTGTACCCACCAATTTGAGTAAGTTTCGGATATTTTTTGATTTCTATTCTCCAACCTTGGTCTTCCGTGAGGTGCCAATGAAAGCTGTTAAATTTATAGGCTGCCAGGTAATCAATGTATTTTTTGATAAAGGCAACAGGCTGAAAATGCCTTGCTACGTCTAAATGCATTCCTCTGTAAGCAAACCTGGGCTCATCGCTGATGATCAATTGAGGAAGGCTGACCTTACCTGAGGATAACGCGTCAGTACTGTTTATAGGAAACAATTGCAAGAGGGTTTGAATGCCATAAAATATTCCTTTTTTCTGCGTGGCTGATATTTGAATGGCTTGATCAGTGATGTTGAGCGAATAAGATTCTGCACTGGCTCCCTCTTTTTTCAAAAGTATGAGCTGGATCAACTTCTTTTTAGTGGTTGTAGCAGCAGCGTTTTTTAATGCCGCTGTTGGAATTTCAAGTACATACTTAAAACGGTCCTTCATAACAACCGCCAAATAATCAGCTTCATTTTTTAGAGACGCATCATTGTAAACACAACTCATAGATGTTGGCCAGATAAAATTACCTGGTAATATGTTCACTTCAGAAGGCTGGGGAATCAGATTGAGTTGACCAGCAGCATTGAAGGAATACAGTAGAAACGCGTAAGCAAACCATTTTTTCATATCTATTACTTTCTAATCTTTCATTTTAAAAAAAGCAGCACCGTTGCTTCATTTATTTCAAAACAGGCAATACAAAGTTACTGGCATTGTTTCCTTTGTAAATTTTGATAGTAGCTTTTTGAAAATCGCTTTCATTGGCTTTATAAATATCCGTAAATATTTGAGGATTTCTATCGGCCAAGGGAAACCAGCTGCTTTGGATCTGGATCATTAATCGATGCCCTTTTTTGAAAGTATGCGCTACATCTGGTAATTCAAAAGAAACGGTGGAAGCTACGTTGGGTACAAATGCAACAGGCTTTTCAAAACTGTTGCGGAATTTTCCTCTCATGATTTCTCCGCGAACCATCATTTGGTAACCGCCCATGGTATAGTTGTTGCCGTTGTTTTTGCTATCTGCAGGATAATAAAAGTTATCTGGAAAAACATCAATCAGTTTTACTACAAAATCTGCGTCAGTAGTTGAAATGCTGGTGAGTAAATTCGCTACCACTGGTCCTGCCAATGTAAGATCCTCCATGAGTACATTGGTTTCAAAACTGAGCACATCTGGTCTTCTGCTTGCAAATCGCTGGTCGTCTGTCATGTACTCTCTTGTACGCCGAAAATGTACGTCTTCTGTGTAAGGGACTGGTTTTGCCGGATTACTCACATACTCACTGTAACGCATACCCGTAGCCGTTTTTTTTGCTGCAAAGGCGGGGTTAAAAACCAACTCATTGTTGGTAGAGATGACCATCGTTTTGTATTCTACGTCGGCGGGAGGCCATTGTTGCAGGCTTTTCCACTTATTTTCTCCGGTAAAAAATATATTCGCTTCTGCCAGGGAAGCCAAATTGCCTTCGCCCTTTAGGTGGTACTGAAAAAACGGTATTTCAATATTTTCCTGATAGTAAGCAGAGGTGTTACTTAAAAAACGAACATTTCCCAAATAGCTGCCTTCTCTGCTCCATTGTCCGTGGTACCAGGGTCCCATTACTATTTTATTGTTGGTACCTACACTTTGTTTCTCTGCTGCTTTGTAAGCATTCCATGCACCCCAGCAATCTTCTGCATCAAACAAGCCGCCTACCCACAGCATCGCCGGCTTTATGTTGTACAACCCCACTCTTGCATTGCGGGCTTTCCACCAATCGTCGTAAGTAGGGTGCTCCATCATTTGGTGCCAGAATTGAATACTGTCTCCCATCATTTTGCTCAAGTTCTTTAGCGTTGCTGCCTTTAAATAGAAATCATAATTGTCTTTACTGGAGGTACTGAAACCACTTCCATAATTCTGGGTAGGTGCTGGATGTGGTTTACCGAAAACAGGATAAAAGCTAAAAGCATCCATTTGAAAAAAAGCACCATTGTGGTGAAAGTCATCTCCTATAAACCAATCTGTGACGGGTGCCTGCGGACTCACTGCAACAATAGCCGGATGATTGCTAAGCGCAGCCATGGTGCTGTAAAATCCAGGATAGGATGTACCCATTACACCAGCTTTACCGCTGTTATTCGAAATATTTTTTACAAGCCAGTCCATCATATCATAAGTGTCGCTGGCCTCATCTATTTCTTTTCCTTTTTTGTTTTTATTAAATGGGCGAACATCTTCGAATACCCCTTCGCTCATGTAACGACCCCGAACATCCTGCGTTACAAAAATATAGCCCTCTTTGGCATATTTCATTTTATACGAACTCCAAATGGCACCGGTCATCTTATCGGCTCCGTACGGGGCGCAAGAATAGGGTGTGCGGGTAATCAGAAAAGGGTGTTGTTCTTGGTTATCCTTGGGCGTGTAAACGGAGGTGAATAATTTTACGCCGTCTCTCATAGGGATGTATAGTTCATTTTTACTGTAGTTATCAGCAAACCAAAGGCTGTCGGCATTTTGTGCCGTTGCTGATACATTGATGAGTAATACAAATAGTAGCAGTCTGCAATTAATCATGATCATTATATTTTAGATGGCTAAATTTACCGAAACAAAATGACATGCCATGACAAATCCTGAACAGCTCATCACCAATTTTTATACGGCATTTTCCAAAAAGGATGCTGCGGCCATGAATGCTTGCTACAGCGATGATGTTGTTTTTTATGATCCAGCGTTTGAGTTATTGCAGGGCGATCAGGTTAAAGCCATGTGGGAAATGCTTTGCAAAAATGCAAAAGAGTTTTCATTGTCTTTTCAAAACGTAAAAGACCTGGGTGATGGTTATTATAATTGCGACTGGACAGCACACTACACTTTTTCAAAAACGGGCCGTAAAGTGGTAAACAATGTAAAAGCGCACATGAAAATTGAAGAAGGACAAATAAAAGAACACAGTGATGCCTTTAGTTTGCACAGATGGAGTACGCAGGCAATTGGGTTTTCGGGTTGGCTGCTAGGGTGGAATAGTTTTTTTCAGCAAAAAATAAAGAATACAGCCAAACGAAATTTATTGAAATTTATGGAAGTGCAATAATGTTAAAACCTGGCTGTTATTGTTTCTACTAAATCCACACTTTAAATTTCATTTCGCCCGTTCAATGCATGAAGAAACTGTAACTTTTCATTTTAAGTATCAGCAAAACGAACAATATAAAAAAGAGCCGGCTTATTTTCCGGCTCTTTTGCATCTGATCATGCTATGATTTTTTGTAAAAAAATTTCTTTACTCTACTCTCGTGATTTTGATCGTGTTAGTGGCAAGATGTTCCTTCACAGGGGTGCTACCCGTATTGATGATTACATCTCCGGTATTTACAAAACCTCTTTCTTTTAAAATATTGATTTGATCAAAAATGATATCATCCAAACTTTCTTCTTCTCCATAATAAAAAGCCCTGACCCCCCAACTTAAGCTCAACTGGCTAATTAAACTTTTTTCTTTGCTAAAGATATAAAGCGGTGTTTTAGGTCTATAACTACTAAGCATAAACGCAGTGTAACCACTCTGTGTCATTCCTATCAATGCATGTGCATGTGAATCTTTGGCAAGACGTGCGGCGTTGTAACAAATGGCATCACTTAAAAAAGAAGGCGAGTGTGGCTGAGGAGCCAAAATATCGTCTTTATCGTATTCATATACCGTTTTCTCGACTTCCATGATAATTTTACTCATGGTTTCCACCACCAGTGTAGGGTAGGAGCCTGTGGCAGTTTCGCCACTGAGCATCACTGCATCTGCACCTTCCAGCACTGCATTGGCAACATCGCTTACCTCGCTTCTGTTGGGCTTGGTGCGGTCGAGCATACTTTCCATCATCTGTGTGGCCACAATAACAGGTTTTGCTCTGTGCATACACTTGCGGATAATGTCTTTTTGTATGATGGGTACTTGTTCGATTGGCACTTCAACGCCTAAATCGCCTCTTGCAACCATCACACCATCGCTTTCCACAATGATATCCCGCAGGTTTTTTAAGGCTTCTGGCATTTCAATTTTCGCGATCACTTTTATTTTACTGTCTCTGTCTTGGATGATTTTTTTCAGCTCAATAATATCGATTGTTTTTCTTACAAACGACAGCGCTACCCAATCCAATTTTTGTTCGATAATAAAATCCAGATCGATGATGTCTTTCTCCGTTAAAGAAGGCATGGTGAGTTCACTGTCTGGTAAATTCACCCCTTTTTTAGGCGTGAGTACGCCACCCAAGGTAACGCTGAGTTTTATTTCGGTATCGTTGAGGATCTCTAACACTTTGAGTTCCATTTTACCATCGTCTAAGAAGATTCTTTCACCCGGTTGTACGTCGGTAGTGAGGTTGGGATAAGAAACGTATATTTTTTCCAGCGTTCCTACCATCTTTTGCGTGGTAAAAATAATTTCATGTCCTTCAGTCAATACCAGTTTTCCATCTTGTAAATCGCCCACCCGCAGCTTAGGTCCCTGCAGGTCGCCAAGTATGGCAATGTTGTAGGGTTCTTCCTTTATGATCCTGCGAATATGTTCGATCACTGTTTTTTTATCTTCGTGGGTGCCATGCGAAAAATTGAGTCTAAATACGTTTACACCCGCTTTTACCAGATCCAATAATTTATCGTAAGTATCACATGCCGGCCCAACGGTGGCAACAATTTTTGTTCTTTTTTGCGAATGTGATTTGCCTGCAGTTTTGTCCATTCCCTGGTGCAGGTATTTGCTTAAATGTTTACTCATTATTAAAAGATTGCTTTAAATGATGTTGATTAGCTGGATAAGATTTTTACAATTTTAAGCCACTCTTCACTAATCCTTTGTTTTTTCTTCACTGCTTCGTCCAGCGGTGTGTAATGCATTTTATTGTTTACAATGCCTACAAATACATTGTGTCTGCCTTCCATTAAACATTCTACGGCGTGGTAACCCATTCTGCTGGCGATCAATCTATCCATGCAGGTAGGAGAGCCACCTCTTTGGATATGACCTAAAATACAAACCCTCACACTTTGGTTCGGTAATTTTGATTTGATGAAAGTAGCTACTTCCTGAGCGCCTCCAAATTCGTCTCCTTCTGCTACTACAATAAGGTTCACTAATTTTTTTCTTTTTTCTTTTTCTGCCAAAGAAGCCACGATCTCATCTATCATCGTTTTTCTTTCTGGAATCAAAATATTTTCTGCACCGGTGGCAATTCCACTATGCAAAGCAATATAGCCAGCGTCTCTGCCCATTACTTCAATCACAAATAACCGGTCGTGCGCATCGGCAGTATCCCTGATTTTATCGATGGCTTCTACTGCAGTATTCACCGCCGTATCAAATCCGATGGTAAAATCCGTTCCCGCTATGTCTTTATCAATCGTTCCCGGTAAGCCAATACATGCAATGTCGAATTCTGTGCTAAAGATCTGTGCGCCTTTAAAACTACCATCACCGCCCAATACCACCAAGCCATCAATACCACGTTTTTTTAAATTTTCGTAGGCTTTTTTGCGGCCTTCGTATTCTAAAAATTCTTTACTACGGGCAGTCTTCAATATGGTCCCACCCCTTTGAATGATATTGGCTACGCTTCTACTTTCCATTTTAAAAATATCGTCTTCTATCATCCCAGAATAACCACGCAGAATGCCATACACCTCTAATCCATGGTAAATCCCCGTTCTAACCACCGCTCTTATTGCAGCATTCATACCAGGGCTATCGCCGCCACTACTTAATATCCCAATTCTCGAAACTTTTTTTTTCATTTTTATAAACTATTAGGTTAAATGTTTATATGGCGGGTTTTCAATAGCGTCAAAAATACAGACTTATTGTGTAATTCTTACATCGTTCACATTTAGATTATATTCGTGCCCTAATATCGTTGTAATTATAACTGCTAAATTTAAAACGAAACAAATGAAATCCTTGATTTTATCTGCATTACTGATGTGCACGGGGGGAATTACTATGAGCCAGTTCACTTATCCAACCACCAAAAAAGAAAATGTGACCGACGAATACTTCGGCACCAAAGTAGCGGATCCTTATCGTTGGCTGGAAGACGATAACAGCGAAGCCACTAAAAATTGGGTGACCCAACAAAATAAAGTCACTTTCGATTTTCTGGATAAAATTCCCTACAGAGAAAAATGGTACCAGAAAATGGAGGAGTTGAACAATTACCCTCGCTACTCTTCTCCTTCAAAAGACGGCGACTATTTTTATTTTAGTAAAAATGATGGCTTACAAAATCAATCTATCCTGTATCGCCAAAAAGGAATAAACGGGACACCTGAAATGGTATTGGATCCTAACAAATTTTCTGCAGAAGGCACTACCAGCCTGGCAACTTTTTCTTTGTCAAAAAATGGACGCTATGCTGTTGTCGGAAAATCATCCGGAGGAAGCGACTGGCGTACATTTTTTGTAATGGATATGCAAACGCTTCAATACTTACCCGATTCATTGGCCTGGGTAAAGGTATCAGGTGCCAGTTGGTTGGGAGATGGTTTTTTTTACAGCCGTTATCCTTCTTTGGTAAAAGGTAAAGAATTGAGTACCAAAAATGAAAACCACCAAGTGTTTTACCACAAAGTGGGGACTTCTCAATCGGCCGATCAATTGGTGTACGAAGATGCTGCTAATCCGCTTCGTTTTCACAATATAGGAACTACGGAAGATGAACGTTTTGTTTTTTTAAATATTTCTGATAGAAGTAAAAAGACAGGGAATGCCGTTTGGTATTATGATAACAAATCAGCAGATAAAACTTTTAAACCCATTATCAAAGAACCAGGCGATTATTTATATTCACTCGTTGACGAGCACAAAGGGAAATTCATTATGAGTACCAACGACGGTGCCAGAAATCAAAAAATAGTATTGGTAGATCCGGCTAATCCTGCACCTGCCAACTGGAAAACACTGGTACCGGAGCAGCCAGAAAACATCACTTCTATTTCTGCAGCGGGAGGAAAAATTTTTATAACCTACCTCAAAGACGTAACCAGCCGGGTGCACGTATATTCTTACGATGGTAAAAAAGAAAGAGAAGTACCTTTGCCTGCCTTAGGTTCCGCAGGCGGGTTTGGTGGAGAAAGAGAGGACAAATTTGTATTTTATACATTCACATCTTTTACGTTTCCTCCTACCATTTACAAATATGATATTGCCAGTGGAAAAAGTGAAGTCTTTCGTAAGCCAGAAGTTAAATTTGATCCCGAAGGTTATACTACCGAACAAGTTTTTTATACAAGTAAAGATGGAACCAAAGTACCCATGTTTATTGTGTACAAAAAGGGATTGAAAATGAACGGGAAAAACCCTACCATGCTGTATGCTTATGGGGGCTTCAACGTCAGTACCAATCCCGGGTTCAGTCCTTCCCGCATTACTTGGTTAGATCAGGGTGGAATTTATGCCAGTGCCAATTTAAGAGGCGGAAGCGAATATGGAGAAAAATGGCACGAAGCAGGCATGTTGCTCAACAAACAAAATGTATTTGACGATTTTATTGCCGCTGGTGAATACCTGATTTCTAAAAATTATTGTAGTAAAGATTATTTGGCTATCTATGGCGGTTCTAACGGAGGCTTATTGGTGGGAGCAGTAGCCAACCAACGTCCAGAATTGTTCAAAGTAGCCATTCCTGCAGTAGGTGTGATGGATATGTTGCGTTTTCACAAGTTCACCATTGGGTTCAACTGGATTGCTGAATATGGCAGCAGCGAAAGATCTGAAGCAGATTTTAAAAATCTATATGGTTACTCGCCCATGCACAATATTCCATCTAAAACTTATCCCGCCACTATGGTAACCACCGCCGATCATGATGATAGGGTAGTACCGGCCCATTCCTTTAAATACATTGCTTCCCTTCAGGAACAATACAAGGGCAATAATCCGGTATTGATCAGGGTAGATGTCAACAGCGGCCATGGTGCCAGCAATCTAAAAAAAGGATTGGAAACCACAGCTGATATTTATTCCTTTATATTTTACAATATGGGGGTTACACCAAACTTTTAGTGAAATAACATTAATAAAAAATCCCACTTCGCAGCAATGCGAAGCGGGATTTTTTATTAATTTTTAGATTGATTACATTCTTTCCGGAACCGCAATGCCTAGTAACTGCATTCCTTTTTTTAATACGCCCGCAGTCATAACGGCTAGCCTTAAACGCAGTTGCTTTTTATCTGTTGTTTCGGCGTTGGCGATCGAATGAACAGTATAAAAAGAATTGAAAGTCTTTGCCAGGTTAAACACATAAATGGCTATTTCAGACGGGTTTAATTCTTTCGCCGCTTTTACCAAAACCGCATTAAATTGTTCGAGCATTACCAGAATGTTTTTTTCGAGTGGTAACAGATCTGCGGATATCGGCGCCTCTTCTACCAAAGTCTCTTTTCTTAATATGCTTTTGATTCTGGCATGGGTATATTGTACAAATGGCCCGGTAAAGCCATGGAAATCAATACTCTCCTCGGGGTTAAATACCATTTTCTTTTTAGGATCCACGCGGAGCAGGTAAAATTTCATGGCGCCTAAACCCAGCGTTTGGTACAATGTTGTTAGTTCTTCTTCTTCAAAATCTTTCACTTTACCCAATTCTTCGGTGTGTTTTTTAGAAGTAGCAATCATTTCACCCACCAATTCATCTGCGTCTACTACCGTACCTTCTCTGCTTTTCATTTTTCCGCTGGGTAATTCCACCATCCCATAACTGAGGTGAAAAATATTATCGGCATAGGGTTCGCCTAATTTTTGAGCGATCAGTTTTAAAACCTTCATATGGTAATTCTGCTCATCACCAATAACGTAAATGCTTTGATCAATTTTATATTCCTGGTATTTCTGTTGTGCCAAACCAATGTCTTGTGTGATGTAAACAGAAGTGCCATCTTTTCTTAAAACAATTTTTTCATCCAACCCATCTGCAGTTAGGTCTATCCAAACACTTCCGTCTTCTTTTCTAAAAAATACGCCTTTCTCTAAACCTTGTTGCACGATGTCTTTCCCCAACAGATAGGTGTTGCTTTCGTAATAGGTTTTATCAAAATCACTACCAATGCGTTGGTAAGTCACATCAAATCCGCCGTACACCCAGTTGTTCATGGTTTCCCAGAGTTGCATCACCTCAGGTTTACCTGCTTCCCAATCCTGCAACATTTGTTGAGTAGCTTTCATGATGGGCGCTTCTTTCTCAGCCGTTTTTTCATCCAAACCTGCAGCCATCCCTTCTTTGATTTGTTTCTTATGCGCTTCGTTGAATTTTACATAGTATTCCCCTACAAAATGGTCACCCTTAGTGCCCGTGCTTTCTGGTGTAGCGCCATTGGCAAATAGTTGCCAGGCGATCATACTTTTGCAAATATGAACACCCCGATCGTTTACGATACAACTTTTAAAAACTTCATATCCGTCTGCCTTCAGAATTTCTGCTACACTCCAGCCTAAAAAATTGTTCCTCAAATGTCCGAGATGCAAGGGTTTGTTGGTATTAGGGCTCGAGTATTCGACCATTACCCGTTGCCCGTTTTTGGGCGAAAGTCCGTAACAAACACTGTTGTATTGTGCTTTCAATAACTGGAGCCAATAGTCATCCTTTATTTCTAAGTTTAAAAAACCTTTGATGATATTGTACCCGGCAAATAATCCTGGAAATTCTTGCAGCAATGAATTGCCGAGTGCTTCGCCCAATGCTGCGGGGTTTTGACCTGTTTTTTTCAGCAGCGAAAATAATACGACAGTATAATCGCCCACAAACTCTTCTTTGGTTTGATTTACCTGAAAATCATTTTCAGTAAAGGGTTGCTGGTAGAGTTGGGTAAGGGTTTGGCTGGCAGCTTTTTGTATTTGTGAAACGATAGACATGGCGCAAATATAGTTCAAGGGGCGCAAGCCTCAAAGTGGGGTAAATAGAACCCCTATAAAATGCTTTAAAAAGTTGCTGGAAAAATGGCGATAAAACAATACCTTTGCGCCCATTTTATTCATATGATTAGTGTAAATAATGTAACCCTGGCCTACGGCAAAAGGGTGTTGTTCGACGAAGTAAATATCAATTTCACCAAAGGAAATTGTTATGGGGTAATTGGTGCCAACGGAGCCGGTAAATCCACATTTTTAAAAATTATTAGCGGGGAGATTGAACCCAACAAGGGAACGGTTTCCATCACTCCGGGCGAACGCATGGCGGTATTAAACCAGAACCAGTTTGCGTTTGATGATTATTCCGTACTCAATACGGTGATGATGGGCCATAAAAAAATGTGGGAAGTGATGCATGAGCGGGATGCCATCTATGCTAAAGAAGATTTTACAGAAGCAGACGGTCTTAAAGCTGGAGAGTTGGAAGAGCAATTTGGCGAAATGGGTGGTTATACCGCTGAAAGTGATGCCGCTACTTTTTTAAGTGAATTGGGAGTAAAAGACGAACTGCACCAGCAGTTGATGAAAGATATCAGTGCCAACTTAAAAGTAAGGGTGTTGTTAGCGCAGGCTTTGTTTGGCAATCCGGATATTTTGTTGTTGGATGAACCTACCAACAACCTGGATGTAGAAACCATCAGTTGGTTAGAAAACTTTTTAGCCGATTACGAAAATATTGTACTGGTGGTGAGCCACGACCGTCACTTTTTAGACGCCGTTTGTACGCACGTGGCGGATGTTGACAAAATGAAAATTAAGGTCTATACCGGTAACTATACTTTCTGGTATGAGAGTTCACAATTGGCTGCCCGACAGGCTTCCGATAAAAATAAAAAGCAGGAAGAAAAGAAAAAGGATTTGCTTGAGTTCATCGCCCGGTTTAGTGCCAATGCCTCTAAAAGCAAACAAGCCACCAGCAGGAAAAAAGCTTTGGATAAGTTGGTGTTCGAAGATATTACAGCGAGTAACCGTAAATACCCTGGTATCATTTTTAAACAAGAAAGAGAAGCCGGGAACGATATTTTGAAAGTGGAGAATCTTTCGAAGGCTTTTGATGGAAAAATGCTATTCAGCAAATTAAATTTCGATGCACAGAAAGGGCAGAAGATCGCTCTTTTGAGTAGGGAACCTCTGGCGCTCACCACTTTTTTTGAAATCATCAACGAACGAATCTCAGCAGACACCGGTAAACGCGAATGGGGTACTACCATTACCACTGCCTATTTGCCAAACGACAATACAGAATATTTTGAGGGTAGTAACTTGAACCTGATGGATTGGTTGCGTCAGTTTGTACCTGATTATGTAAAAGATGTAGATGAAGATTTTTTAAGAGGCTTCCTTGGAAAAATGTTGTTTAGCGGGGATGAAATATTAAAGAAAACCTCCGTACTCAGCGGTGGGGAAAAAGTAAGATGTATGTTGAGTAAAATGATGATTCAAAACCCCAATCTGCTGATTTTAGACGAACCAACCAATCACCTTGACCTGGAAAGTATCATTGCATTCAACGATAGTATGGTGTCATTCACCGGAACAGTTTTGTTTACAACGCATGACCACCAGTTTATGCAAACCGTTGCCAATCGTATCATTGAGATCACACCAAAGGGGATGATCGACAAACTGATGACTTATGATGAGTACCTGGCAGACGAAAGAGTTCAAGCGCAAAGAGCAGAAATGTACAGTTAACATTTCTTTGGCATGGTTTTTACAAAGGCTATGTTGTTCTAAACAAAATATAAAAAATATGAAATCCTCTGGCACGTTGCACACCCATTAAAATGGTCATTGAGGATTCCATATAATAATTAAAAAAGCGGCCTATTGGCCGCGCGCTAAAAATCAACGTATGAAAAAAATAATTCTGCTGAGCTTCGTTTTTGTAATCATCGTGCTTACACCAGCATCTGCTCAAACCAATACCAATTCTTCTGACTACAAAACTGCACTGGGCGCAAAATTTTATCCCGGGGCTATTACATTTAAACATTTTCTGACTCAAAAAAACGCCGTGGAAATACTAGGTTATTTCTGGAACCGTGGTTCAAGGATCACTGGTTTGTACGAGATTCACGGGGACATTGAAGGCGCTCCAGGTTTAAAATGGTACATCGGCCCGGGTGCCCACATTGCTTTTTACAACAACAAATATTATGATGGTAAAAGCTACTTTGGGTTGGATGGTGTTATTGGTTTAGATTACAAGATCAGAACCGCCCCCATCAATTTATCACTCGATTGGCAACCTTCCTTTGAATTTGGAGATGGCGCTGGTTTCTCAGGCAACTGGGGTGGTTTCGCAGTGAGATATGGGTTCTAACAAAATATCAAAATATTTTAAAAACCTGTTGTCTACAACAGGTTTTTTGTATTTTAATAGGCGTCCAAGTGTTAGCTTTGCCGCCACACAAAGATGAAAGAACTGATCACCCGACTTATTGATTTTTTTTACCCTCCTTTCCGGAAGATGATGCCCTTGCAAACCTTTCGCTATGCTGCCTGCGGAGGAGGAAACGCTGTTTTTGGATTGATCACCTACTTTATAGGCTACCAATATATTTTTGACGGAACGGTTTTCGATCTCGGTTTTTATGCTTTCAAACCACATACCGCAGCCGTGCTCCTTTCTTCTTTCATCACTTTTTTGATTGGGTTTATCCTAAACCGATACATCGTTTTTGTGGAATCCAACTTACGCGGCCGCATCCAATTATTCAGGTATTTTTTGTCTTTCACTTTTAACCTGTTGGTTAATATTGCCCTTTTAAAGTTGTTAGTGGAAGTCTTGCATGTTCATCCATTGATCAGTCAAATGATCACCATCCTCATCGTTATAGCCATCAGCTACCTCACCCAACGTCACTTCACTTTTCGGGTAAATAAAGATGGTAGTACATCGCTCTCAGAACTCGAATAAGATACCAAAGAGCCATCTTCAACTAATTCATTTCAACAGCATTACACCCCACGAGCCTAAACTCATTCTGTTTGGGGGCACCTAAAACGGCCGTCGTCATCTGACAGTTTTGCCAGTCAAAGTTTATTTAATGACATTTCACTACTGCATATCAAGCCGCTGCTCCCTATTTCTGAAAAATCTGCCATTTTTTCACCTTTTACGCCTTGGCATAAAGATTGACAATTTACATTTACAAAAAAACAAAAAAACATGGGAAAGATCATAGGAATAGATTTAGGAACCACCAACAGTTGTGTTGCTGTTATGGAAGGAAACGAGCCAGTGGTAATTGCAAATGATGAAGGGCGTAGAACAACCCCTTCCGTAGTTGCTTTTTTAAAAAACGGAGAGCGCAAAGTAGGGGATCCTGCAAAACGCCAGGCTATCACCAACCCGCAAAATACTATCAGCAGTGTGAAACGTTTTATGGGTCGCAGATTTGATGAGGTAACAGAAGAAACCACACATTGGAGTTATAAAGTGGCAAAAGGCGACAATAATACGGTTCGCATTGACATAGATGGCAGAATGTACACCCCACAAGAAATTAGTGCGATGGTGTTGCAAAAAATGAAAAAAACCGCCGAAGACTACCTGGGCATAGAGGTAACCGACGCGGTGATCACCGTGCCAGCTTATTTTAACGATGCACAACGCCAGGCTACCAAAGAAGCCGGTGAAATTGCGGGTTTAAATGTTCGCAGAATTGTGAACGAACCAACCGCAGCAGCACTTGCCTACGGACTCGACAAAAAAGGAAAAGATCAGAAAATAGCGGTGTTCGATTTGGGTGGCGGCACATTTGACGTGTCTGTACTTGAATTGGGCGATGGCGTTTTTGAAGTAAAATCTACCAACGGTGATACTCACCTGGGCGGCGATGATTTTGATAAAGTGATCATGGACTGGTTAGCAGACGAATTTAAAGCGGACGAAGCCATCGATCTGCGCAAAGACCCCATGGCATTGCAGCGTTTGAAAGAAGCAGCAGAAAAAGCAAAAGTAGAGTTATCCTCTTCATCAGAAACAGAGATCAACCTGCCGTACGTTACCGCAGTGGATGGTGTTCCCAAACACTTGGTAAAAAAACTGACCCGCGCTAAATTTGAAGCACTGGCAGACAAACTCTTCGAGCGTTGCCTTACACCTTGTGAATCTGCATTGAAAGATGCAGGATTGAGCACTTCAGACATCGACGAAGTGATCCTCGTAGGGGGTAGTACACGCATACCTAAAGTGCAGGAAATCGTAGAAAAATATTTTGGTAAAAAACCCAACAAAGGCGTTAATCCCGACGAAGTAGTGGCATTAGGTGCGGCTATCCAAGGGGCTGTAATGACAGGAGAAGTGAAAGATGTTTTGTTGCTGGACGTAACTCCATTGGGTTTGGGTATAGAAACGATGGGCGGTGTAATGACCAAGTTAATTGAAAGCAATACCACCATCCCTACCAAAAAATCCGAAACATTTAGTACAGCCGCCGATAACCAACCAGGCGTGCAAATTCATGTGTTGCAAGGCGAACGTCCGATGTCTTCTCAAAATAAAAGCTTAGGCATGTTCAACTTAGATGGTATCCCACCAGCACCCCGTGGAGTACCTCAAATTGAAGTTATTTTCGATATTGACGCCAACGGTATTTTACACGTAACGGCAAAAGATAAGGGCACAGGCAAAGAGCAAAAAATCAGAATTGAAGCAGGTAGTGGTTTAAGTCCTGAAGAAATTGAAAGGATGAAAAACGAAGCAAAAGCCAACGAAACAACCGATAAAGCTGAAAGAGAAAAAGTAGAGAAAGTCAACCAGGCTGATAGCCTGATTTTTCAAACAGAAAAACAGTTGAAAGAGTACGGCGAAAAAATACCAGCTGATAAAAAAGAAACGATTGAAAGCAATCTGGAGCAGTTGAAAACAGCCCACAAATCTCAGGATATCGGCGCCATCGATACTGCAGTTACAGCTTTAAATGCAGCTTGGACGGCAGCTAGCGAAGACATGTACAAGGCTACACAAGATACAGGAGCCCAACCCGCGCAACCTGACGGAGGAGGGGTTCCCAATGAAGATGCCAGCAACGAAAATGTGACCGATGCTGAGTTTGAAGAAGTGAAGTAAATTTATACCAGTATACGACATAGGCCGCCTCATCAGCGGCCTTTTTTATTTTCTAACAGTACTATGGTGCGTTTCCATTCAAAAAAGTCGTTGGTTCAACTGTAAGTTGTTTGTGTTGATACTAAAGTGGGGTTTTCTTCGTTTAATCGTATCGTTTAACCACAATAACCAACTTTATATGAGATTTAAAAAATCATTTTTTGCCTTAATGGCAATTGCTACTTTAGCTATTTCATGTAGCCGTGCCGTAACGGTTCAACAAGCAGCCAATAACCATTACAAAAAGTGTAGACCGGTTAAATAAGATCATTCTTTACAAATAAATGGTAGCCTCATCGCTACCATTTTCTTTTTCTGGAAGTATTGTTTATTTGAATTCATGGATAGCATATCCGTGGTACCGAATTTGTATGATTTAATTGAACCAACTGATTGGTTTTTATATCACCCAAAATAAATGAACATGCGACCATCTTTCAACATCATAGCTACACTGCTGCTAAGTTTTATATTGATGCAGTGTAAGCCCAAAGCTGCTGTTAACCAACAAACATCAGCCAACAATGCCGCCTCAGAACTTTCCGCATCCAACATAACGAGCATTACCAACATAGAAATATCTGGTTGGGAATTTGCCAAAACAAAGCAAGTGGATAAGTTAAAAGACTTGCTGGCAGACGATTACCAAGCTTTTTTCGGGAAAGTGTTGATGGACAAAAAGGATGTGCTGTTGTCTTTTCAACGAAGCAACATCAACGCTTACAGGTTATCAAATATCCGGACCAAAAAAGTGAGTGAAGATGTAGCTATTATCTATTACGAAGTGCTACAAGACGCTACCGATCCTGAGGGGCAAAAATGGGTGCCACAAGTGGCAGCATCTACCACTTACGTGAAAAGAGGCAATAAGTGGTATCCTGTATTTTATCATGAAACAGCTTTACTGGCGGGTTTGTAGAGAATTATCCTCAATCGAATCTAATATAAACAAGCAAGCCCCACAATGTGGGGCTTGCTTTATAAAAAGTAGTTGTGTGAATTACATTAAGTCTAAAGCCAACGCAAAAAAAGTAACATTAAAGGGTAAAACCATCGAACAGTAGCCGCCACCAATAGCGTACACGCCAAAAAAAGCTACTATAGATATTAAAAATAAAATCCAGTATAATCCCGTTGATCTTTTCTTAGTTGTTGTCATAAAAAACATTTTTGCAAATATAATGCAGCCTCGATAAATCGGTGCTTTTTTTTTGAATTTAAAAACTTTTTAAAAATATAAAAAGGCTATTTGTAAATTGCGTAATTAATACACATTGCATGATGATTCATTTTTATGTTGGCTTCCGTTCAGAACATGGCCAATCGATTGCTATTAAGATAGTTGACTTTACCAAAGAAGGGGGGTTAACAATCATTGAATTACCCCTTCATTTTCTGAATGATGGCTATTGGCATTTGACTTTGGATACCGCTACACAGCAGCTCTCTGATGAGTTCGAGTACAGCTATATATTCCGGGACAGCCACCGAAACGAAGAAAAAGAATTCTGTAAAAATACTTCCGTCAACCTACAGAAACACAAAGTAAAACGTGTAGATATTGTAGATGAATGGAATGATGTAGAACTATACAAAGACGTTTTCTCATCCATCCCTTTTACACATGTTTTTCATTCAACCGCACACAAACTCAAGGTAACCGATACCAAAAACCCTACCCATATTTTTAAAGTAAAGACGCCTGCTATGGCTTCGGGTAAGGTGATCTGTCTGACGGGGGGCAATAAAAAAATGAATGAGTGGTATACTAAAAACCCTTTATTTCTGGAGCAAAAAAAACAATATTGGGTATTAAAACTGAATCTCAGCAAAGAACATTTCCCGATCGAATATAAATTAGGGATTTACGACATCGCATCTGGTAACATGCAATATGAAGATGGAAACAATCGGGTATTACCCACATCTGCAGAAAAAGACACGCTTACTATTTTGAACCATACCATCGATACTGTTCGTTATCGTTGGCGTGGGGCGGGTATCAATATTCCAGTTTCTGCCCTCAAATCGGAGAACAGTTGGGGAGTAGGTGATTTTACAGACCTCAACCTGCTCACAGATCTGGCAAAAGAAATGGGTCTTCGGATGATCCAATTGTTGCCCATCAACGACACTACTTCTACCCATACCAACAAAGATTCTTACCCTTATTCAGCAGTATCGGCTTTTGCTTTACATCCCATTTTTCTGAATGTACAGCAGTTGGCAAAATCGCTGTCGGTTCAATTTCCGGAAGCGATGTTGAACAAAGTAGCTGAATTCAATACTACAGATACTTTGCATTACGAAGAAATCAAGGCTATCAAAAAAGAAGCCATCAGTCATTTGTACGAAAAAGATAAAGCGCTGTTCAAAGATGATTTTGGCTGGTTCAGCTTTTTTGATCTTAACCGCCACTGGTTGGTTCCTTATGCCGCTTATTGTTATTTAAGAGACAAAAATCAAACAGCAGATTACACTACCTGGGCAGATTTTTCTTCCTATAATGAAGATCAGATACAGGAATTGGTGAGCCCGGAAAATGATTTTTACGATCACATTGCTATTCACTATTTTACGCAATACCATCTTCATCTTCAACTAAAAGATGCCGTAGATTACGCCCATAAATCAGGCATCATTATCAAAGGTGATTTGCCGATTGGAGTTGGCAGACATAGCTGTGATGCATGGATGTACCGCTCGTTGTTTCACATGAACATGCAAGCAGGAGCACCACCAGATGCATTTGCCACCAAAGGGCAAAACTGGAGTTTCCCTACTTACAACTGGGAAAAAATGGCGGAAGACGATTATGCCTGGTGGCGTCAACGGATGGAACACATGAGTAATTATTTCGACGCCATTCGAATCGATCATGTGTTGGGCTTCTTTCGCATTTGGAGTATTCCTGCACACGCTATTGAAGGTATCCTCGGTCGATTTATTCCGGCATGGCCGCTGAGTTACCACGATTTTAATGATGCAGGTTTTCATTTCACCGAAGACAGGATCTGCCTGCCTTACATTTCAGAGCAATTGTTGTACGATTGGTTTGGAAGCGATGCGGCTGTGGTGAAAGATGTGTTTTTGCATCAATATATATTCAAAGAAGAATTTAATACGCAACGCAAAATTGCTGCCTACTGTGCAACTCATGAAGCACATGCACACTTACAATATAAGTTGTTTGATCTGCTCAGTAATGTAATCGCCTTCAAAGATGAAACAAACCCAGGGCATTATCATTTGCGGATTGGCATACATGGTACGGATTCTTACAAGGCACTTCCTTATCACGAACAAGCTGCACTCAATAAATTGTTTGAAGATTATTTTTTCAACAATCAAAATAAGTTGTGGGAAGAAGAAGGCATTAAAAAACTAACGGCACTCAAACGCAGCACCAATATGATGATTTGTGCCGAAGACCTCGGGATGGTGCCCGCCATGGTAGAAGGTGTACTCAACAATATGCAAATGCTCGCATTGGAAGTACAGCGTATGCCAAAACGTGCCACCGATGAGTTTTCCGATCCACGTTATTCTCCTTACCTCAGTGTAGTTACACCTGGTACCCACGATATGGCTACCATCAGAGAATGGTGGGAAGAGGATAAAATTACCATTCAACGATTTTATAACCAACAATTAGAGCAGCAGGGTGATGCTCCTTATTATGCAGAATCATGGGTGTGCAGAAGTATTCTACAACAGCATTTGCAATCACCCGCCATGTGGGCAGTATTTCTGTTACAGGACCTACTCTCTATAGATGATCAGTTACGAAAAGAAGACCCCCGAACAGAGCGCATCAATGATCCCGCAAATCCAGATCATTTCTGGAACTACAGGATGCACCTAACTTTGGAAGCGCTTCGCGAAGAGGTTGGATTTTTAGTGACTATGAAAAATATGGTAGCGGAATCTGGTAGAGGCTAGCACCTGCACCGGGCTTTTCTGGTGCTTCCATTTTCATGTTGTAGGCTTTAACTGAAATGCATTTTTCTCTTGCCAAAAGGGGAAACATTTTGTAAATATTCTATCATGTATTTAATAAAAAAATGACGGTCTCTTATAAAATATACCATCTCCCTTTTAAGTATCCTTTTACCATTTCGAAGGGTACCAAAACTGCACAGCCTACTTTTGTTGTAGAGCTCGATTACTTTGGTATCAAAGGTTATGGAGAAGCTCCGGAAATTTCGTATTACAATATTTCAGTTGAAAAAATGGCCGCAGATCTGGAATCGAAAAAAATGTTTGTCGAAAAATTCGCTCTTACCGATCCCGAAAGATATTGGCACTATTTGCATCATTTATTTCCGCAAAATCCTTTCTTGGTTTGTGCACTAGACATGGCCGGGTGGGATATTTATGGCAAACTGAAAAGGAAGCAATTGCATGATCTCTGGGGTTTAAATACTTCTACTGCACCTCTTACCGATTATACGATCGGCATCGCTGATATGGAGCTGATGGTACAAAAAATGAAAGCGCAACCTTGGCCCATTTACAAAGTGAAAGTAGGAACCGATCATGATCTTGAAATGGTGGCTGCGCTGCGAAAAGAAACCGACGCCCTATTAAGGGTAGATGCCAATGCCGGATGGACGCTGGAACAGGCCCTACACAAAATTCCCATTTTAAATGAACTGGGAGTTGAAATGGTAGAACAACCCCTTGCTAAAGATGATTGGGAGGGAATGAAAATATTGTATGAACAATCTCCTATTCCATTGTTTGCCGATGAGTCGTGTGTGTCGGAATCGGATGTGGCCAAATGCGCCGGTCATTTTCATGGCATTAACATCAAACTCACCAAATGCAGTGGTATTACTCCCGCCAGAAGAATGATTGTAGCCGCCAGAAAACTAGGATTGCAAGTGATGATGGGCTGCATGAATGAAAGCTCCGTTGGCACAGCGGCCATCGCACAACTGGCGCCCTTGTCAGATATGGTGGATATGGATGGTCCTTTATTACTCGCAGAAGATATTGCCCGTGGTGTTGGGTTTGAAGCCGGCAAAATTATTTACAATGATATGCCTGGTTTAGGAATTGAAATGCTAAACTTTGATACAGAAACAAAATAAATTTGGTCAAAAAAAATATCCTTCCTTACTTTGCCTTTCAAATGAAACAATTCATACATACACATCATCATCATATGTTACCCGCAAGGTAAGCTATGTTGATTTGTGTGTACAGCACATAATTAAAGGGCTTACAGCAATGTAAGCCCTTTTTGTTTTTTGGGCAATTCACCGCCACAAAGAACAGTAAATACAAAACGGAATACGCAACAAAAAAGGCCCAGGTATGTTACATTATAGGGCGATTTAAAACAAAAAAAGGTAAACAGCATTTTAACTGCTACGACCAAAAAAAACGAGATCATGCTAAAAATAGCTATTCAAAAATCGGGCAGATTGTACGAAGAATCGGTAAAACTGCTCAAAGAATGTGGTATACAAATCAACAACGGTAACAAACAATTAAAAACCATTGCCGAAAATTTCCCCTTAGAAATATTTTTTTTAAGAGATGACGATATTCCCCAGTATGTGTTTGACGGCGTGGCGGATATCGGTATCGTTGGAGAAAATGTTTGGCTGGAAACCAACAAAAACATCGAGCTGGTTTATCGGCTTGGTTTTGGAAAATGCAGGCTTAGTATTGCAGTGCCCAAAGCAATGCAATATGAAAAAGTAGAAGATTTAGATGGATTAAAAATCGCTACTTCTTATCCACACCTTACCCAAATGTTTTTGAATCAACAAAAAATAACCGCTGAGATTCATGAAATCAGTGGCTCGGTTGAGATAGCGCCGGGGATAGGTTTGGCAGATGCCATTTGCGATCTGGTGAGTAGTGGAAGTACGTTGTTTACCAATAACCTCAAAGAGGTAGAAGTGATCCTGCAATCAGAAGCGGTGTTGGTCGGCAGCACAGATCTCACTGACGATAAAAAAGTCATCTTGGAAAAACTGTTGATGCGCATCAACGCAGTAAAGCGAGCTAAAAACAACAAATATATTTTACTCAACGCTCCCAACCACCAGTTAGAAAATATTGCTGCGGTATTACCGGGTAGTAAAAGTCCAACCATCGTTCCATTAGCAGAAGAAGGCTGGAGTAGCGTACAAAGCGTGGTAAACGAAAACGATTTTTGGGAAGTGATCGAAAAACTAAAAGAATTACAGGCCCAAGGAATATTGGTGGTGCCTATCGAAAAAATGATTTTATAAACATCCGTTATGCAAATGTATATCAATCCTGAAAAAAGTTGTTGGCCACAGTTGTGCACCAGACCCGCGTTTGACTATTCATCGCTCGAAGGTTTGGTGGCACCTATTTTAGAAGACATTCAACGTGATGGAGATACCGCTCTTAGAAAATATGCGGCTCAATTCGACAAAGTACAATTGGATGCCCTACAGGTAACAGAAGAAGAGTTCAACGCTGCTGCAGCCAACGTGCCAGCTGCCTTAAAAGAAGCCATAACGCAGGCTGCAGCAAACATTCGCTTATTTCACGAAGCGCAACAAGAAACTATTCAACAAATTTATACTATGCCAGGCGTTTTATGCTGGCGCAAATCTGTTGGTATCAGCGATGTAGGACTCTATATTCCTGGGGGAACAGCTCCCTTATTTTCAACTTTATTGATGCTTGGTATTCCTGCCCAAATTGCGGGATGCCGCAACATAGTATTGTGTACCCCTAGCAATGCAGAAGGGAAAATTAATGAAGCGGTTTTATTCACAGCTCATTTGCTCGGTTTAAAAAATGTATTCAAATTAGGTGGTGTACAAGCCATCGGTGCGATGGCTTACGGTACTGCCTCTGTACCTAGAGTGAGTAAAATATTTGGTCCGGGTAACCAGTATGTAACCGCAGCCAAACAAATGGTGAACCGTCAAGGTACCGCCATCGATATGCCCGCTGGCCCGAGTGAGTTGGCAGTATATGCAGATGAAACAGCAGTTCCAGCTTTTGTAGCGTCAGATCTGCTGAGCCAGGCAGAACATGGAGTAGACAGTCAGGTTATGCTGGTGGCCAGTTCTGAAAAAATTGCATTGGCCGTTCAGGAAGAAGTGAACAAACAACTCCAGGATCTTCCCAGAAAAGAGTTAGCTGCAATGGCGCTTACACATAGCCGTTATGTTGTGATGGAATCTATCGATACATCCTTTGATTTTTTAAATGAATATGCGGCCGAACACTTGATCATCGCATCCGATGCGGCATTGGAACTGAGTGAAAAAGTAATCAATGCAGGTAGTATTTTCCTTGGCAATTATTCTCCGGAAAGTGCGGGGGATTATGCTTCCGGAACCAACCATACGCTGCCGACCAATGGATACGCAAAGGCTTACAGTGGTGTATCTGTTGATAGTTTCGTAAAAAAAATTACGTTTCAACAGCTGAGTAAAGAAGGGCTGGCTTTGATTGGAAATACCGTTGAGTTAATGGCGGCAGCTGAAGGATTGGAGGCACATCGGAATGCAGTAGCTATCAGAAGAAAAGGATAAAAGATATTATGTATACCAGAATCGAAAAAGCAACCATACATGTTACAAGAAAAAATTACTCCTATCAATAAATTCAAAGGGCTGAATAACCTGGTACGTAAAAACATTCAGGCCTTAAAACCTTATTCATCTGCCAGGCACGAATTTGAAGGAAAGGCATCCGTATTTTTGGACGCTAACGAAAATCCATTTGGTTCGCCAGGCAATGGGGCAGTAACGGAGATGGTAGATTTTAACCGTTATCCTGATCCCCTGCAATGGCAATTGAAATTTCAATTGGCCAGGATCAAAGGGGTTCCTGCCGAAAATATTTTTGTAGGCAATGGCAGCGATGAGGTGATTGATTTGGCGTACCGTATTTTTTGTGATCCTGCCAAAGACAATGTGATCATTTGTACGCCTACTTATGGGATGTATGAAGTGAGCGCAGGTATCAATGATGTAACAGTAAAGAAAGTACCGCTCACCGCCGACTTTCAATTGGATACAGAAGCTGTTTTGAATGCCATAGATGAACATACCAAGTTATTATTTGTATGTTCCCCCAACAATCCTACCGGCAATAATATGAACCGGTTTGATATAGAATTATTGCTGAATAATTTTCCCGGCATCGTCATTATTGATGAAGCTTATATCAACTATTCAAATCAAAAAACATTCATACAGGAGCTCACAGAATATCCCAATTTGATCGTGATGCAAACCTTGTCAAAAGCATGGGGGCTGGCTGCATTGCGACTTGGCCTTTGTTATGCATCTTTAGAAATGATTGATTTGTACAACAAAGTAAAACCACCCTATAACATCAACATCGCTTCGCAGGAATTGGGTATAAAAGCCTTGCAACACACGGATACGGTCAATGATTGGATCAGAGAAACAGTGGAACAAAGAAAGTTGCTGGCGCAAACCTTGCCTAAGTTTTCTTTTGTGGAGAAAATATTTCCCAGCGATGCTAACTTCTTATTGGTGAAAGTTAACAATGCCAACCAATTATACGATTACCTTGCTGCACATGAAGTAGTAGTTCGAAATAGAAGCAAAGAACCGGGTTGTGAAGGTTGTTTGCGCATGAGTATCGGAACAGCAGATGAAAACAACACACTTATTAAACTTTTAAATGAATACCATGCATCCTGAAACAACCAGCTTCACATCAGCGGATAACCATTTGAAACCAAAAAAATTATTATTGATAGACAGAGACGGAACCTTAATCAATGAGGCTCCGCCTACTTATCAGCTCGATTCATTTGATAAACTCAGTTTTTATCCGAATGTCTTTGAGTACATGACCAAAATAGCTACGGAGTTAGATTATGAGTTGTTGATGATCACCAACCAAGATGGGCTGGGTACCGATATTTTTCCAGAACATAGTTTTTGGCCTGTTCATCATTTTGTGATGAAAAGCTTTGAAACGGAAAAAGTATTTTTCTCCAAAGTTTTGATTGATAAAACTTTTCCCCACGAAAATGCTGCTACCCGAAAACCAGGCACGGGTATGCTCTCCGAATACATCAACAATCCAGCCTATGATTTGGTAAATTCTTTTGTGATCGGAGATCGAATTACTGACATTCAGTTGGCTAAAAATTTAGGCTGCAAAGGAATTTGGCTCAACATTGATGAAAACCTCGGTGCTGCAGAAATTCAGGATACCGTGGAAGCACTTAAAAAGGATACCGTTGCCCTGGTTACGCCCCATTGGAAAGACGTTTATGAGTTTTTAAAAATGCCTCCGCGCATCACATTGCACGGTAGAAAAACGAACGAAACCATTATCTCGGTCCGATTAAATTTGGATGGAACCGGACAAGCAAATATAAAAACAGGCTTACATTTTTTTGATCACATGCTCGATCAGGTAGCCAGGCATAGCGGTATTGATCTGCAATTGCTTTGCAACGGTGATCTCCAAATTGATGAACATCATACCATAGAGGATACTGCTATTGCTTTGGGAGAAGCTTTTGCAAAAGCACTCGGCGATAAAAGGGGCATCGAGCGCTACGGATTTTTACTTCCGATGGATGATTGTTTGGCGCAGGCTGCCATCGATTTCGGCGGGAGACCATGGTTGGTGTGGAAAGTAAAATTTAAACGAAATAAAATAGGGGACGTGCCTACCGAAATGTTTGAACACTTTTTCAAATCATTTACAGATGCAGCGAAGTGCAACCTGAACTTCAAAGCGAAAGGCGACAACGAACACCATAAAATAGAAAGTGTATTTAAAGCATTTGCAAAAGCCATCAAAATGGCCGTCAAACGTGATATCAATAACAACCACCTTCCCTCCACCAAGGGGATGCTGTAAAATAGTTTTTAAGTATGACGGATATATCTCCAACTACCAACCGGCAACAAAGGATTTGTATTGTTGAATACAACGCAGGGAATGTACAAAGTGTATTGTTTGCATTGAAAAGACTGGGTTTTACGGCTACCGTCACTGCAGATGAAACCTTGCTGCGCAACGCAGACAAAGTAATTTTTCCGGGCGTAGGCAATGCTGGAGCAGCCATGAAAAGTTTACAGGAAACAGGGTTGGATACCATCATTCCCGCCCTGCAACAACCAGTGTTGGGTATCTGTGTGGGCATGCAACTGCTTTGCAAATATTCTGAAGAAAGCGATACGCCCTGTTTGGGTATCATTGATACTGTTGTAAAAAAATTTGAATCACAACCGGGCGTGAAAGTGCCGCAGATGGGATGGAACAGCATCTACGATTACCAGAGCAACTTACTGCAAGGCATACCCGAAAATAGTTATGTGTATTTTGTGCACAGTTATTATGCCGCACTCTGTGAAAATACGGTAGCCAAAACATACTACACATTGCCTTACAGTGCCATCCTACAAAAAAATAATTTTTACGGGGTACAGTTTCATACGGAGAAATCTGCCAGTGCCGGCGATGCGATTTTATCTAATTTCTTAAGTTTATAAATTCTATATAGTGACTATCATTCCATCTAACATAGAAACCGAAATTGTGTCGAGAGGGTTTATTTTACCTGCCATCGACATCATCGAAGGCAAAGCGGTCAGGCTCACCCGTGGCGATTATGAGAGCAAAAAAGTTTATTACAACGATCCGTTGGAAGCTGCCAAAGCATTTGAAGCAGCCGGCTTAACGGGATTGCACCTGGTAGATTTGGATGGGGCCAAGGCAGGAAAAATCGTTAACATTAAAGTGCTGGATGCCATCGCCAACCATACTTCTCTGAAAATTGACTTTGGTGGCGGTGTAAAAAATGTACAGGATGTAAAAGATATCATCAATGCCGGCGCCACCATGGTTACGATTGGAAGTTTGGCGGTGAAACAACCTACACTGCTAGAAGAATGGGTGTTGATGTTTGGGACGAATCGTTTTTTTATCGGTGCTGATGTGTTAGATGAAAAAATTAAGATCAGTGGTTGGTTGCAAGATGGTGGCATCAATGTGTACCAGTTTCTAACGCAAATGCGGGCCATCGGTATACAGCATTTTTTCTGTACAGATATTCAAAAAGATGGCGCCATGCAAGGTGCTTCGTTGGCTTTGTATCAAAAGATGTTGCAGCAGTTCCCTGGTTTGCAATTAACGGCCAGCGGCGGCGTTTCCTCCGTCGCTGATATTGAAGCAGTAAAGGCAGCAGGTTGCAACGGAGCCATCATCGGTAAAGCCATTTATGAAGGGTTGATTTCGTTACGGGAACTTGAACCATATAACTAACCATCACCGTTATGCAAGAAGACAACGATCATATATTTAGCAGAGCTGAGGCAACGGGTTCCCTTTGCCGCCGGATCATTCCATGCTTAGATATCAAAGATGGCAGAACCGTTAAAGGTGTCAATTTTGTGGACATCAGGGACGCAGGTGATCCCGTGGCTTTGGCCATGCAGTATGCAAAAGAGGGTGCCGACGAACTGGTATTCTTAGACATAACGGCTACGGTAGAACGAAGAAAAACCCTGGCAGGTCTGGTGAACGAAGTTGCGTCTGCTATCAACATCCCTTTTACAGTTGGTGGTGGCATTAGTCAGGTGGCCGATGTAGAACTCCTGTTGAAAAATGGTGCCGATAAAATTTCCATCAACTCTGCAGCCGTTCGAAACCCTGCCATCATCGCAGAAATGAGCCATGCCTTTGGCAGCCAATGTGTAGTATTGGCAATTGATACCAAAAAAGAAGCAGATGGGGAGTGGTATGTGTACCTCAACGGCGGACGTTTACAAACAGGTATCAAAACACTCGATTGGGCCAAACAAGGAGTGGATGCAGGTGCGGGTGAAATTTTACTCACCAGCATGAACAACGATGGTACGAAGGATGGATTTGCCATCGACATAACTCGAATGCTAGCAGACGCTTTGCCTGTGCCAGTGATTGCATCAGGTGGGGCAGGAACCAAAGCACACTTCAAAAATGTTTTCGAACAAGGACATGCAGATGCGGCATTGGCAGCCAGTATCTTTCATTTTGGAGAAATACCCATCCCTGAACTAAAGCAATACCTTTACGAGCAACACATTAAAGTAAGATTGTGAAAAAACATTTAGATATTGATTTGCCACTACTGACCGTGCTAACTTTGTTTGTATATTTTAGAAGTACACAAACCAGAGGCAAATTAATTTAAAGATTGGACAGTGAAAATTGAAAGAAGCGACCAAGAATTGCCTGGTTAAAAAAAATAACGATCAATCAATTATTTAAACTTGCCATTTGGCATCAATTCCCCAAATATGGAAAATATTTCACCTGATTTTGAAAAATACGCTGATAGATTGGTGCCTGCCATCGTACAAGACTATGAATCCGGAAAGGTGCTGATGCTGGGTTTTATGAACGAAGAGGCGCTGCAACTTACGCTCACCAACAAAAGGGTAAGCTTTTTCAGTCGCTCTAAAAACAGCATATGGACCAAAGGCGAAACCAGTGGAAATTTTTTAGAACTGATCAGCATGGCATCAGATTGCGACAATGACACCTTGTTATTGAAAGTTAAACCCGTTGGTCCGGTTTGCCATACAGGAACGGATACCTGCTGGGCAGAAATAAATGAAGGTGACCAATTTTTATTTACCCTCGAACAGATCATTGCGGATCGGAAACAACATCCAGCAAACGATTCTTACACAAGTTCCTTGTTTGCAAAAGGCATCAATAAAATTGCACAGAAAGTAGGGGAAGAGGCGATTGAACTGGTGATTGAAGCCAAAGACGACAATCGATCCTTGTTCTTAGGCGAGGCAGCAGACCTGCTCTTTCATTACCTCATTTTGTTACAGGCAAAGGGGTTTTCTTTAAGTGAGGTAACCAATGTGCTCAAGCAACGACACGCAGAAAAAAAGTAATAAGATGCTGTTTGCCTTCCTCAGGCACACAGCATCTTCAGCAAATTGTTGCGCCTATTGATTTAACCGAAGGTCCCGCCCCAGATACCAAATACGCGTAGCAACCAGATGATAACGGCAATTACCACCACAGCGTTAAGGATTGATTTAATTGGACTAGCCATAGGGATGAAACGGTTAATAAGCCATAAAATAACCCCTACTACGATGAGAGTAATTACTACAGTAACAATGGTATTCATATTGTTTGTTTTAAGTTGTTCACAGAAGAAACTTATAAAATCGTACCAAAAAAATATTCCTCAAATTGTAGAAAATATATTTTGAGGTTGTTGACTTATTACTCATTTTCGCAGCATGACACCAGAACGCACCAAAAGACTCCAGGATGTATTGAACAAAAGGCAACCCGGCCTCACCGTTTTGTTAGAAAACGTACACGATCCTCATAACATTTCTGCTGTGATGCGTACCTGCGATGCTGTGGGTATTCAGGATATTTATATTTTAAACACAAAAATTCCTCCCCATAAAAAATGGGGAGCAAAAAGCTCTTCCAGTGCTGCCAAATGGCTCAGCATTCATCAATTTACTGACACTGCTGCCTGTTTCGAAAAACTACGTCAGCATTACGACAAAATTTACACCACCCATTTAAGTACAGATGCCGCTTCGTTGCATCAACTTGATTTCACAGAACGTGTAGCGCTTGTTTTTGGAAATGAACATGGAGGGGTTTCAGAAGAAACAATTGCACTAAGCGACGGAAACTTCACCATTCCGCAAGTAGGGATCATCAAATCGCTCAATATTTCGGTTGCCTGTGCGGTTTCTGTATATGAAGCATACCGTCAAAAAAATATTGCCGGGCATTACGATCAACAGGAGCTAGATCCAGTTGCTTATGAAACATTGCGCAAGGAGTGGGGCTTCCTCGATGAATCTGCAGAAGGGTAATCGTTCGCCCGTATTTCTTCCGGTCATCTATTTCATTTCAATAAATGCATTGATTACAATAACTTCATAGCTTCAAAACAACCGCACATGAAGAAAATTATACTGCCTCTTTTAATGTCTGTCTTAACCATTCCAGGCTTCGCTCAAAATACAAGACCTTTAACGCACTCGTTATACGACGGATGGAAATCTGTTGGCGAACGCAAGATCAGTAATGATGGCAAATACATCGTGTATGCCGTTAATCCGCAGGAAGGCGACGGTGAGATGGTAGTGCAGCATGTGAGTTCCGGCTATAAAAAAACCATTTCCAGGGGATATAGCGCTGTGATTACAGAAGATAGCAAGTACGCTATCTTCAAAATAAAACCCGTTTTTCAGGACTCCCGCCAGGCAAAAATTAAGAAAAAAAAGCCAGATGATATGCCCAAAGATTCATTGGTCATCGTGCAGTTGGGTACCGACAGTATTGTTAAAATCAGCAGGGTAAAATCTTTCAAAGTACCCGAAAAAGCAGCTGGATGGGTAGCATATCATCTGGAAAAACCTTTGCCAGATACCAGTGCAAAAAAGAAGCCTGCCGTAGATAGTTTGAAACTGCGAATAGATATGCTTTCCAAATTGGCAGATTCCCTGATCCGAAAATCGCTGGATTCTATAAAAGGAAATATCGAGAAAGAAGAAGTGATCAATGCAGCCAAAAAAGCCGTCAGAGAAATTTACAAAAAAGCCGACGAGCTGGAAGAAAGTTTGTTCATAGCCGATGCAGATGGCGACGAAGTGCCGGGGGCTGCGGCTGCCATTGATGGCACTGAATTGATTTTGAAAAATCTCCTCACAGGAACAAGGCAATCCTTTAAACAAGTGAACGAATATCAGTTTGATGAAAAAGCCAATGTTCTAATGCTAGAAATAGGGAAGGCTGCCAAAGACAGCAACAGCAAAGCTATGGTGATCTTATTTCATATGCAATCCGGGAAAACAGATACAGTGTTACGTGGTTTCAACGATGCCAAAAATTATGTTTTCGATGAGGCCGGAAAACAGTTGTCATTTGTTGCAGAGCGCGACAGTAGTGCAAAATCTTTACAAAAATTCTATAAATTATGGTATTATAAAAATGGTTCAGACAGCGCCTCTTTGTTAGCAGATAAAAATACAGTGGGCATGAAAATTGGTCAAACAGTGAGCGAAAATGCAGTGTTACGTTTTAGCAAAGATGGGCAGAAATTATTTTTTGGAGTAGCACCCGTTCAGCCGGCAAAAGACACCACTCTTGTAGATTTTGAACTGGCCAGATTAGATATTTGGCATTACAATGACGATTATTTGCAACCACAACAGTTGCGCCAGTTGACCCAGGAACAACGCAGGAGTTTCCTCAGCGTTATAAAACCCGGGACAGGAAAGCTGTTACAATTAGGTGATGAGAATACTGAAAATATAATGATGGTGGACGAAGGCAACGCAGATTGGGTGTTGGCACAATCTACCAAAGGTAACCGCAGTACTATTATGTGGGAAGGAAGGGCAAAGGCCAAAGCATTTGTGATCAATACCAACAACGGGGAGCGTACTTATATCAAGAACAATAGTTTTGGGAACTACCAGGCATCCGCTGCTGGAAAATATGTGTATTGGTACAACCCTGAAATGAAACAATACTTTACCTACAATGTTGCCAATGGTGCTATCTATAATATCACCGCTACAATTAAAGTGCCTTTATACGATACTGAAAATGACGTACCTGATTTCCCTTCTGCAGCTGGTGCTATTGGTTGGGTAGAAAATGATCGTTATTTTATAATAAAAGACGAATATGATCTTTGGTTGGTAGATCCTAACGGCAACGAACAACCGAAAAATATCAGCAATGGCTACGGCAGGAAAAATAAAACGGAGTTTAATTATGTTAAACTAGATCCTGATCAACGATTTTTTGAAGCCAACGAAACTATTTTATTGACGGCGCAAAACAAAGTGAATAAAGAAGGAGGTTATTTTAGTGCTTCACTCAACACGGTTGCTGATCCTGTAAAATTAGATATGGGCGCCTATGCCACCGGCCCCCTTTCAAAAGCGAAAAACAGCAGTGTGTATTTATTGCAGAAAGCAACCCCCGCTGCTTCGGAATTGTATGTTGGAACAGACATGGCCCAACTGACTGCAGTAACCGATGTAGCGGCTCAACAGAAAGAGTACAATTGGGTAACCACAGAATTGGTAAGATGGAAGATGTTCGACGGAAAAATGAGTGAAGGTATTTTATTTAAACCTGCCGATTTTGATCCTAAGAAAAAATATCCCGTTGTATTTTATTTTTATGAACGCAATTCCGACGGCCTTTACAACTATCGAGCACCAGCACCAAGTGCATCCACTATCAACATCCCATATTTCGTAAGTAATGGTTACCTGGTATTTGATCCCAATATTTATTATAAAAAAGGCGAGCCGGGTGAAAGCGCTTACAATAGTGTGGTAAGTGCAGCAAAATATCTGTCAACCCTACCTTATGTAGACAGTACCAAAATGGGTATTCAGGGCCAGAGCTGGGGAGGTTATCAAGTAGCTTATTTGGTTACCCGAACCAATATGTTTCGGGCAGCAGGAGCAGGAGCTCCGGTGGCCAACATGACGAGTGCCTATGGTGGGATCAGATGGGGTACCGGTTTAAATCGCCAGTTCCAATATGAGAAAACCCAAAGCAGAATTGGGGCTAACCTCTGGGAACGCCGCGATCTGTACATCAAAAATTCACCCTTGTTTACTGCCGATAAAATTAATACACCCATACTACTAATGCACAACGATGCAGATGGAGCCGTACCTTGGTACCAGGGTATTGAATTTTTTACCGCGTTAAAAAGACTAGATAAAAAAGTATGGTTGCTGCAGTACAATGGCGAAGACCATAACCTGGTAGAAAGGAAGAACAGAAAGGATTTGTCGGTTCGGTTAAGCCAGTTTTTTGACCACTATCTCAAAGGCGCTAAACCTGCTCGATGGATGACAGAAGGGTTGCCAGCTACCGAAAAAGGTAGAGACTGGGGCCTGGATGTAGTGGAATGATGATGCATTGATTCATGCAATAAAATATATACATTCATTTGTAACATTTACCTTCATTAAGTGAAATAAAGAGAAGCTTTCAAGCTTCTTTTTTATATAAGTCAGAACGGTATGATGGAGTGACATCAACAATAAATACTATTTTTTGAATATAGGTGAAGCTGACTGAACTCTTTTTTTGGCAAGTATTGCTTTATAGATGTATGCCAACCTTTGCGTAACTTTCCACACAAAATAAAACGACCATGCGATTTGCTAAAAATAGTCTGTCGGTGCTTTTTTTTCTTATTGCACTAAATGCTGTTGCTCAAGAAAAAAAGGATGCCAAAAAATGGGACGTCAACAAGCCGGAAGGAAATTACACAGAAGCCATTTTTACTGTAAATGAAGGCACATGGATGAACCTGGATGTATCACCCGACGGAAAAGAAATCATCTTCGATTTATTAGGTGATATTTATACGATGCCCTACAAAGGAGGAACGGCAAAGGTGCTGAGGAGTGGACATGCTTTTGAGGTGCAACCAAGGTACAGTCCTGATGGAAAAAAAATCCTATTTACATCCGACGCAGGGGGTGGTGACAATATTTGGGTAATGAATAGAGATGGGAGCAATGCCGTACAAGTGACAAAAGAAAATTTTCGATTGCTCAACAACGGAGCCTGGAGCCCTGATGGAGAGTACATTGTAGCCCGTAAACATTTTACCAGCACGCGCTCACTCGGTGCAGGCGAAATGTGGATGTATCATATCAGTGGCGGTGGAGGTTTGCAATTGACCGTACGGAAAAATGATCAACAAGATGTAAACGAACCTGTATTTTCGCCCGATGGTCAATATGTTTATTATAGCGAAGACATGTACCCTGGTGGTGCGTTTCAATATAATAAAGATCCCAACAATCAAATATTTGTGATCAAACGATTTGATCGGGAAAAGGGTACCAATGAAACGGTCACCGGTGGCCCGGGAGGAGCCTTTCGTCCGCAAATTTCGCACAATGGCAAATGGATGGCATTTTTAAAAAGAGTGCGTACCAAATCTGTGTTGTTCATCAGGGATCTGGAAACAGCAGAAGAGTGGCCCTTGTTCGACAACCTTGGAAAAGATCAGCAAGAAGCCTGGACGGTTTTTGGAAGTTATACAGGATATGCTTTCTCCCCAGACGACGAAGAAATCATTATATGGAGTAATGGAAAAATCATTCGCATCAATGTCAGTGAACCGGGCATAGCCAGCGAAATCCCGTTTTCTTGCAACGTACGCCAACGCATATACGAAGTTCCACGGTACCAGCAACAAATGAACGACGACATGTTTACCGTTCATGTATTGCGCCATGCTGTTACATCCCCGGATGGAAAAATATTGGTATTTAATGCAGCCGGTTATTTGTATAAAAAACAATTACCAGATGGGAAACCAGAAAGATTGGTGCAAACCAATGAAGCAACTTACCGGAATGCAGGTTTTGAATCGGAGCCTTCGTTTAGTGCCGATGGGAAAGCCATTGTTTACGTAACCTGGAGTGATACAGAAACAGGAGCCATTTACAGCCTGGCCACAGTTTCAAAAGCAACCCCTGTAAAGCTTACGCAAGGGAAAGGTATTTATCGTCAGCCATCTTTTTCACCAGATGGCAAAACGATCCTGTTTAGAAAGGAAGTCGGCAGCGATGCCATGGGCCCGGGCTATACCGCAAAGCCGGGTATTTACACCATGATGGCCAATGGTAGCAACCAACAATTTGTGACCGAAAGAGGCGACGTACCTCGTTTTAATTCAACTGGTACCCGAATTTTTTATCAGGTAGGTGGAGGGTTGAGCAAATCATTGGTGAGCAATCTGGTGGATGGAAGGGACGAAAGAGTGCATCTAAAAAGTATGTATGGAAGTCAGTTTACGATTTCTCCAGACGAAAAATGGGTAGGCTTTGTTGATCTGCACAATGTATATATAGCGGCCTTTCCTAAAACAGGGAGAAGCATCGATTTGGGGAGTGGTACCAAAGATTTTCCGGTTAAATTGGTGAGCAAGGATGCTGGTACCAACCTGCATTGGAGCGGCGATGGCAAAGAGTTAAAATATATGTTGGGTAACCAATATTTTTCTATCAAATTAGAAGAACGTTTTGAATTTATTGCTGGCAAGCCCGACTCACTGTTTCGCATACCCGAAAAAGGATTAGACGTAGGATTGCAATTAAAAAGAGACAAACCATCAGGAGTGGTAGCTTTTACCAATGCAAGGATCATTACTATGAAGGGAACTGAAGTAATAGAAAATGGCGTAATTGTAGTCGAAGGGAATATCATCAAGTCGGTAGGAAAAATGGGTGAAACGATGATTCCGCAAGGAGCCAACCAAATTGATTGCAATGGCAAAACCATCATGCCGGGTTTCATCGATGCACATGCACATGGAAGCCATTTTAGAAGTGGATTGATGGCCCAAAAACACTGGCCATATTATGCCAACCTGGCGTATGGTGTAACCACTATGCACGATCCCAGCGCTAACAGTGAATACGTATTTGGATTAAGTGAATTGGTAAAAGCAGGCAACGTGGTTGGTCCAAGGGTGTTTAGTACAGGAACTATTTTGTATGGAGCGGACGGCGATTTTAAAGCTGTCGTAAATTCGTTAGAGGATGCACGCAGTGCATTGCGCAGAACCAGGGCCTTCGGTGCTTTTTCTGTAAAAAGTTACAACCAACCTCGAAGAGAGCAACGCCAGATGATCCTCCAGGCAGCACGCGAATTAAAAATGGAAGTAGTGCCAGAAGGTGGTTCTACTTTTTACCATAACATCACCATGATATTGGACGGTCATACTACCATCGAACACAATCTGCCTCCTGCACCTTTGTTCAATGATGTGGTGGAGCTTTGGAAAAATAGCAAAACGGCCTATACCCCAACCCTGATTGTGAATTATGGCGGACTCAACGGTGAATTTTATTTTTATCAGCACAGTAATGTTTGGGAAAAAGAAAGATTGATGCGTTTTACACCCCGTTCAATTATCGATACCCGAAGCCGGCACCGCACCATGGCACCTGAAGAAGAATATGAAAATGGTCATATACTTGTATCAAAAAGTTTGAAAAAATTGACGGACGTAGGGGTTAAAGTAAACATGGGCGCACACGGTCAGTTACAAGGGCTCGGTGCACATTGGGAAATTTGGATGATGCAACAGGGAGGAATGACCAACCTGGAAGCACTGCAAACGGCCACGATCAATCCCGCTATCAGTTTGGGTTTTGATCAATCTATCGGTTCGTTAGAACCAGGTAAACTAGCCGATCTGTTGGTGATGGATAAAAATCCGCTGGAAAATATTCGCTACACGGAAAGCATACGATACACTATGATCAATGGAAGGTTGTTTGATGCTGAGCAAATGAATGAAGTGGGCAATAGCAAAAAAGTGCGACCGGCTTTTTATTGGGAAACCGGGAAGTTCGCCGGTAGTTTTCCATGGCACGATGGTACCATCGAAGAGGGTTGCGGATGCGGCAGACATTGATGTATGCGGGTATAAAAAAATATAAGGGGGAGAATAGATTTGGATAGTAATTCATTACAGCGATGCAATCTTTTATGAAAGGAGTTTACTCGAAACAATACGAAGCTTTGAAGCCGGCAGTGGAAAAATTGATTGAGCACTTCAATACAGAAGGCGTGTTTTTGTACAATGGCGGGCGCAATATGGTAAAGTATTTTCCATTGGGCGACTTGACTGTTAACATTAAATCTTTTAAAGTACCCAACGCATTTAATAAATGGGTGTACCGGTATATTCGTAAATCAAAGGCCCGGCGTTCTTTTGAATACGCACAAACCTTGTTGCAACATGGGATCGGCACACCTGCCCCGATCGCATATTTCGAAATACGGGGATGGTTTGGCATCACTTCCAGCTTTTATTGCAGTAAACACCTGAGCAAAAGTTTTACTTTAAGAGAAGTGATTGATGGAGACGATTACCCGGATGCCGAAAATATAATTCGTCGCTATACCCGCTTGATGTATTTGATGCATGAAAAACAGATCTATTTCAAAGACAACTCTGCAGGCAATTTTTTGATTGAAAAAGAGGGGGAAAATTATCATTTTTACCTGGTAGATCTCAATAGAATGGCTTTTGGAAAAAAAATGAATGTAGAACAAAGGCTTGAAAATTTTTCGAGGATGACGAGCAATGACATGGTTACAAGGATCATCAATGATGAGTACGCATTGCTGCTGGGCAAACCAGCTTCAGCTACCATGCAGATCATTGAACAAAAAACAGCAGCATTCTGGAAAAGTATTGAAAAGAAAAGAGCCTTCAAAGCAAGGTGGAAAAGGCTGATCGCCTTGTTTAAACGAACATAGGAGGCAAAAAAAGAGGGGTTACCGAAAATTGCTAACTATTTTTTATTTTTATAGCGTCAATTAATGGAAAAGGAATGAGTGTTAAAAAAAGGTTGAACAATGCAAGAAGGGAATTCATGCGCAGCTTAACCAAAAATATTGGGAAAGGCAATCGTGCAGGGGAGCAGAAATTCTTGTCTTCAAAGGTGAACAGGGTACTCATTAGCAGGCCCAATCACCGATTGGGAAACCTGTTACTCATTACGCCACTGCTGCAAGAAGTCATCCTCACTTTTCCTGATGCGAAAATAGATTTGTTCGTAAAGGGAGGCATTGCCCCCCTAATTTTTAAAGAGTATGAGGCCGTAGATCAAATCATTTCATTGCCACGAAAGCCCATGAAGGAATTGCGAAAATATCTAGCTGTTTGGGTGGCTTTGAAAAAAAATAAATACGATATTGTTATCAATGTAGACAAGGGATCTTCTTCTGGCAGAATCTCTGCAAATATCGCCAATGCTGGCTGTAAGGTTTTTGGTGATGAATTTGAAGAAGGACCTATTTTATTTGCAGACTATCAGCATATTGCCAAACAGCCGATTTATAATTTCAGGAATATTCTTCCTTATTTTGGAAAAAGTAATGAAGCCCGGCCGATACCAGCCATGGACATGCGGCTGACTACCGAAGAAATTGCGGCTGGTAAAAAGATTTTAACAGATTTGGTAAAGAATGACCGCAAAAGCATTTGTATTTTCACATTTGCCACTGGTGATAAATGTTACCCACCCGGTTGGTGGGAGCCCTTTTATGAACTGCTGTTAAAAGAATTTCCCAATTATAATATTGTTGAAATGTTACCGGCAGAAAATGTTTCTCAAATAAATTTCAAAGCGCCTTCTTTTTATAGCATGGATGTGCGGGAAATGGGTGCCGTTCTAAACAATATGGCCGTTTTTATTGGAGCCGATAGCGGTATCGTACATTTGGCAGAAGCCGCAAAAGTTCCAACAGTTGCATTGTTTTCTGTAACGGATAAAAATATTTACCAGCCCTATCGAAAAAAAAGTTTGGGCATCAATACCAATGAAACATCCATTGAGGATTGTGTTGAAATAATTAAGACCATACTTGGTAGTCAATAAAATACTTTTGATTGCCATCTTTAAACCTGTTTAAATATGTTTAAAAAATTACTCCTTCTTATTGTTATTGTGGTGATTGCTCTAAAATCACCTGCGCAAGCATTGTACGATTCACTGCTAACGGAATGGAGTACCCGCTTTCCGCAGGAAAAGATCTATATGCAGTTAGACAAACAGTTTTATACTTCCGGAGAAACGGTCTGGTTCAAAGCTTATTTACGCAATGGCAATCAGGCATCAAAAATTAGTACCAATTTATACGCTCAACTCATTAATGAAAAGGGCGATGTGCTCGATCAAAAAACATTGCCGGTACTGCAAGCGGGTGCTGCCTCTCATTTTGAGATACCTGATAGTACAAAATTTACCTCCCTTTTTATCAAAGCATATACCGGATGGATGTTGAATTTCGACTCAACATTCTTGTACAATAGGCCCATCAACGTTATTAAAAATACCAAGAAGGTTGCCCCCCAGAAAAATAGTTATACGTTCAGCCTGTTTCCCGAAGGAGGCGATCTGATCGAAAATATCATCAGCAGGGTAGCATTTAAAACGAACGATGCAAAAGGGAAACCATTTGCGGTTAAGGGGAATGTGATTGGCCCTGATGGATCCGTTGTCTGTAATTTTAACAGCAATCACCTTGGCACTGGTTATTTTCAACTTTCGGTTCAACCAGGTTCCATTTATAAAGCTGTTTGGAAAGATCCTGAAGGGGTGCAACACGAAACTATGTTGCCAAACTGTAAAAGGAGCGGTGCTACTCTTCGTACGAATGTTACCAATGGATTGTTGAAGTATACCGTTGAACGTGCTGCAAATGCAGAAGATGACTTAAAGGAGTTAGTAGTATTAGCGCAAATTAATCACCAAACGGTATATGCTGCCAGACTGAATTTACGGAACGTTACTACCGCTACAGCGCCTATCCCAACAGATAGTTTGCCGGACGGTATTATGCAAATTACATTGTTCAATAAACTCGATCAGCCATTGGCAGAAAGACTGGTATTTATAAACAATAACAACTTCTTTTTTATCACAGATCTTAGCATCAAAGAACAATCCAATAAACCAAGGGGAAAAAACACAATCCAGTTAGACGTTGGAGGAGATTTGAGGAGCAACTTGTCTGTAGCGGTTACAGATGCCGGATTGAATCCTACGGTTGGTGCAGAGGATAATATTTTGGGCGAGCTGTTGTTATCTGGTGATCTTAAAGGTCATGTCTATGATGCAGGGTATTATTTCGCAAGTGATGAAGATTCTGTGAAACAGCAACTAGATTTGGTGATGATGACCAATGGCTGGAGAAGATTTAATTGGGAACAATTACTCGCCAATCAGTGGCCACGAATCCGTTATGCTCCAGAAGATTATTTGTCTATTCAAGGAAATATATTTGGACTTAGCTCAGGGGAACTATCCAATAAATTGCTCACCGGAATTTTGCAAACATCCAGTCAGGAAGGAAAAAATTTCATTACCATTCCTGTAGAAAAAGACGGCAACTTCAAAATAGGTGGCGTGTATTTTTTTGATACGGTAAAATTATATTACCAGTTTAGCAATGATAAAAATAAATTGCTTCTCAACAAAGCTGGATTCAGTTTCAACACAGGGGCTTTAAAAGCCAGCAAATCCTCTGCTACTGCATTGAACAAACTTTATTTCGGAGAGTTGCCTCCTGAGAAAATGTTGTTACAAAACTTGCAACAACAGAAATTGTATGTTTCTAGTTTGAATAAAAAAATTAAAACATTGGAAACGGTAACGGTTATTGCAACGCAAAAATCTGCAGAAGAAAAGTTAGATAAATTGTATGCTTCCGGCATGTTTTCCGGATCCAATGCAAGGATTTTTGCAGTAGAAGATGATCCCGTTGCTCAATCTTCTTTTAGCGTCTTAGATTTTCTCCGGGGTAGGGTGCCTGGCTTGCAAATTACCGTGGACGGGGCTTCGGGAGGCTCCATTACAAGGCGAGGAAGCGCCACCAGCATATTTGTAAATGAAATGGTGACGGATGTAGAATTATTGCAATCTACGCCCATGACACAAGTTGCTATGATCAAAGTATTTGATCCGCCTTTCTTTGGAGCAGCAGGAGGTGGGCCCGGAGGAGCAGTAGCAGTGTACACCAAAAAGGGGGCAGCCTCCAACGCCAGTATTCAGGGTTTAAATATGACTACGTTGCATGGTTATTCAGCTATCAAAGAATTTTATAAGCCTGATTACGAAACAGAAAATGCGGCTGGCCCCGATTTTAGAACCACTTTATATTGGAATCCCTTTGTGTTGATGGATGCCAAAAACAAAAGGTTGACTATACCCGTTTTCAACAACGACAATGGCAATAAAATAAGGGTGATTATTGAAGGGATCAATGAAGCTGGACAGTTAACAAGAGAAGAAAGGATTTATTAAACTAACTTTTATTGTTTTATTTTTCTTTTTAGCAACAGTATTCTGATGAGCATTTGATCGTACAGCAAACCCAGTAAGAGCAAACCCGCTGTTGCACTCAGAACGAGTAAACCTATACTGGTGTAAACAATTCCACCTACAATTCCACCAGTAAAAAAACATCCGATAATCGTAAGCCTCAGTTTTACCGACGACAATAATTTTATTTTTTCTTCGGGCCGGATGTAGAAAAACAACTGTGATAATTCTATGCCCAGGTCGGTAAATAAACCTGTCAGATGAGTGGTTCTTACAGTTGCATTTGATATGCTCGTTACCAAAGAATTTTGAAGACCCATCGCAAACAACAATGCATAGGCAAGTACATCCGGGTGTTTGGCAATTAACACTTCTCCAAAAATTCCTACAAAAAATAATATACCGCATTCTATCACTACTGGTAAACTGTAAATATTGTTTTCATTTTTTCTCGAAATGATTTCTACCATCAAATTTGAAAAAAAAGACCCCAGGAAAAAAAATAGAATGTATAAAAAATATACAAAGCCATTCCATAACCTCCATTGAAATACTTCTTCTACAAAATAGGCGAAATGACCTGTAACATTGGTGGTGAGTTTTGCCACGGCTAAGAAACCGGCCACATTTACGATGCCAGCTATAAAAGATAAAAGGGAAGCTATGCCAACGTTATGGCGATTGGTCCTGTTTTTACCTTGATGTTTGAACATACAGTAAGGTACATTTAATTTAAGTAAACTGTGAGGCAACCGGGCTGGTCGCACTTTTGATGAAAGTATAAAGGCATTTCTTTTACAAGGAGTCAACCAGATATGGTCATTGAAAAATAGGTTTCCATTTTTTGTGATAACGCAGATTATGAGTTCTAGCTTGTCGATTTATTTGGCTCATATACTTTGTTTTGTGTGAGAAAAGACAATATTAAATTTACCTTTTCTGGTAATAACTATTTTCCGTATAAAGTGCAACTGCACTTAATTTTGTACAAAATAGCAAATTATGGAAAAAGTATGGTTCATTACCGGTTGTTCTACAGGATTTGGTAGAAACCTCGCCCAGGAAACCCTGGCCAAAGGATACAGGGTAGCCGTTACCTCCCGCAACATTGCGGATGTACAAGATATCGTGGATGCTTATCCAGCAACTGCACTAGCGGTAAAATTAGATGTAACCATTCCTGAACAAGTAACGGAGGCTGTTTTAACCTGCATCAATAAGTTCGGACAAATAGACGTGCTGGTCAATAATGCAGGAATTGGATATTTTGGTGCCATCGAAGAAAGTGAAGAGGCGGAAGTTAGAAGAATGTTTGAGATCAATGTATTTGGTTTGGCCAAAGTAACGCAAGCCGTACTACCGTTTATGCGTAAACGCAGATCGGGGCATATACTAAATATTGCGTCTATTGGCGGGCTGCGTTCCTTTCCCGGAGTAGGGTTTTACAATGCCACTAAATATGCAGTGGATGGATTGAGTGAAGCTTTGTACAAAGAAGTAGCTCCATTGGGTATACATGTTACCATCATTGCGCCTAGTGGTTTTAGAACTGATTGGGCCGGCCGATCTGCTAAAGATGCCCCGGCAGAAATAGAGGACTATGCAAATACTGCTGCTAAAAACGCCGGGGATATTAGAGGGTATAGCGGAAATCAACCCGGTGATCCTGTTCGTGCTGCTAAGGCCATGATCTTAGTAACTGAAACCGAAAATCCGCCGCTACGTCTGTTGTTGGGAGCCGCTGCACTTAAAGGCGGCAGGGCCAAACTCGGTGAATTAAAAAAAGATTTTGACACGTGGGCGGAAGTATCGGAAGGAGCCGATTTTCCGAAAGGAGGATAGTTCATCAACATAAAAAAAACTGACACGATCTCATGTCAGCCTTTTTTACAGATTCAACGGAACCTAAGATTTTAGGTTGCGGCTCCAAGCGTAGTTGCTTCCTGAATTTCGATCAGTTTACCTGTCTTCACATCATAGATGTAACCATACACCGTAATGTAAGAAGGAACCAATGGATGATTTTTGATGCGTTTCACATCTTCAACAATGCTTTGTGCTTGGTTGCTGATGGTTAAGAACGAAATATGTTGGGCTTCTTCCGATCCCCCTTCTTCTGTTACATTTTTCCAACCTTCGGCATCAACGGTGGCAGTTGCCAAACTTTTGCCCAGTAAATTTCTGATCACATCGTCTGTAAAATATTCCATACCACAGTCGGTATGATGAATCACAAACCACTCTGCAGTCCCCAATAATTTATGCGATATCACCAAAGAGCGAATAGCATCATCACTGGCCCTGCCTCCGGCATTGCGAATTACGTGCGCATCCCCTTCTGCCAGCCCAGCATATTTTGCGGGATCTAACCTCGCATCCATACAAGTAAGGATCGCAAATTTTCGCCCCGGAGGCAATGGTAAATTTGCCTTTTCTCCGAAATCAGCAGCATAGGTTTCATTGGCAGCAAGCACTTCTCCATGTACTTTGCTCAGATTGGTTACGTTTTGTTCTGTAGGCATGAGTTTGATTTTTTATTAGTCTATAAACTTTGTAGATTAATAACAATCAAAGCAGCAGAATGATTAAAAATTTGATTAATTATTACTGCAACCATGTTGCAGAGAAAGTTTAGAACCTTACTTTTAGGTTTTTTGAGAAACAGTGAGGTGTGGCGACTACAGAAAAGATCTAACGCTTATCAATGCTCCGGTAAATAACCATGGTGAAAGTGTGACGTCAACCCTGGAATATGCTTTTGATGATTGGTGTATTGCACAGGTAGCATTAAAACTTCGCAAGAAAAGCGACTATCAATATTTTTTAAATAGATCTAATAACTTTAAAAATTTGTTTCATGAAGCATCTGGATTTTTCAGAGCAAAAGACACCGCTGGTAATTGGGTTAAAAACTTTAATCCATACAGTTCAGATTTTCCC
>Ga0105049_10000462_pt1 | contig 44557 bp, 37 predicted proteins | sample MAT06_FD_78087 | JGI IMG/M metagenome (GOLD analysis project Ga0105049, IMG submission 78087) | Freshwater microbial communities from Lake Fryxell liftoff mats and glacier meltwater in Antarctica - MAT-06 | ecosystem: Environmental > Aquatic > Freshwater > Ice > Liftoff microbial mat | place...
ATGGCATCAACCACCGCCATTCCTGCATCCGTTATTTTGCCGAAGACAGTGAAGCCGCCGTTCTGGTTATCCAGATTTGCCGCGTTGTTAGCCAAGTTGATAAACCATTCTGAGCTAGCACTATTCGGGTCACCGCCAATCTTTGCCATCGCGATGGTACCGCGCACGTTTGAGCGTAGCGGGCTGAATTCGTTGAGGATCTGTGGGCGTTTTACAATCGTGGATACATTCGCGGTGGCGTTATCCCACGTGTAGCCGCCGCCTTGCACAATAAAGCCGGGCACGGAGCGATGAATAAATGAATTATTAAACGTGCCACTATTCACATAGGCCAAAAAATTAGTCACCGTGACCGGCGTGGCGGCGTCAGTAAGCTCGATATCGATATTGCCAAGCGAGGTCTGTAGGCGAACGATGGTGGCGTGCGCGTTAAACGATAGCAACAACATTAGGCAAAAAATAGGTGTAAGTACGGCGCGCAGCAGCGTTTGCCTGCATTTTATAAATAGTGTGGCGCGATAAATTTGTTTAATCATGGACAGGTAAATAATTAATGGTGGCGTTGGTGAAAATGGCTGGCAAACCTGCAAATCGATGTTGTGATTACGGTTCTGTAAATCGATTATGCCGCGAAGCCAGTTCAATCTGAACGGAGCAATATTTTCCCCTAAGTTTTGACGTATGATTCTGTAACCCTTCTAACAGAAACGACATAATGCCAACTTCATTGATTTACACTACGTCTGCATCCGTCGCTATGGTTTTAGCCGCATTTTTTACCGGCAATGCCAACGCCAACACCGACGCATTTAGTAACTGCCGCAAGTTGACGGTGGCCATTGAACGATTGGCTTGTTACGATCAAATTTCGCCGCCTCAGATTGAGGCTAAGATTGAATCCAAGAACGAGCCAAGGGTGGGCCCACCACCATCCCGATCAATCGTTGTGCCAGTTAATACGGCAAGCCAATTCGGCTTATCGGCAACAACGCCGGCGGCAAAAATCGATAAAATTACCAGCACCATCAGCGGCCGCTTTTCGAGTTGGCAGCCCAATAGCAAGATCGCATTAGCCAACGGGCAGGTTTGGCAAGTGATCGATGATAGTCGTGGCGTTTGCGAGTGTGACAATCCGAAAGTGACGGTATCGCGTGCCAGTTTTGGCACGTTCTTTTTAGAAATCGATGGCAAGGGTAATGCGCCAAGAGTTAAACGCATTCAGTAATCCCGTTTGGGAACCTCGAACCTTTATTAAACTAATGCACCGCATAGATTTACCACTTTATACGATTGAACAACATGTCCAGCGATGATTTTGATTTCACCCAACCTGTTTCGGCATCAGCGGCATCAGCGCCGTTGTCTGCGGTCGTGGCACTCACCCAAGCAAGCAGTAAATACTACGACAAAGTGGTTGCCGAGCGGTTTTTTAAGAAAGCGGGCACGCTAGAAAAATTCGCAGCAGGCACCACCTTGTTTACCATGGGCGACAAATCAGGCAAACAAGGGTTATTTGGCAAGCGCGTGATACACCGCATGTATTTGCTGACCTCAGGCGAAGTGGTGCTTACAATGGGCGATAAGCCACTAGATACCATTAGAGCGTACGAAGTCGTCGGTGAAATGGCGGTGATTAGTGAGATTCCTGGGTTCACTACCGCTAGCACACGTAGCGCCACCGCGCTGGCTAAAACTGATTGCGAAGCCTACTCACTTGACGGCCTAGAAACGCAAACGGGCTTAACCGAGACACCTGAATTTGCGTTGATGTTGATGAGCGTGATGTTTGACCGTATGCGCTTTGTTGCCGCGCGGCTGGCGATGCGCCGTGTCTCGAAGAAAGTGGAGGTGTCAGAAGCGATGGCGACCTTCACGCCTGACATGTTAGCCATGCTGGAAAACAAACTAGATCGTGCCACAGTGGTGCGCTATGACGCGAATAAGCCCATCATGAAGGAGGGCGATACCGGCATGAATATGTATGTGATTCTGCGTGGTGAAGTGGCTATCTCGATTAAAGGCACCATTGTTGAGAACGCAAGCGTGGGCGCTTCCATCGGCGAAATGGCGTTAGTGGATCAATCGCCGCGTGCCGCGACCGCCACGGCAAAAACAGATTGCAAGCTACTTGCCATCAATCGCGTTGCACTCATTGCGCTAGTGAAAGCGGAGCCAAACATTGGCATGGCGCTGATGCGTTCAATGGCAGAACGTTTGCGCCATATGAATTCGCTATTCGTGTGATGGTGCGTGATCGCTAAAAATGTTGGCAAAAAAAAGCCAACCCCTAAGGGCTGGCTCAAAGTACCAATACCCATACATTGCTACGGGCATTAGTCACGCACTCATTAGCAATACTCTAACGCGATTTTTTGGTGAAATAGCCTACCAGCAAAGGTTGGAAAACGCTGTTTACAATTAGTTAAAAATATGCTGCCATTACCCACGCTATTCTCTATCGCGGACGCACTCAAACAAGGTCGCACCACATCGCGGGCGTTGACTGAATCATGTCTCGAAAAAATTGCTGATGACGCGGGCGAAGGTAAGCGCGCCTTCATCAAGGTATATGGCGAGGCCGCACTTAAGGCGGCCATCGCCTCAGATAAAGCGCGCGCCGAAGGTTCTGGGGACATCCCCAGTGTGCTGGCGGGCATACCAATATCAATCAAAGATTTATTTGATGTAGCGGGCGAGCCGACGCCCGCAGGCTCAATTTTCGACTTTGCGCCCGCGCGCGCTGACGCGACGGCTATCGCACGCTTGCGCTCGGCTGGCGTCATCATTATCGGCCGCACCAATATGACTGAATTCGCCTATGGTGCGCACGGCACGAATTGCCATTACGGCACACCCTTAAATCAATTCGATAGAACCAATAAACGTATCGTCGGCGGCTCTACCTCCGGTGGTGCGGTGAGTGTTACCGATGGGTTTGCCGCCGCTACCGTTGGCTCTGATACTGGCGGCTCAGTGCGTATTCCTTCGGCACTTTGCGGCCTAGCAGGCTACAAGCCCACGCAGGCACGGGTGCCGTTAACCGGCGCGTTTCCGTTGTCGCATACCCGCGACTCAATTGGCCCATTGGGCGCGTCAGCGGCCTGCTGCGTCTTGCTAGACGCCGCAATGGCCGGGCACGCCATTAAATTGCCATCACCGGCACATTTACGCGGGGTAAATTTCGGCGTGCCAACAAATATTTTGTTTGATCAATTAGCACCTGAGGTTGAGCGTGATGTTGAGCGTGCGCTTTCGAGTTTATCAACGGCAGGGGCTAAGATTCATGAATTTCGTTTTCAAGAGCTTCAGGATGAGCTTGATGGTAGTCAAGCGGCGAATTTTTCAGGATATGAAGGCTATCAATTGCATCACGAACGCCTAGCCACAAACCTCGAAAAATTTGACCCGTGGGTCTCAAAACGATTGTTATTAGGCGCAAAGATGAGTGATGTGGATTATCAAAAGATTGTCATCCTCAGACAAAAATTAATGGCATCGGCAAACAAAACCACCGCTGGCTTTGACGCGCTCGTTGCACCCACCGTGCCTATCATCGCACCAACACTGGCCGACTTAACGGCAAGTGACGAATCATTTTATCGTTTCAACACATTGCTACTCAGAAATACCGCGCCCTTCAACGTGTTTGACCGCCCTGCATGGTCACTGCCATGCCACCGCGAAGGCGCTGCACCGGTCGGTTTGATGGTGGTGGGGGAAACGGGTGGAGATGAAAAATTGCAGCGTATTGGGTTGGCTGTGGAGTCGGCGCTCCGTCACGGGCGCTGAGGCTAAGGCGTTGAGAGTTAAGTGCCGGGGCTACGTTTGAACGCCGCACGCTCGACAGCGGTCTCTGATCGAACTTACGAGGCAACTATTAAAATTAAAAGCCGCGATTTTTCTTTTTAGTCGCCGCATTTTCTTTAACGGCCTCTGCCATTTTTTTCTCTGCCGTGCGCTTATCCCAGCCGATCCATTTAGATAAATATTCCCACCAGAATGCAAGTATGGCAAACGGAATGAGCACGTAAAACCAGCTCCACTTAGCGACAGGGTCAACTTCAAGTACTTTCAGTAGCAATATAATGACGGCAATGGCGGCGAGATACATGCATGTCTCCGATTAAAATTTTGCAAATGCGTAAGCTCAGTATTGTATGGCAAACGCGGCATATTCAGTTCGCCGCCGCATCTCAAGATAACTCACCATTACTTACCACACCAAACCACAGCACAGCACAACAGATCAGCACGCCGCCGCAACCGCCTGTCCACAATCTCAATCAAATGACCCACGCTTTCCCGTTAGTTGCTTTGCTGATGTTGTCATCCGAAGCATTGGCCGCGACTGAACTGCACGAAAAACATGCCTGCACCGCCTGTCACGCGGACAATAAAAAAATTGGCTCTAGCTACCAAGACGTGGCCGCCCGCTTTGCCAAAGATTGGAAAGCGAAAAACGGCACAATTGTGAAACCCGCTGACGCGCCCGGCTATTTAACGGACAAAATCCGCAAAAGTGGTGCCAATAATTGGGGTGTGCTGCCGATGCCAAGCAATGTGAGCGCCACTGACGCTGAGCTAAAAGTGATGGCCGCCGCCATTTTGACCACCAAGGCAGAAACCAAGTAAAGAGTGGGCTAGTTTGTTGCATATTACAAACACCTTATCTGAATTGCCGTTCCAGCTATTTATGCTTGGAAGCGCTCGTCAATGCTAGTGTTTATCTTTTACATATTGCCGCATAAAGGCAGCAAGTTGATTGACAAGCCAATTTTGCTATTCACATAATGCGTTTTGCTTTTACTAACTTGATTATTCAACGGAGACACCCATGAACCAATCTTATAAATTCGCCACAAAAATTTTATTCGCCGCGATGGTTGCGGCAGGCATTGCGGGCTGCGGCAAAGAAGAGCCAAAAGTTGTAGCGCCTCCCGCCGCCCCTGTTGAGCCAACGCTAAACGTAAAAATTGGTCATGCAGGACCATTGACCGGCTCGATTGCGCACCTCGGCAAAGATGACGAAAACGGCGTGGCGCTAGCGGTTTCACAAACCAACGCCAAGAAAATCAAAATCGACGGCAAAACATTGGTCTTAACGATGATGTCCGAAGATGACCAAGCCGACGCCAAAGTCGGCACGATTGTCGCGCAAAAAATGGTGGACGCTAAAGTCGCTGCTGTTATTGGGCACTTAAATTCAGGCGTGTCCATTCCAGCATCTGATGTGTACAACAAAGCTGGCATCCCAATGATTTCTGGCTCCGCGACCAACCCGGATTTAACGGAGCGCGGCTTAAAAAATACCTTCCGCACCGTTGGCCGTGACGACCAGCAGGGCCCGGCATTGGCAACCTATATTGCCAACGAATTAAAAGCCAAACGTGTTGCCATCATGCACGACAAAACCGCCTACGGCGAAGGCTTAGCGAAGGAAGTTGAAAAAACCTTGAAGGCCGCGAAAATAACCATCGTTGCCAATGAGCAGGTGACCGATAAAGATACCGATTTCAAATCAGTCTTGACCAAACTCAAAGCGAGAAATCCAGATGTGATTTTCCACGGCGGTATGGATGCCACTGGTGGCCCAATTTTGAAGCAGGCACGCGAGCTTGGCATCAAAAGCACATTCGCCTTCGGCGATGGTTCATGCACCAATGAAATGTTCAAGTTGGCAGGTGACGCCGCAAATGGCTTAGTGTGCTCTCAAGCTGGCCTGCCGGCGGCGGCGGCAACCAAAGAATTTAATGATGCGTTCAAAGCAAAATTTGGTGACGTAAAACAGTACGCGCCGTATTTTTACGACGGTGCATTAGCCGTAGTGGAAGCGATGAAAAAAGCCAACTCCGCTGACCCTGCCAAATTTGGCCCGGAACTTTTCAACGTGAGCTTTATGGGCGCAACAGGCAAAGTTGAATTTGATGCAAAAGGGGACCGTAAAGATGCTGAAATTACGATTTTCCTAGGCAAAGACGGCACGATTCAGCCTATCTCCATTATTAAAAATGGCGTCTCGGCTAAGTTTGAAATGGCCGCACCTGCTCCAGCCGCAGCACCGGTCCAAGCGCCAGCACCAGCTGTTGCACCCGCGGCCGCGCCAGCAACTGAAGTCCCTAAGAAATAATTTAGCGTAGTCGATCAACGCACATCAAAAACGGCACCTTCATCGGTGCCGTTTTTATTTGTTCGCCGAACCGTAACTTCAGGCGCGTACTAACCTACCTACGCTCGTTATCCCTATGCCATTACGATTCGGCTAATATCAAACGATGGATATTTTTCTACAACAATTCATCAACGGCTTAACGCTCGGCTGTGTTTATGCGGTCGTAGCACTTGGCTACACAATGGTTTACGGCATCGTGCAGCTAATAAATTTTGCGCACGGTGAAGTGGTAATGATCGGCGCAATGGTGGCCTTCTCAGTCATCGTCGCCCTTGCAGGTTCCGGCGTGCCGCCATTAGCCATTGTTATCTTAGGCGTATTAGCGGCAGTGCCCGCCTGCATGGCAGTGGGCTACACGGTCGAGCGGGTAGCATACCGGCCATTGCGCCACGCGCCACGGCTAGCCCCACTGATTACCGCCATCGGCGTATCGATTATTTTGCAACACGTGGCGCTGCTCATTTGGGGGCGTAACTATATATCGTTCCCGCAGATTATCCCGACAGCGACATATCACTTTGGCGCATCTGAGACCTCCGCCACCATCACCAATATTCAAATTGCCATCATCACGCTCTCCATTGCGATGATGGTGGGCTTAGTCACCTTAATTTATAAAACCCGCATGGGCATCGCCATGCGCGCTGTCTCTCAACGGCCAGATGTGGCGGGGCTGATGGGCATCTCTGCCAATGGCGTTATCTCGTTCACGTTTGTTATCGGCGCGGCGTTGGGCGCAATTGCCGGGGTGATGATCGGTAGCTACTACGGCATTGCCCATTATCAAATGGGGTTTTTACTCGGACTCAAAGCATTCTGTGCCGCGGTGCTCGGCGGTATCGGCAACTTAGCAGGTGCGGTGCTCGGCGGCATTTTGATTGGCTTAATCGAAGCCTTCGGTGCTGGCTATATGGGCGACTTAACCAACGTGTGTACGCTCAATAAGTTTTTGCCCGGCTTCGCCGCCATGTGCGAAGCCAATAACAATATGTCCGTCTTCGGCTCAAGCTACAAAGATGTATTCGCCTTTGTTGTGTTGATACTGGTACTGGTGTTTAGACCGCAGGGATTGCTGGGCGAGCGAGTGTCGGATCGTGCTTAAATTTTTAGCCAAAATTGAGATTATGTTGACAACAACCGGCGCATTAAAAAATGACTTCATACCTACCTGAAAATCTTCGTAAGCATCCCGCCGCGATTTGGGCCGGCTTTGCGTTAGTCGCGATTGCGTTAGCGGCGCTACCGTTTGTGTTGTCGATGGCGGGGCTGGCGTGGGTGCGTATTACTAACCTCGCCATTTTGTTTATTTTGCTGTCCCTTGGGCTGAACATCGTGGTCGGCTTTGCGGGGTTGCTTGATTTGGGCTACATCGCGTTTTATGCGGTAGGCGCTTATGTGTATGCGCTGCTGGCTTCACCGCACTTCGGTATTCATTTACCGTTCTGGGTGATATTGCCAATAGGCGCCGCAGTGGCGTGTTTGTTTGGGGTCATGCTCGGTGCGCCGACGCTGAAATTACGCGGTGACTATTTGGCGATTGTGACGTTGGGCTTTGGTGAAATCGTCCGTATATTTTTGAATAATTTATCGGAGCCAATCAATATTACCAACGGGCCAAAAGGCATCTCTAGAATAGATTCTATTTCGCTGTGGGGCATGGATTTTGGGGCGACTACGCGCTTCGGTAATTTTGCCATTGATGGCTTAATCAAGTATTACTATTTGCTGTTGTTCATTTTGGTGATCGTCATCGTCATCAATATCCGCTTACAAAATTCACGTATTGGCCGCGCCTGGGAGGCTATACGCGAGGATGAATTAGCCGCGCGCTCGATGGGCATTAACACCATCAAATTAAAATTGTTGGCGTTTGCGATGGGCGCGTCGTTTGGCGGCATTGCGGGCGGGATTTTTTCATCTATTCAAGGCTTTATTAGCCCCGAAAGTTTTACCTTGACTGAGTCAGTGATGATCCTAGCGATGGTGGTGCTCGGCGGCATGGGCAATATTTGGGGGGTGATTGTGGGCGCATTGTTGCTCTCATTTGTGCCGGAATTTTTACGCTATGCCGTCACGCCAGCGCAGCAATTTTTGTTTGGTCGGCAGATCATTGAAGCCGAGGTGCTACGCATGCTTCTATTTGGGTTGGCGATGGTGGTGATGATGCTGTATCGTCCGGCGGGGTTATTGCCTTCTGCGGTACGTAAGCGCGAATTTGCGAAAGCGTCTTCCTGATGAGCGATACATTTTTATCGGTACAAAATGTGGCGAAACGTTTCGGCGGCCTCACGGCGTTGTCCGGCGTCTCGTTTGATATTCAGCGCGGACAAATTTACGGCTTGATTGGCCCAAATGGCGCGGGTAAGACCACCATGTTTAACGTCATCACCGGGCTCTATCCGCATGATGAGGGCGAGATTATTTTTAATGGGGACGCATTGCAAAACGCGGCGCCCGACCAAATTGCGGCCAAAGGCATCGCCCGCACGTTCCAAAATATTCGGCTATTCCAAAATTTATCGGCCATTGAAAACGTGATGATTGGCCGACACGTGCGGACTAAAGCCGGTATTTTTAGCGCGATGTTGCGCCTCCCAAGCCAACGCCGTGAAGAAGCCGCGATTGAAACGCACGCGCACAAGCTACTCAAATTTGTTGAGATTGATGATCGTGCCAATGTGCTCGCCAAGCATTTATCGTATGGCGATCAGCGGCGCTTAGAGATCGCGCGCGCCCTTGCCACCGAGCCGATGTTGTTAGCGCTCGATGAGCCAGCAGCGGGCATGAATGCCACCGAAAAAGTTTCACTTCGTGCGCTTATTAATGCGATACGCGCGACGGGCATTACCATCTTACTCATTGAGCATGATGTAAAGCTGGTGATGGGCCTGTGTGACCGCATTGCCGTGCTCGACTATGGCAAAAAAATTGCCGATGGTTTGCCGCAAGACATACAGCGCGATCCTAAAGTCATTGAGGCCTATCTCGGCGCCGATATTGAGGCCACGGCGTGATCACCACCTCGCCCGCGCCCCTACTCACGCTTAAAAACGTCCGTATTGCCTATGGCGGTATTCAAGCGGTAAAGGGCATTTCGCTCAAGGTCAATCAGGGTGAACTTGTCACACTCATTGGTGCTAATGGCGCGGGCAAAACCACCACACTTAAAGCTATTGCTGGGTTACTCAAACCCAGTGCAGGCGATATTCAGTACGACGGAAAATCAATTGTTGGTTTAGCGCCGCACCTCATTGCTTTACGGCGCATGGCACTTGTACCCGAAGGGCGCGGTGTTTTTCCCGGCTTAACGATTCATGAAAATTTGCAAATGGGGGCGTATATTCGGCGCGATTTTGCCGCGATCGCCAACGATATTGAGCTTGCCTACACGCGCTTCCCCCGTTTAAAAGAGCGGGCAAAACAAACCGCCGGTACGCTCTCTGGCGGCGAACAACAAATGCTCGCTATTTCGCGCGCACTCATGCTCAGACCCAAATTGCTGTTGCTCGATGAGCCCTCAATGGGCTTAGCACCCATCATGGTGCAAAAGATTTTCGCCGTCGTCAAAGAGGTCGCCGCCGCCGGCGTGACGGTATTGTTGATTGAGCAAAATGCCAAGCTCGCCCTACAAGTGAGTCAACGTGCCTATGTGATGGACGGCGGGTTAATCACGCTTGAGGGGGAATCGAACACGCTACTCAATGACGCTCGGGTACGCGAGGCGTATTTGGGCGAAGCGGCCTGATCGTAAGAAGCATAAAAAATGGCGGCGCTGACGCCATTTTTTGTGGCCAAGTCCGATTGATTAAAACGCTATTTTTTGCGCTAATTTCGCATTTACGTAACGACCGACGTTAGTGCTGCAGCTTTGAACGGATTCATTTGCGCAACATTTACGTCTCCATCGCTCCGACGGGGAAATTGAACGTAATAAGAGATTTTTAAAAGCCACCAATACACGGTCGTTTCCAAACGAAAATGGTTGGAAATGCACGTCAATAAGCAAGTTTATTGTTTCTAGGTTTATCTGCGGAAATGGTCGCTCGGAGCCGCGTGGGAAGGCTGGCGGCTGTTGGAATCGACGATTTACGCGGCTTGTCCCCGCCATCCAAGCTTGCCGTTATCGAATTAGGCATTCATCAACGTTACCTGCCTGCCGCCACGTGCCGATCTGTAGCAAACTAGCCGCTGGCGTCGTGAATTTCCACAGCCGCAACCGGAGCACACGTGGCTCGCACCCCCACCTCAATCTATCCACCGCTTCCGGCGGCCGTCAACGGCGAGCGTTTTGAATTTGATAGCGTCGCCGGGCGCATTAGCGTCTATGTCGCGGGCGAAGGATCGCCACTGATCTTGATTCATACCGTTAATGCTTCGGCGTCGGCTGCGGAAGTACGGCCGGTGCATGAGCACTTCCAAGCCCAGCGCACCGTGTTCAGCATTGATTTGCCGGGCTACGGTTTTTCGGCGCGTAGCGACCGTGAATACAATCCTCGGCTGATGACGGACGCCATCTTAGCGCTGGTCAAACAAATTCACGCACGCTACGGCCACAGCCCCATAGACGCAGTAGCCGTCTCACTTTCCTGTGAATTTCTGGCGCGCGCGGCGATGGAGCAGCCAACCTTCTTTCGCAAACTAGCGCTAGTGAGCCCGACTGGCTTTAATGGCAATGCGTCGCGCCGCAAACCGATCGGCTCAACGCTTGCCTTCCCAAGGTTGCACCGCATCCTTGCCAATCCCCGCTGGAGTGACGCACTTTTCCGGTGGCTGACCAAGCCCAGCGTCATCCGCTATTTTTTGGCGCGCAGCTGGGGTAGCCCGAACATCGATGAAACGCTGTGGCAGTACGACCTCATCACCACCCGCCAACCCGGCGCAAAACACGCGCCGCTGCACTTTCTCGCGGCCAGCATGTTCGCGGCGGATATTCACACAGTCTATGAATCAATCGACATACCGGTGTGGACCTCGCACGGCGTGCGCGGCGACTTCACCGATTACCGTGGCATGAAAATCATCAACGGCAAACCGAATTGGCGCAACACCATATTTCAGACCGGTGCCTTGCCTTACTTTGAAGTGCCCACCGAATTCAACCGAGCGCTGGATGCATTTCTTAGTGGTTCGACAACGCCGTTGATTCCGTAAAAACCGCATCGCAGCTAACGTCAGGCGGTTTCGGCTTGCGATGCAACGATACGAATCAAGTTGATGCCTGAGTCATGGTTGAACCAGACGCGGCGGCGCGTTAAATGACCTGCGAAAGCGCGTGACAACGATTGCTACAAACTGTTTCATTTATCGGGTAAAACGAAGCTTTATAGGCGTGTGATACTTCACCGCTACCGCACATTCACTCACCGACTAAACGACCTAAGTTGATATGAAAAAAAACAATACAAAACAACACTATCGATATTTTTCGCTCGCACTGCTGACCTTGCTCCTGACGTCGCTATCGGTTTCTAGGCAGCCAGCCATCGCGCAATCGCCGCCGGAAACAAAAGCGCCCACAGCCGTTAAGCGCGCCCTCAGCCATAACGATTTCGATGCTTGGCGCACCATCGCAACGCCGACTTTATCGCGCGATGGCAAGTGGCTGGCTTACTCAGTGCAGCCGCAAGACGGTGATGGGGAGCTGGTACTGCGGGAGGTTGCAACGAATGCATTGGGAAGCAATGCCGACTATCGCGTCAGTATCGGGGCGCTACCACCACCGGTCACCACGCCGAATGAAGAAAATCCTGACGCGCCGCCAGTGCCGCGCGCCATTCGCGTCTTATTTACCAGCGACAATCGCTATTTGGTGGCGAGTACGTTTCCCAGCAAAGCTGATATTGCGGCGGCCCGCAAAGCAAAAAAACGTGCCGACGATATGCCCAAGGGTGGACTGGTTATTATTGAGCTTGCTAACCCTGCCGTGCCGACACGAATTGCCAATATTAAAAGTCTGCAAGTGCCGAGCAAAGGTGGCGCATGGTTGGCGTACTTGACAGAGGAAATCAAAGAGCCGCCTAAAACCACCGATACCAAAGAGCCCGCAAAGACGGATGTCGCGACTGGCGGTGATGCCGAGGATGATAGCGATCAAACTGCCCGGCGATCACCGCCAGTAGCGGCAACAGCAGCGGCATCAACAACATCCGCCGCGCCCAAAAAAGAATTTGGCACGGCGCTAACACTTCGCAATTTGCGCGATGGTATTGAGCGCCGCGTTGTCAATGTGCTCGAATACAGTGTCTCACGCGATGGCAAATTGCTCTTGTACACCGTGTCATCCAAGGCCGAGACTGACAATGGTGTCTATCTGGTCACGCTCGACACTTCCGCTCCACCAGTTGCACTGATGGCGGGCAAGGGCAAATATCAAAAGCTCACGTGGGATCGTGAGCAAACGCAGGCGGCGTTGATTAGTGATCGTGATGACATCGTTGCCAACAGCGCGGCGAAACAACATAAATTTAAGTTGTATCGATGGGTGCGCACACTGAAGGAGGCCGCAACTGTTGCAGAAGAAGTTGTCCTCGATGCTGCCAGCGGCTTTCCTGCCGCGATGCAGCTTAGCGATAAAGGCAGTCTTGCCTTTTCACGTGATGGTAGAAAACTTTATGTGCCTGTTGCTGCGCCACCTAAGCTGCCTCGTGATGAGGACGCCGCGCCGCCAGCCGAGGAGCGCGTTGTCGCCGATCTATGGCGCTGGAATGACGACTATGTGCAATCAATCCAAAAAGTGCGAGCGGTGCAAGAACGTAATCGCACCTATCGCGGCGTGTGGGATGTCGCGACCAAACGCTATACCCAATTAGCCGATGAGACGATGCGTACTGTAGCCATGAGTGATGACGGCACGCGCGGGGTGGGCGCGGACGATAGGGCATACCGCCGCTTGTCCGATTTTGATGGCGCCTACACCGATCTATATGTGGTGAATGGCGTAACCGGCAAGCGCACGCTTGCACACAAAAAAATGCAGGGCAACGGTAATATCGCCGCCACGCAGTTTTCGCCGGATGGCAAATGGCTTATTTATTTCCAAGATAAGCACTGGCAGCTTCTCAATACGCTAAACGGCACTAAACGCAATTTGAGCAATGCCGTAAAGGTCGCCTTTCATAATGAAGAACAAGACACGCCGGGCGCCAAAGCGCCCTATGGCGCGGGCGGTTGGCTAAGGGATAGCAGCAGTGTTTTGTTGTATGACCGTTTTGATATTTGGCAATTTTTTGTCGATTCTCGTTCGCCGCAAAACCTCATGCGCGCCCATGGCAAACAAGCAAAAATACGTTTGCGTTTGCAATCCATGGAGCCGGTAGATGTTGATGACGATGAACGCGGCATCGATCCCGCCAAACCAATTGTCATGCGTGGTGAGAGTGAAGAAACACGTGCCACCGGATTTTTTGCCAGCACATTCGGCAGCATTGATAAGCCGGCCCGCCTGACGTGGAGCGACAGTAACCATCGATATATTGGTCGCGCATTAGAAGCGGATGTGCTCATCACAAGCACGTCACGTTTTGATCGATTCCCCGAGCTAAGCCTCACCAATAGCCGCTTTGAAACACCGCGCCTAGTCACCAAGGTAGGCGCACAAAAGGACGCCTTTAACTGGGGCACAGCAGAGTTGATGGCGTTTCGCAATACCAAGGGTGTGCCACTTCAGGCAACGCTGTACAAGCCCGATAATTTTGATGCGAAGAAAAAGTATCCGCTGATGGTTTATATCTATGAACGCCTTTCACAAAACGTGCATAACTTTAGTAACCCCGCGCCGAGCAATGGCATCAATCCCGCACTCTATGTGAGTAATGGCTATCTCATTTTGATGCCCGATATTGCCTACACAGCAGGCGCACCTGGCAAGGACGCGCTTGATGCGGTAATGCCAGCCATTGATAAGCTGGTCAAACAAGGCTTCATTGATGAAAAAGCCATTGGCATACAGGGTCACTCGTGGGGCGGCTACCAAATAGCATGGATGGTCACCCAAACCAATCGCTTTCGTGCCGCAGAAGCAGGCGCGCCGGTTGGCAATATGACCAGCGCCTACTCGGGCATTCGCTGGGGTAGCGGTTTACCGCGGCAATTTCAGTATGAGCAGGGGCAGAGTCGCATCGCTAAGAGTTTGCAAGAGGCCGTGCCGCTGTATATCGCCGCGTCCCCCGTTTTCCATGCGAAAAAAATCACTACGCCACTGTTAATTTTGGCCAACGACGCGGATGATGCAGTGCCGTGGTATCAAGGCATTGAATTATTTTTAGCAATGCGTCGCTATAATAAAGAGGCCTACTTGTTTAACTACAACGGGCAATTGCACAACCTTCGCCGTCGTCCGGATCAAAAAGATTTTGCATTGCGGATGCATCAATATTTTGACCACTTCCTCAAAGGCGTACCCGCGCCGGCGTGGATGACAAAGGGCGTGTCATTTATTGACCGCGAGGATGAGAAGGAGCGGTTTAATCAATTGAGAGTGCAGAGTGGGGTGGAACTTAAACCTTAAGTCTGGCGGTGGTGACAGTCTCAATCTCACCCGCCTTTCAATTCATTTCAACTCAATACTTGCTCGCTCAGCCTGTCATTCCGACAGAGCATGGCTTTTTATGCGACGAGGAATCTTCTCAACGATGTGTAAGCACACCGCGGGTAAGATTCCTCACAAAAAACGTTCGGAATGACAAAATTAAAGATTGGCAGTGGACTTGTCTACGAGGTCATTAAAATGCTGAGGGGCATGACGGTGAAGAGCATGACGTAAAGCAGCTCCACTGCGTAAAGCCCAATATCAACGGCATGTTTGAACCAAAAATGTCTGGGGAAGTCCACGCTATCTCGTGGTTCAATTATTATTATTAGGCCTCAAACATGACCGCCATCTTCTCCAAATCTGAAATCGCCGACCTAAAACGCGCCAAGACATTATTAGAAAACCCCAGCTTGGCGGCGCGACTATCGGCAATGTTGGGCTCGCCCATCGAGCGTGGCATGGCGTTGTTGCCGAAGTCATTTCAGACTACCGTACATAAGGCGTCCGAAGCGGCGATGTTAAAAGCGCTCGATGTTGCCGTCAATTCAATCGCCAAGCCCTCAAGCGGGCCATCGGTGTCAAAAGATAGATTGCACAAATTTGCCGCCGCCACCTCCGGCGCGGTGGGCGGGGCGTTTGGTTTGTTAGCACTCGGTGTTGAGTTGCCCGTGTCTACGACCATCATGCTGCGCTCCATTGCCGACATTGCCAAAAGTGAGGGCGAGAATGTGCAGCATATTGAAACGCGCTTAGCCTGCTTGACTGTATTCGCGCTCGGCGGCAAATCGTCTAGAAATGATGCGACCGAATCGGGCTACTTCGCCGCCCGCATGGCAATGGCCAGCGCCGTATCAGAGGCGACCAAATATTTAGCCGAGAAAGGGATGAGTAAAGCGGGCGGCCCGGCGCTGATTCGGCTCACCACCCTCATCGCCTCACGTTTTGGCATCGTGGTGAGCGAAAAAGCGGCGGCGCAAGCCGTGCCCATTATCGGCGCGGCAGCGGGCGCGTTGATCAATACACTTTTTATTGAGCATTTTCAAAACATGGCACGCGGGCATTTTATTATTCGCCGTCTTGAAAAAATTCATGGCGCCGCCCCAGTACAATTGGCCTATGAAAAAATTTAATTTTTCTTCTTAATTAGACAAAAACCATGACAACTTTTTTGATGTTTATTGGCGGCTTGGTGCTGCTGATTGCCGGGGCAGAAGCGCTGGTGCGCGGCGCGGGCAAGTTAGCGCTGGCGATGGGCATCTCACCGCTAGTGGTCGGTTTAACCGTGGTGGCATTTGGTACCTCTTCGCCCGAAATGGCGGTGTCGGTACAGTCGGCAATGGAGGGCAAGGCGGACATTGCCATTGGTAATGTGGTGGGCTCCAACATTTTTAATGTGTGGTTTATTTTGGGCGCATGTGCGTTGATTGCCCCACTCATGATTAACCGTCAGATTATTCGTCAAGAAGTGCCCATCATGATCGGGGCGACATTACTGCTGGTGGGTTTTATGTGGGGCGGCAATATTTCGCGTATTGAAGCGGGCGTGATGTTTGCCCTACTCGTAGCATACACCGCGTTTTTAGTTGTGCAATCGCGACGTGAGACCAAGGCAACCACCAACGCGGCTGCGTCGGCGGATATCGACACTGATACGTCCACATGGGATAGGCACTGGGCGATGCAGTTAGTCCTTATCATCGTCGGCTTGGTGCTGCTGGTGCAAGGCTCGAATTGGCTGGTGGAAGCGGCCATCGTATTTGCCAAACAACTTGGCGTGTCTGAATTAGTCATCGGGCTTACTATCATCGCGGCGGGCACTTCCATGCCTGAAGTTGCCACCTCGATCATGGCGACCATTCGCGGGCAGCGCGATATTGCAGTGGGTAATGTGATTGGCAGCAGCACCTTGAACATTTTGGGTGTGCTTGGGTTAACCGGCTTGGTTGCACCCACCAGCTTGGCAGTCGCCCCATCTGTATTAGCCTTTGATATGTGGGTAATGCTGGCGGTCGCGGTGGCGTGTTTGCCAATGTTTTTGACTGGCCGATCAATCGCCCGCTGGGAAGGCGTGGTATTTTTAGCCTATTACATTGCCTACACCGCCTACCTCATATTGATGTCGCAGCAGCATGCTGCACTATCCATGTTTAGCCAAATAATGTTGGTATTTGTGGTGCCAATTACCGTGGTGACCATTGCGGTCAGCTTGATTAAGCATCAGCGTCAGTCCACGTAATAGTGCGTCGGTTACGGCTTTCCCTAGCAGCCACCGTTTCTAGGGCAATAATTTCGCCCAATCTCTAGTTTCTACAATTAATGTCCAATTCGCCACTTTTATTATTGCTGCTACTGTTGCCCTTTATTGGGGCGATGGTATTGGCCTTTGTGGACGTGACAGCGCGCAAACGAGCCGCGTCGCTCGCCGGTGCTGTCGCGGTCATCGGCGTGCTATTACTGGCAAATTTTGCATCGCCGATATTTGCCGGCGAGATTATTCGCTTTCGACTCGAGTGGCTGCCATCACTTAATGTTAGTTTCGGTTTACGGCTCGACGGGCTGGCATTTTTATTTGCCGGCTTAATACTAGGCATCGGCGCATTGGTGGTTTTATACGGCGCGTATTACTTGGCAAAAGACGATCCACTGCCACGTTTTTTCGCCTGGCTCTTATGTTTTATGGGCGCGATGTTGGGCGTGGTGATGTCCGACAATTTAATTTTGTTGGTGGTGTTTTGGGAATTGACGAGTCTCACCTCATTTATGCTGATTAGTTTTTGGCGGCATGAGGCTGGTGCGCGACAGGGCGCACGGATGGCGTTAGCCGTCACCGGTGCGGGGGGATTTGCGCTACTGGTCGGTGTGTTGCTGATCGGCAAAGTGGTTGGCAGTTATGACCTTGATGCGGTCTTTGCCGCAAAAGCGGCGCTACGTGAAAGCTCACTATTTACGCCGATTATTTTGTTGGTGCTGCTGGGTGCGTTCACCAAAAGTGCGCAGTTTCCGTTTCACTTTTGGCTGCCACGCGCGATGGCCGCGCCCACACCCGTTTCCGCGTACCTGCATTCGGCGACGATGGTGAAAGCGGGCGTATTTTTACTGGCGCGTTTATATCCCGCGTTAGGCGATAACGATGTTTGGTTTTGGGTGGTGTCGTCCGTTGGTCTAGCCACGCTACTGTTTGGTGCGATCGTGGCGATTTTTCAGCATGACTTAAAAGGATTGCTCGCCTACTCCACCATTTCGCATTTGGGTCTGATTACGCTTTTATTTGGGCTAGATACGCCACTTGCGGTGGTGGCCGGCGTGTTTCATATCATCAACCACGCGGTGTTTAAGGCATCTTTATTTATGGCGGCGGGCATTATCGAGCATGAGTCCGGTTCGCGCGATATGCGGGAACTCAATGGGATCTGGAAAACCATGCCAATTACCGCCACACTCGCGATGGTGGCGTGTGCCGCCATGGCGGGCGTGCCGTTAGCGAATGGTTTTCTATCGAAGGAAATGTTTTTCGTCGAGGCGCTCGCGGTCAATTCTAATCAATTACTCGCGATTGCTACGCCGATTGCTGCCACCATCGCCGCCGTGGCGAGTGTGGTGTATTCGCTACGCTTTGTTCACGATGCATTTTTTAATGGCGAATCGGTTGGGCTGACGAAGGCGCCGCACGAGCCACCACGTTGGATGCGCGTACCGGTTGAAATATTAGTGGTGGTATGTTTGCTGGTGGGTATTTTTCCGGCGTACACCATTGCCCCATTACTCGCCATTGCCGCGACATCAACATTGCAATTAAGTAGTGTCAGCGACTTGCCGCCATACAGCCTTGCCATCTGGCATGGATTTAATTTGCCGCTGCTCATGAGCGGAGTAGCGCTTGTCGGTGGCGTCATCGTCTATACGTTGCTACATAAAAAAATCAACCTACACACCATTACTAAATTACCGGGCAACGCCAAAACGGTATTTGACAAGTCGATGACGGTGCTGATTATCTATGCAAAAAGTATCACACGCATCACGCAAAACGGCAGCTTATCGCGCTACTTACTGCTGATTATCGCGACCGCAATTGTTGGTGCGGTCGCCGGCATCTGGTCAACGCCAAGTTTCATCGGTCAGCGCATGAATCCTCAGCCTGCTAATTTATTTGTGGTGCTGATAGCGACTATCGGCATGGTGAGCGCAATTGCTACCGTCGTCTTGGCGCGCGAGCGGGTGATGGCGGTGATTTTGTTAGGTTTAGCTGGCCTCGTGGTCGTCCTTACGTTCGTGTATTTTTCTGCGCCTGATTTGGCATTGACGCAAGCCTCGATAGAAGTAGTTACTCTTATCTTGATGATGTTGGTGCTTAATTTTTTACCTCGCACGAGCGCGTCTGAGCCATTCCGGTTTCGACAATGGCGCGATTTTTTACTGGCAGCGTGTGCAGGCGGCGGTATGAGCTGGCTGACCTATCAAATGCTGACCACGCCGTTTAATTCAATTTCACCTTACTTCCTTCGCACCAGCGTACCCGACGGCGGCGGTGCGAACGCGGTGAATGTCATCATCGTGGATTTTCGCAGCATTGACACGCTGGGCGAGATTGCCGTACTCGGCATGGCGGGGTTGGTTGTCGCGGTGGTGTTGAGGGGCATTAAGTGGCATGTGAGACCGGCGCGGACAGCTGAGCGGGCGCCAGAGCTAAGCGAGAGCGAAATATCAAACTCGCCTATTGGCGGACAGTTTGAAGCAATAACCGTCGAAAGTGCCCGCCGCTCCTTGATGTTATCAATCATTGCACCAATATTGCTACCGCTATCCATCATGGTCTCCATCTATTTTTATCTACGCGGACACAATTTGCCCGGGGGTGGATTTATTGCGGGCTTGGCATTTTCAATCGCGCTAATCTTGCAATATGTCGCCTTGGGTAGAGGCAAGGCAGAGGCGTATTTGCAGCTTGATTACGCGAAGTGGATTGGCTGGGGGTTATTGTTTGCGGGGGTCACGGGCATCGGTAGCATGTTAATGGGCTTTCCATTTTTAACCAGCACCTATCACTACTTTAAGCTGCCAATAATCGAGGCAGTGCCGATTGCGTCCGCCATGTTTTTTGACTTAGGCGTTTTTGTTTGTGTCATTGGCGCGACGATGTTGGCACTCGCAACGCTCTCGAAAGTAAATAATGTGAGGGATGAAAAATGAGCCTCGAATTATTAGTTGCATTAGGCATTGGCGTGTTGACCGCCGCCGGCGTGTACTTGGTATTGCGCGCGCGGCTATTTGATGTGGTGTTAGGTTTAACGCTCGTCTCGTATGCGGTTAATTTGTTTATTTTTTTCATGGGGCGTCTCGCCATTGCCAACGCGCCGATCATCAAAAGCGGCGTGCCACACACGCTCGCCAACTACGCCGACCCGCTGCCGCAGGCGCTGGTGTTGACCGCCATCGTTATTTCATTTGGTATGACAGCCGTGCTGCTCGCCATTGCGGTACGCGCAAGCGCTGAAAATGGCGATGATGCGGTTAGCAATGAAAGTGGCCATTGATGGAAACGCTCATCAAACATTTGCCGATGTTGCCGATTGCAATTCCGCTATTGGGTGCGGCGTTAGCACTTATCGTTGGCGAAAAATCAATTGTGCGACAGCGGACAATTGCTTGGATCTGCATCTTGTTCATGCTGGGCGTAGGGGTGGTGGCAATCAATCACACCGCGCGTGGTTATCTCGCGATTTATCTCGTTGGTAATTGGCAGGCGCCGTTTGGGATTGCGTTAGCGCTGGATAAATTAAGCGCCATGATGTTGCTACTTACCTCCTTCATTGCCGCTATCGTGTTGCTGGCGGCACAGCGTAGCCAACTCCTCAGCGGCACATTTTTTATCCCGCTGTTTTTACTGCAATTGATGGGACTAAATGGGGCTTTTCTAACGGCGGACTTATTTAATTTATTCGTATTTTTTGAAGTATTGCTCGCCGCCAGCTACGGGCTATTACTGCAACAACCCGACCAGCAAAAAACTAACGCCGCGACCCACTATGTCGTGTTGAACTTAATTGGCTCCGCACTATTTTTAATTGCGGCGTCATTGCTATACGGTATTACCGGCACGCTCAACATGGCCGATTTGTCGGTGAAGATTCACGCACTGCCGCCGTCGTCGCGCCCGCTTGCGGTGGCTGCAGGATTCATTTTGTTGACGGTATTTGCCATCAAGGCGGCCTTGTTGCCGCTTAATTTTTGGCTTACGGGCACGTATCGCGCGGCAGAAACACCAATTTCTGCGCTGTTCGCCATCATGACCAAAGTAGGCGTGGTGGCGATTATTCGCGCGCTCACACTTATCTACCCTGACGGCACATTTGGCAATGTTGTGATGACAAAAGCGCTCATCGTGATCGCCCCGATCACCATGTTTGTGGCCGCATGCGGCGCATTAGCGGCACGCGAGTTAAAAACGCTTATTGGCTGGTCAATCGTCGGCTCGGCAGGCATCATCGTCACCGCCGCGGCGATTGGTAATGCCAAGGCATTATCCGGTGCGCTGTTTTACCTAATCGGCAGCACGTTGGCAAGCGCATGTTTATTTTTGCTCGCCGCCGCACTGGATAACCGCAACACTTCCAACAGTGTTGCCACCACTGACCACAGCACCATCTGGAAAGTAACCGGCGCGCTATTTTTAATCTGCGCCATGACGCTCACTAGTTTGCCGCCCTTCTCGGGCTTCATCGGTAAGGCCGTTATTTTGGCGGGCGCAGTACAGCATTTATGGCCGACCTACTTAACGACGGTCATCTTGGTGTCTGGCTTTATGATGCTCATTGCCTACGTCAACATCGGCAGTCGACTGTTGTTGAAGCGCGACTCCAGCGTAAACCCACCGGCTGGTTACTTGCCGATGGGCATCGCGGTGGCGAGCATTGTTAGCCTCACCCTGTTCGCTGCACCCATACAGCGTTTTACCGATCAAACTGCAATTGAATTACGTCAGCCACAAATCATGCAAGGCAATGTATTGGGCAAGCGGCCGATGGATAAGATTAAAAAAATGGAACCCGCAAAATGAAATTGTTGCCACAACCCCTCATCAGCGCCATGCTTTTTTTGGTTTGGTTAGCACTCAATAACACCATTCATCCCGCCCATATTTTATTGGGCGCCACATTAGCGCTAGCAATTCCTTTGTTGACATCACGTCTCATGGTGAATGCGCCAACAATTAAGCAACCACTTACTATCATCGTGCTCGGCATTATTGTGCTCATTGATATTGTTAAATCGAACATCACCGTGGCACGACTTATTTTGGGGCGCGAGGACAATATTGACTCCGCGTTTGTATGGGTGCCGCTCGATGTCTCTGATGCCTACGCCAAGGTGGCACTCGCGGGCATTATCACTATGACGCCGGGAACGCTGTCGGCTGAATTTTCAGAAGATGGTAAATACTTGCTGGTGCATGCGCTGCATGTCACCGAGCCTGATGCACTCGTTGCTGCTATTAAATCGCGCTATGAATTGCCGCTGATGGAGATTTTTCAATCATGAACTTTTCACTCGACATGTTGCTCCAGCCGTTTTCCCACGTTGGCATGGTGAGCAAATACGCGATGCTCATCGCCTTTATTTTTCTGAGCATTTCTATTGCGTGCTGCACATGGCGCGTCGTTCGTGGCCCGATGATGGAGGATCGCATCTTGGCACTTGATACGCTTTATATCAACGCCATTGCCGTGATTATTTTGCTAGGGCTGGTGTTTACTACACGGGTGTATTTTGACGTGGCACTTCTTGTGGCCATGTTCGGTTTTATCGGTACCGTGGTGCTCGCTAAATTTTTATTTGCCGGCGACATTACCAAATGATGCCGCTTTGGTTAGATATTGTGATCGCCGTTTTGATTGTAAGCGGCGCAAGCTTCACGCTGATTGGTGCAATTGGCTTAGTCAAATTCCGCGACTTCCAAAAACGTTTACATGGGCCAACCAAAAACGTCACCTTAGGCTTAGGCGGCATATTGATTGCTAGCATCATGTATTTCACCTATACCCAACAACGTATCAGCGTCTTGGAGTTACTGATCACGTTGTGTTTATTTTTAACCGCACCCGTTTCAGCGCACCTGCTGATAAAGTCGGCAATCAAACGCCAAGGGTTGGCTTTGCCAGCGTTGCCGCCGACGTCTAAGCCAGACCAAAAGAATTAAACCTAGAAACGGCAGTTGGACGGGTGTGTCCCACAGGGATAGCGTCCCCGTTGGGGACAGAAATGTGCATTTTTCGGACTTCCTAACAAGGCCTCATTTGGCAAACATGGACAGAGCAGGCCTTATCCTGCAAGGAGCAGCAACGCGGCTAGGAAGTTGGAACAATGTGCAATCGCACCGGTAGCGTGCGTCACCAACTAGGTGAACGGGCTAAACCGCTAAACTCGTTTATTCATGCTCACGTTCAAGCAACTAAAGCGGTCAACTGCCGTTTCTAGGTTTAACCTAGAGCGCACCGTGGTGTACAGGTGTCTTCAAAACATCACAACGACGAAGGTAAAAATGATAAACCCCCTGTCATTCCGAACGCTTTCGTGAGGAGTCTTAGCCGCGTTGTCACACAGCATAGATGATGAGATTCCTCGTCGCACGCTAAAACCATGCGCTGTCGGAATGACATGGTTTGCTTTTATCGGCGTGCTTTTGCGTGCATCGGCGACTGAAAAAACAGCGTTCAGTGCCGATGGCGTACCCTAAAAAATAATTTTATCCCGCACGAACTGATGAAAATGCACCATGCCATCTTCATACGGCGATTGATACGGGCCTTGTTCGTCGCGGTTATCAAGCCACAATAATTGCCGACCGTCGCTCATGCGCTGGCAAATTTCAGCATCTTCCACGGCGGTCTCTGCATACGCTTTTTGCTCGGCCTCGATAAATTCACGTTCAAACAGCGCGATATCCTCAGGATAGTAAAACTCCACAATGTTGGTGCAATGCGCTGGCCCCTTCGGTAAGATGGTGGAGACAATCAGCACATGCGGATACCACTCGACCATAACATTGGGGTAAATGGTAAGCCATATTGCACCGTATGTCGGCGTTTTGCCTTGGCCGTAATTGAGCACCACATCGTGCCATTTTTGATAGGTGGACGTGCCGGCGCGGGCGAGCTGATTTTTAACGCCCACCGCTTGCACGCTATACCATTCACCATATTCCCATTCGAGCGAATCGCAATCCACAAACGCGCCTAAACCCGGATGAAACGGCACCACATGATAGTCCTCTAAATACACTTCGATAAACGTTTTCCAGTTGAAGTTGTATTCAGTAACATCGGCGCGGTCAAATACATAGCCGCTAAAGTCCAGCTCCTTGGCAAATTTTATCTTGGCTAGGTCATTGATCACCGGATGAGCGCCCTCAAACAACAAGCCATTCCAATTGGTCAGCGCTTTTTTATCTAAATGTAGACAAGGCGGCTTATCAAAATGCGGCGCACCTAGTAGCGTGCCGTGATTGTCATAGGTCCAGCGATGTAGCGGACAGACAATATTGCCACTGGCTAAGCTGCCTTGACCCTTCAACATCACCGCTTGGCGATGCCGACAAATGTTGGCAATCAGCTCAACCGATGCGCCGTTGTTGACCAACGCCCAAGCGCCGCCGCTGGCCTCGGTGACGCAATAATCATTGACCTTTGGCACCATCAATTGATGGCCCGCATAACGCGGCGCGTGCAGAAATAGGCTCTGCTGTTCAGCCGTATAAATTTGGGGATCAAAATACCAGCTAATCGGCAGCTGGGTTGTTGCGGTGAAGGGCATTGAGAGCTCGCGCTCGCCCAGTAGCTTGGACATAGTCCTTACCTCCAATCAACACGTAGCTTCAAACTGCCGCGTCTTAACCAAAGTAAAAACAACACCCGGGCGAAAGCAAAACACGTTTTAAACGATGCTTGGCGCTATCCCGACAGGTCGCATTTTTTTGTTTCAATAAGGCTCTTATTTTGCCCAAAAGTGCCTGATTTCGCAACCAATTATCCTAGAAACAGCAGTTGACCTCTTGAGATTCTTGAAAGTGCGCGCCTAGTAAGGAGTCCACTACTTCATATCGTTCACCAATATGGTGACTTATTTTGCTAACTCGCTAAGGGTGCGAGTGCACATTTTTCAAACTCTCTGGCAGCGTTGCTTCTCCTAGCAGCATAACGCCTCAGTCGTCCGTGTTTGCCGAATGAGGCCTTGTTAAAGAGTCCGAAAAACCGACACTTATGTCCCCAACGGGGACGGTATCCCAGCGGGACACACCCGTCCAATTGCAGTTTCTAGGATTATCGTTTTAGTTGAATTGCGCTGTTTTAGCTATGATGTTGAATCGTCAATACCCATAAGGGTTTTGAGCAACTTATGCTTGCAAACATCCGTGCTTATTAGTGTTTGTAGTCGAATGCTGGTACATCGTGCCGTTAAACCGTGGCAAAAATGCTCACGCCGTCACCCTTTGTTGCCTGTGATACATTCAGCCGATGAATAGCCACCTCGTCAATCGTTCGCTCGCCAGCATTTGGCATCCTTGTACGCAAATGAAGCATCACGCCACATTTCCGCTGGTGCCGATTCGGTCCGCGCGTGGCGTGTGGTTGATGGACATGGAGGGCAAGCACTATTTGGATGGGGTATCGAGCTGGTGGGTGAATTTATTTGGGCACGCGAATCCACGTATTAACGCTGCCCTATTTAATCAACTAGAAACCTTAGAGCACGCGATGTTGGCGGGCTTTACTCATGAGAGCGCGGTGGAATTAGCCGAGCGGCTGGCCGCACTCACCGGTTTAGGCCATGCGTTTTTTGCAAGCGATGGTGCGTCGAGTGTTGAAATTGCGTTAAAAATGAGTTTTCATTATTGGCGCAATGTCGGCAAACCCGCGAAGCAGAAATTTGTGTCGTTGTCAGGCGGCTATCACGGTGAAACATTAGGCGCGTTAGCGGTGACTGATGTGGCGATATTCAGAGATGTTTATCAGCCGCTACTTAACAACAACCTAATCACGCCAGCGCCTTCCACTACTGTGCCTGATGATGGCGGGCCGTGTTGCGCCCACTGTGCGGATGAGGCGGCTGGTAAATTAGCGGCGTTGCTCGCGACACAACACCATGACATTGCCGCACTCATCATTGAGCCGTTAGTGCAGGGGGCTGCGGGGATGAAAATGTATCACCCGCGCTTTCTGGAGCGCGTGCGTGCGCTGTGTAGTGAATACCAAATACATTTGATTGTGGATGAAATAATGACGGGCTTTGGCCGCACGGGTGAAATGTTTGCTTGGGCGCAGGCTCGTGCTGATGCTAATGCTAACGCGCCGTTGCCGGACTTTATGTGTTTATCAAAAGGCATTACTGGCGGCTATTTGCCGCTCTCATGCGTGCTCACGACAGATAATATTTACGCCGCGTTTTATGACGATAGCACCGCCCGCGGCTTCCTACATTCGCATTCGTACACCGGCTCGGCGCTGGCGTGTCGTGCGGCGCTGGCAACGCTGGATATATTTCAGTCCGACAACGTGATTGCCACCAATAAGCAAAACGCCATCACCTTCAGCGCACGTTGTCAGCCACTGCGCGAGCATCCGCGGGTAAAAAATTTTCGTCACCTCGGTATGATTTGGGCGTTTGATGTTGTGTCGAATACCGCTAATTTCGCACAACATTTTTTTGCCGCTGGCTTACAGCGCGGCTTGCTCTTGCGACCTATCGGCAATACCGTTTACTTCATGCCGCCCTACGTCATTACCGCTGATGAATTTACCATGATGGTTAATGAAACACTCGCCATTATTAATGCGCTCAACACCTAAGAGAATGAAAAAAATTACTCACTTACTGTTAGCGTTAAGTCTCGCCTGCACATTACCGGTGCTCGCACAAATTAAAACGACTTCTGGCTTACCCAGCGCCGTCACGGATGTGTTTACAAAGGCGCAGGTGCCAATGAGCGACGTGGCTATTTTGGTGAAGGAAGTTGGTGTCACTGAGGCCATTATTTCGCACAATATCGAAAAGCCCATGAACCCCGCCTCGGTGATGAAGCTCGTCACCACTTACGCAGGTTTAGAGTTGCTGGGTGCGGCACACACGTGGAAAACAGAGGTTTACGTCACCGGCGATATGCGCGCCACCACGCTCAAGGGCGACCTTATTTTGAAGGGTACAGGTGACCCAAAATTAACCGTGGAGCGTTTTTGGTTACTCCTAAAACAATTGCGCGAGCGCGGCTTACGCACCATCAACGGTGATTTGATTCTCGACAAAACGTTTTTTGCTATTCCAGAGGCTGACCCTAACAAATTTGATGGTGAAGCAAGCCGCGCCTACAACGTGGTGCCCGACGCGCTACTACTTAATTTCAAAGCGGTGCGATTTCAATTTGCCCCCGCTATTGATGGCCTGAGCGTGACAATTTCACCCGATGTGAAACCCACTCAACTAGAAATTATTAACCGCGCTAAATTAGTCGATGCGCCCTGCGGCGATTGGCGCGAGCGCATCAAAAGCGATATTCAAACGCCGAGTGCAACTGAGCTTCGCATTACATTCACGGGCAACTATCCGCGTAGCTGCGGCGAGCGCGTCTGGAATATTTCACTACTTGATCACGCCCGATTTGTGGGCGGCGTATTTGCCACCATGTGGACGGATGTGGGGGGCGTTTGGAAAGGAAACGTAAAAGTCGCAGCCACGCCGCGTGAGGCTAAGCTCATCGCCGTGAGCGAATCGCTCGGTTTAAGTGAAGTGATACGCGACATCAATAAATTTTCTAATAACGTCATGGCACGCCAGCTTTTTTTATCGCTCTCCGCCGACATCGACAAACAGCCTGCCACACCGCAACGTTCATACGACGTAGTACGGCAGTGGCTTGCCCGTAAAAATATTGCGGCGCCAGAATTAGTGATTGAAAACGGCTCTGGGTTATCACGCATTGAACGTATATCTGCTGCTAATTTAGGCAAGCTGCTCGACGCCGCATGGCGCTCGGCGGTAATGCCAGAATTTATCTCCTCAATGTCGCTAGTCGGTGTTGACGGCACTTTTCGCCGTCGCGCAAGAGGGGAAGTGGTATCAGGTCGGGCACACATGAAAAGCGGCACACTCAATGATGTGCGCGCAATCGCTGGCTATGTGTTGGCCGCCGATGAGCGCCGCTACCTGATGGTGATGATGGTAAACAGCAATAACGCGATTTTTACCCAAGCTGCTCAAGACGCGCTGTTGCAGTGGGTGTACGCCCGCTCGTTGCCCGCAGTGCCGCCGGTGGTGATCAATTAGCGCGGGATTTTATTTCTGGCCGAACCGGTAGTAATTCCACTTCTAAAGCATTAGTGCGCATTAATTTTCGTTATCAACAACAACCTGCTGTCATTCCGACAGAGCATAGCTTCATCATGCGACGAGGAATCTTATCCGCGCTGTTCATCCAATCACGTGGATAAGATTTCTCGCCTTATTTTCCAAACTAAACCGCTCGGAATGACAAGATTAAAGAGCGAATATATTAGCGATTGAGTTGCAAATGGAATAAGCCGCCGTTTCAGCCCGCTGCTTTTTTTAGTAACGCCATCCCACGCGCGGCTTTGTCTGCTCCGTTGCTGGCAAGCACACGAAAGCGTGTTTCGGTATCAAACTCGGCCAACATCAATGTGGTCATTTCTTCGATCAGCCGATTTAAGGGCGTGCCCCAACTTTTAGCTAAGGCTTTTAATCGCGTGTGCTTATCATCAGGACGCCGAACTGTGAGCGCAGCCATTTCATAACACCTTTAAAAATGCCTCAGGGGAGACGATGCGTAATTGTGGAAAACGTAATTCCATATCGTCGAGATGACGCAGATTACGCGTCATAATAAATTCGGCGTCACCAGCAACGGCTAATTCAACCAAATGGTCATCAACCTCATCACGCAAATTTAGACGCCACGCATAATCCTAGAAACGGCAGTTGACCGCTTCAGTTGCTTGAAAGTGCTCGTGAATAAACGAGGTTAGCGGTTTAGCTCGTTCCCCCGTGCGGTTACTTATTTTGGTAACTCGGCTACGGGTGTGATTGCACATTTTTCAACCTCCCTAGCCGCGTGACTCCTCCTAGCAGGATAAGGCCTGCTCTGTCCGTGTCTGCCAAATGACGCCTTGTTAGGAATTCCGAAAAATATACACTTATGTCCCCAGCGGGGACGGTATCCCTGTGGGACACACCCGTCCAACTGCCGTTTCTAGGAGAATAAACACGTGTCCATTCGCAATGCGAAAAAAAGATTCTGAGTGGGCGTTAAATGTCGGCGAAAAGTCTAGCCCTTGCTGATTATTTTTGGCGTAGCAGCAAGTGGTGAGAACCATGTGGGTGCCGAATTAAATAACGCAATAAATCCATGATGCCGGGTAACGCCGCTCGATTAATTTATGTTTCATCAAACGCACCGCGCATCATCGCGATGCCGTGTGCGCCATGGGTCATCGCGATAGCTAAATCCGCGCGGGACATGCCGCCGATGGCGAAGATGGGAATGCTGGTATCGGTAGCAATGTTGACGAATACGGCCCAGCCGAGTGGCGGCGCATCGGCATGCGATTGGGTTTGTTTTACGTGACCGAGTACGGCGAAGTCACACCGCAAGTGGGCAGCGTGTAGTAGGTCAGCTTGGGTATGAACGGAAGCACCGACCCAACTTACAGCTGGCCGTGCTGTTAGCTTGGCTAAATCATAGCTAGTAAAATGTAGCCCATCAGCACCGACGTCATGTACGAACGCGTCGTCGCCGTTGCTGCTGTTTATCAACACAACCGCGTTATATTCTGCCGCAATCGCAATGACTTCAATGGCGAAATCGCGTAGCTGTGCGGTAGGCATCGACTTTTCGCGAAGTTGAATGAGTGCTGGAAGTGTTAAATCTAAAGACTCGCCATTTGGCGGGCACGTTGAGGCACTATTGCCCCAATAAGCCCGTAGATGCTGAAGGTATGTTTTTGTGCCAACTTCAGACGCATTGGTAATTAGGTAGTGCTTGGGCAACGACAGCGCCCGAAATATCGGTAAACAGCCAGGCAAGATGGGGGCAACGGTGAGCGTACCTAATCGCTGCCATTCAAATTGTTGACCCTCAAGTCCCGAGAGGCCGCGTGCGTCGGCGTCCTGCCACGCGCTCACCCGCCAAGTGTGCAATCTAACGGTGGCATGTGGATAAACCATATTGAAACTAAACCACGGCGAGCACTCGGTGATGACGATATTAAGCTCTTCGCGGAGTTCACGAATTAGCGCGTCCCGTACCGATTCGCTCGCCTCAATCTTGCCGCCGGGAAATTCCCAATAGCCCGCGTAAGGTTTACCTTCCGGGCGCGAAGCGAGCAAGAATTGACCGTCTGGTAATTGCAATACGGCGACCGCGACGTCGGTGACTTTTTGCATTGTGTTATCTACGCGCCGCGTTCTTAATATTAGGCACGTTTCCCATCTATGGCTCTAGCCCGCCTTTTTCAAAGGGGAGGACAGTCTGTGGTTGGGACGACGGGTTGTTACTGCGCGATTTCGCGTACTCGCTACTGGAATACGTCCCGCATAATCTCGCGCAAATTGCACCGCGATACGGCCGCTTCTACCGCCGCGTTCGAGCGACCATAGCAGCGCTTCGTGCCGAAAATCAGTTTCATTAATTTCATTTTTGGTGAGCGTTCCTACCCAGTGCCTAGCGATTGCTAAGTACGCATCTTGGTCAAATGGGTAAAACGATAGCCACAACCCAAAGCGCTCCGACAACGATATTTTTTCCTCTGTCGTTTCGCCGGGATGTATCTCACCATCATCGGTATGCGAAGCCTCGGCATTTTCAACCATCGACTCCGGCATGAGATGACGCCGATTTGAGGTGGCATAGACCAACACATTATCAGCGGGTGCGGCCAGCCCACCATCAAGGACTGACTTGAGTGCTTTGTAGCTAACGTCAAATGCGTCAAACGATAAATCATCCGCAAAAATAATAAATTTTTCTTGTCTATTTGCGACCAGAGCGGCGATTTCTGGCAGATGAATTAAATCTGTCCGCTCGACTTCGATCATGCGCAGACCCTTTTTGCTAAACGCGGTCAACATCGCTTTCACGAGCGAAGATTTACCCGTGCCGCGTGCGCCGGTGAGCAGTACATTATTCGCGCCGTGCCCTGCTAAAAATTGCGTGGTGTTAGCCACCAAGCGCGATTTTTGTTCATCAATATCGTGCAAGTCACCTAGCCGAATAACGTGAGGAGACGCAATGGGCACCAGCGCATGGCTCACGCCAAAAATGCCGCGATCTTGCTTTTGCCATTTGTATGCAATTGCTCGCCAATCGTTGGCGGGCGCTATTGGCAACGACGCGTCTAGTTTGTCGATCAGCGCTTCTGCTTTTGCAGCGATCTTTTCAAGCGCGGTTAATTTTGTAAGCATCAGCTTCGGTAGTCCGCATTTATCTTCACATAGTCATAAGAAAAATCACACGTCCATGCGGTGGCTAATTCCTGTCCCCGGTTAAGCTCAACACGTATGGTAATTTCATCGGCTTTCATGATGCGAATACCATCGGCTTCCATGTAGGAGGCCGCGCGCCCACCTTGTTCGGCCACCAGCACGTCGCCTAAATAGAGTGAAACTTTATTGGGGTCAAGATCCTTGATGCCCGCATAGCCCACCGCGGCTAAGATGCGGCCTAAGTTAGGGTCAGAGGCAAAAAACGCGGTTTTTACCAGCGGCGAATTGCCGATAGCCTTAGCAACTTTCATCGACTCCTCACGTGTTTTGCCGCCTGCCACTTCGATGGTCATAAATTTAGTGGCACCTTCACCATCGCGTACGATGGCTTGCGCCAATAGAATCGCCACCTCATTGATTGCAGTTTGCAACGCGCCATATTCCGCCGTGCCCTCGCCAACAATCACGGGGTGCTTGGCCGCGTGGGTGGCGATCAACACAAATGAATCATTGGTAGAGGTGTCGCCATCAATGGTGATCGCGTTAAACGATAATGCCGCCGCGTTGCCCACCATGCCGTGCAATACGTCCTCTGCCACACACGCGTCGGTGGCAATAAAGCCTAGCATGGTCGCCATGTTTGGCTCGATCATGCCAGCACCCTTGGCGATGCCGGTGATGGTAATAGTTTTGTTGTAGAGCGTAATTTGTTTACTCACCGCTTTGGGTACGGTGTCGGTGGTCATGATGGCGTGCGCTGCTTCAAACCAATTGTCCGCCGCCAAATTTTCCACACAATGCGGCAAGCCTGCGAGCAAGCGCGGCATTGGCAAATGTTCCATGATGACGCCGGTTGAAAACACCAGCACTTCGCCAGCTTGGCAACCAAGCTGTGCGGCGAGCACGGCAGCAGTAGCACGCGCATCTGCCATGCCGCGCTCACCCGTACCCGCATTCGCGCAGCCGGTGTTGACTACTAACGCGCGTGATTTAGCGGTGTTGGCTAAATGCTCACGGCATAGCAATACAGGAGCCGCACAAAAACGATTTTGCGTAAATACACCAGCGGCAATTGCCCCTTCATCAAGCACCAACACCAGCATATCGCGGCGGTTCGGCTTGCGGATATGCGCCTCTGCCGTGCCCAAACGAATACCCGCTACCGGCTTTAATTCCGTTTTAACCGGAACAACATAATTAACAGCCATGATTAACCGCCATGAGAATCTACTTAAATAAATACTGCCGTCACAATCGTGACAAAATTATCTTTGACCCAAAAAAAATAGCATCCACTCAAATACGCGCAAATTGAAACATGATCACGCATACGCACTACGCCAATCTTCCGACATATTTGACCAAAGACAATTCCACTGTCCGTGAGCTATTGCATCCAACTAGCAGCGCCACGCGCAATCAAAGTTTAGCTGAAGCCATTGTAAAAGCCGGTGACGCCACTTTGCTACATTGTCATTTGGTAACGGAAGAAATTTATCACATCACACAAGGCCAAGGCTTGATGCGTCTGGGCGAGACGACATTTAAAGTGGTGCTGGGCGACAGCATTGTAATTGCGCCCGGCACTCCACACAACATTGCCAATACCGGCAACACGCCACTCAAAATATTGTGCGCTTCGTCACCAGCTTATTCGCATGACGACACTATTTTATTGCCGCGCTAATGGTGTTGTGCCGATACTAACTGTCGATGTTATTTAACTCCTACGCCTTTATATTGTTTTTTTTGCCCGCAGCGGTTATCGGCTATTTCGCCATCGCTAAATATTCCGCGCGCGCAGCCACGCTATTTTTGTGTGCGATGTCGTGCGTGTTCTACATTTGGTGGAAGGCCAGCTTCATGCTGGTGTTGCTGTTATCCATGGCAATTAACTTTGCCTTTGGTCAGTACCTGATGGCGCGCGCAAATCAAGCAGGCGCTAAGCGTGTGCTGATTGCGGGGCTTGTTTTTAATATCGGCATGTTGGGGTATTACAAATACAGCAATTTTTTTATTGCCAACATGAATGCGGTGTTGGGTCTCGACTATTCACTATTCAATATCGCGCTACCGCTCGGCATTAGTTTTTTCACATTCACCCAAATTGCGTTTTTAGTGGATGCATGGCGTGGCCGCGTGGTGGAATTATCCATCACCAATTATTTTTTATTCGTCACGTATTTCCCGCATTTGCTGGCGGGCCCCATCATCCACCACCGTGAGATGATGCCGCAATTTGCAGACCCAACCTTAAAAATAATCAACTGGGGAAACATCGCGCGCGGTTTAATTTTATTCACGCTGGGGCTCACTAAAAAAGTGATGATCGCGGATCAAATTGCACCATGGGCAAATGAAGGCTTTGCGAATGCGAGCACGCTTACGTTTGCTGACGCTTGGATCACGATATTTTCTTACGGTCTGCAATTGGCGTTCGATTTCAGCGGCTATACCGACATGGCGCTGGGGGCGGCGCTGATGATGAATATCAAGCTCCCGCAAAATTTCAATGCGCCCTATCGCGCCACCGACATTCAAGATTTTTGGCGGCGCTGGCACATGACGTTATCGCGTTTTCTACGCGACTATATTTATATTCCGCTGGGCGGCAATCGCGCTGGGGAAGCAAAAATGTGCCTGCTATTTGTGGTCACCTTTGTGATCGGCGGGTTGTGGCATGGTGCGGCGTGGACTTTCGTGCTGTGGGGCCTATTGCACGGTGTGGCGTTAGTAGTACTGCATTTCTGGAAGAAGTTAAAAATGCCATTACCAAACGTGTTGGCAATCGCCGTGACTTTTATTTTTGTAGTGTGCTGTTTAGCGGTATTTCGTGCGGCTAGCCTAACCGATGCGCAGCATATTTTGTCGGCAGCGGCTGGCTTTAACGGCGTTAGCATGCAGTTTAATATGCCCGCTTGGAAGTGGCTCGCAGACTCCCCAATGCTGTTGTTCCAATCCAGCGGCTTGGCGGCAACATTAGGTGCATTTAGTGAGCCGCCACCGCCGATACCAAGCGCAAGTTTAGCCAGTTTTGCAGCCCTGGCCGCGGCGTTTATTCTGTCCTTTACACCTAAAACTGCTTTCGATATCGCCACCACAATCGCCTTTACGGGAACAAAGATGGTGCTTGTAGGCGTCTTGCTGTTGGTGTGCCTAGTATTAGTACCGGGCGCGACTGAATTTATTTATTTTATTTTCTGATGAAGGCTATGCTGACACCACAACAATTTGTGCGCGGCGTAATAAGCCTAAGCGTCATCGGGCTAATTGTCATCGGCAGTTTTAATTGGTGGGTGGACCCGTTCCAACAATATCGTCTGTCATCGTTTTACGCGCCACGTTTTTATAACGCGCAACAGCGCTTCGTAAACCCGGGTCTTGCAAAACATGCTGACTACACGCGTATCGTGATTGGATCATCGCTGATGGAAAACGTGGATACCCGGGATGTCGATGCAGCATTCAATGTGGCGCCGAACGTAACGTCAAATTCTGGCCGCAGCATCAATCTAGCGATGTCGGCGATGTCGGGTTACGACGCGAACCAATTGCTCAGCTTGGCGCTGGCCACCGGCAAGCCGACGCACATCATCATGAATATGGATTACAACGCTTACGCTGGCGCACCCACGCGCAGTGGCTTTAGTTCGGCTTTTCCTACCTACTTGTACGACAACCATTTTGTTAACGACGCACCGTATTTGTTTGGGCTCGATACAATATTGAAGTCAGTCGAAATCGCACAAGGAAAGCGCACCTCACGATTTTCTGAAAGCATTACCCAGCCTTGGTTTTGGGCTGGCAACACAGAATTTTCAGCAGCCAAAACGGTGCGTGGGTTAGACGCCAATAATCTCAATAAAAATCATAAGCAACCGGGCCGCACACGGGACGCGATGCTGTTGAGTTTTAATGAAAATATTGTTTCCCTAGTACGCGCATATGCAAATGTGACTTTCAGTTTTGTCTATTTGCCCTACTCAAAATTAGTCTGGGCGGATTTTGCACAACGTCAGCAAGTGGATGTGACGCTGCAATTTAGAGAGGACGCCTTTAACGTTACCGCCGCTTATCCAAATGTGCAGTGGTTTGATTTCCAAGCAAACCCCGCGCTCGTCAACGACCTCTCGCACTACACCGATATTTATCATTTCTCGCCAAGCGTGTCGCGCGACATTATTCAAGCGATGGCCAAAGGTGAACACCGGCTTACGGATGAGACGTTAACAAAAAATAATCGGTGGTTGCGTGAAGCGGCAAAGAATGCGGATGTGCGGGCGATTATTGATGCGGCTAAGTGACTGTCGTAGGGTTGAGATGAAGATATAAACGTAGTGCGAAGTAGACGACCGCAATCCCTCCCAACCTCCCTTTTTCTAAGGAGCCGTCGCAAGTTGTTTGAGCAGGCATGGCAGAGTCTGGCCTGGTCGCTACAAAAATAAATTTCATTGCTAGCTTGCAAACTCAATTGCGATCAAACGGATAGCGCACGCCGACCATTTGCCGAACCTCATCCATCCACTCAAGTGTCTTCAGCGTTTCATCGTGCGGCATGACGTCACTTTCAATCTTGCCCGCATAGATACAACGTATGACTTCGTCAATCTCACCTTCAAAGCCGTTAATGCGCCACGGCTTCTTCACGGTTAGTGCATCTTCGCCGGTGCGATTAAGTGTTGCCGTCTCAGCGGCGGAAAAATATTTGTTTATGTTGATGGTGCCTTTTTCGCCAATTATTTGAAAGGTATTTTCACCCGCACTTTCAACACTGCAAACAAATTGCGAGGTCACGGCATTGGTAAAATTAAGCGTTGCGGCTAATCGATGATCCACCCCGGTGGGGCCAATTACCGCATTCGCATTGATGTTATTGACCAACGGGCAAACTCCAAACGCCTGCGCCATGACCCAGCGCGTGACCGTCAAATTGTAAATACCAATATCCAGTAACGCGCCACCGGCTTGCAGCGGGTCATAAACGCGTGATGTCGCATCGAAGGGCGCGTTAAAACAAAATGTCGATTGCATTGCCCGTACACGCCCAATCGTGTTGGTGCGTAACCATCCACTAATTTCTGCGTAGATTGGCAAAAACCGCGTCCAAACCGCTTCCATTAAAAACGTCTGCTGCGCACGCGCGAGTGCGATTAATTCACGCGCCATTGCGGCATCCGTCACTAGCGGTTTCTCGCACAACACTGGCTTGCCCGCCAGCAGGCACTGCCGGATTGCATCGGCGTGAAATGAGTGCGGCGTGGCAATGTATACGCAATCAATATTGTCCGCTGCTAGCGCCTCGGCAATAGTTGTTGATGCTCGCGCCGCAGGATGCGCTGCCCGCGACCATTGCTGACTAAACGCATCTGCTCTGTTGAGGTCGCGTCCAATAACCCAGCTGATCGCCGTGTTGTCGGTACCATTAACGGCTTCAGCGAACCGATGCGCAATACGTCCGGGGCCGATGACCGCCCAGTTGAATGTTTTCATATTGGTTAAATGTAAGAAGTTTTTGGAGCGGGTGAAGGGAATCGAACCCTCGTATGCAGCTTGGGAAGCTGCCGTTCTACCATTGAACTACACCCGCGTCATTGATGTTTTTTTGCTTAACTTCATTACTTTCGAAGGAGCACCAATTCTATCGCGTTTAGTGCTGTCCAAATCGGCGTTGTGTCGGCGTTGTGCACGTTTGGTTTGTCGGCAAATGTCGCATTTGATAGCGTTCTAACAACATTGATAAGTAAGTTTTTACGCGCAGGCGACGTGGGAAATCAATCGATTCATTCAGCCGCTTCGGCTGGCGGTGGCGCAAACCAACGCGCAATTCAGCGCAAAAACCAAATTACCCGCCGTCTTGGCGCTACGGCAACGCAACATTATCGCCAAATAAGCGCATCTATTTTTAGAAAACACGCGTAAATCAATCTGTTCCCTGAGGAGCCGATGACATTGTGAACACATCGGCAGTTGCGCCCGCTCGTGCGAAAGCATGAGCGGGTTTTTTTTCGTTTTGTGATTTTAAAATTTGTCGTCTTCACGCGAAGGTGAAACCGCAAAACCATATCCACCGTTGCCGCGTTGATGAAATTTAGAGAACCCGTTTACCCACGGCCACTTTCAACCATTTTTGCCTCGAAGAATCCGCCAATAAACGAGTTTGCATTATTTATCAACCCTACATGAACGAGTTATCGGTGACATAACGCTATAATGCGGGCTCACTATATAAGCCCCGCCATGTCCCACTTTATTGATAACAAAACCCAAGTAGCTCGCCTATTTCAGGCAGCCTTATTTAGCGCGTATCCAAAGCTACAAAGCGAGACGCCGCCATTTGTCATCGCGGTGGAGAAACCCAAAAATCCTGAATATGGTCATTACGCGGTCAATAGCGCGCTGCATTTGGCAAAAAAGCTCAATCTTAAACCTCGTGATGTCGCTGCCGCCATCATCGCGGCATTAGCGCCATCGCCATTGCTAGCCGCCGCCCCTGAAATTGCCGGTCCCGGCTTTATCAACGTACGTTTATCGCGCGAGGCGGAGACCAGCATTGTTAAATTTATTGCGGCTGCAGGTGATGCATTTGGCAACAGCAATAGTGGCAACAACGAAAAAGTGATGGTCGAGTTTGTCTCGGCCAACCCAACCGGCCCGCTGCATGTCGGCCATGGACGAGGTGCCGCCATTGGTGACAGTTTGTCCCGCTTACTAAAGAGCCAAGGCTATAACGTCAGCCGCGAGTTTTACTACAACGATGCTGGCGCACAGATCGCCAACCTGAGTGCGTCCGTTCGCGCACGAATTAAAGAAGCTTCTGGCGACGCGGTTACGTTTCCTGAAAACGGCTATCGTGGTGACTACATTACGGAGCTAGCCGCACGTTATGTGGCCGAGAATAGTAATGACAAATTAGGTGATGATGAAGACGCGGTGCGCCAATTTAGCGTGGCGGCGTTACGCCATGAGCAAGACCTTGACCTCAAAGCATTTGACGTACAGTTTGATCAATATTTTTTAGAGTCGTCCATTTATACCGATGGCTTGGTGGAGAAAACGGTCAATCAGCTCGTGGCTCTCGGCCACACGTTTGAAGAAGGCGGCGCACTGTGGCTAAAAACAACTGACTACGGCGACGATAAAGATCGAGTCATGCGTAAGTCAGATGGCACCTATACTTATTTTGTGCCCGATATTGCCTATCACGTCACTAAATGGCAGCGCGGCTACACCCGTGCCATCACCGAGCTTGGCGCTGATCATCACGGCTCACTGATGCGGGTGAAGGCGGGACTGCAGGCAATGGGTTTAGGTGTCGCTCTTGGCTATCCAGACTATGTATTGCATCAGATGGTGATGGTGATGCGCGGCGGTGAGGAAGTAAAAATTTCCAAACGTGCAGGTAGCTATGTGACGCTACGCGATTTGATTGATGAAGTGGGTCGCGACGCCACGCGCTATTTTTTCATCATGCGTAAATCAGATTCGCAGTTGACCTTTGATATTGATTTAGCCAAGAGCCATTCAGAAGATAATCCGGTTTACTACGTGCAGTATGCCCACGCGCGAATCTGCCGCGTGTTGGAGCTTTGGGCGGGTGATGTTGCTATGCTTAACACTGTTGATTTGTCGCGACTGGCCTCCGCTTATGAGTCAGAATTGCTTCGCACGCTCGCCGACTTTCCTGAAATACTGAGCCTTGCCACGCGCGAATTATCGCCACACATTGTCGCCAATTACTTGGGTGAGCTCGCCGCTAAAATGCACACCTATTACAATGCCGAGCGTTTTTTAATTGACGACGTGGCACTCAAGCACGCGCGCTTAGCGCTGATTGTGGCGGTGAAACAGGCGATTAAAAATGGCCTCGCCGTATTGGGTGTATCCGCGCCGGAGAAAATGTAGCCATGGCTTTTGACAAAAAATCAGCGCCCGCCAAGGCCCACCAAGGTATGAACCCGATGCTGGCGGGCATTATTATCGGCCTACTGTTGGGTATATTTTTAGCACTCAGCGTGGCGGTATGGCTCAATAGCGCACGCAACGCTAACTTTGTGGAGAAAACCACACCCTCCACACCACTTCAGCCGATGAAAGTACCGGCAGCACCGCTGACGGCAAATGCGGCCGCTAATCCGGCCACCAATTCTGCCACCAAGACAGATGCGACTGACCCTAATAGACAGCGCTTCGATTTTTATCAAATTTTGCCCGGCGAAAAAAATGCAAACGACGCAAACACCGCCAAGGCTAGTGCAGCAGCGGTTGCCACGCCTGCGCCCGAAAAAGAGCCAAAACCGAGTGCGGTGAAAGAGCCCAGCAAAGACCCGATTAAAGACATTGCCACCCAGCCAGCACCGATAAAATCGCTCAATGAAACCCTCTATTTACAGGCGGGCGCATTTCAAAATGCGTCAGAGGCCGACAATCTGAAGGCCAAAATTGCCTTTGCCGGATTTGAAGCCAACGTACAAAGCGTCAACCTCGCTGCCAAGGGCACGTTATATCGAGTACGTTTGGGCCCCTACAAAAGCCAAGCTGAAGTGAACAGAATTAAAAACGTACTGTCCCAAAATGGCATTGGCGCCGCCGTAGTAAAGCCAGAATAATATTAGTTATGACCAACCCAATAGGATTATCCATGTCGCGATTTTTTAACATCAACGTGATGTCAGTTTTTTTTACCTTGCTCGCGTCAAGCTTCATTGCCGTCAGCGCAAGCGCACAATCGTCGCGCGAAGTTACCCCGATTGACCCGCCTATTCCAACCACCAATGACGCTACGATTGAAGTGCTGGAATTTTTTTCATATGGCTGCATCCACTGCGCTAATTTGGAGCCGGCACTCCAAGAGTGGAAAAAGAAATTACCATCCGATGTGAAGTTTCGTGCCGTGCCAGCCGGTATCAATCTGATGGGTGTGGATGAAATTAGCCTTTTTTACACGCTCGAAGCCATGGGGCAACTTGATCGCCTAACTATCAAAATTTTTGAGGCACTTCATAATGATCGCGTTATGCTGGGCCATAAACCCACCCTACTCAAGTGGCTCGATAAACAGGGAGTGAATCCGGCGCAGTTCGAATCTGTCGAGAAATCATTTAGTGTGAATTCAAAAGTGATGCGCGGGCGCAATGTTATGTCGCAATACAAAGTCACCGCAACGCCTGCCATCGTCGTTAATGGCCGCTTTCAAGTGACGCAAGTCGGTGGAGCGAGCAACATGTTTGCCACCGTTGATCGCCTAATTGCAGAAGCACGTGCGGCCAATTCAGCTCAAGCAGCAGCGGCGGCGCCTGCCAAAGCGAAGCCAGCACCTACAACGCCAGCAAAGCCAACCGCGGCTAAACCAGTCGCGCCAGCCCCCGCCAAAGCACCTGCACCAAGTAAATAAAACAGTCTGCGTCAATTAGAAAAATGGCATCTTCGGATGCCGTTTTTAATTTCCGCCTTAGTTCGCACTGATTAGCGCTGATAAACTTCGCACATGAAAAAAATATTTATAACCGGTGCCTCCAGCGGCGTTGGCGAATCCTTAACGCGGCACTATGCAAAATCTGGCGCGCAGTTGGCGCTAGTAGCACGGCGTGCCGATTGGCTTGAGCGCGTCGCCGCATCGATCACACCGCGTCCGGAAATTTATGTGTGTGACGTGCGTGATTTGGCTGGCCTAAAAGCGGCTGCTGCTGACTTCATGGCTAAGCACGGCATGCCCGATATTGTTGTCGCCAATGCGGGTGTGTCGCGCGGCACCTTGACGGAAATGGCGGACGATATGGCCACGTTTCAAGAAATTTTTGATATTAACGTCATGGGCATGGTGAATACATTTCACCCGTTTGTGGAGGCAATGAAATCGCAAGGACACGGCACGCTCGTTGGTATTGCCAGCGTGGCGGGTTTTCGCGGCATACCGGGTGGCGGCGCGTACTCTGCATCAAAGGCGGCGGCGATTCGTTATTGCGAAAGTTTGCGGGTGGAGTTGCGCCCCGCCAATGTCAGTGTGGTCACCATTTGCCCAGGCTACATCCGCACGCCAATGACGGCTGTTAATAAATTCAAAATGCCATTTTTAATTGATGTCGATGAAGCCGCGATTCGCTTTGCGCGGGCGATTGAAGCCAAGACATCATTCACCGTCATCCCATGGACGATGGGGATAGCAGCGCGGGTATTGCGGGCTACGCCAAATTGGTTGTATGACCGCGTGTTTCAACATATGCCGAGGAAACCAAGGTAGGCCGAGGTAGCGAATTCAAAAAAATCACAACGAAAAATGCCTCGCTATCAATCGACTACTGTCAATCCACAATCGGCACTAAACCACCCACAATGTCACGCCTCCTCTCCCGCCGCGATATAAATTTTCTCATCTACGAATGGCTTGATGCGCTAGAGCTCACCAAGCGTGAACGTTATGCCCAGCACGACCGCGAAACCTTTGACGCTGTGCTCGATACGGCGGCGAAAATCGCCACTGATTTTTTCGCGCCACACAATCGTATGAGTGATGCAAATGAACCCTACGTCGTGGTTGAAAACGGTAGCGTTAGTATTATCGCCGAGGTGAAGGCGGCAATTGATAGGTTTAACCAAGCGGGTCTCGTGGCCGCGGCTCAAGATGAATCACTCGGTGGGATGCAGCTGCCAACCGTGATTGATAAAGCGATGATGGCCTATTTCATGGCGGCGAATTGTGCCACAGCCGCTTATCCATTTTTAACGATTGGTAACGCTAACTTAATCATCACGCACGGCAGCCAAGCGCAAGTGAACATGTTTGTGAAGCCGATGATGGCGGGGCGATTTTTTGGCACCATGTGTTTATCGGAGCCACAGGCAGGCTCGTCATTGTCTGATGTAAAAACGCGTGCTGTGCTTGATAAATGCGTGGAAAAAGACGGGGGCAAACGCGCATACGAAGACGGATACGGCGAACGCTACCGACTCTTCGGCAACAAGATGTGGATATCCGGTGGCGAGCATTCGATGGCAGAAAACATTGTGCATCTCGTCTTAGCACGCCTACCCGAGGCACCGGCAGGCGTGAAAGGTATTTCGCTTTTTATCGTGCCGAAATTTTTAGTCGATGTTGATGGCTGTATTGGGGAGCGAAATGATGTGGTGTTGGCGGGCTTAAATCACAAGATGGGCTATCGCGGCACGACTAATTGCTTACTCAATTTTGGTGAGGGCAAGCATAGGCCGCAAGGTGAGGCAGGTGCGATAGGCTATCTGGTGGGTGCGCCCAATCAAGGGCTATCGGCGATGTTTCATATGATGAACGAGGCGCGTATTGGTGTGGGCTTAGGCGCCACCATGCTGGGCTACACCGGTTATTTGCATTCACTCGACTATGCTAAAAACCGCCCGCAAGGCCGCGCCCCACTCAACAAAGATCCGCTAAGTGCGCAACTCCCCATCGTCGAACACGCCGATGTCAAGCGCATGTTGCTCACGCAAAAAAGTTACGTCGAAGGCGCGCTGGCACTTAATTTATACTGCGCGAAATTAGTCGATGATGAAAAGACCGCAGCCGACGTCGCCGCAAAAAAAACGGCGACATTGCTACTCGATATTCTTACCCCAATTGCCAAAAGCTGGCCCTCGCAATGGTGTTTGGAGGCGAACGCGTTGGCGATACAAGTCTATGGCGGCTACGGCTACACGCGCGATTATCCGGTAGAGCAGTTCTATCGCGACAATCGTCTCAACGCCATTCACGAAGGCACGCACGGCATCCAGGCGCTCGATTTGTTGGGACGTAAAGTGGTGATGCACGAAGGCGCCGCCTTAAAGCAACTAGCCCTCACCATCGCCGCCACGGTACAGGCAGCAACGTTAAGCCGGGAGCTTGAAACGGAAAAATTCGCCAATCAATTAGCCGATACCGTCACGCGGCTTTTGCATGTGACCAAAACGTTATGGGCTATCAAAGACGTGAGCCGAACCTTAGCCAGCGCCACAACGTACCTTGAAGCCTTTGGTCACACGGTGCTGGCGTGGATATGGCTGTCGCAGCTATTAACGGTAGAAAAAGCGGGCGAACCCGCAACTGATACTGAGCATAATTTTTATCGCGGTAAGCGGCAGGCAGCACGTTATTTCTATTTGCACGAGCTGCCAAAAGTTAATGCCATGCTCGACCTATGCGATGCTGGCGACACCACCGCACTCGACACTAAAACCGAATGGCTGTGACCGCAAAAAACGCTACCACGCGGTTTTCAGAGCGGGTCGCCGATTACGTGAAGTATCGTCCGCATTATCCAATCGAAATCATTGATCTGTTTGCTGCCAAATGTGGCTTAACGCCCGAATCCGTCATTGCCGATATTGGCTCAGGCACCGGCTTGTTGACGAAACTATTTTTAGACAACGGCAACCCAGTGGCAGGTGTTGAGCCCAATCTTGAAATGCGTGAAGCGGGCGAACATTATTTGGCCGAATACGCGCGCTTCGCCAGCATCGATGGCACAGCGGAGGCGACGCGACTACCCGCCGACTCGTTCGATTTCATTGTTACAGGCCAAGCGTTTCACTGGTTTGATCAAGTGAAAACCCGCACAGAATTCAAACGCACATTAAAAGATAAAGGTACGGTTGCACTCATCTGGAATGACCGCCGCGTGGACAGCACGTCGTTCCTACGCGATTACGAAGACTTGCTGCAAACCTATGGCACCGATTACAACGAAATTAATCATAAAAATGTGCAGGACGCAGCGGTATTTAGCGCATTTTTTGGCGGTGAATTTTTTTCAAGTGCGTTCGATCATGCTCAACATTTTGATTTCGAAGGCTTAATGGGACGACTTAACTCCTCCTCCTACGTACCCAACAAAAACCATCCGAATTACGCCCCGCTGGTCAGGCGGGCAAAAGAAATTTTTGAAGCGCACAACGTCAATGGCCGCGTTGTCTTTAAATACGATACTAGAGTGTATTACGGTGAGATGACATAGTTAGGCGTTGCATCTTGCGTGCGATTAAAAATTAAAAGTCTAATGTTGGCGGGCGTTTCAGAGCAAATAGTGCCTAAAATGCCCGCCGATATTAGGCTTTCAAATTTATCAACAGAGCTGCCGCACTAGCCAGCGAAGACATACACTGCGTTTCCCTTTCCTTTAGGGAAGCTGAGAGGCATTTTCGGTGACGCGAAGATTCAAATTTAGCTAAGAGTATAAGAACGCAATCCCTTTCAACCTCCCTTTTTCTTACGCGCGCAACCAATACCGTATTTTTCAACCTCCCACCACTCACAGCGCGTGTTGTCGCAACCTATCGCGATAGCGCCGACTCACGGCCACTTTTTCGCCGTCGCGCATGTTGGCGCGTGCGTCGCCTGCGTCCAGCGGTTCAATGGTGTCAACAAA
>Ga0105049_10000464_pt1 | contig 44444 bp, 38 predicted proteins | sample MAT06_FD_78087 | JGI IMG/M metagenome (GOLD analysis project Ga0105049, IMG submission 78087) | Freshwater microbial communities from Lake Fryxell liftoff mats and glacier meltwater in Antarctica - MAT-06 | ecosystem: Environmental > Aquatic > Freshwater > Ice > Liftoff microbial mat | place...
CCGGCGTAGGATTATTGATCGTCTAGATCCAAAATCTTGAATGGAGGCGTTAATCTGCTAATTTTCTGCGCATAGTCTGATTTTTGATCGCTATATGACTCTACTAGCGTTGTCTATGGTCTTCAGACAATCGTTGTCTTCAGACAGTTGCTTTAGACAGTTGCTTTAGACAGTTGCTTTAGACAGTTGCTTTAGACAATGGTTAGAGAAAGAACAATTCAAATCACAACTATACATATTTAAGACTGCTATTACATTGGGCGGCAACTGCTACCCAGCCAGGGCGGAGAGCCGATCCCTGAAATGGGGGGATGTTTTTACAATAAGGATATCGGATACGCTTTTGGAGGAGCTGTAAAGGGAGGGATAATGGCTGCATTTGGCGAATGACTCCATCTGGCGTTATCTCAAAAGTAGGTCTCAGAAAAAATCCTTATTGGAACCGGATTATAGTGTCTTATGCAACCCACTAGCCAGGAAAAATTTACAGAGAAAGTCTGGGAAGCCTTTGTATCTACCCAGGAGATTACGCGGCAGGCGCAACAGCAGCAGATTGAGACTGAGCACCTGATGAAAGCTCTGCTAGAGCAGGAGGGGTTGACGACCAGTATTCTCAATAAGGCGGGGGTGAACGTGCAGCGAGTGCGTGACTACACCGAGACGTTTCTAGCCAAGCAGCCCAAGGTGAGCGGCAGCAGTTCATCGCTCTATTGGGGGCGATCGGCAGATGCCTTGCTCGATCGTGCTGAAAACCACCGCAAAGCCTTTGGAGATGACTTCATTTCGGTGGAGCATGTGTTGCTGGGGTATGCCAAAGATGAGCGCTTTGGAAAAGGTTTATTCAAAGAATTTCGATTAGATGAGCCGTCGTTGAAGCGGGTGATTGAGCAGGTACGGGGGAGCCAAAAAGTGACCGATCAAAGCCCAGAGAATAAGTATGAAGCGCTCGAAAAATTTGGGCGCGATTTAACAGAAATGGCGCGGGAAGGAAAGCTCGATCCGGTGATTGGGCGGGATGATGAGATTCGTCGCACCATCCAAATTTTGTCGCGACGAACGAAGAATAACCCGGTCTTAATTGGGGAGCCGGGTGTGGGCAAAACGGCGATCGCCGAAGGTCTGGCTCAACGCATCGTCAAGGGCGATGTGCCAGAATCTCTCAAAGACCGCAAGCTGATTGCGTTGGATATGGGTGCGCTGATTGCGGGGGCCAAGTATCGAGGTGAATTTGAAGAACGCCTGAAAGCGGTGCTGAAAGAGGTTACCGAATCAGGCGGCGCGATTATTTTGTTTATTGATGAGATCCATACAGTCGTCGGTGCTGGGGCTGCCCAGGGATCGATGGATGCGGGGAATTTGCTGAAACCGATGTTAGCGCGGGGCGAGTTACGCTGCATTGGTGCGACAACGTTAGATGAATATCGCAAGTACATCGAAAAGGATGCGGCACTAGAGCGGCGGTTCCAGCAGGTGTATGTGGATCAGCCCTCTCCGGCAGATACTATTTCGATTTTGCGTGGATTGAAAGATCGGTACGAAACTCACCACAACGTCAAGATTGCTGACAATGCCCTCGTTGCGGCTGCGACGTTGTCGAATCGGTATATCAGCGATCGCTTCCTTCCTGATAAAGCCATTGATTTGGTTGATGAGGCCGCCGCCAAGCTCAAAATGGAGGTCACTTCAAAGCCAGAAGAATTGGATGAAGTCGATCGTAAGATTCTGCAATTTGAGATGGAACGGTTGTCGCTACAAAAAGAAACCGATCTGGCTTCGCGCGATCGCCTCCATAAACTCGACAAAGAACTTGCCGATCTGAAAGAAACCCAAAGCACCTTCAATGCCCAATGGCAGGCCGAAAAAGATCTGCTAGATGAACGCAAAGCCATCAAGGGAAAGATGGATAAAGTAACCATCGAAATTGAGCAGGCCGAGCGCACCTATGACCTCAACCGAGCCGCCGAACTCAAGTTTGGCCAGCTTAGCCAGTTACAAAAGCAGTTAGATGCCGCAGAAACACGACTCACCCAAACCCAAACTAGCGGCAAATCTCTCCTCCGTGAAGAAGTGACAGAGAGCGATATCGCTGAGATTATTTCGAAATGGACGGGCATCCCCATCAGCAAACTGGTGGAGTCAGAGATGCAAAAGCTGCTGCAGTTAGAAGATGAGTTACATCAACGGGTGATTGGTCAAAACGAAGCAGTGACAGCGGTTTCGGATGCGATTCAGCGATCGCGCGCCGGACTCTCCGACCCCAACCGCCCCATCGCCAGCTTCATCTTCCTTGGCCCCACAGGGGTCGGCAAAACCGAGCTAGCCAAAGCCCTCGCCGCCTACCTGTTTGATACCGAAGAGGCCATGGTGCGGATCGATATGTCTGAATATATGGAGAAACATGCCGTTTCCCGATTGATTGGGGCACCTCCGGGCTATGTGGGTTACGAAGAAGGTGGGCAGTTGACTGAGGCCATCCGCCGCCGACCCTACGCTGTGCTGTTGTTCGATGAGATCGAAAAAGCCCACCCCGATGTCTTTAACGTCTTCTTGCAAGTTTTGGATGATGGCCGCATTACCGATGCCCAAGGGCGTACGGTAGATTTCAAAAATACCATCATCATCATGACCAGCAACATTGGGTCACAGTTTATCCTCGACCTCGCTGGGGATGACACGCGCTACGACGAAATGCGGAACCGCGTGATTGATGCCATGCGCGCTAACTTCCGACCCGAATTTCTCAACCGGGTGGATGAGTTTATCATCTTCCATAGTTTGCAGAAGTCGGAACTACGCAACATCGTGCGGGTGCAAGTGAAGCGCTTAGAAGATCGATTGGGCGATCGCAAGATGGCACTCAAACTTTCTGAGGCCGCTCTCGATTTCTTGGCCGAGGTGGGCTACGACCCGGTTTATGGTGCTCGTCCTCTCAAACGAGCCATTCAGCGAGAACTGGAAACGGCGATCGCCAAGGCCATTCTCCGCAGCGAATTCACCGATGGCGACACCATCTATGTAGATGTCGAAAACGAACGCCTCTCCTTCAAGCGTTTTCCCTCCGAGGTCCTCACGACCCCATAAGCACCCTGTGCCAAGGTGACTAGCCGAAATCCTATTCCTCCCAAAAGCCGGAGACTAGTCAAGTCTCCGGCTTTTAGCATAGATCCCAATTACTCTAAACTCAGTGCAGGGATGACCGGCAGCATCTGCGTAAAGCGCATAGGCTGCTCTTGTCCATCGCTGTAGAGATAGAGAAAAGCACCCGCTAGTTCAATCCGTTGAGCGGCTTGAAGCGCATAAAAAAAGCGATTCTCTTGATCCATCACCGCTGGTAAACAGGCCATCCGGGTAGAACCGACCCTGCTAAACGTAACTAACTGAATACTTTCTGTTGCGCCAGCGTCATCAAATTGCACCGTTGAGAAATATCGGTTGCAGCCTCCCGATCCGGCTACTGCTTCAGCCGCACTATCTCCTCCTCCAAACTGCAAGGTTATCTGAATACGGTCAAGTACCCCCTGGCCATTGAGGTCTTCTAGCAACCATTCTGTGTGGCGCAATCGTTCGGTCAATGTAGGGACTGAAGCTTCCTTTGACATTGAATCTACCACCCCCTTCAGTGAATTGGGAACGACTGTTCTTTCATGACTCCAGACTTTGCGGATTAGGCCATTGTAGGAAGCTTTAAGAGATGATGAGAGGGCAGGTTGAACCATTAGCAACCCCAGCCCAAACCCTAAGTATCTGATTATCCAACGAGTTATAATGACAGTACTCAGTAACACAAAACTACCTATTTACGCGCGAGCACAATCAGTGATCTTGATTGACTATATTCATCATAAAAGTATGGCTATAGAGTACTAGACGCCGTTTCAAAAAATGATTTGAGAATCAGCAACAACCTCATACAAGCTTTCTACCATGAAGGCTAGATCAGTCTGGCATTTTACTCAACCACTGTTTTCATACAAAGCGATTCTAAAATAGGTATATGCCGGATTATATTATTCTGAATCTAGACTGAATCTAGACACTCAAAGTTAATGCTGATAGGCATTTCTAAAAGCATAGGATAGGATATCCAGATCTACTTATGGAGTTAGCTTAATCGCAGCATTGCGCACAATCTTGTTATATTCCTGATGGCTGACAACCCGCAGAGGCACGATCGCCCGACCTTCATCTCGACAGAGCATCCGATAATAATGGGGTAATGGGATAGAAATAACCGTTCGGTCAAAACGTAAGCGTTTACCTCGCAATTGATGGTTGTAATTAACAGAAGTTTGTAGCCTTGCAAAAATTTCGCGACATCGCTTCGTAACAGTCACCGGCAACCCCTGAAGAGAAATAGGATCTGGCGATGATTCTAATATGTCAAGTGTGGGTAGATTAGAGGTATCTGGTAATCTAACTGAAGACTGTTTTGAGGTATGACCAAACACTTTTTGATCATATACTTTATCAGCTGACCCATAGAACAATATCAGATCTTCTTCAGACCACTCTTCTAAACCCAAGGGCAGAGACTGCTGCAGTAAAGATGGCTGATTTAGCGTCGTTGGCAGGAGAGGTGCAGAGGTAGATTCCCTACCTCGGTTCTGTTGAAGACTTTTCTCACTAGTGTTTTTAGTGCCCGCACATTGATGACAAAATTGCCCATAGCCTTTATGCCCACAGGGAAACTGATTCTTACGTTTTGACATAGCTTTTTAACCTGCCGAGTTCAGAATCGAAGAAATGATTCTCCTCGATTTTTATGAAATCGTAGGAGAAAAGTCTTTCGATAGGTTGTATTGATTTGTAGGTTGCTTTTGTAGAGGACTAACTAGTTCTAAAATCTAGCTGCTATGCCGATTGAAGGTAAGACACTTTCTGAAAATAGAGAGGGTTTCTGAGAAATCCCGGCCTACTTCACCAATCGATATAGCCCTAGGTTATGAAACTGGTTGATCCAACAATCTAACCCAACAATTAGCTTTGAAAACCTGTTAAAAAAGCGATCTATTTGACAGAGCTATCTGCTGCAAAGGTCGTTAAACAGGGTTGACTCACTCATTTTTACTGAACGATCTCACACACCAAAGAAAAGGAATAATTAGTTTGATACCGTGCAGTGAATCATAAAATTGTTAAACTGTCTGAATTTTAACAAACACTCTTCATCTTTGGGTAATTTCTGCCCTGGTTGACTGACAAAAGTTGATGCTAGGAGGCCGAGTGCCTAGCTGTGCAGTAGTTTTAGAGATTGCAACAACGAGGGGGAAGCTAGCGTTCTAAGCTCAGACGCCACCCGAAACCGTAAGCGCTGTTAAAAAAAAGCCCCAGTCTACAATGCCCTGAACATCTGTCTGGGGGGATAGCCGCCTTGATCCGGGGAGAGGTGATCCTAACTCGCCAGATGCCTACCCCCTTGTAGAGAGGTATCGGTGCTTGAAACGGCGGAGTGCTTCTTTGGTTTTTAGTGAGTATCAAGAGTGACTCTACCGATCGCCTACCGATCGCCTACCGATCGCCAAAGGCCGGGAACGTTATCTTGTTAGCCGACCGGGGTTTTGTCTCTGTCATGGCAATGGCGGCGATAACAGCATATCTTTGCAGGAGAAGGATTCCCGTTTTGCCCCATTGCTGGGGCTGCAATGCTCCTTCGTTCGTGCCCTTAGTGTCGAGTGATGGAGCTTCAAAACCCAAAAAGTAGCATACGGCCACTAAAATGAGAATTGCTGCAGTTTTTAGACTTTTCTGGAGTGAAAAAATACACTGAATGTTGCTCTGGCTGAGTATCTAGCCTAACCACCCCGTTGTCATAAGTAGGTATGCCTAAGTAATCAGCATACTGATCACAGCACAGCAAGGCTTCCAGAGATTCAGGACTACGTTTAATTAGGTTCACCTACTTAATAGTCCTCAATTGCTGATGAAGTGAGGACTGCTGTGAAAAAATCCTTGCTCTTTTTCACAATTCAGATAGGATTTTTATATACGTACAAATATTTGACTGGGCATAAATATCTACTAGAACTTGGCAATGCGTTTGGTCGTGATTTTGTCAGGTTTAGATATTTTTTGATTTATAGATAAAAATAGTACATTTCAGTTATTAAATTAAGTTGGGATTAAGTCGGGCTGGCTTGATTAGATCCTTAATATAGTGTGAGTTCCTGATTTATCCAGCGTCATTAGCTGAAAGGGTGCATTTATGGCAACACAACCCGGGAAGAAAGTCCCAGATGGGCAAAATATAACTGGGCTGCGCATGGCCGATCTCTTGTCCATGCCTGACGAAGTGCAACCGCTGATGTCTTGGATGATGCGGAACGGAGCTTTTACCTTAGAAGAAGCGGTTGAAGGGTTAAAGCGAGATGCTGACAAGCTAGAGATAATTCTTAAGGATCTGGCGGCTCAGCGCTTGCTTAAGCAGGTAGATGTGGATGGCGTGATCTACTACAAGCTGCGCTTGGCTCATTCCTCTCATCGGCAAATGCCGCAGGATATTTGGAAGGTTTTAGACCAGCAGACTGATGCCGCCAATGTTTTTATCTCCTATTCTCGGCGCAATAAGGGGTTTGTCCGCGATTTGGCTAAAACCCTCAAGAAGCGAGGGCGCGAGGTTTGGGTGGATTGGGACAGTATTCCCTATGGCACCGATTGGTGGGAAGAAATTAAGACGGGGATCGAGTTAGCCGACACGTTTTTGTTTGTGCTGAGTCCAGATTCGGTGGCTTCTAAAATCTGTGGCCAAGAATTAGATCATGCCATTTTGCATAATAAGCGGCTGGTGCCTGTGGTTTGCGAAGAGGTAGACCCGGCCCAGGTGCGCCCCGAATTGGGCAAGATTAACTGGATTTTTCTACAATCTAGCGATGATTTTGACCGGGGTTTTCGTAATCTACTCAACGTTCTTGATACAGATTTGCCCTATGTGCGCACCCACACCCGGTTGTTGATGCGGGCGCAGGAGTGGAATAACCGGGAACGGGATGGAAGTTTGTTGTTGCGAGGCAGTGAGTTAGAAGATTCACGGCGCTGGCTTACCCAAAGCGATCAGAAACAACCCCAGTCTTTGCATCTTCAAAAGGAATATATCTGGGCTTCATACAATGCCGAATTAGGTGGGCAGAATGAGGAATTGGCGCGGCAGCAGCGCTCGGCTAAATTGCAGCGGTTGTGGACGATGCTATTGGCGGGGGTCGGAGCGTTGGCGATCGCCTTTGGTATTGGCTCGTTTATCCTCTATCGCAAAGCAGAGGAAAGTAGCAAGAGTGCCCAAGACTTGCAGAAAGTGGCTGAAATTCAACGACTGACGGCGCAAATGGAAGCTTCGGCTGCCCTCTTTAGCTCTGCGCAATACTTTGATGCGCTTTTTAATGCAGTGGAGGCAGGGGTTGAGTTTCGCCGTTCTAACCAGCAAGATCCTGATTTACAGAGACGGGTGGTTACGGCGCTACAGCAGTCTATTTTTGGGATTCAGGAGAAAAACCATTTAGATGGTCACAAGAGTGGGGTGCTGGATGTTGCCTTTAGCCCCGATGGCACTTGGCTCGCCTCTGCCAGTGCCGATGAGACGGTGCGGATTTGGCGGAGTGATGGGGCTTTGCGAGGCGTTTTAGAGCATCCGGGGGTGCAGGTTTGGGGAGTGGCGATCGCCCCCAATAGCGCGTTGATTACCACCGCCGGAGATGACGGCGTAGTCCGTTTATGGGAGCCTAACGGCACCCTCAAAATGACTCTGTCGGGGCATAGTGGGGCGGTACGGCGTGTGAGTTTTGCGCCCGATGGTCAATCCTTTGCGTCGGCTGCAGATGATGGAACGGTGCGGCTGTGGCGCTTAGATGGCACCTTGATCCGCACGTTGCCCGGTCATCGTGGAGCCATTAACGATTTGCAATTTAGCCCCAATGGCAGGCTGATTGCAACGGCAGGGAGCGATCGCACCGTCCGGGTTTGGCAGACCGATGGCACCCCCATGCGTAACCTGCCACATTTTGTGCCTGTAAATGCGGTGCGGTTTAGCCCCAATAGCCAACGCCTGTATACCGGGGGCGATGATGGCCAAATTCGGGTGTGGAACCAAAATGGTTTGCAGGTGAAAACTATCGCGGCTCATGATGCGGCTATCCATAGCATTGCCATCAGCCCCGATGGCGAGTCGATTGCCACGGCTGGGTGGGATCAGATGATCTCGATCTGGAAAACGGACGGGACGTTGGTGCGGGCGTTACCGGCTCAGCAGTCGCGGATTTATCGGTTGCAGTTTAGCCCTGATGGCAAGACCTTGGCGTCGGCTGGGGGCGATCGCTCTATCCGCCTGTGGGCGTTGCAACCGGCCTTCATTCATTTACTCCCTGCCCACGGGTTAGGGGTCAATGTAATTCGCGCCTCTCCCGATGGTCAAACCCTCGTCACCGCCAGCCCAGACAACAGCGCCAAGCTATGGCGGGCTGAGGATAACAGCCTGATTCGGACTCTCACGCTCCACCGAGCACCTGTGACGGGAGCCGCCTTTACCCCCGATGGCCAAAATGTCGTTACCGTGGGGGGCGATCGCCAAATGGTCTTCTGGACGAATGCCGGAGCCGTCGTTTGGACGCAGAAAACCCAATCTCCTATCAACGCCGTCGCCATTCGCCCGGATGGTGAGCGCATCGCCACGGGCAACCAAGACGGCACCCTGCAAATCTGGGATCGCCAAGGAACATTGCTGCAAACCTTTCCAGGGCATTCTAAACCTGTGCTTGACCTAGCCTATAGCCCTGACGGCAAAACCTTGGCCTCCGCTGGTTCTGATAACATCGCGATCCTGTGGAACGAATCTGGGCAAAAAATCCAAACCCTCGAAGGTCACTATGGGCTAGTGCTAGCCATTCAATTTAGCCCCGATGGCACCCAGATTGCGACGGGAAGTGCCGACAATACCGCGATTCTATGGAACTTGGATGGCACCCAGATTGCCACCCTCAATGGCCACAACGATGGGGTCGCGACCGTGCGCTACGTCCCGGATGGACAAATGCTAATGACAGGCAGCTTTGACGGCACCATTCGCTCATGGACAACCCAGGGGCTTGCGTTGACCCGCATCGAAGCTCAAGGTGGCCGCATCCATAGCCTTGACTATAGCCCTGATGGGGCTAACCTCCTGTCCGGCGGTAGTGATCCCGTTGCCATTATTTGGCAGATGCGCGACATGAATCAGCTTGATCATCTCCTAGATCTGGGCTGCGGTTGGCTTCAAGATTATCTCAGTAGCAACATCCATTTAGAATCTGAAGATCGGGCGCTTTGCCGAACCGCAGCCACTTCGGTTCTTGAGTCTGGTCTTACTTCTGCTCAGGATGAATAGTCTTGGGGTCTGGTATCCCGAGCTGATTGATCGTGCGAATCATTTGGTATAAGCGCCCCAGATCTCGCTGGTTAAACTCCAGTAATAGGCGTGGTAGGTCTGCTGTTTCTGGATCTGACTCTTGGGCGAGTGCTTTGCTGGGGCGAATCGTCCCCTGCACCAAAATATCGTGGAAGTGATCGTTGAGGTAGGCGATATCGCTATCCCGTAAGGCCGAATTGAGCCGTAAGACTAATTCCTTACCCACATAGCGACTGGAGTGGTAAACCCGATAAAAGCTGGCGATCGCCTCGCAGGCCACATCGACCTGATCGGTAATCGTAAACAAACTCAAATCATCCGACCCAATTAACCCCTGGGAGAGTAAATGATCGCGGAGATACAGCTCCCAGCTTTGCCAATAATCGCTGCCCGGAGGCTCGATTAGCACTAGCGGCACCAACCCAGCCTTTCCCGTTTGCATCAGGGTTAAGCACTCAAACGCCTCATCTTGGGTGCCAAATCCCCCCGGAAATAATGCCACAGCATCACTTTCTCGCAAGAAAAACAGCTTACGGGTGAAAAAATACTTAAAGTTAATCAGCTTTGGATCACCCTCAATAAAAGGGTTGGCTCCTTGCTCAAACGGCAACTGGATATTGAGACCAAAAGAATGCTCCGCCCCAGCGCCAGCATTGGCCGCTTGCATAATGCCTCCGCCTGCCCCTGTCATGACCATGAAGCCGAGCTGCGTCACGCATCGAGAAAATGACAAGGCCATCTCATAGGCTTTGGTATTAGCAGACATCCGCGCCGACCCAAAAATGGCAATTTTGCGAATATGGCGATAGGGGTAAAACGTGCGAAAGGCGCGCCCCATGTCTTGCAAGGACGCATTGAGAATTTTCCAATCTAGCCGATCTGCTTCTACCTCGGCCATTTGCACCAATGTCTTCAAGGCCTGCTGAATCAGCTCTCGATGCTTCAGCGTGGGCAACGTATCCATGAGCGCGTCTAGTTCTGCGCGCAGTTCCTCAGAAGCAGACGAGTTTCGGATCATAGGTTTCACAAGGAGTTCACAAAATGGTCGGGCCGAATCCTATTCTAGGCAATCTATATTGCCCCAATCTATTAATTCTGGCATTCCTGGAAATGCGGGCATCCTAGCAACCTAACATTCAACCCGTCCCGTTATTCAACCCGTCATTATCGCGACGTTAGCTTGACTCTTCGCGGACTTAGGTTCGTTATGCCCAGCAAAGATATGCGCAACAAAGAAGCCCTGACCATAGAGTCAAGGCTTCTTAAAAAACAAGCACGCACCAGCAGAGCCTTCAGATTTGGCCAAGGTTCTAAGTTTTGCAGATTGCCAAGAGTTTGGAATCTAATCGCTAGATTCTCAATGCCTTTCTGGCCTCTTTCTTCCTGAACACCTTTTTCAGAGTACTTTTCTCTTTCAGAGTACGTTTATAGATGCTTTTCTAAGGTGCTTGCCAATGTGGTTTTGGGTACGGCACCCACCACCATATCTACTCTCTGACCTCCTTTGAAAATCATTAGGGTAGGAATGCTGCGAATACCATATTGGTTAGCTACACTCGGATTTTCATCGGTGTTGACTTTGACGACCTTTACCTGACCCACATATTGGTCAGCGATCTCTTCTACAACGGGTGCAACCATCCGGCAAGGGCCGCACCAAGGTGCCCAGAAATCTACCAAAACTGGGACTTCGCTCTCAAGAACCTCTTGCTTAAAGCTTGAATCTGTTACCGATAAGGCTGCTGACATGCCTGTAAATCCTTAGCCTACATTAACTGATCGTTATACTATCATAGCGGAAATCTACTTCCGAAAAGGCTTCAAGAGTTTTCAAATAAGGCCGCTTTACAAGCCTGCATCTCTCTTGAAGGCTTCCCCTCAGTTTGCGTCTCCCTGCATCGATTTAACCCCGCATCTATTCAACATGATGGACTTATGATCATGATGGACTTAACTTATGGTGAGCGATGCAGTCATGGGTCGCTTTTTCAGCAGAGGACAGGGGTGGGGTGGGCGATCGCCCACTCTCTTAGATGCCCACTTAGATGCCCATAAATAGGAACCGCCTGAACAAAGTCCAGGCGGAGTATGGTGTGAGGAGTGAACGGAAACAATTTGTTCCCGTCACTTCTATTGTAAGCGACTGGCCTAAAAATGCTCGTTTCTAGGGTCTACAAACCTAGTCAAAACACAAAAATGGGTTAAGTTTTGTGAATCTGGCTGGCGTCAGCTTGAGAGGTATCTAGGCAAGAGTCATGCGGTTAGGAAGCAACCGCTTCAAAGTGCTTCAGCGAGCGGTGTCCTGACTCCTAAAAAGCCCTAGAGGCCGACAGAGAGGGTTATTTACCCATTCCTAATTGTTGAGCCTTTTGATAAACCTTCCCCTCGGTTAAGAGAGAGGGAGCAATGATAACTTCGACCTGCTGCATTTCTCGAATATCTTTTGCCCCCAAGGTGCCCATGCTTGTTCGGAGTGCACCTAGGAGGTTATGGGTGCCATCATCCAACCGAGCGGGCCCCCGCAGAATTTCTTGCAAGGTGCCTGTGCTCCCAACTCGGATGCGAGTGCCTCGGGGCAGGATGGGGCTAGGGGTAGCCATGCCCCAATGGAATCCGCTTCCGGGTGCTTCCTTGGCTCTGGCAAAGGGAGAGCCGATCATCACGGCGTCAGCCCCGCAGGCAATACATTTGCAAATATCCCCGCCTGTCACCAAGCCACCATCGGCAATGACAGGGACATAGCGCCCAGTTTCGCGGTAGTAATCATCGCGGGCGGCTGCGCAATCTGCCACGGCTGTTGCCTGAGGCACTCCTACGCCGAGGACGCCCCGAGAGGTACAGGCCGCTCCGGGGCCGATGCCGACTAACACGCCAGCGGTGCCAGCCTTCATCAGGTTGAGCGCGACATCATAGGTCACACAATTGCCCAAAACCACAGGCATGGGCATTGTGGTGCAAAACTCTGCCAGGTCTAGCGGGGTGATGCTCTCGGGAGATAGGTGGGCGGTAGATACAACCGTCGCTTGAATGAAAAATAAGTCGGCTCCGGCTTCGGCTACGGCTGTGCCAAACCGGACGGCTCCGGCGGGGGTGGCACTAACAGCGGCGATCGCCCCTGCTTCTTTGATGGCGGCAATGCGTTGCTGCACCAATTCGAGTTTGATGGGTTCAGAATATAACCCCTGCATCAGTGGAACAAACTCATGCGCTTCCACGGATGCAATCTTTTCGAGAATGGGGGTGGGGTCTGCGTAGCGGGTTTGCACCCCCTCTAGGTTGAGAACGCCGAGTGCGCCTAGCTCTGAGAGCAAAATAGCCATCCGGACATCCACAACGCCATCCATTGCACTAGCAATAATTGGGATTTCGCGCTCAATGCCGCCAATGCTCCAGCGGGTGTCGGCCAATGTCGGATCCAACGTACGCTGCCCAGGAACAAGCGCAATCTCATCAATGCCGTATGCCCTGCGGGCTACTTTGCCCCTGCCAATTTGAATGTTCACGCTTCTTAATATCCAACGACCGATAAGAGCTAGACTACCAAATTTGCTGCACCTTTGGCGCTGCTTGTCGCTGAATAGCTGACGCATAAGGGGTTTGCGCGAGCGATTAGGTTTTTTGAAGCAGCGGAGACAGGCGCGGCTGGAGGTCTTACTGTTCTACCTGTTCTATCTAGCAATCAAGTCTACCTAGCAATCAAGGGTGCGCAGGCAGTCAAGGGTGCGCAGGCAGTCAAGGGTGCGCAGGCAAGTTGCATTGCTCTTTGAGCCATCCGTGGGTAGGGAATGGGTGGCGGCTCGCAACAAATATTTACTGAAGTTATTGGGCTGACATGATGGGTCGGATCAGCCAGAGCAAAGATGAGGGAAAAGTTACAAAATATTGCGAGTCGTCTAAGAATGACAACCAAATACCGCAAAATAATCTCGGAAGCACGCTAGGCCATAGCGCCTCGGGGTTTCTTGTCTTGCCTAGGGGTAAGTGTCTGGCTTAGGCCTGACAATCTTGTTTCTAGCTTCGGTGTCTGGAGCCCTCAGGGTTCTGGGTAAGGCAGTTGGAGAAAGACTGGAATGGGCGATCGCACATCACCCAGCACCAGAATTCTCCGGGACTTCGCAACGACGAATGCCAGCTGTCGTTCTTCTGGTACATTTTGCTTTTCGGAGGAAATCATCAATGAGTGTTGTCACGAAGTCAATCGTGAATGCTGATGCAGAAGCTCGCTACCTCAGCCCCGGTGAGTTGGATCGCATCAAGTCCTTTGTTACGTCTGGTGAGCGCCGCATACGGATTGCTCAGGTTCTGTCCGATTCTCGCGAACGCATCGTCAAGCAAGCGGGCGATCAGTTGTTCCAAAAGCGTCCTGATGTTGTATCTCCCGGCGGCAACGCATATGGAGAAGAAATGACCGCTACCTGCCTGCGTGACATGGACTACTACCTCCGCCTCATCAGCTATGGTGTGGTTGCAGGTGATGTTACCCCCATCGAAGAAATCGGAATCGTGGGCGTGCGCGAGATGTACAAGTCTCTCGGAACTCCTATCGATGCAGTTTCAGAAGGCATTCGTGCGATGAAGAGCGTTGCTACATCCTTGATGTCTGGCGACGATGCCGCTGACGCCGGTTCCTACTTCGACTATGTCATCGGTGCGATGCAGTAGGGCGATCGCCCCTCTATACTCCACGGTTTGAGTATTCTCGTTGACTTGAATGTTTTAGGGAAATCAATCATGCAAGACGCAATTACCTCTGTTATCAACGCTTCGGACGTTCAAGGTAAGTACCTTGATCCCGCAGCCATGGAGAAGCTAAAAGGCTACTTCGCAACTGGTGAGCTGCGCGTTCGTGCTGCCACCACCATCAGCGCCAATGCTGCCGCCATCGTCAAAGAAGCAGTTGCTAAGTCCTTGTTGTACTCTGATGTCACCCGTCCCGGCGGCAACATGTATACCACCCGTCGTTATGCAGCCTGCATCCGCGACCTCGACTACTACCTCCGCTACTCTACCTATGCCATGTTGGCGGGTGATCCTTCCATCCTCGATGAGCGGGTTTTGAACGGTTTGAAAGAAACCTACAACTCCTTGGGCGTTCCTATCGCTTCCACCGTGCAAGCGATCAACGCGATGAAAGAAGTGACCGCTAGCCTTGTGGGCGCAGACGCTGGTAAGGAAATGGGTGTCTACTTCGACTACATCTCCTCTGGCTTGAGCTAATTGCTTGAGTAAGTGACTGACTTGAGTAACCCGAGGATTCGTTTTAGCCGATGCATGTGGGTTTGAGGGAATCCATGGCGGATCGCTAAATCGAAGCTCTCACCATACTGAGAAGTCTGGAGTGAGTTTTAAGCCTGATAAAACGAGGAAATGCTTAGTTTTGGCTTGTTTAAGATTGACTCTAGACTCTCAGTTAGTTTTTACTAGAGATCGTGGGATAATCACGGTTTAAATCACTTTCGTGAATCAGCGACGTTTAACCCGGTCAGGAGATAAATTTATGCGAATGTTCAAGGTTACGGCTTGTGTTCCTAGCCAAAGTCGGATTCGGACACAGCGTGAGCTTCAAAATACCTTTTTCACAAAACTGGTTCCCTACGATAGCTGGTTTCGTGAACAGCAACGGATCCAAAAAATGGGTGGAAGAATTGTAAAAGTAGAATTGGCCACCGGCAAAGCTGGATCTAACACAGGCTTGCTATAACTGCTTGATCTAGGCAAACGAGTTGTCTTTGCGGGTAGCCAGTGAGAGCTAATTCCCCCCGATCGGGTGAACTTCTCTTATCGCTAACTTGCCAAAAAATATTTTTCCAAAACTTATCATGATTCGAAGAAGCGGGGTAGAAGAAATCTACAAACCCGCTTCTTTTTTGTTGACTGATTGAAGTAAGGCTCAACGATGCTCAGGGTCGCGGGATCAATGGATTCCTGTGAAAACGAGAATGATGCCGGAATGTCCTAAGCTTTATAGCGATGGCCATAGACCACTGACTGGTTAAGTCAGAGCAGATTAATGTAGAGAATAGACTCAGTAGGGAACAGACTAACCTAGATTTACGACCCTATCTTCTAGATTTCTCGTAGTCATTCCGTCATCCCAGGAAGAGAAAAACTATGGATATTCCCTTGAACGGGTTTAGGATTTTACTGGCCAATCTTGTAGTCGGCCTCTTTTTGATCTCGCCTGTTTGGCCAGCGGGTGCGTTGGCCATAGGCGGTGACCAAAAAATCCCCCACCGCTTACAAAACCCAACCCCTGCATCATCCGCGCGTAGGGCTGTCGATGCTTATAGCCAAGGGGTTAACTTCCATCGCCAAGGGCAAATTGATGAAGCGGTTGAAGCGTACCAAAATGCAATTGATCTCGATCCTCAAATGGATGCTGCGTATATTAATCTCAGCCTCATTTTGATTGGTGTGGGGCAATTGAGCCAGGCGGAAGTGCTGTTGCAGCAGGTGTTAGAGTTGCCAGATCGGGCAGAGATTCCGGCTAGTGTCCATGCGCTAGCACACTACAATTTGGCGGTGATTCACAATCGGCAAGGAAATACGGCAACGGCTCTTGAAGACCTCGAAGCATCGTTGGCGATCGCCCCAGAGTTTCCCCAAGCTCAAGAGTTTCTTGACCAAATGCAATCAAACTAGACGCTAATTTCCTCACGAATAGACATCGCTAGATCAGCCCTTATTCAACTCGGATAATATCTCGTAGCCCCAGCCAGTTGTAGCGATGAATGCCCCAAGGCAATAGCAAAAGCAGGGCAAAAAATAAGATAGATAATGCAATCCCTAGCGGCAAATCAATGGTTAAGGCCTCACCCATATAGGTGAGTAACAGGGTTGATGGAATCATCCCCAACAATGTCGCCAGCATATAGATTGGCAGAGACAAGCCAGTTAACCCAGATCCATAGCTGATCAGGTCAAAGGACAGAACAGGGAAGAGCCGTGTCACAAAGATGATGCCACCCAGCAGCCACTCCCCCCGCTCTTTAGAAAAGTAAATCACCTTTCCTGTGAGGGCGTGTACCGCAGATCGCCCTAGGGTTTGGCCGATAAAATAAGCGACAAGACTCCCTAAAAAACCACCGATGACGCTGTAAATAGCGGCTGGCAATGTGCCCCATACGGCTCCAGCCGCCATCGTTAAGGGGACACCCGGTATAGGACTAATGACCACCGATAGGGCAATTACCCCCATGTAGACCAGAATGCCCCCAAGGCTGGTGTTACTGATAAATTGCTGTAGACCTTGCTTCGTTAGCAGGTTGATACCGGGTTGGGTCGATACCCACCGATAAGCCAACAGCGATAGGAGTAGGATCCCCAGCGCCACTACATTTTGTCTGTGTGAGAGTAGGTGAAATAGCCGTTTCTGTGGCCTCATGGGCGGATGGCCAAGGGAGAGCCCGAGGTTCCATCATGCCATGATCCTTGGTTATCAATCGTTGCCCAGGAATGCTTGAGGCGCAAGCTTGGACTTGTGCATCGCGGATTGTTGCTGTGAGTTGCTGCAGGACGGTTGGGGGGCGATCGTGAGACATCGCAGGGCGTGGGTTTAGAACCTTTTCTATAGGTTCTGAGCTACGTTTTAGGGTGTTCTGGTTTTTTAGTGTTTTAAATTTAAAGAAGTGTTGCCAAGCCAGAAATCAAGGGGATTTGGCACCGCAGGGCAATGAGGCCATTGTTGTAAATAGGTTTCTGGGGCATCAGGCGGAGGCAAGGGGAAATTAAGCCCCAAGCAAAGGTGAGTCAGGGCTTTAACATAGGCGGCTTGATGGCCAGGATGTCCTGCTTGGACATGGGCATATTCATGGACGACCAACCCTAGCCAATCGCTGGGTTGCACCCTTCCCACATCCAGCACAATGGCGGCAGGGGTTCGTTGTAGATTACAACAACCATCAATTTTGAAAGACTCACAGATAGGGGCTGCAAAAACCTGCACCATGTGGCGCTCCCCAGGGTGAAAGCACTGATGGCATTGTTCTACATAGTTTTGGAGGTGGGTGTTGATGGCGTGAATTGAGGTGGCCACCCAAGTGCCAAGGCGGAGGCGCTCAGCCAAATTTTCTGGCACGTAGATCAAGTCTGGAGAGAGTGCCAGAGAACGGATGGATTCGAGATAGGCTAGCCCCCGTGTGTAGTCGGGTTCGTCACGGGGGGAGCGATTACCAACCAAAGCTAGAGGAGTAGGTGGAGGGAGCTTGAGAAATGGCGATCGCCCCTCCTTCCGATATAGCCTCAATTTCTGGCTCTACGTCTCCGTCAACCCGAAACTCTGTGCAGAAGGAAGCGGTGCTAAACCCACCAAACCGCTTGACCGTGCTACTCCGTACCCGCAGGTCAGGGTTTACAAACCAGAAGCGCTCGACAGAACTCATGGTTTCATACTCAGTGATGAGAACAAGCCCACCGTCATTATCTAGCTCATAACGCCCAATCACGGGCACAATTTCTGCGTAGCCCCGCTCGCGCAACAACCGACCTTGACGGGAGGTATTGGCATCGGGCACCAGCACAAAAACCGTGGATCCTTCGTGGTTTTCGTCGCCTTCGCGATCCCAAGACATGGCTCCATGCCAGGTGACGTAAGCGCCGCCAATGGCCTCGGCGGGGTCGGTATCGTGAAGTTGACAGATTTCGAGCACCTTGGGGTGGTCTACTGCCAGGGTTTCGACTTGAATATTGGAGTCGCCTGTTTCAGACCGCCGAAACGGCAAGTGATGGGTTGTGCGCTGCGATCGCCATTTCCCGGCACTTTGGGTAAAAAACTCCATCGCATCTGCAAAAGCATTCATTGAAACCAATCTCCTCGTGGGGCATTAAACAAGCTGAGCCAGCAAAACTATATTGGGCTTTGTCATGGAGAATCTAATTTTGAGGTGCAACGAGGCTTTCAGCCTGCTTTGCAACTCAGACTGCCTGATTCTGAAAAGCCAAATCCTATTTCTTTAATTTACCGTAATTTTTCTGAATGCAAAATGAAGGCAATGACGGCTCAATGACGACGCCTCAACCTAGGGAAGCTGGAATCACCATGTTAAGATGTTGTTACAAAAGTTTCATTATGGTTGCTGTTAAGCAGGATTGTCCTATGGAAGCGCCCGGAATGTTAACCCCAGAGCAAGAGTTTAAGCTCCAAGTGATGCGTGAACAAGTCAAAACCTTAGATTTGCCGCAAGCGCAAGACTACATCGTCGATTTGCTCCGTCAAAGTATGTTGAAAGACAATTTGATGAAGCATTTGATTAAGTAGCCTGCTTTCTACGATATTGCTACGGCATTGCTACTGAGTAAATTTAGCCTATGTCTCACATGAGATCGGCTGAAATAGACGAGTCTAATTTGGGTAGAATTCGTTGATTGAACAATTCTACTTGGGAGGTCGTCAGGCTCTTTCAATTGTTTTGCTGAGGTTTTGGCGAGGCATTTTTACCGAGTTATTCAGGAGCAGTTCGGAGTGTGTTGAGGCGTTGACGTAGAGCCTCAGGATTTTGCAGGAGAGCAGATTGGGCGATCGCCTCTTGTTCTCCAGATTTGAGCCACTTGACTTGGCAGGTTTCGGCAGCGGCTTCTTCCTCCCCCAAGACGATGCAGGCGATCGCCCCACTTCGGTCTGCCCGCTTAAACTGTTTGCCAAAGGCGCTGCCACTGAGATCAAGCTCGGCAGAAAAACCAAGCCGTCGTAGACCTTGGGCAAGGCTAAGCGCCATCGCTTCAGGGCGATCGCCCCGTGACACCATATAAAAATCTAAAGCAGCCACGGGGGCGGCTTGTTTTTGTTGCAACAGCAGCACGAGGCGCTCTAGCCCGCTGGCCCAACCCACGGCTGGGGTTTCTGGCCCACCCAGATCTGTGACCAAGCCATCGTAACGCCCACCCGCGCAGACGGTTGCCTGTGCTCCTAGGTCGCGCGATTGAATTTCAAACACCGTGTGGGTGTAGTAATCTAGCCCGCGCACCAAACTGGCATTGATATGAAAGGGAATGCCTAAATCCGTGAGCAGTTGTTGCACTTGCTCAAACCGCGATTGGGAGTTTGGGCTGAGGTGATCCAAAATACTGGGAGCACCTTCTAAAATTTTCTGAGTATTTTTGTCTTTGGTATCTAAGATGCGGAGGGGGTTGCGGCTGAGCCGGGTTTGAGAATCGGCATCTAAGTCGGCTGCAAAGGGTGTTAGGTAGGTTACCAATGCTTCGCGGTAGCGCTGGCGATCGCCCCCATCCCCAATCGAGTTGAATTCTAACGACAAATCCTCTAGGCCGATGGCGCGCAGAAAATCTGTGGCGATCGCAATCACCTCGGCATCGGCACGGGGATCTCGACTGCCCAACGCCTCTACCCCAAACTGATGAAACTGCCGCTGCCGCCCCGCCTGAGGTCGCTCATAGCGAAACATGGGGCCAAGGTAGTAAAGGCGCTGCACCCCTCCTTGGGCTTGGAGACTGCGCTCAATGTAAGCACGGACGACCCCAGCGGTGCCTTCGGGGCGCAACGTGAGAGAGCGATCGCCCCGATCGACAAAGGTATACATTTCCTTGCCCACCACATCGGTAGCCTCGCCAATACCACGTTCAAACAAATCGGTTTGCTCAAACACCGGCGTCCGAATTTCGTGGTACATCGCGCGCTGGGTCACGGCTCGGGCAACCGCCTCAATCCGTTGCCAGTAGCCCACCTCATCGGGCAAAATATCCCGTGTTCCTCGAATGGCTTGAATCGCGCCCATAGGTTTCTGTGTAGGGTTGACTTTGGGATCAGCAGCAGGGCGATCGCCCTCACCGCTCATCCGAGCGACCCAAAAGTTCTAGTTAACTACTCGAATCTACCATTGGACTACGTTTTGGGGGGCAGCGTCAAACGCTTGCCATCTCACCCAGTCCACGGCGCTATCTCAGCCTCTCACCTGATAGCTAGGCAAGCTTCCACGATATAAAGCAGTCTTCCTTCGTGATCTGCGTACCTCGACCCCCTAACCCCAGCATTGATTGCTGCATCACAGGATTGCTGCATCACAGGATTGCTGCGACACATGGTTAATGCGGCACGTCTTTGCCCGCACTTAAACTCTGCGGAATTTCACAGAATGTAACGTTTGGGATGGGTGTTTCAACCAAAACAAGCCTTAGACTCATTAATACGCCGTTCTTGCAGAAATGGTCTTGCAAAGATATGTTTCCAGTTCATAGACCTCGCCGCCTTCGTAGCTCCGAACCCTTGCGCCGCATGGTGCGCGAGCATCAGCTCACCACCAACGACCTCATCTATCCACTGTTTGCGGTGCCTGGCTCAGGCATTGCCAACGAAGTGCGCTCTATGCCAGGGGTCTATCAACTCTCGGTAGACAAAATTGTTGAAGAAGCCAAAGAAACCTTCGACTTGGGCATTCCGGCGATTATTTTGTTTGGAATTCCTGAAGATAAAGATACAGAGGCCACGGGTGCATGGCATGACTGCGGCATCGTGCAAAAAGCTACCGAAGCTGTCAAAAAGGCCGTCCCCGACCTCCTCGTCATTGTAGACACCTGTTTATGTGAATATACGTCCCACGGCCATTGTGGCTATTTAGAAGTGGGCGATCTCAGTGGGCGCGTCCTCAATGACCCAACCCTAGAGTTGTTGAAGCAAACGGCGATTTCCCAGGTGAATGCCGGTGCCGACATCATCGCCCCCTCCGGCATGATGGATGGCTTCGTGGGTGCTATCCGCCAAGGGCTAGACGAGCATGGGTTCCACGATATCCCCATCATGTCCTATGCCGCTAAGTATGCCTCCGCTTACTACGGCCCTTTCCGCGATGCCGCAGATTCTACCCCACAATTTGGCGATCGCCGCACCTACCAAATGGATCCTGCCAATGGTCAAGAGGCACTCAAAGAAATTGCCCTTGACATCGCCGAAGGCGCTGACATGCTGATGGTAAAACCCGCCCTAGCCTACATGGACATTATTTGGCGGGTAAAGCAGGCAACCAACCTCCCCGTCGCCGCCTACAACGTCTCAGGGGAATACGCTATGATCAAAGCATCTGCCCTAAATGGTTGGATTGACGAAGAACGTACCGTTCTCGAAACATTAACGGGTTTCAAGCGAGCAGGGGCAGATTTAATCTTGACCTACCATGCCAAGGATGCCGCTCGCTGGCTTTAGTTAAATGATCTGTAGCCAGATCATTAGTTAGATCATCTGGCTACAGATCATTAGTTAGATCATTTTCAAATGATCGTAAATAGACGAATTGTGGTGGCTCTACCCAATCGCTTCCGCGTATCTACCCCACTCAAAAGTCTTCTCTTCCCCTGGCCGTTAAATACCCCTTCGTTTTCATCTTTAGGATGACGTTAGGAACTTCTATCTGAAAGAAAAAATTTCTGAATTTCCTGTTTCTTTTAGCTAGGGTCTGTATTCATGACTCAGGTTGTGTGATTTCTGGGATGTCAATACTTGATTTTGGGTGGGTCTAATTTTGAGCTAGTCTAGCAGCCCTAAAGGTTATTGTGTCAGTCGTTTGTGGGCTTGTATAGAGCAAGCCTTTGGTGATGTGACAGGCTTTAGTGCTTTCAATCTATCTAGCCTCACTCAAAGTTGATATTAGAGACTGTTTGAATCACCTTTGTTGTTTGCTCAACTAGCGTCTTGATGTCCTACCTGTGTGAGCAGTCTGCCCACATAATCTCACCCAGTAGGCCCTTAAGGTAAGGAGAATTGAGCTAAGCCGCTATTCTTCAAATATGCTCTCAGATGATGTCGGAACGATTGTGTTGGAAATTGTTTTCTGCCCCCTACCCAATCTCCCTTTATGAAACACAGCATTACTCACAGTGGTACAGATTGGCTACTCAGAATTTGGGAACCAGCTCCGACTACCGATGATCGAGAGCTTCCATTTCTATACAAAATCAATCTTCGATTTCCTACTGAGCAAAAAGCTCGTGATGCGTTGAATGACTATAAAAAACTCAATCGAGATCTCAAAAAGCACGAGTTGTTGATGGTTCGATGATTCCGTCTCTGATAGCTGGCCGCATCAGCCAGACTTCCTAGGCTGCCTCTCTTTTGGGCTAAAGGGATTTAGCGTGCCAGGAAGTTTGTTGGCGGTAGTCATCATACCTAGTTCCTATCCATTACTTTTGAGTCAACCTTTATGGCTACAGAGAGAAGCTCATGAGTCGCTTCTCGCTGTAGTTTTTCAGGGAAGTTTGCAGGGAGCAGTTACAACTGCTTGATAGAAGAAACTAATTCAGCCAAAACATCCCGTGCATTGCCAAAAAGCATCATCGTTTTGTCTTCATAGAACAGAGCATTTTCGACTCCAGCAAAGCCCGGATTTAAGCCCCGCTTGATCACAATCGTGTGATGAGCTTTATCGACTTCTAGAATGGGCATTCCGTAGATCGGGCTTTGTTCGTCATGGCGGGCGGCGGGGTTGACAACATCATTCGCCCCAATCACAAGCGCCACATCGGTGTGTTCAAATTCTGAGTTAATGTCGTCCATATCGTAGAGCTGGGGATAGGGGACATTAGCCTCCGCTAGCAACACATTCATATGTCCTGGCATCCGTCCAGCAACCGGATGAATAGCATATTTCACATCTACCCCTAGACGCGCCAAGTGATCTGCAAGTTCCCGCACGGTGTGCTGGGCTTGGGCTACGGCCATGCCATACCCCGGCACAATCACCACTGATTGCGCATAACCCAGCATCATCGCCGCTTCTTCGGAGTCTAGGGTTTTGACTGTGCGATCGCTGGGGGCTGCGGCCCCTGCCGTGGTGCCCCTAGGAACCTTGGTGGTGAAGGAACTAAATAGCACGTTGGTAATAGAGCGATTCATCGCTCGACACATAATCTGGGTCAAGATGATCCCTGAAGCACCGACTAAGGCTCCGGCAATGATGAGCATATTGTTCATCAACACAAAGCCTGCGGCACTGGCCGCCAACCCAGAGAAAGAGTTGAGTAAGGAAATCGCTACGGGCATATCTGCGCCGCCAATGGGAATCGTAAATAAGATGCCCAGGATCAGCGAGACTCCCAACGTTGCCCAAAATATAGATGTTGCACTGGCATCTTGCCCGATTAGGTAGGCACTCCCTCCTAGAAAAAGCCCAATTAGCGTAATGCTGAGGGCGCGTTGGAGTGGAAAAATAGTGGGTGCGCCACCAATGAGACCTTGCAGTTTCCCGAAGGCCACTAGGCTTCCGGTGAGGGTGATCCCCCCAATCAAAATACTGAGCAAGGTTGTGATCAGATTTTGCAGGGTCGGGGTTTCGCCAATTCGGAGTAAGCGACTATATTCAGCGACGGCAATAGCGGTTGAAGCGCCGCCGCCTAGCCCGTTGAGTAGGCCCACCATTTGGGGCATGGCTGTCATTTCAATACGTTGGGCAGAAATAACGCCAATCACTGAGCCAAGAGCGATCCCAGCGATAATCAGCGGGAAGTTCATCGCGGTGGGATGGAGCAGCGTTAGGGCGATCGCCAATGCCATGCCTCCCGCTGCCACCCAATTGCCTCGGCGAGCAGTGGCTGGAGAACCTAAGCGTTTCAATCCGACAATAAACAGCGATGCAGCTATTAAATAGCCCAACTCAATCCCATTGTTCAAAAAACTTGTGTTCAAAAAACTTGAATCCACAACACTAGACATTGATATCTCCTGAGAACTGGCAGTGAGAAAAAATAGGATTAGATCCCCACGTCATGATTTGAGTTGAGGTGATGAAACCTGGGGCTTGTGGTCTTTTTGAGGCGCGATCGCCCACCGATAGCTGACTGCAATAGCAAGATCTTTTTGCCTGAAGCGGATAGACCTGCTGGTTAGCCAAGGTTACTTTTGACTAGAGGGCTTTTGAGTAAAGTTTGCTACTCAGCGACTCGCAAATGAGAAGCCCATTAGCTTTTTGTTGCTTCTTTCTTTTTGAACATTTGCAACATCCGATCAGTGACGACAAAGCCTCCAACAACATTCACCGTTGCTAAGACAATGGCGACAAAACCTAGGGCATTGATCCAATTTAGATCAGACCCCAGGGTAACTAAGATCGCTCCAATAATGGCAATGCCAGAGATCGCATTAGAACCAGACATTAAAGGAGTGTGTAGGGTTGGAGGCACCTTATTGATGACCTCAAACCCGATGAAGGAAGCCAACACAAACACAACGAGTGCTGCGATTAGGGGTTCTGTCATACCAGAGAATCCTCAGATAGTTTATATGTCGAAGTAAAGACTTTTGAATCACGATTTGATCGGCAAAGTCTAGTGTAGTTTGCAGCCCGGTGTCTCTTTAATCCAGCTAGCCCATGGCCGAAGGTTCTCGGAGAGCCTCTAATGCAAGTTGAACCCGTGCATTGCGGATTTCTCCTTGATGGGTCACACAAATGCTAGACAGAATATCATCTTCAAAATTGAGCTGGGCTTGCCCCTCTTTAACAAAATGGTTCAGCAATGTGGTGATGTTTTTGGAATACATTTGGCTGGCATGAACCGGGGTAGCTGAGGGCAGATTGATGAGGCCAATGAGCGTCACGCCATGCTTCACCACATCTCGTCCAGGCTCTGTGCAGGCACAGTTGCCACCCTGGTCGGCGGCTAAGTCAACAATGACAGAGCCTGGTTTCATGCTGGCCACCATTTCTTCGGTGACTAACAGAGGCGCTTTTCTGCCGGGTACTTGGGCGGTGGTAATGACGATGTCAGCTTGAGCTACATGCTCGGCTACAACCTGGCGCGATCGCTCCTTGGCATCTTCCGAGAGTTCGCGGGCATACCCTCCAGCCGCAACGGTTTCTTCTTCTAGGGGCACTTCTACAAACTTGGCTCCTAAACTTTGCACTTCCTCCTTCACCGCTGGGCGGATATCAAAGGCCTCAACAACGGCCCCGATGCGGCGGGCTGTGGCGATCGCCTGCAACCCAGCAACCCCCGCGCCCATGACAAACACCTTAGCGGGACGGATTGTTCCGGCAGCCGTTGTCAACATCGGCAAGAAGCGGGGTAATGCCGCTGCGCCCAACAACACAGCCTGATACCCCGCCACACTCGCTTGGGAGGATAGCGCATCCATACTTTGGGCACGGCTAGTCCGGGGAATCAGCTCCATACTAAATGCCGTGACCCGCCGCTGTGCTAGGCGCTCAATGCCAATAGGCATACCTAACGGGTTAAGAAAACTGATTAAAATGGCTCCCTCTTTGAGCCAATCACTCTCCAGTTGACCATCCTCACGTTCAGTCGGTGGACTCACCTTGAGCAAAATATCCGCCGATCCCCATAACTCATGGGCATCTGCCACAATCGTTGCCCCAGCGGCTTCATACTCTGCGTCAGAGAAGAAAGAACCTGCTCCAGCCTGGGATTCAACCAGCACTTCTAGCCCTGCCTGGGTGAGCCGGCACACCATGTCAGGAATCAGGGCGACTCGGCGCTCGTAAAATTCAACTTCTCTCGCTACGGCTATTTTCATAGACATTCCTCAAGGATTAAGGGTCTCTAAACGACAGGAATCTATCTGGAAACTGAATGAAACTAAGGATTCCTGATAAATTAAATTGAACTCAATAGGGGTGAGCTTAGACCTAATTGGCGATCACCAGGCATCTTGATTATTAGGCTTAATGACACGGCTATAGGGCTTTTTTAGGGGCATCTAAACTTCTAGATTTCTAGATGACTGTAGATCTTCTGCTGATCGAAATATTTAGGGCTTTGAGCAATCAAAAGATTATTGGGTCACTATGAAGCCCAATTAAATCCAATTAAATCCAATTAAATCAGTGTTTCAAGGCAGACTTACCCACAAGTCTCAATGAAACTCAATGAAAAAGTTTCATTGAAAAGGCTGACTTTCTGACGCATTAAGGCAGAGCTTTTCGAGCCGATGGGGACAACCGATGGGATGGGGTCTTATGGAATATCTTTGAAACTGAGATCATACTGAGATCCTTAAGAGCATTGGCTAGGAAGTCCTTATGGATCAGACCAATATGTCAGACGATAAGAGTCTTGCACATATACATGCATTCTAAGAGTGATCCCCATTTCGGGTGGTCTTCTTCAGCTTGTCTTATTGACTTGTCTGATGAATGGAGGGAGTTTTCTGCAAATTGATTCTAAAATCTTACATTTTGTTACAAAAAAGCTATTGGTGGGCGATCGCCCACTCCATCAGCGTACTAGAAGTCTGTACTACTCTTGCTGCTTATCTATGGGCAACCCCATAGTCTTTGAAAGCGTGGATTAGAAACATTGTGGGAGAATAGATACTGGAGAATAGATACTGGAGAACCAGGATTGGGTCAGGGTGCTGGAGGAATGGTTGAAAGCGATCGCCCAAAAATTCAGGGGTAGTTAGTCTCCAAACTTAGGCCTGCGCTCCACAGATACCTAAACCTGCAAGCCTCTAAACCTGCAAACGTTTAAACCTCCAAACCTCCAAACGATTACTCTCATGAATATTTCGTAGATAGAGACACTGCAAGCACCGCAACTATCACCATCAATCAATCTCTACGAATCAGCCTTTTAAGTTAGGGAATCCCATTGGTATTTCTCTTTCATGGGGATGTCTTTGACATCTCTGTTTGTAGGTAAAACTGGAACATCAGCCTTGGAGCGGGCACTTCTGCTGTGATTTCAACGTCTACTTGGCAGAATGTCCATTTATGCTGGTAAAGTCATATATGGACAAAATCAGATCAAGATTTTGCACTATTCCAACCACTATTCGGCTATGGCTTCTAAATTTCCGTTGACTCGTGTTTTCTCGGCATTGGCGATCGCCAGTTGTATGCTGATTGGCAATGCTGCGCCGATGATGGCTCAGGGTTTTGACATTTTCAGCGGAGTTACAGAAAGTAATCGGCTCCGCTATCGCCTAGACTTCGATGGAGTACCCCGGCGGCGCGATCGCTATCGCTTGCAAATTGGCCGAACCAAGCTTCCTATCAGCGTGTCGCAACTGACCCTTGCATACCCAGAAACCTTTGATGGTCAGCTTGATACCGATAGAATCGTCTTGGAAGTTGAAGGGAATGAAGTTGCCATCGACGAAATTCGATGGGACGACGTGAACTTGGAACTCAGCATCTATCCCGAAGAGCCGATTGCCGCCAACTCGCGGGTTGAGGTTATTCTTTCCAATGTCCGCAATCCTCGAAACCCTGGCTTTTACTACGTCAATGCCCTTGTTTTGCCAACTGGAGATATTCCTCTTCAGCGCTATGTAGGTACCTGGGTCATCGGCATTGGTCTCAATTAAGCCCCATGCTCTCAAGGCTTGATTTCAAAAGACTTGATTTCAAAAGACTTGATTTCACAGAAATTGATTTCTGTCTGCCCTTAGGTGGCGATGCTTCCCTGGGCAGAAGCCTGAAATTTCCACTTTCGGGAGCGTTGGTAAAGTGCTACTATTAGCGACTGTGGCTTTTTCAAAAAAAATCCTAGAGAAGAACAATGACTAAACGAACTCTGGAAGGAACTTCTCGTAAGCGTCGTCGGGTTTCTGGCTTCCGAGCGCGCATGCGGACTAAAACTGGGCAACGTGTTATCAAAGCTCGGCGTCGGAAAGGACGGGCACGTCTTTCGGTATCCTCCTAGGCGATCGCCTGGGTTGCTTGAGTGAGATGCTTGAGTGAGATGCTTGAGTGAGTTAGATGGCTGATCGTTTCACATCATCGTGATGATTAGCGATTGATTCTAGCTTGCTTCGATGAAGCGCATAGTATAGGGCGCATTCCTAAGGATAAACCTGTGGCTCTAGCAAAACCCTACAGGCTGAAGCACCGCAGTGATTTCAACCGAGTTCATCACCAAGGACGACGGTTCCGAAGTTCTCACTTCACGATGCTATTTCTACTCGACTTACCAGACAAAAAATCGGGTGAGATTTTAAATTCCTCCCTAGATTCTGTCGCCTCAGAGCCTAAACCTTCTAGTCTTGGGAATGGGAAGGCTTCTCTGCTGGCGTTTAGGATATCGAATCGGCCTTCGGAGATGATTGCTCCGAAGATCGGCATTTCTGTGAGCCAGAAAGTCAGTAAGCGCGCTGTGCAGCGCAATCGCCTCAAACGGCAGATTCGTGCCATCATGCGGCAGTTTTTGCCAGATTTGCCCCAAGGCTTGAAGTTGATTATTCGAGTCCGGCCTGGGGCAGTTGGGTGCGAATATCAAGAATTTCTGCGAGAATTGAAAACATTACTGAACGATGCAGGGGTACTTGATGGGTATTCGTGAAGATGTTTTCTATGAAGGTGGCCCCCATATTGGGGATCTCATCATCAATTTCCTTTTAGGCTTTACTGTCATCTGTTTGCCCCTCACCGTGGGTGCAATTGTGCGGTCTATCTGGCTCCGCTACCGAGTGACAAATCGACGCATTTCAGTGACAGGTGGATGGATGGGGCGTGAGCGCTCCGACATTATTTATTCTGAAATTGCCCAGGTTGTAACGGTGCCTCGGGGTCTAGGGGTTTGGGGCGACATGGTTTTGACCCTGACGGATGGGAGTCGCCTTGAAATGCGTGCTGTTCCTCGTTTTCGAGAAATGGCTGACTATATCAATAAAAAAATTGGGGTAACCCCTGAGAAAGTGGCAACATCGGCGAATTAGTTTTCTGATGTCTTGAGCCTCTGATGTCTTGAGCATCTAATGCCTTAAGTCCATGTTTTGGGCACAGAGCCTATGGTTTCGATATCGGTGGGGATAGGAGTAGATGATTGACCCGAACTTGCCCTATGGTCAGCGGTTTGTAGAAACTGAATTTCACTAGCAAATTCCCGTCGTTTTAAGTAGCTAGGATTCCGATACATTAGACTAGATATGACTAGCTCGGGTTATAGGCTCCTGTAGAGGTTTCTGCGATCGCCCCTACGACCCGTCTAGCGCAAACCAATCAGAGTACGCAGGTAAAACACAGACTCATGGACTTTGGCGTCAGCTTCCTCTCCAACAATGTAATGCTGCCAATCCTAGATTTTTTCTATGGGATTGTGCCGAGCTATGGCCTTGCCATTGTCGCCCTGACTCTGGTTGTGCGCTTTGCCTTATATCCGCTCAGTGCTGGGTCAATCCGTAATATGCGCCGGATGCGGGTCGCGCAACCTGCTATGCAAAAGCGCGTCAAAGAAGTGCAAGAGCGCTACAAAGATGACGCCGCCAAGCAGCAGGAGGAAATGAGCAAAATTTACAAGGAATTTGGCAACCCATTGGCAGGTTGTTTTCCAGTGGTTTTGCAGATGCCTATTTTGTTTGCGCTGTTTGCTACTTTGCGGGGATCGCCATTCTCTGATGTTCCTTACACCGTGAATCTACAGATTTTGCCTCGGGAGCAGATCGAGCAAATTCAGCCCCAAGCTTATGCAACCAGCCCCCACAGTATCTATGTGTCGGATGGGATTCATGCACCTGTAACCGCTGTGTTGCCGGGTGGTACGAAGTTAGCGGTGGGTGAAAAGACACGGATTGATTTTCAGACGACGACGGGCAAGCCCTTGAGCGCCCTAGTCGAAGAATATCCTGAGGCTGATGTTACTCCTGCTTGGACGGTGACGAAGGGGGAGGATCGGGTCAATATCACTCCAGAGGGTGTCATTGAAGCGTTGCAGCCAGGGGAAGTTACCCTGCAGGGAACGGTGCCTGGGTTGGCGGCTAATAAAGGGTTTCTATTCATTAAGGCGCTGGGTCGGGTCGGCGCAATGGATAAGGAAACAGGGCAGATCAATTGGGACATTGTGGGCATGGTGCTGTTCTTTGGCCTGTCTCTCTATCTCAACCAGATTTTGTCTGGCCAAGGCCCCAGTACTAATCCGCAGCAAGCCACGGTGAATAAGCTCACCCCTGTGCTGTTTTCTACCATGTTTTTGTTCTTTCCACTGCCCGCTGGGGTGTTGATGTATATGGCGATCGCCAATATGTTTCAAACCTTTCAGACTTTTATTTTGTCGCGGGAACCCTTACCCGAAAACCTTCAAAAAATTGTGGAAGAAGAGGAAAAGAAAACGATCACAGACAATCGTGATTCTTTACCCTTTGAGCCGGGTCGTAAGAAAAAAGCCTCTTAATCAGGTGGGGTCTCTCCCATGGGCCGTTGTGTAGGGTGAGTGAGATGGATGATAAAGTTCAGCGCGGTGAACAGTGGCTGGGTGAGTTACTCGATTTGGCTAAGTTGCCTACCTCTGTGAAGGCAGGAGCTAGCCAAATTCGAGATGATGGTAGCTGTTGGCTAGAAATTGACGATGCGGCTCTGTCTGAAGAGCAAGCCACTGGTTTGATTGGCGATCGCGGCAGTGTTTTAGATGCTGTGCAATATTTGATCAATACCACCCTGAACCTGGGTAAAGGCGATGAGGATCAACAGCATTACACCATTGAGTTGCGGGGCTATCGAGAGCAGCGCCAAGCTGAACTCAAGCAAATAGCTGACGAAGCGGCTCAGCAAGTCCTAGAAACCGGCGAACCCTTTGAAATTGCCTCTCTTTCCTCTGCCGAGCGGCGGCAGGTGCATACCTACCTCAAAGACTATGAGGGGTTGAAAACTGAAAGCCAAGGGCAAGAACCCGATCGCCGGTTGGTGGTTCAGCGCGTCTAAGGATGCAAGCTTTGCTGAGCGATGGGCTGGGTCGGTTTTGCCGTTCGCTGCCTTTAGCTATCCCACTCCTTTTTAAGGCCTCTATGCCTCTAAAGTATAGAGACTTTGCTTAGGAGGGCGATCCTGGGAGTGGACGAGCCTGAAGAGAAACGGACGGGGCGCACCTCCCATCCTTTTGTTGAGTGTTACGCCGGGATTGTTACTATGATGTCAATTTTTATTCCGCGCCTTTTGCAAGCCCCTGACCAGACCGAGCGCGTCGATATCAACCGCCAGCTTCCTGATTTTGCGACCCTTACTCCTGTTCAGGGCTTTGTTGAGGTGAGCCACCGAGGAACTGTGTTGGAGGTACAGGCTGAGGCTGAAACCATCACTACTTTGACCTGCGATCGCTGTTTGCAGCAATTTAACCATCGGTTGCGGGTCAAATGCTCTGAGTTTATTTGGCTCGAAGACCCTAACACCGAGGCAGATGGAGAGGCCGATCGGGAACTATCGGTGGAAGAGCTGGTTGAGACGCTTTCTCCCCAAGCGTCTTTTCAGCCGGAGGCGTGGCTTTACGAGCAACTTTGCCTAGCGATCCCGCTGCGCAAGCTGTGCGCCGCCGATTGCCCCGGAATTGCCCTCAGCGATCCGTTGCCAGAGGTTGCCCCGCCCCCCACTGACCATCGCTGGGCTTCCCTAGAGGCATTGAAAGAGGCCTTACAGAAGGAGACGCCCAACTAAAGCTTGACTGTCGGTTGCGAAGTCGCAGCGAGAGTATCTATTTGAATCACGGCTCGTTTAAGCTGTAGAGAGCCATCCCCAGGCCAGTCAAGCTTCAGGGCTAAGGGAGTTTCTAGACTAGAAGGAACTTTTCACTGATTGGTCTGTGGGTATGGGGCGATGACCGTGAACGGAGGTCTGGTTCAGAGAAAATAGCCGAAACCAATGGATGGCCTATGGACTGCTCAGCGCCAACAAACGGCAGTTCCTTTCTATCTTGTGGAAACCCGCGATAGGATTTAGGAGGTTTTGGCAGATATTGTTTTTCGGAGATCTGCCCAGACGATAAGCTGAGTCAAGGGGTTTCTCTTTAACAGTCAAAATGGTATGAGCTTTAGTCAAGAGTTTGAGTTGTTGCTGCGGGCGCGGTATCCGCTGCTCTACATCCCTACGCGGGAAGAAGAACGGGCGGAAGGGGCGATCGCCCGGATTGCCCAAGCGGGCACCCGAGGCGTTTATACGTGGGATTTTGTGGATGGCTACCAAGGTAACCCTAACGATGCTGGGTTTGCCAAACGCAACCCGTTGCAAGCGCTCGAACTGGTTGAGAAGTTGCCCATAACTGCCTCAGCTATCTTTATCTTGCGAGACTTTCAGCGGTTTTTAGAGGATGTGGCCGTTGCCCGCAAACTCAAAAACCTGGCCAAACGCCTCAAGTCACAGCCCAAAAATATTGTGATTCTGTCGCCTAACCTCAGCATTCCAGATGATTTAAGCGACATAGTGACGGTTCTCGACTTTCCGCTCCCTGATTTTGCTGAAATTCAGACAGAACTCAAACAACTGCTGCAAGCCACTGCAACGACGTTAGAACCCAGGGTCATGGATGCCCTTGTGCGATCGTGCCAAGGGCTTTCGATGGAGCGGATTCGGCGGGTGTTGGCTCGGGCGATCGCCAGCCATGGTTCCTTGCAACCCGAAGACATTGAGCTAATTCTCGAAGAAAAGCGCCAGTCCATTCGTCAAACTCAGATTTTAGACTTTTACCCGGCCACCGAAAAAATTTCAGACATCGGCGGTCTAGATAATTTAAAAGATTGGCTATTGCGGCGGGGCAGTGGGTTTTCAGAACGGGCGCGGCAATATGGCTTGCCCCATCCTAGGGGTCTCTTACTTGCGGGCATTCAGGGGACGGGGAAATCTCTCACGGCAAAGGCGATCGCCCATCACTGGCATCTTCCCCTCTTGCGCTTAGATGTGGGTCGGTTGTTTGGGGGGCTAGTTGGCGAATCAGAATCACGCACCCGGCAGATGATTCAACTGGCCGAAGCCTTGGCTCCTTGCGTGTTGTGGATTGATGAAATTGACAAAGCCTTTTCTGGGTTTGATGGCCGGGGTGACTCTGGCACCACCAGCCGGGTCTTTGGCACCTTTATTACCTGGATGGCTGAAAAAACCTCCCCGGTGTTTATTGTCGCCACGGCCAACAACATTCAAGCGTTGCCCCCAGAACTGCTACGCCGAGGCCGATTCGACGAAATATTCTTTGTGGGTTTACCCTCTCAAGACGAACGCCGCGAGATTTTTTCGGTGCACCTCGTGCGGCTGCGCCCCCATAATCTGCAAAGCTACGAGCTAGACCGCTTAGCCTATGAAACCCCTGATTTTTCGGGAGCAGAGATTGAGCAAATTTTAATCGAGGCCATGCACATCGGGTTTAGTCAGAATCGGGATTTCACAACAGATGATATTCTGGAAGCCGCCAGCCAAATTGTGCCCCTCGCCCGTACGGCTCAAGACCAGATTGAGTTTTTGCAAGCCTGGGCCGCAGCCGGAAAGGCTCGCATGGCTTCGCGGGCAGAGTCGCCTCGGTTGGGGGGAGCATCGTTTAATTAGGGTCTAGTGACGCACCTCCCAATGCCGAGCCTTGGCATTTTAGCTGGGTATGGTCTAGGCTTCTACGCAGAAAACCAAGGAGAGCCGTTGTGGTCGGATTGGCGAAATTTGTCTTAGGTGTGCTTTTGGCGATCGCCATCCTTTTCTTTTCAGGGGTCACCGCCGCGCGCTACCTAATTACGCGGCTCACAGCGGCTCCTCCACGCCCTGGTTTTCCCAATGACAACCCCCAGCCAGTTGCACCCGAAACTCCGCCCGCCGAGGGTGCAGACGCCTTTATTGAAACGGCACCCGCTGATCTTGGGGCTGCGGAGCCTGCCGCGACTCCTGCCCCAGACGCTGCGACAGAAGCCGTGCCGAGTGAGGGTTACACAGCTCTTGTGACAGAGCCTATCGGGCTGATTCTGCGAGAATCGGCAACTCAAGATTCGGCGCAAGTTGGCGGGCTAGACTTTAACACCGCCGTGGAGGTGTTGGAGACGAGTGCTGATGGCGAATGGCAACGGGTTCGGGTGCCTATTAGTGGCCGTGAAGGTTGGATCAAATCGGGAAATACGGATCCTTCTCCCTAATGGCGAGAACCTAGCGCCTCCCTTACTCAGGCACCGTAAAGAAACGTATCTATCTCTAAACCTTGGTTACAATCACAACATCCCAATGAAGGGCACTACCGAGAGGATGATAGCGTTAAATAACGAGATTGAAATCTGGGTAAACCCTTTAACAACGCAAGCCGTACCTTCCATGTACAAGAAAAAAGCGGGTAAAGATTGGATGAGTGCTGTTGTCACGGCATCTCTGGGTGCAGGCGCAGTAACGACCTTTGCCATTAGCCAGGGTCAACATCCTCTGATGGCCTTTGGGATCACGGCGTTTGCTGTTTCAGCCGCTCTGTTGATTGATCACTACGCCTAGGGGCTAGGTCATTCTATGCATGAGCCGGGCAGCATTCACTTCACTGCTTTTTACATCCTATAGGCATGGCCATCTGGCTCAAAATTGCATGATTCACTCCTCAAATCATTGAATAGCTGAGCCTTCCATTCAAGGTCAACGCCAAATCTACCAGGTTTGGCGTTTTTTGTTAGCGTAGCAAGCAGACTGACGGGCACTCATAGCTATAGTCACAAAGGTTAGGACATATCAGCGTCATTCCCGTGGAAACGGGCATCCATGGGTTGCACGACTCTCAAGATGGATTCCTGCCTGCGCGGGAATGACAGGTAAATGTCCGATGGTTCATGGCTATAGCTATAACGAGAAACTGATAAGTAACTGATAAGTAACTGATAAGTAACTGATAAGTAATTGATGGGTAACTTGAGGGAGGCGATGCGATGAGCCGATGGTTATGCCGCTGGCGGGATCTAGGGCTGGGGTTGTGCCTCAGCTTGGGCTTGTTGCTGCTGGGCTGGCTGGGTGGAGGGTTAGGGGCGATCGCCCAACCCAGTTCTATGCCTGCCCCAGAGGTTACAACCCGCGTCCAATCCTTCCTCCAAGGGGATGTGGCGCTGACTCCAGCAGATTTTTCTCAGCTCACCGTTGAGCCAGCCCTGTGGCCCGATGCCTGTTTGGGGTTAGCAGAAACCGGAGAGCTGTGTGCAGAGGTGATGACACCGGGCTATGAATGGACGCTTAACTCTCCGAGGGGGCTGTTGCGGGTGCGGAGCGATCGCCAGGGGTATCAGGTGCGTTGGGTGATCCCACCAAACTCGGACGCGCCAGCAAATAGAGCAACGCCCCCACCATCGGCAGCAGCAGGGCGATCGCCCGCCACAGGCTAGGGTTTGCCATCCCGCGCCGTGCCATATCATCGGCCATCAGCACTGGAAACAACAGCCACAGCAGGCAAAAATCTAAACTCATGACATGGATAAAACGGCTGGTCTGCCATTGTTGCCCAAACTCAGCCCAATTGCCCTGGGTGAGGCCGTAGCCCAAGAGGGGGATGGCTCCGAGGGCGATCGCCCCTGCTAGCCAACGCGAATCTTGCAACCGCAAAAACCAAGTCTTAGGCCCCTCAAAGGGTTGACCCGGTTTCCGTAAGCCTAGATACGGCAGCAGTGCAAAGGCTCCTACAAAAAAGGAACCGACTACAAACGGAAAGGCTCGTACCCGTTGCCCACGGCCATCAATAAACAAGATGCAAGCATAGATCATCGGCCAGATGCCCATCAGGTTAAACAGGGCAATAACACTGGGATTGATCCCCTCCCAGTTTCCAGCCGAAAGATTTTGAATCAACGGCCAAGTGTCGGGGGTATCGGGAGGTGCAAACCCAAAGGCATACCCCACAAACCCCAGCCACAGCAACCAAAACACAGCAGAATTGCGCATCGTCATTATTCTTGATTCTTGTTTGATGATTGTTTGCGAAATACCCAATCAGCCCCTTAATCTCCATCGCGATCAAGACGCAGATTTCCTCTGGCATCAACGCTCTGATCTCTGAACTCTGATCTCTGAACTCTGATTTCTGGACTCTATTTCTAAACTCTAATTCTGGGTTGATCCCAGCAATTCTCAGTTTGAAAAGGTTGTACTGAAATTAGAGCGGAGGATGCGGATTCCTGCTATCTAAAGTGACTAATACAGTGCCCGCCCTACGTTCAAGCCTAAATGGATTGTACCTAGGAGTCGGGTAGTGGGGCTAAGATTGAGCTGAAATTAGTTAGATAAGCAGATAGGCCATTGGCGCTGGTGGAGAGCAGACAGGCTTGACCAACTCTTGAGTTTTGCGACTGCATTCGTGTGAGATAGCCCAAAGCAAGCGAGTAAGACGTATCCTGAAAGGGACGCTCAGCCGATCAAACGGATGCAGATATATCTCGATCACAGCGCAACGACGCCTCCTCGGGCAGAGGTCATCACGCTTATGCAGCAGGTGATGCAAGAGGCGTGGGGCAATCCTTCTAGCCTCCATGCTTGGGGCGAGCGCTCAGCCCTCATCTTAGAAACGTCTCGCATTCAGGTTGCAGACTTGTTGAACGTGTCCCCAGAGACCATCGTGTTTACCTCTGGGGGCACGGAGTCAGATAATCTGGCCATTTTAGGGGTGGCTCGGCATTATGCTCGTCCGCGCCACCTGATTATTTCTCAGGTTGAGCATTCTGCAATTTCTGAGCCAGTGCGCCTGCTAGAAGAGCGGGGGTGGCAGGTGACGCGCCTCCCGGTGAATAGCCAAGGTCGTGTGGATCCTAGTGACCTACAAGCGGCGCTGCGGCCTGATACGGTTTTAGTTTCGATCATCTATGGCCAGAGCGAAGTCGGCACCCTGCAACCGATCGAGCAATTGGCGGCGATTACTCAACCCCACAGCGCCCTGTTTCATACCGATGCGGTGCAGGTGGCAGGGCGGTTGCCGATCGACCTCCAGCGGTTGCCGATCGATCTGCTCTCGGTTTCGAGCCACAAGCTCTATGGCCCCCAGGGATCTGGGGCGCTGTATGTGCGGCCAGGGGTAGACTTGGTGCCGCTCTTGGCCGGAGGGGGGCAGGAATGGCGATCGCGCGCTGGAACGCAGGCCGTTGCTAACGTAGCAGGTTTTGGGTTAGCGGCGACCTTGGCGGCGCAGACCTTAGATCCAGAAGCCGTTCGACTGCGGCAATTGCGCGATCGCCTCTTTGATCGCCTCGCCGATGTGCCGGGGTTAATGCCCACGGGCGATCGCCTCCATCGCCTGCCGCACCATGCCAGTTTTGTGCTGCAACAAAGTACCGATACCCTCAATGGCAGAACCTTGGTGCGCCAAATGCACCTTGCGGGGATTGCAATTAGTGCCGGTTCGGCGTGCAATAGTGGGCGATCGGTGCCAAGTTCGACCCTGCTAGCCATGGGGTTGGGCGATCGCCAAGCTCAAGGCGGTGTTCGCTTCACCCTCGGCCACCACACCACCGACGCGGATATTGACTGGACGGCGACCGTCTTTCAGCAGGTGTTAAGCCGACTCACAGAAGACCTCCCAGCCACCTCCGCCTTACCCCAAGGTTAAGCAGATTTGCTCCTCCTCACCTGCTCCGTCTGCGTTCCTCCCCATCAGAAATCGAGGCTTTCAACAGCTCTGCTTGATCGAGTGCGGCGATGGTCGTCTAAAGAACCGTTACGGCTCGATCAGGCGGCCACAAAACCTCGTATGGTGGTTTGAGAGATAGCCGCTTCCCTATGCCTTTTCCCATACATTTTTCCTATACATTTAAGGATGCGGGGCGGATCAATGGGGCGTCTCCGCAGTATCCTCTGTAGATCCGCTAGCTGATCTACAAGATTCCATTTCATCCAACCTGACGCTGATTCAATCTAGTTTGGATCCAACTCCGCCACTCCCATTTCTTCCATCCAACATATTCCATCCAACATATTCCATCCAACATAACGGTTATGTCGCAGCCCACTATCGAATCCATTCTTCAAGAACATCGATCCTTTGCCCCTCCGGTTGCGTTTGCCCAACAGGCGCGCATCAAAAGCCTAGAAGAATACGACCAGTTGTATGCACGGGCAAAGGCTGACCCCTTGAAGTTCTGGGAAGATTTGGCGCAAAAAGAGCTGCACTGGTTTGAGAAATGGCACACAGTGATGGATTGGCAGCCTCCCTTTGTGAAGTGGTTTGATGGGGGCAAAACCAACATTTCCTACAATTGTCTCGATCGCCATCTCACTACCTGGCGGCGGAACAAAGCAGCGCTGATCTGGGAAGGAGAACCCGGCGATTCTTGTACGCTCACCTACGCTCAACTGCATCGGGAAGTTTGCCAGTTTGCCAATGTGCTGAAAGAGTTGGGCGCAAAGAAAGGGGATGTCATTGGGATTTATATGCCCATGATCCCCGAAGCGGCGATCGCCATGTTGGCCTGTGCCCGCATTGGGGCGGTGCATACCGTGGTGTTTGGTGGCTTTAGTGCCGAGGCATTGCGCGATCGCCTGATCGATGGCAAAGCCAAGCTCGTGATCACCGCCGATGGGGGCTGGCGTAAAGATGCCATTGTTCCTCTCAAAGAGCAGGTAGACAAGGCCTTGGCCGAAGGGGTCGAAACCGTTGAAAACGTGCTAGTCGTGCAGCGAACACGGCAGCACATTCACATGGAATCAGGGCGAGATCATTGGTGGCATGAGTTGCGCCAAAACGTCTCTGCCCAATGCCCCGCCGAGCCCATGGACAGCGAAGATATGCTGTTCATCCTCTACACCTCTGGCAGCACCGGCAAACCAAAAGGGGTGGTGCATACGACGGCGGGCTACAACCTCTATACCCATGTCACTACGCAATGGATTTTTGACCTGCAAGACACGGATGTTTACTGGTGTACCGCCGATGTCGGTTGGATCACAGGCCACAGCTATATCGTCTATGGCCCCCTTTCGAACGGGGCGACGACGCTCATGTATGAAGGTGCGCCCCGCGCCTCTAACCCTGGCTGCTTTTGGGATGTGATCGAAAAGCATGGGGTCACCATTTTTTACACCGCTCCCACGGCGATTCGAGCCTTTATCAAAATGGGTGAACACTTGCCCAGGGCGCGGGATCTGTCTTCCCTGCGACTGTTGGGCACGGTGGGCGAACCCATCAACCCCGAAGCCTGGATGTGGTATCACCGCGTCATTGGCCATGAGCGCTGCCCCATTGTTGATACTTGGTGGCAAACCGAAACGGGGGGGATTATGATTACGCCCCTGCCCGGAGCCATCCCCACCAAACCTGGCTCTGCGACGCGCCCCTTCCCTGGTATCTTGGCGGATGTTGTGGATCTTGACGGCAACCCCGTTCCTGATAACGAAGGCGGCTATCTGGTGGTGCGTCATCCTTGGCCGTCGATGATGCGGACGGTTTTTGGTGATCCCGATCGCTTCCGCCGCACCTATTGGGAGCATATTGCCCCGCATGATGGCAACTATCTTTACTTTGCTGGGGATGGCGCTCGCCGCGACAGCGACGGCTACTTCTGGGTGATGGGCCGCGTCGATGACGTGATCAGCGTATCGGGGCACCGCTTAGGCACCATGGAAATTGAGTCGGCGTTAGTGTCGCACCCTTCTGTGGCAGAAGCCGCCGTGGTCGGCAAACCTGACGATATCAAAGGAGAAGAGATCGTCGCCTACGTCATGCTAGAAGATGGCTATGATCCCAATGATGCGTTGATGGCTGAGCTGAAGAAGCATGTGGTTCAAGAAATTGGAGCCTTGGCGCGCCCGGGCGAAATTCGCTTCAGCGAGGCACTGCCCAAGACTCGATCGGGCAAAATTATGCGCCGCCTTCTCCGTAACTTGGCCGCAGGGCAAGAGATTTCGGGCGACACCTCTACCCTCGAAGATCGCTCCGTCCTCGATAAACTCCGCGAAGGTCAGTAGAGACGAGTCTCAAATCGTCTGTATATTAAGACCTGTGAGGGACAAAACAAAGCCTCTTGAGATGACGCGCATCCTGATTAATGACCGCCTAACCATTATCAAGATGTGCGTCTTATCAAATCTGGTTTAGAAGTGGTTGATAAGGATGGGCGATCGCCCTGTTCAACCTCTATCGGGTCGGCTTGAGTGCCCTATTTTAGGCATTCCATCTCGCTTCGAAGCGGTCTAACCTTTGTCATTGGGGTTTGTCATTGGGGTTTGGCATTGGGGACTGACGCGAAAATAACTCGGTATAGTGGAGGATGGTTATTTGAGCTGGTGCTTGTGAGCCGTTGGTGGCTCTCTGCCAGAATCCCTCGACATCCTTTCGTTACGACCCATGCAAAATCTCGAACAACAACTGGCTCAGGAATTGTCGCTACGTCCGGGGCAGATTCAGAATGCCCTCGAACTTTTCGCAGAAGGAGCCACGATTCCGTTTATTGCCCGCTATCGCAAAGAGCGCACGGGGGAGATGAATGAGGTGCAGTTGCGGGATCTGGCCGATCGCCATGCGTATCTGACGGAGATGGGCGATCGCAAGGCCGTGATTTTGCAGGCGATCGCCGACCAGGGCAAACTCACCGATGCGCTCAAGGCCAAAATTGAGGGCTGCACCCAAAAGACGGAACTAGAAGACCTGTATTTGCCCTATCGCCCGAAGCGGCGCACCCGTGCCACGATCGCCCGCGAGAAGGGGTTGGAGCCGTTGGCGGTGTGGATCAAAACCCTCAACCGTCCGGGGGTAACGGTGCCCAGCCTGGAGCCGGAGGCGGCGAAGTATTTGTCGGAGGCGGTGATGTCGGCGGCGGAAGCGCTGAAGGGGGCGGCGGATATTTTGGCGGAGGAAGTGGCAGAACAGGCGGAGTATCGCGCCTATTTGCGGCAGTTTTTGCTGAAAACGGGGGTGTTTGTGTCGCAGATTAAGGCGGCGCACCCGGAGGGCACCACCAAGTTTGAGATGTATCGCCGCTATCAGGCGACGGTGAGGGCGATCGCCCCTCACAACCTGCTTGCCCTGCTCCGGGGCGAGACGGACGATATCCTGACCCTCACCCTCAGCTTTGAGGAGGCAGAGGTGTTGACCTATTTGGAAGCTGAGGAAATTCGGACTAAAACCCCGGCGGTGCGGCAGTTTTACCGCGAGATGCTGAAGGATGCCTTTACGCGCCTAATGAAAACCTCGCTGACCTCGGCGGTGATGACCGAGAAAAAAGCCTGGGCGGATGGAGAATCGATCAAAACCTTTGAGATAAATTTGCGGGAACTGCTGCTGGCGGCTCCGGCGGGGATGAAGCCCACCCTGGCCATTGATCCGGGCTTTCGCACGGGCTGCAAAACTTCGGTGATCAGCGAAACCGGGAAGTTTTTGGAGTACCAAACGATCTTCCCGCACCAGGCGGCGGGGCAGCGGGAGCAGGCGGCGCGGACGGTCAAAACGCTGCTTACAAAATACAAGATTCAACTGATTGCCATTGGCAATGGCACCGCCGGACGGGAAACCGATGCCTTTGTGGCGGAGGTGCTGAAGGGGCTGGAGCGCCCGCCGATTAAGGTGATGGTGAATGAATCGGGCGCGTCGATTTACTCTGCTAGCATCGTGGCGCTGGAGGAATTTCCGGAGCTAGATCTGACGGTGCGGGGTGCGATTAGCATTGGGCGGCGCTTGCAAGACCCCTTGGCAGAGCTAGTAAAAATTGATCCCAAATCCATTGGGGTGGGGCAATATCAGCATGATGTGGATCAAAAGCTGCTGAAGAAGAAGCTAGATGAAACGGTGGAAAGCTGCGTCAACTATGTGGGCGTAGATTTGAATACGGCGTCGAAGGAACTGCTGACGTTTGTGTCGGGGTTAAGCCCAACGGTGGCCAGCAATATTGTGGCCTACCGCAATGAGAATGGGGCGTTTGGCGATCGCCGTCAACTGCGAAAAGTGCCGAAGCTAGGAGCCAAAGCCTTTGAGCAAGCCGCTGGCTTTCTGCGGATCCGCGATGGCGCAAACCCCCTCGACAACACCGCCGTTCACCCCGAAAGCTATGGGGTGGTGATGGCGATCGCCCGCGACCTGAAGGTGCCCCTAGCCGACATCGCCAAAGCTGCCGACCAACTCAAGACGGTAAACCTGAAGCAGTATGTCACCGATACCATTGGTGAACCCACCCTGCGCGATATTTTGCGGGAACTCGAAAAGCCCGGACGCGACCCCCGCGCCGAGTTCAAATATGCCACCTTCGACGAGGCGATTAAGGAACTCTCGGATCTGAAGGTGGGGATGCAACTGGAAGGCATCGTCACCAATGTGGCCAATTTTGGCGCGTTTGTGGATGTTGGCGTGCATCAAGACGGCCTGATTCACATCTCGCAAATGGCGGATCGCTTTGTCAGCGACCCCAACGAATTTGTGAAGGTAGGCCAAGTGGTGAGTGTGCGAGTGCTGGAGGTAAACCAGTCGTTGAAGCGCATCAGCCTGTCGATGAAGGCGGCAACCCCTCCCCATGGCGGACGGTGAGAGGGCGATCGCCCCCCGCCCCATTCAACCAAAATAGTGCAACACCCAATTCAGACACCCGGTGTCTTGGAGACACCGGGTGTCTGAATTGCCAAGACACCGGGTGTCTGAATTGTAGCGAATCTCTTTGGCGCGACAACTGCCGAACTCTTAGCGGTTTCTAGCGCCCGTAAGCAAGGCTATAATGCTTGAAAAGTCTTGCATCGTAACGGTCTGTATGCGCGAACGATCTTGGATAGAGTTTGATCGGCACCCAGCTACCCCAACCCTAAACTCAGACGCGGGTATGGGATTCCATGGGAAATAAGATTGCCCTCCTGATTGGGGTGAGCAAGTACGAAAACGGCCTTGATCCACTTCCGGCTGCCGCCAAAGACATTGTGGCGATGCAGGAGGTATTGGAGCATCCCGAAATTGGTGGGTTTCAGGTAACCACCCTGATCAATGAGACGCGACAGAAAACCGAAGAGGCGATTTTTAAGCTCTTTGACAATCGCAAAAAAGAGGATCTGCTGCTGCTATTCTTCTCGGGGCATGGGGTGAAGGATGACAACAGCAATCTCTTTTTGGCCGCTCGGAATACCCGGAAAGATGACAATCGCCTAGTAACGCCAACGGCGATCGCCGCAAGCTATATCCAAGAAACCATGAAACTCTGTTCACGCACCCGCAAGGTGGTGATCCTAGACTGTTGCTTTAGCGGTGCTTTCCCGGCTGGGATGACGATCAAAGATGATGGCTCATTGCCCATCGCCCAACAACTCGGCGGCGAAGGGTGGGCGGTGCTAACGTCTTCCACATCCTTACAATATTCCTTTGAGTTGCCAGGGTTTGACCTGTCGGTGTATACCCACTTTTTGGTGGAAGGGATGCGCACGGGGATCGCTGATCGCGATCGCGATGGAGCCATTTCCGTAGAAGAACTCCATGCCTATGCCAAAGAAAAGGTTTTGGATACGGCCCCCGAAAAAATGACCCCAGAAATTTACCCTTCCAAAGAAGGGGGCAAAATTCTGCTGGCAACGGTGCCCCAAAAGCATGACCCAGAACTAATCTACCGACAAGAACTCGAAAACCGCCTCCGCAACGGGACACTGACGTTTGCTGCCCGTGCCCTGCTCGATCGCAAAATCCAAGTGCTAGGGCTAACCTCTGAGCAGGCTACCGCTATCGAATCCACTGTACTGAAGCCGTTTCGAGAATATGCTGCCAACTTGTACGATTACGAAAAGATTTTAACGAAAACCCTCGCTGCCGAAAATCCCCCCAGCCCAGAAAACCAGCTTGATCTGCAAGATTTAGCCGCAGATCTTGGGTTGAAGGATGAGGATGTGGCGGCACTGCATCAACGGCTATCTCGATCATCGCTGCCATCCCGATCGGTGTCGCCCCCCAACATCCAGGTGACACCACCGCCAACCCCTGCGCCCGAAGAGATGACGCATCTGCGGTCAGAACGAGGGGTAGACTATACTCGCTTACGCGATTTACTCAAATCAGGCGAGTGGAAACAGGCCGATCAAGAAACCTACCGACTGATGATTACGACAGTAGGTAAGAAAGAAGGGCAATGGTTCGATCGCGCCGACCTAGAAAACTTCCCCTGCGAAGATCTCAAAACTCTAGACCAACTGTGGGTAAAGTACAGTAACGGTAAATGGGGCTTCAGCGTGCAGAAGAAGATCTGGCAGGAATGCGGTAGCCCGATGACCTACAATGACGAGTGGGAAAAGTTTGGCGATCGCGTTGGCTGGCGTAAGGATGGGAAGTGGATAGAATTAAACCACTTCACATTCGACCTCCAATTATCTCCGCCCGGAGAATTTCCGATTTGGAGGGTTTGGGATCGAGGAAGGGGTGCTGGGCAAGGAAATTTCTCTTTTCTCGCGCAGAGACTTGTGAACTGTAGCACGAGCTAGTCCTAGAGTTTTTTTAAAGTTTGTAAACAACGATCTAATCCACGATTTTCCGCCTTTTCAGAGATCCGTTA
>Ga0105049_10000466_pt1 | contig 44382 bp, 43 predicted proteins | sample MAT06_FD_78087 | JGI IMG/M metagenome (GOLD analysis project Ga0105049, IMG submission 78087) | Freshwater microbial communities from Lake Fryxell liftoff mats and glacier meltwater in Antarctica - MAT-06 | ecosystem: Environmental > Aquatic > Freshwater > Ice > Liftoff microbial mat | place...
ACACCCCCCACGCGACTGCGGCCGCAGCACCTGGCTCGAACTCCCCCGCGACCGGCAAGCGCTGCCGCAGGATCCCGTCCTGCTCCACCTCAAGACTCAGCCGCCCAAACGAAGCCAAGGCCAGGCGCAGCTCGAGCACTGCCCCCCGGCAAGCCATCACCGAAGCATCCGCAAAGCGCTCAGCCGCCAACGGCACTCGGGCTACCGACTCCCCGGAGCGGACATTTACCATGACTCCGTCGAAGTCCGCGCCGGGCACTAGATCCAGGCGCAGATAGACCCACTCGCCATCGGACCCGTAGTGCACCCGCCGCACCCACTGCCGCCCGCCGTGCATCGCCCCCTGCCGGCCATCCACTTCGTACACGCCCGCCGCCAGCCACTCAAAGTACGAACTCACCCGTCCATCGATCACCGGCCGAATGGGACCCACCGGCGCCTCTGGCCGCACCTCCACCACGTGCCGCAGGATCGGCCGGGATAGCTCGTCCGGCGCCATCAGGCCGAGAGCCTGATAAATGTTCCGCAGATGCGCGCGGTAGAGATCGTCGAAGTCGGCGCGGTTGTCGCTGCTATGCTCCGGCCCGTACCACCAGCACCAGTCGCTGCCCTCGGCGATCTGCACTTCCTCAAAAGCCGCGGATAACTGAGCCGCGGATAACTTCCCTTCCCGCTCCGCCGCGTCGTAGGCTTGGCGCGCCCGCAGCAGATACTCCCAAGCCCGGTTGTCCTCCTCGGCCCCAATCCAGATGTCGAAATTCGCGTTGATCCAACTGCCGGGAAAGATATGGTTGAGCGGCGCAGGCTCCACTTTGGCGAGCGCCTCGCTCACCGTCAGCGCCTGCAGGCCGGGATCGTCCAAAATGCCCTGGTAGAGCTTCCGCAGAAACTCGCGGCCACTTTCGGGATAGTACTCCCAGCAATTCTCGCCATCGAGGATCACCGGCACCAAGGCATCGCGCCCCGCGGCCAGAATCGGCCGGCAGTTGTCGCGGATCTTTTGCAGGAAATGCGCCGCGGCTTTGGCGGGATCTACCGCGGAGTAAGTAAAGCCGATCAGGTCGCTCAGCTCATGGTCGCGGAAGATCATCCGCATCTCCCGGCCACCTTGCCGCCACACATACGGACGATACGTCGCCTCCGGCCCCGCGTGCTGATTCAGCGTCCGGCCCAGCACCCCGTTGTCCGTCGCCGCCCAGGTGTAGCCGCAATCGGCGGCCAACGCCAGCGCCTCATCCGACACCGAGCCCTCGCTGGGCCAAAGCCCGTGCGGCATGGTGCCCAGCCGAGCCGCGGTATACGCCCGCGATCGATCAAGTTGCCGCCGCGCATCCTCCGGATAGTGGTACCGCGTCGGCAACGGCACCCCCGGATGCGCCACCGAGGCGATGTTCGAATCGCACAGCAGGGGCAGAATCGGGTGGTAATAGGGCGTTGTCGAAATCTCGATCTGCCCCCTCGCCGCAAAATCCCGGTACACCGGCACCACCCGGCCGATGATCTCCAACTGCTTGCGACCCATCAACGCCTGATCGGCCAGAGTGTACCCACGCCCCTTCGTCACTAGCTCGCGCACTTCGACATCTCGGGTCAGAAATACTTCGTCAAACCAAGCCAACTGCGACAGCACCTGCAGGTCGCGATAATCGGCCGCCGTCCATTCACGCTCCGCCAACCCCGCCTGCCACTGCTCATAAAGCCTTGCGTAGCGCGGATAGCGGTAGATCAATCGCTGGACGTTGGCCTGAAAAAAGTACTGCAGGAGGAACGCCCGCTCGTCGGCGCTTAACTGCTCGGCCGGCTTGAGAGCCAGGCGGAGAAAGGGGTCGCTGGCCGTCGCGGCCGCATAGTCCTCTATCTGCTCCACCATGCTCGGCACCAGGTTGAAGGTCTGGTGGATCTCCGGGAACTCGGCCAGTACTTCTACCATGCCGAAGTAATCCTTCAAGGCATGCAGACGGGTCCAGGGCAGGCGATACTCTCCGGTCGCCAGGTCCTTGTAAAAGGGCTGGTGCATATGCCAGAGAAAGCAGACGTAGGTCATTGCCTTTTAGGATGCCATGCTAAAGGCCGAAGCCCTTCATATCGAATATGCCCTCGGCGAATTTGACGAAGCCGCCTTCGATGGCGTTGATCCCTTTGACACTGAGGGCGAAGTTGCCCGCGTCCGACACTCTGATCAGGTCGGTCTCCTTCAGATACCACAGGCTGCCCTCAAGCTCCGTCACCGTCAGTTCCAAGCCGTCTTCCAACTGCTTCACGCTGAGGGCGGGCGTGCGAGGCTTCAAGATCCGCTGCCGGTAGCAGATCTCCATCAAGCCGGCCCGGCGGCGTTTCTCCTCGGCAATGTTTAACCCCTCCATGAAGCGGCGCGGATCGAGCTTGCCGGTGTGGGCGGGCGCCTCTAAAGCCGGGGCGGGCACCGGCGCCGCTGCCTCAGCAGGTACTGGACCCTCCAGGACTTCAACGAGCGCAACCACCTCCGGCGCCGGCGCATCCGCCAATACACCGATGGCCACAGTGGGCGCGGATTTGGCCAGCCACGCCAAGCGTTCCGCGTCGTACTTCGCCCGCGCTTCGTTGTCGAGGAGGGTCGCCGCGGCCTTTTGCAGCTCAGAAAAGTAGGCAACCGCATTATTTTCGGGCGCCGCCAATTGGTACTTCAAGGAGAGGATCTGGTGCACCCGCTTAATGGTGTCCTTCTCCGCTTTCGGGCTCACTTGTAAAACTTCGTACAGGTCGGTAAATTCGGCGGCAGGCATGTTAACAAAGGATATCGGCCGAATCGTACCTTAGGATTAACGCCATCTGACGTCAAGTGATCCCCTCGCCATCCAAGCCCGTTCCGAGCCTCTACTTGGACGCGCTAAACCTGTAATCGTTTTAGGGTACTAATACTATTTCTCCTTCCCTGTCAAGGGTTTTGCTTGACCCTATACCCCTATTCGTTCTAGATTAACATCACAGTGAACGATCAGAGACGCAGTAAACGATTCGACCTGAAGCTTCCCGTGGAAGTCATTCGGCCCCATCACTCGCCAGCCCATCTGGTCGGTGAGACTTGTAACATCAGCTCCAACGGCGTTGTCTTCAAGACCGATCACCCCATCGACCTCGGCGAATCCCTCGAATACTACGTCACCCTGCCCACCGCCCCCTCTCCCAATGAACGTCTCCGCTTGCGTTGCGTCGGCAAAGTGGTGCGCGTCTTGAGCGAACCACACCAACCCACATCGGATCACATCTTTGCGGTCACCATGGAACGCTACGAATTCATGCGGCAGCGCGTCGCAGCCAAAGCAACGGCCGTCTAAAGGGCCAGGCGACTTCAGCGCAAGAAGCGGGTGAGCCGAGCGAGGGCTTCCTCCAGAATCGACAGATCTGAAGCATAACAAAGCCGCACCGAGCCTTCGCCACCCGCCCCAAATGCCACCCCGGGGGCAATCCCTACCCGGGTCTCCTCCACCAATTGCCGGCAAAATTCAAAAGAATCCTTCAAGCCGTCCACCCGCGGAAATAGATAAAACGCGCCTTCCGGCTCCGGCACCGTCAAGCCGGGAATCTTCCGCAAGGTCCGCAAACAGTAGTCGCGGTTGGTTTGCAGTTGAGTGAGGATCTCGAGCACGGTGCTCTCGCCTTCCCGCAGCGCCGTCTCGGCCGCCCGTTGGGTAAAGCTGGCGGCGTGCGAAATGATGAACTCGTTCAGTTCGGCCGCGCGACGGGCGAGGTCCGCCCGGGCCACAATCCAGCCCAGGCGCCAGCCCGTCATGCAATAGGTTTTGGAGAAGCTCTGGACAGCGATCACCGCGTCCTCGCGCGTGGCCAGACGCAGGATGCTCGGCACGGGCGTTCCTAAGGGTTCGGCGTAAGTTAGCCGCTCGTAGACCTCGTCCGCCATCAGCCATAGCCCGTGGCGGCGCGTAAAGTCGAGCAGGCGGCGTTGGTCGTCCTCGGTAGCCATCCAACCTAGGGGATTCGACGGCGACGTGTACAGCAGCATCCGGGTGCGCGGCGTCACCGCCGCCTCCAGCGCGTCAAAGTCGATGCCGTAGCGCTCACCCATCAGCGGCTGGGCCACTTCCACCGCCCGCGCCGAACACATCTCGATAATGGCGCTGCCGTTGGGCCAGGCCGGCGTCAGCACCAGCGCCTCATCGCCCGGGTTGAGCACACAGCGAATCGCCACGTTCAAAGCCTGCACGCCGCTCGCGGTAACTACAATCTCCGTGCGGGGATTCAATTCCACTTCCTGTTTCGCCAGGTAGTAACTCGCCAGCGCCCGCCGTAAGGAAGGCAAACCGGCGTTTTCGCTATAGAACGTATAGCCCTCGGCCATGGCCTGCTGCGCCGCATCCTGAATGAACTTGGGCGTCGGCAAATTACTTTCGCCGAAGTAAAGGCGAAGTAACGGCTGCCGCGGGTCCGGCGGCAGCCGCATGGCCAACTCGGCCAATTCCCGAATCCGGGAGTAGGGCACGCGGGAGGCTGAAGTTGCTACTTGCGCCGTCATCGCGTGCTTACTTGCCGCGCTTCGGCTTCGAAGCCATCAATTCTTCAATATTCACTAACTGGGTGGGATAGTTGCCCGTGTAGCAGGCATAGCAATAGCTAAAATCCTGATCATCCACCGATTCTCGCAGGGCACTCAGCGGCAGGTAACCCAGCGAATCAGCGTGGATGAATTTCCGTATCTCCTCCACCGTGCTGTTGGCGGCGATCAGGTCCCCTTTATTCGGCGTGTCCACGCCGTAAAAGCAGGGCGAGATGGTGGGCGGGCAGGAGATGCGCATATGCACTTCCCGCGCGCCGGCCTCGCGCACCATCTGCACAATCTTGGCCGACGTTGTCCCGCGCACGATCGAGTCGTCAATCAGCACCACGCTCTTGCCTTCGAGCAAATGCCGCACCGGATTCAACTTCAGCTTCACGCTCAGATCGCGGATGGCTTGCGAAGGCTCAATGAACGTGCGGCCCACGTAATGATTCCGAATCAGGCCATGGCGAAACGGAATGCCCGCCTCCGCCGCATAGCCCGAAGCCGCGGCCACGCCCGAGTCCGGCACCGGCACCACGACATCGGCCGGCGCCGGGTTGTGCCGGGCCAATAGACGGCCCATCAATTCGCGCGATTGCGCCACCGGGCGGCCGAAGACGACCGAGTCAGGGCGCGAAAAGTAAACATGCTCGAAAACGCAGTGGGCATGGTCGCGCGCCGTTGTATAGCGTTCGCGCGTAACCCCTTCCGGGCCCACCATCACCATCTCGCCTGGCTCGACATCGTTCACATAAGTCGCTCCGATAATGTCAAAGGCGCAAGTCTCCGAAGCGAAAACATAAGCTACCTTACCGTCCTTCAATCCCATCTGCCCCATCGCCAACGGCCGGAAGCCATGCGGATCGCGCGCCACTAAGATGCGGTCCCCGGCCAGCATCACTAAGGAGAACGCGCCTTCGAGCGCCAGCAAAGCCTCGCGCAGCGCCACCGTCAAAGTCTTCTCGCGCGACCGGGCAATCAAATGCAGGATCACTTCGGTGTCGGACGTCGCCTGGAAGATCGAGCCTTCGTCCTCCAGCACCTGGCGTAAGGCCGCAGCGTTGGTGATGTTGCCATTGTGGGCCACCGCGATCGGGCCCTTGTTACAGATGACATTGAATGGTTGCGCATTCAGCAGCACCGTGTCGCCGGACGTCGAATAACGCGTATGGCCAATCGCGCTCGAACCGGTAAGCGGCTTGAGGACGTCCGGAGTAAAGATCTCACTCACTTCGCCCATGTCTTTCTTACAGACAATCTCGCCGTGCTGCGCCACGGCAATCCCGGCCGACTCTTGCCCCCGATGCTGCAACGCATACAGGCCATAGTAAGTACATTTGGCCGCCTCAGGCTCGCCGTAAATGGCAAAGACTCCGCACTCGTCTTTAAACTTATCCAGCATGCAGCATCTCCTCAAAGGCGTTGCGCCAGGTCCGGTTGAGCTCTTCGATTTCGCAATCGAAGAGGCCATCGATCTTCAAACGGCCGTCGATCGTCTCGCCGAGACGGGTCGCCGGCACGTCATGTTTCGCGGCGATGGCCGCGATTTCCGGGAGGCGCGCGGTCGACAAAAGAATGCGACTCGGCCCCTCGTGAAACAAAGCAAACTCGGGTACTAGCGGCGTTTCGAGCTTCACGCTCGCCCCCACTCCGCCAAAGCTACTCTCCGCCAGCGCCACGCCCAAGCCACCATCGCTTAAATCATGCGCGGACTCAGCCAAACCAGCGCGAACAACCTCCCGGATCGCCGCCTGCACGCGTTTTTCGTACTCGACATCGAGCGCCGGCGGCAAGCCCCACAGCGTATCGAGCACCACCTTGGCATATTGCGTCCCCCCAAAGCGCTGGTGATCGCTCGAGCCCAAACCGCCGAGTAAGATCACCTCGAGCCCGGCGCGGGGAAACTGAATCCCCACCGGTTTTTCCGTCGGCAGTAAGCCGACGATGCCCATCACTGGCGTAGGGAAGATCCCTTCGCCCAAGGTCTCGTTATAGAGGCTCGCATTGCCGCCCGTGATCGGAGTTTCAAAGGCCCGGCAGCCGTCGCCCATGCCGCGCAACGAGTCCACTAACTGCCGCATAATCTCCGGCCGCTCCGGATTGCCGAAGTTCAAGTTATTGGTCGCCGCCACGGGCAGCGCGCCCACGGTGGATAAGTTCCGGCAACACTCGGCGATGATCAACATGGTGCCTTCATATGGATCGAGATAACAATACCGCCCATTGCCGTCAAGCGACATGGCCACACTGGTGCCGGTCTCTTTGATCCGCACCACGGCCGCTTCGGCGCGCTCCGGGATGGTCAAAGTATTGGTACGCACCTGATAGTCGTACTGGTCCCAAATCCAATGCTTAGAACACAAATCGGAGCTGGCGAGTAACTTCTTTAAGTCGCCGAGTAAGTCGGTGGAAGAAAATACCGGCCCTTGCATCGGCGCCGTCCGATAAGCGGGGACAGCGTGCGGGCGATCGTACAAAGGGGCGTCGTCGGCCAGCGGCCCATTGGGAATTTCCGCTACCACTTGGCCTAAATGCGACACCCGCAGTAGCCCATCGGCGGTGACAGTACCAATGCGCACCGCGTCCAGGCCCCATTTCCGGAACACGGCAAAGATCTCTTCTTCGCGGCCGCGCTCCGCCACGAGTAACATGCGCTCCTGCGATTCGGAGAGCATCATTTCGTAGGCGGTAAGTCCGGTTTCGCGCTGCGGGACTAAGTCCAAATCAATTTCGACACCCGTGCCGGCCCGGCTGCCCATTTCGCAACTCGAAGAGGTGAGCCCCGCGGCGCCCATATCCTGAATACCGACGATCGCCCCGGTCTTCATCGCTTCGAGGCACGCTTCGAGCAGCAGCTTTTCCGTAAACGGATCGCCCACCTGGACATTCGGCCGCTTGTGCTTGCTCTCTTCGGTAAATTCACCCGAGGCCATCGTAGCGCCGTGGACGCCGTCGCGGCCCGTCTTGGCACCCACGTAGATCACCGGGTTGCCCACGCCGGTCGCGCGGCCATAGAAGACCTCGTCGTGCCGGAAGACGCCCAGCGCGAAGACGTTCACCAGCGGGTTGCCATCGTAACAGCTCTCAAACGCTGTCTCGCCACCCACGGTCGGCACGCCGAAGCAATTGCCGTAATGAGAGATGCCGCTCACGACGCCTTCGACAATCCGCCGATTGCGCGCCCCGGTTTTGGGGTCATCCAGACGGCCAAATCGAATCGCGTCCATGACGGCGATCGGCCGCGCGCCCATCGTAAAGATGTCGCGCAGAATGCCGCCTACGCCCGTCGCCGCACCCTGAAACGGCTCAATGAACGACGGATGATTGTGGGACTCAATCTTAAACGCGATCGCCCAGCCTTGGCCAATGTCGATGACGCCGGCATTCTCGCCCGGCCCCTGCAGCACCCGCGCGCTTTCGGTGGGCAGTTTCTTCAGATGAATCTTCGAGCTCTTGTAGGAGCAATGCTCGCTCCACATGACGCTAAAGATGCCGAGTTCGGTGAAGTTAGGCTCGCGGCCCAGAATTTCCGTGATCTTAGCGTATTCGTCGAGGTTGATGCGATGGGTGGCGAGAACTTCCCCGGTAAAATTCATGCGGCAGATCTCGCGGGGGTGGCCAGCGTGGTCAAGATCGATTCAAAGATGACGCGCCCATCGACGGATCCCATCAGTGGATCGCAAGCCCGTTCGGGGTGCGGCATCATGCCCATCACGTTCCGCTCGGCGCTCAGGATGCCGGCGATGTTGCGGGCCGACCCGTTCACGCCGGCGGTGTAGCGGACGACGATGCGGTCCTCGGCTTCGAGCCTGTCGAGCGTGCGCTCATCGGCAGTATAGTTGCCTTCGCCGTGGGCCACGGGCAATTGCAACCGCTGCCCGATTTTTGCGGCGCAGGTAAAAGGCGAGTTCACCGTTTCTACGCTGACCATGGGCTGGCCGCAGACGAACTTCATACTGGCGTTGCGGAGCAGCGCGCCGGGCAGGAGTCCGCTTTCCACCAGGATCTGGAAGCCATTGCAGAAGCCGGCCACGAGTCCGCCGGATTGGGCGAAGTCCTTGACGGATTGCATGACCGGGGAGAATTTGGCGATCGCGCCGCAGCGCAGGTAATCGCCGTAAGAGAATCCGCCGGGCAGAATCACCGCGTCGACTTGGCGGAGCGAACGCTCGTCATGCCACAGGAATTCAGCTTGCTGGCCCAGGTTCGCGGAGGCCGCGTACCAGGCGTCATGGTCACAATTGGAACCGGGAAAAACGACAACACCGAAGCGCATAGTTTGGGGTGAGAGGTCCGGAACTTCGATTGTACCAAGAGACATGGAACATGAGCCCACTTTTTGTCCCCACCGCTGCCCCAATCACACTGGAGCAACTTTATCTGCAAACCCCTCATTCCCATAGCCTTAGGATTGAGTCCGACTCAATTATAAATCTTATATAATCAATGGGTTAGAAGGAAATTGCGATTTCCGGAAAACTCCTGCGGCTCCCGCTGGCAAAATACCCAAACTCCAAAATCCCTTCCGCCTGATAGACTGATCCCCGCATGCTCACCCGCCGCACCTTCACCCCCGCTCTGGCCACCGCCGCTCTGGCCACCGCCGCTCTGGCCGCCTCAGCCCCCGCTCTGGCCGCGCAGAAGACCAACGTCCTCTTCATCGCCTCCGACGACCTCAACACGTCGCTCGGCTGCTACGGGCACCCGCTCGTCAAATCGCCTAACCTCGACCGCCTCGCCGCCCGCGGCACGCGCTTCGAACACGCCTACTGCAATTTCCCCCTCTGCGGACCCAGCCGAACCTCACTCTTGAGCGGACGCCGGCCCGACTCCACCGGCATCAACGACAACTCCATCGCCGTCCGCGAACGCCGCCTGCCCGACGTCATCACCCTGCCGCAGATGTTTCGCCAAGCGGGCCGCCGCGCCATCCGCATCGGCAAGATGTATCACATGGACGTCCCCGCCGGCGTCGGCAAGAACCTCTTCGACGACCCGCCCTCCTGGGACGAAGCCGACTCCCCGCCTGGCCGCGAGCACAACATCGAGGGCGAACGCCGCAATGTCACACCCAAAGCCGGCAACGGCAATAACTTTGAGTGGGTCAGCTTCACCGGCGACGGCCAACACCAAGCCGACCGCGTCGGCGCCGACCGCGCCATCGAGTTCATCGGGAAAAATCAACAAACGCCCTTCTTCCTGGGCCTCGGCTTCGTCCGGCCCCACGTGCCGCTGGTCGCCCCGGCCCGCTTCTTTGACCTTTATCCCTTAAGCCAAATCACCCCCGTCACCAACCCGCCCGGCGACCGCGATGACATCCCCAAAGCCAGCGAAATCGTCATCAACACCCGCGCCAACGACATGGGCATGAACGACGCCGACAAGCGCGAGGCCCTGCGCGGCTACTACGCCTCCATCTCCTATATGGACTCGCTCGTCGGCGAAGTGCTCGCCGCGCTCGATAAGGCCAAGCTCACCGAACGCACCATCGTCGTTTTTTGGAGCGACCACGGCTGGCACCTAGGCGAACATCATCGCTGGCAAAAGCGCAGTTTGTTTGAAGAGTCCTCCCGCGTGCCGCTGATCGTCAGCGCGCCCGGCATGCGCCAAGGCCAAGTCAGCCGTGGCCTCGTCGAACTCGTCGACCTCTACCCGACTTTAGCCGAACTCGGCGGAATTACGCCCCCGCCGGGCTTCGAAGGCCAAAGCTTCGTGCCTCTGCTGAAGCGGCCTGACCGGCCCTGGAAATCCGCCGTCTTCACCCAGATGGAGTCGCCCAAAGAGGGCATCGCCGGTCGCGCCGTGCGCACCCAAACCCACCGATATATCCGCTGGGAAGGGCCGTATCCGGACGAAGAACTCTATGACCTTGCGGCCGATCCGCGCGAGTTCACCAACCTGGCCCGGCTGTCGCAGCACGACGGACTGAAGGCTAAGCTCCGCGCCACTCTCGACGCTGGTTGGCAGAAGGCCCAGGCGAAAGTCTAAAATCAAACTATGGCCAAAATCGATTGGAGTTACCACCGCAACGGTTGAACCAGCTGCGGCAAAACGCAGGAGTTTCTTGCGTCTCACCAGATTGCGACCGCCGAACAGGTGGACGCGAAGAAGAAAGTGCTCGCCGGCCCCGAAGCCTTGGCTTTGGCCCGCGCCGCTGACCAGCTCTACGTGGCCAAAGGAAAGAAGATCGTCCACGTCGACCTCAAAAAAGAGAAGCCCGACGATGCCACCTTGCTCAGCCTGATGCTGGGGCCCACCGGCAATCTGCGCGCGCCCACCGTGCGCCGCGGCAAGACGCTCATTGTCGGCTTCGATACGGCCACTTACTCTGACTTACTCGCCTAAATGACCGAAGACCAACTATACGCCGCCATCGGCGAAGAAGGATTCACGCGCTTGATTGCGGCCTTCTATCGCCGCGTCCCCGGCGATGACATCTTGAGCCCGATGTATCCGCACGATGACCTCGCCGGCGCCGAAGAACGCCTGCGCGACTTCCTGATTGGCCGCTTCGGCGGTCCCATGCGCTACGTCGAAAAGCGCGGCCATCCCCGCCTCCGCATGCGCCACGCGCCCTTCGTCATTGATTCCCGCGCCCGTGACCGTTGGATGGAACTCATGACCGCCGCGCTTGACGAAACCCAATTGCCAGCAGAAGCACGCCAAATCCTGGAGCCCTTCTTCCGGCAAACGGCCGACTTTATGCGCAATCGCCCCGACTAGCTAGCCCGCCTCGTATGCGGTGGAAGGCGGAAGGGGACAGTTTGCTAAGACACTGTCAACCCTGCGGACGAGGGGAGTCTTTACCTTCAAGCGCGCGCCGGACGCTAGAGGGCCGCTAGAGGGCCGCCAGAGGGCCGTCAGAGGGGATGGTCGCTGGCCAATTCCATTTTTTAGCAGTCGCTTACTCTTACGCGATGGGCTAGATCAGGTCCACCTCAGGGAGCGGTAGAGTGCTAAATCTGGGCGAGAGCCACTGACTGCACCGTCCGCTCGAACTCGTCGAGGGCATCGACAAAGAAGTGATCCGCCGACGGTACCCAATGAAGCTCTTTGGGCTCCGGCAAGGTCTCGTACAGGGTGATGAGATCGGGGCCTGGGCCAAACTCGTCGCTCGTGCTCTGGATGAAGACTCTCCGCTGCGTGCAGCCTTCCAAAAAGCTGCGATCGCTGTAGATCGTCGGAAAACCCACGGCCAGTATCTGCCGGGGCCTCATCTGGCAGCCCAGCTTCAACGCAATGCGCGACCCAAAGGAGAATCCCGCCAGTTGGAAGGGCAAGGCCGGGTAGCGCTCCCGGAGGAGAGTTAAACAAGCCCGCGCATCTTCCACTTCGCCCACGCCCTGGTCATAGGTGCCTTCGCTCAGGTTCACACCCCGGTAGTTGAAGCGCAACACCACTGAGCCCTCTTTGCGCAATCCGCGCGCTAGGCGATAGACCACTTTGTTGTGCATCGTCCCGCCGTGTTGCGGATGGGGGTGACAGACCAGGGTCGCAATGACGGGCGGCGTTTCCGGCTCTTCCAGCAGCGCTTCCAGGCGCCCGGCCGGCCCCGGAATCATGAGGGACTCAATTAGCCGCACCATGATTTAACGGTAGTTAGTAAACTGCAGCTCGACGCCAAAGTCCTGCCCACGGAGGAGGGCCAGAATCTCTTGCAATGTGTCGCGATCCTTACTGGTCACACGCACGTAGTCGCCCATGATGGCCGCCTGCGCCTTCTTCTTACTATCTTTAATGACGCGCACCACGTCCTTGGCCTTCTCGGTGGGAATGCCCTGCACCAGTTTCACTTCCTGACGCACGGATTGCCCGGAGGCCGCCTCCACTTTGCCGAACTCCAGGTTCTTAATCGGCACGCCGCGCTTCACCAGCTTGCTTTGCAAAATGTCGATGACGGCCTTGATCTTAAAATCGTCACCGCTCGCGAGCAGGATCTTCATGTCCTTCTCGTTCAACTCAATGGTGGACTTCGAATCCTTCAAGTCGTAGCGGGTGAGGATCTCCTTCTGCGCCTGCTGGATGGCGTTCAGCACCTCGGGAATCTCCACCTTCGAAACAACGTCAAAACTACTATCAGCCATGGTTTACTTTGCGACCTTCAGGGGGAATCAATGCGGCCAGCACGCGCTGGGTCAGTTCGTCAATCAGCGCCGGCATGGCGGCGTCCAGCGCCAGCGTCACGGCGGCGCGTACCAGTTCGGGATCGGCTGCCTGCGGTGCCGGTGCCGTATCGCGTATCGGCACGAGTTGCGGTGTAGGCAACAGGGGCGCGACAAGGAAGGGCATCGGTTCTTCGAACGCCGGAGCAGCAGCAGCCGAGCCACTGGCCACGACAGGCATCATCGCCACCGGGGCCATCCAAGGCGCCGGCGCGCTGGCCGGAATGACGGTGTCGAGCGACAACTCGTCCTCTTCTTCGATCAGGTCCGCCAGCGGCGGGGCTAGCTTTACTGGTGGAAGCATCCCGAAAGCTTCGCGATCGCGCCGGGCCCGTTCGAACAGCGGCCGCAACGTCTCCAACACCACCGAGGCCTCGAACGGCTTCTTCAAAATCGCGTCACAGCTCACCTGTCGTGCGCGCTGTTCATCGAGCGGCTCGAGCAATCCCGCCGTCAACACCACCCGGACATGCCGGAAACGCGGGTGCGACTTGATGAAGCCGCACAGCTCGTAGCCGTCGCGATAGGGCAGAAACGCATCTACGAGAACCACATCGGGGTCCGCTTCCGCCAGACGCGTCAGCGCGCGTTCCCCGTCCAGCACGGCGGTTACTTCGTGGCCACCTTCGCGGAGAATGCGTTCGCCCATGCGCTGGGCGTGCGGACTGTCGTCGGCTAAGAGGACTCGCGCCATGGTTATTTCTTCTTTGGAGCCTTGGGCGTCTTGGCCTTTTTCTTGGTCACCGGAGCCTGACGGTTGGCGGGCAACGGATCGTTCGTCACCGCCGCGGCCGGGGCTGCGGCGGCGGCTGCGCCGGCAACCGGTGCCGCGCTTTCGGCGGCCGGAGTGCCAGGGGATGCGGGCTGAATCTGCCGTGCATCCGGATTATTGTCGAGCGCTGTCGAGTTGCCCACCTGCTGCACCGTCACGTCGGTGGTGCCGCCCACAACGGCCGGCGCCACCACCGGCACGCTCACCGGAATCGCCGGGCGCATGGGGGTCATGGCCGGCGCGCCGCTCTTGGCCGCCAGACGTGCGTCCGGCCCGCGCTTCATAAAGCCCAGGGTCTTATCCATGATCCCCGGCTTGGCGCGATTCTCGAGTTCGTACTTCATCCGCGCCGCCGCCGCTGGATCAGCCTCGGGTAGCGGCATTTCCATCTGCTTCAGCATCTGCTTGGCTTCCTCCGCACGGGCGCTCAGCGGATAATCCTTTACGATGCGTGAATAGGCCTGGCCCGCGCGCTCGCGGAAGCGATTGCCCATCTTGCTGTAGGAATCGCCCAATTGCCACAGGGCCTCATCGGCTTGGCTGTAGATCGGGAAATGGTCAGTCAGCGTCTGCAGGCGATTAGCCGCTGCCGGGAAGCTGCCCTTCTTGTGATAGAAGGCGCCCACGCGGTACTCGCCCTCCGCGATCGCCTCCTGGATGTTACGCAAAAGCTGTGCCACGCGCGGGGCGAACTTCGAGTTCGGAAACTGATTCAGCACCTGCCGGCACTCTTCTTCCGCGCGCTGGGCTTGGTTGTTATCGCGATCCGGCTTCTCCATCTGCTTGAAATGGATCATGCAGATCTTTTCCTGGCTCTCGGCCGACTCTTCCATCGTCGGGTAGAACAGAATAAAGTCCTTATATTCAGCCTCGGCCTGGGCCATCCCATTCGAGCCGCCTTCTCGGAACCAGCTATCGGCAATGGCCAATTTGGCCTTCGCCAAATATTCACTGGTGTCGTAGGTGTTGATAAGAGTCTGGAGCGTCAAGCGCGCCACCTCATAGCGGCCACGTTCGATATCGGCTACGGACTTATCGAACAGCACCTTATCGGGCTGTTGGGTGTCCTTGGTAATCGGGTTCTCGTATTTCTTCTTGCGGCAGCCGGAGAGCAGCGCAAGGCATACGCACACCAACAACACGGTCTGGCGGAAAGGGGCAATATGGCGCATGTGTTTCAACCTCTTCATTCTACATGTTCGATTGCGATTTGGGAGGCTAGGCCTTCATCAGGCCGCGGCCACCCGAGGCCAACTGGTGCATCTTCCGCACAGTTGCGGCCGGATCGGCACTGCCAAAGACACTGGAGCCGGCCACGAACCAGTCGACCCCGGCCTCGGAAGCCAGAGCCACATTGTCCACCGTAATGCCGCCGTCGATTTCAATCGCAAAGTCCAATCCTTGGTTAGTTTTGGCGCGAACTAAGGCCCGCACCTTATCCAGGGCGTAGGGGATAAACTTCTGTCCTCCAAACCCGGGATTGACACTCATGATGAGCACGAAGTCTGCCACATCGAGCACATGGTCTAAAGTCGCCACCGGCGTGGCCGGATTGAGCACCACACCGGCCTTGGCGCCGAGGCGGCGAATCTCGTGCAGAGTGCGGTCCAAGTGCGGGCACGCTTCCTGATGCACCGAGATCTGGTCCGCCCCGGCGTCGCGGAAGGCGGCGAGGTAACGGTCCGGCTCGGTGATCATCAGATGGACGTCGAGGATGGAACGCGACAGCTTGCGGACGGCGCTGACAACGGGCATGCCGAAGCTGATGTTGGGCACGAAGTGGCCGTCCATCACATCGAGGTGCAACATGGTGACGCCGCCGGATTCGACGAGGGCGATCTGCTCGGCGAGGTGGCCGAAGTCCGCGGCCAGGAGCGAAGGGAGAATTTCGGGCATCGCTTAAAACATCAATCCCACTAAGAAGTCGATGGAGTTCACTGACGGAATGAGCGTGGTCATATTGTACCGGCTCCAGCGCAGCCCAGGTTGCAGGCGCAGTTTCTTCGAGCCGATCTCAATCCCGCCACCCATCACGAAGCCTGGCCGACTCACCGCGGCGACGAGGTCCCTGGGGTTGGTGATCGCGGTTTGGAAGGGCTTCACGATGTCGGTGAGCCGGTTGTAACTGAAGCCGCCTTCGACATATGGCCGCACCAGGACTCCCGGCAGGCGGAACTTCCCCAGCACCGGATACTCCCAGCTGCGGCCGCTCTGGTCGATGACGGTGAGGTTGCGTGGCCCCGTGGTGCCGGTCTGGTTAAAGCGTTTGTACAGTGCTCCGACTTCAATGCCAAAGCCAAAAGGAAAGCGGACTTCGAAGACCGGTCCAATGGCAAGCCGCGTCATGTCGACCTTGCCCTGGGTGATCGCGCCGGGCTTCAGGACATCGGTAAGTGGCAAACCGGCTTTGATACCGAAGCCGACCGATTGGCCATAAACAGAAGCAGGTAAGGTAAGCGCCAGGGTCAACCCCACTAGCGCCAGCGATTTGGTCATCGCCTTCCATCTTACTTGGCTTAGGGGGCGACTGTCGCTGCGGTAGAGACAAGGCAGAGTTCCGCCATCGACTCGCTGTCGCTCGCGGCAGATCCAGCGCCGGGTAGAGTTCGTAGTGGTAGCAGTATTACGATAGGTGCATGACGACTTTAGATTGGTCACAGTGTCCCGCGGTAGAAAGTATCCCCGGCAAAGTCAGCGGAGCTTGGGTATTCCGTGGAACCCGTGTCCCCGTTTCGGCCATCTTCGAGAATCTGAAGGAATCGCCGATGGAAGAAGTCCTCGAGAACTTCCATGTGACGCGAGACCAGATTCAAATCGTTCTCGACTTCGTCGCCAAGAGTGCTGAAGCCCCGGTTGAAACTTCAACCGTGCCATGAAAATCATCCTGGACGAAAGCACGCCGCAAAAACTACGCCTCCTGATTAACGCCAACCACTCGGTAGTTACCACGTGGTTCCAAGGCTGGTCCGGCCTCAAGAACGGGGCGCTCCTGAAGGCCGCGGAGGCAGCCGGATTCGACCTTTTCCTTACCGCTGACCAAGAGCTTAGTTACCAACAGAACCTAACCGGTCGAAGAATTTCCCTGCTGGTCCTAAGCACCAACAATTGGAGCGTGATCAAAGCGAACATGCCCAACATTCAGGCCGCAATCGACCGGGCGATAACCAGCAGTTTCGAATTTCTCCCAATCGGGCACGGACGAGGCTAACGCCGGCGCACGGCCAAGCTATCCCTTAAACCCAGGCTCTGGTAAATCTGCCGCGTGGCGTCGGACTTGTTGAGCGTGTAGAAGTGAATGCCCGCCACGTCGTGGTCGAGTAAATCGCGGCATTGCTCGGTGGCCCAGTGGATCCCGACGCGCTTGACGGCTTCGGGGTCGGTTTCGCAGCGTTGGATCAGCCTGAGCAGTGGCGCGGGGAAGCGGGCGCCGAGGGCCAGCTCGGCCATGCGCTTTAAGCCCGAAGCCGTTGACACGGGCATGATGCCGGCGATGATCGGAATGCGGATGCCGGCCAGTTCGCAGCGCTCGCGGAAGTCGTAGAAGTCGCGGTTGTCGAAGAAGAGCTGGGTGACGATGTAGTCGGCGCCTTCGTCCACTTTGGCCTTCAGGCGATCGATCTCAAGCAAGCGGTTGGGTGTGCCGGGGTGGCCTTCGGGGAAGCCGGCGACGCCGATGCCGAAGCCGCGGGGGTCGGGGTGGCGTCCGGTCGCGTTGAACTGGCGGATGAAGCGCACCAAGTCTCCGGCATGCTGGAAGCTGTCGTCCTCGCGCTGGTAGTTGGTGAGGGTGCGGGGCGGGTCGCCGCCCAGGGCGAGGATGTTGGACACGCCGATTTTGGCGTAGTTGGCCAGGATCTCGTCGACTTCGGCAGTCTGGTGGCAGACGCAGGTGAGGTGCGGCACGGCGGCCAGCTGGGTGGTTTGGTTGATACGGGCCACCAAGTCATGCGTCAACTGCCGGGTGGAGCCGCCGGCGCCGTAGGTTACCGAAACGAATGAGGGATGCAGCTCTTCGAGCTGAGTGATGTTCTCGAACAAAATGTTCGAGTCGGCTTCGCTCTTGGGTGGGAAGAACTCAAACGAGAGCGTGGTGCGGTCCTGCGCGAAAATGTCCCGAATGTGCATATATCTCCTTCAATTGTACAGGCCAAGCGCATGTCCGGGGACTCTGCGGTAGACTAGACTATTCTCACCAGTAGGTTCTAACCGTACCAGCGTGCCAACCGATCTAATTGAAATCAAACAGGAAGACCCCTCTCGCGAGGCGATTGAACGAGCTGCAGCCGTCATTCGCCAAGGCGGAGTGGTCGCTATCCCCACCGATGCTTTGTACTCGATCGTCGCCGATCCGTTCAACTTGGCGGCCGTGGGCAAAGTCTTTCAGGCCAAGGGCCGGGAACCGGTGCGTTCCCTACCCCTGCTGGTCAGCGACCTGCCGATGGCTGAGGACCTAACCTCTGAGATCACCATGCGCTTCCAGTTGCTGGCCCGCCGCTTCTGGCCGGGTCCGCTTACGGTAATCGTCCCGGCGGCCTCGCGAGTTCCCTTGCGGGTGACGGGCAACACGGGCCGGTTGGCGTTGCGGCATTCGAAGTCGATTGTGGCGGCGCGGTTGCTCGAAGCGCTGAATCAACCGCTGATCGCGACCAGTGCGAATATGTCCGGCTCGCCTACCTGCCGCTCCGGCATTGAGGTCTTCGGAATGATGGACGGGCAGATCAGCCTGGTGCTGGACGGGGGCTACGCGATCGGCGAGGGCGCCACGACGGTGGACATTACGGAGCCCTATTGGAAGATGATCAAGACCGGGACAATTCCGGAGTCCGAGATTGCGGAGTGCCTGAAGGGCGGCAACTAGGGTTACGAAACGAACCCGGGAGTTATTGATTCTACTGCTGAAAGCTGGCGTCAGTGGCAGATGTGACCCCGGCTTACGCCAGGGGCTAGTGCCGGTAGCCAATACTAAGTTAGCATGGCGGTTCAAACGTTTTGGCGTAAGTGGTTGATGCCACAAGAGATTGGTGCGGTGAACGCTTTAGCTACGGCGGCTCGAGCGGGCGGAGACGGTGCGGGTGCTTTCAAAACCCACGGCGTTGGCCAGGGCGGAGAGCGTGTTGGGCACTTGATGGTCGACCAGCTCCACCATGGCGTTGATGGGGAGGCCTTCGGCTTCCTTCGAGAAAATCAGGGCGGGGCCGTCTTCGGCGCAATCGACGCGCACGTAGTCGCCGCCGCGGATCTGTTCGGTGGCAATCAGGTTCGATAAGGGCTGGACGAGGCAGCGTTCGATGGAACGCTTCAGATGGCGGGCGCCGTAGCGGAGGTCAGTGCCTTCTCCCAGGAGGAAGTTCTTGGCGGCCTGGGTGGCGACGAAGACGAAAGCGCGGTCCGGATTCGACAGGAAGACGCGCTGCTGGACGAAGCTGAGCTCGATATCGAGGATACGTTCAAGCTGCTCACTGCCGAGCGCCTTAAAGACCACGATCTTGTCGAGGCGGTTGATGAATTCAGGGGTGAACTTACGCCGGGCGGCGTCGACACCGGTCTTGGCGACCTTCTCGTTCAACTTGGTGGCGTCGCCCGTGGAGGCGGCCGACTGGCGATGCTGGGCGATGGGCGCGAAACCGAGCTTCGGCGACACCAGGTTATTCATTTCGGTGACGCCCAGGTTCGACGTCATGAAGATCATGGCGCGGGAGAAGTCGACTTTGCGATTGTCGCCCAGGGTTAAGGTGGCTTTGTCCAGAATGCCCAGCAGCAGGTTCCACAGGGCGTCCGATGCCTTTTCGATTTCGTCGAAAAGGATGAAGCTGATCTTGATGGTGTCGGTGTGGTGGTGGTTCAGCACTTCCTGGCTGAGCAGCGGGTGCGTTTCGCGGTGGCCGAGGTAACCGGGAGGCGAGCCAATCAGCTTGGCGATTTCGTGGCTGTGTTGAAACTCAGCGCAATCGATCTTGATCACCGACTTCGAATTCTTCACCAGGCTTTCGGCCGTGGCTTCGACGATGCGCGTCTTGCCGGAGCCGGTGGGCCCCAGGAAGAGGAAATTGCCGACGGGGCGATTGGGCGCACTCATGCCGGTGAGGTGCATCTGATAGATGTTGACGATCTGCTGAATCGCCTCATCCTGGCCGACGATTAAGTGGCGCAGGTTCCGATCGAGGTCAGCCGCCTCGCGGCCGGTCCGGTTCGGATCCAGGACTTGGTTCATTCGTAAGTTCGACATAACTTTGCGTCCTGTCACCTCTCGCCTCTTTCTTTCGTCGGTCGCGGCGTCCGACTTTAGTACCGCGGAATTCTTCGACCCAAACCTAAGCACTCTTCCTCTATCGGCGGTGGAGAAAAAAACAAAAGCTAATGGCTTAACTTTTCGTTACCTAGAAGATTACTTAGCTACCGTCTATTTAGGCACCTGGGACGGGCGCATCTCCACACAACTCACCAGCGCCCGCTCCGGCATCCGGAGAATGGTGAGCACCACTTCGGCGACGTCATCCGCGCCCAGCTTCCAAGCGGCGTCCCCGCCCTGAGAGCGCGGGCTAAACTCTGTATCCACGCTGCCCGGCAGGACCGTCGACACCCGAATGCCCTGCGCGCGAGAATCGAGCAGAAACGCCTCACTTAGGCCCAAAAGACCGAACTTCGACGCATTGTAAGCCGAGCCACCGGCAAAGGCATGGCGCGCAGCCAAGCTGCCGATGTTGACCACCGTAGCCCCAGACGACATCAGCCCCGCCGCCTCGCGGCAACAGCAAAACACGGCCGTCAGATTGGTATCGAGCGTCAGTTGCCAATCCTCCAGGCGTAGCGCACTCAAGGGACCGAAAATGCCCACCCCGGCGTTATTCACCAGGATGTCGAGGCCATTCCAGCGGGCCCGCGCTTCGGCGAACCAATCCGTAATCGCCTCACTATTTCGTAAATCGACCGGGCGGCCCCAGACTTTATCCCCGCCTTCGGGCGCCATGCGGCGCAAGGCCGTTTCAGCCTCCCCCACTTTCTGGGCATCGCGGCCACAGAACGCCACTTCGACGCCCGCCTCCACGAGCCGTTCGCAAATCCGGCGGCCAATTCCGCGCGTGCCGCCGGTGACCATCGCCCGCTTCCCAGTTAGTGTTTGTAACATGCCTCTATTCTCGCTAAGCCGTTATACTGAAGTCAGTTCATGCTGGAGATGTCCATATTTTGGCTACGGGTGGCGGTCGTGTTTTACTCGGCCGGGCTGTGCTCCAGTCTGCTGACGATCCTGCGGCGGGAGCAGTCGTTTTTCACGGCCGCGCTGCGGCTATTCACGGTCGGCCTGATCTTCCATTTCGTCTCTTTGGTGGAACGGACGTTCGGGGTGTCGCATATCCCAGCGGATAACTTCTTCGAGACGATTTCACTGTGCGGATTTCTTTTGGGAGTGCTGTTTGTGCTGGCCCAATTCCGCTATTCATTCTCCTCACTGGGGCTATTTTTGTTCCCCTTGGTGTTTGGCATGGCGCTGGTAGGGGCATTGGGCACCCCCGTGGGCGGGTGGGCCGATGGCCGGATTCGGAGCGCCTGGCTCCTGGTACACGTGATGCTGGTGATTGCTGGCTATGCGTCTTTGCTGATCGCGGGCGGGGCTTCTATCTTTTATTTGGTGCAGGAGCGGCAACTGAAGGCCAAGAAACTGGTCGGCGGGCCGTTTGGCGCCCCTTCCTTGCCCGCGCTGATGACCCTGGACTCGCTGCTGGCCCGCACGATGAACCTCGGCTTCGTCTTCACTACGCTCGGGGTGGTGGTGATTGTGATCTGGGCGTTTGTTGAATCCGGCACGCGGTGGATTAGCGATCCGACGATTCTGATCTCGATGCTGACGTGGGTGGTGTACTTGGCGCTGATTTACCTGCGCACGGTGTCGGGCTGGCGGGGACGCCGGGCGGCGTTTGTCACGTTATCGGTTTTGACCCTTTTTGCCCTCACGTGGGCGGCGCATATCGGCATCCGGTCGACGGTGTTTGCCCAATGAAATTCGCCATCACGGGACTCAATCATAAGACGGCCCCGGTGGAGGTACGTGAGCGCGCCGCCGTCTCCGACGCCGCCTTACCGGACCGGTTGCGGGCCTTGCGAGCGATACCCGGCGTTCACGAAGGGCTGATTCTGTCCACTTGCAACCGGGTGGAGATGGCCTTGGCGCTGGAAGATTCGCGCGACCCGAGCGACATTACGCCGTGCCTTTTCGGCATCGATTTTGGAATCGATGGCCATCGCGATTTGCACTCGCACCTCTATACTCACCAGGGCTCGGACGCGGTGCGGCATCTGTTCCGCGTAGCCTCGTCGCTCGATTCGCTGGTGGTGGGCGAGCCGCAGATCCTGGGCCAGTTGAAGGATGCCTACTCGCGGGCCAAGGAACTGCACGCGTTGGGTCCGTTCCTCGATCCCATTCTGACCCGCGCCTTCTCCGTGGCCAAGCGCGTGCGCAGCGAGACGGACATCGGCGAAAGCGCGGTGTCGGTCTCCTACGCGGCCGTCGAGTTGGCGCGAGAGATCTTTGGCGATTTGAAGGGCAAGAAGGTACTGTTGCTGGGCGCGGGCAAGATGTCGGCGCTGACGGCGAAGCACCTGCGGCGGTCGGGCACGGCGGAGATCTACGTCGCGAATCGCTCGCCGGGACGGGCTTTTGAGTTGGCGAACGAATTTGGCGGCAAGGTGCTGGATTGGGGGACGCTGGCGAATAGCTTGCCGGCGATGGACATTGTGATTGCCTCCACCGGGGCGACCCATTACGTAGTGACCGAAGCGTTGATGCGGCAGGTGATCCATGCCCGCCGGCAGTTGCCGATGTTCCTGATCGACATCGCCGTCCCGCGCAACATTGAGCCGACCGTCAACCGGATCGACAACGTCTTCCTCTACGACATCGACGACTTGCAGCAGGTGGTGGACCGCAATCTGGTGGCCAGGCAAAGTGCGGCGCAGGACGCGCAGAGGATTGTCGAGGAAGAGGTGGCGAAGCTCGACCTGCGCCTGAAGAGCCGTAGCGCGGCACCGTGGATTGTCTCCTTGCAGGCGCAGCTCGAAGAGTATCGCGCCTTCGAGGTGGAGCGGCAGCGAGCTAAGTTCGGGGCACTGACGGCGCAGCAGGAAGAGGCGCTCGAAGCCGTGACGCGCGGGCTGGTAAACAAGATCGCGCATGGGGCAATCGCGCAGTTGCGGCGCAGCGCGGCCGCCGAGGACGACGCGGCGATCGAGCAGATCAAACGTATCTTCAAATTGGGTGGGACACCGTAGATGCTGGTGATCGGATCGCGCGGCTCGCAACTGGCACTGTGGCAGGCGAACTACATTCAACAACGGCTGGCGGACGTGGGCCTTGAGGCGCGGATCGAGATCATCCAGACGACGGGCGATAAGATCACGAACGTGTCGCTGTCGGAGTTGGGCCCGCTCACGTCCACCAAAGGCCTGTTCACCAAGGAACTCGAAGAAGCGCTGCTCGACGGCCGCATTCACCTGGCGGTGCATTCACTGAAAGACATGCCGACGGAACTGCCGGAGGGCTTGCGACTGGCGGCGATCCCCGCGCGCGAGGACGTCCGCGACGCGCTGATCGGCAAGACGCTCGACGAACTGCCGCTGGGGGCCCGCGTGGGGACCTCGGCCTTGCGGCGGCAGGCGCAGTTGCGGGCGCTGCGGCCGGACCTCGTGGTGGAGAGCATCCGAGGTAACGTCGATACGCGCCTGCGGAAGCTGGACGAAGGGCAGTACGACGCGATCATGCTGGCGGCGGCGGGTTTGCGGCGGCTGGGCTGGGGCGACCGGATCACGCAGTACCTGACGCTCGACGAGATGTGTCCGGCGGTGGGGCAAGGGGCGCTGGCGATCGAGACCACGAATGGCTTCCACGGTGTCGATCTGCTGGATGAGCCACAGGCGCGCGCGGCGATTACGGCGGAGCGTTCTTTGCTGCGCTCTTTGGGCGGTGGTTGTCAGGTGCCGATCGGCGCGTATGCGACGATTATGGGCCGCGAACTGCACCTGCGCGCGGTGGTGGCGAGCGCCGACGGCGCGGTCGTTGTGCGGCAGGAAGGCGCGGGCGCGGTGGCGGATGCGGAGGGCGTCGGGGCGCGGTTGGGCGATGCCTTGATCGAAAACGGCGCGCGAGAGATTTTGGACGATGCGGGCGTTTGAGGGGCAAACGATTGTGGTGACGCGGGCGGCGCACCAAAGCCAGGGGTTCGTGCGGCTGCTGGAGGCCGACGGCGCGCGGGTGGTGCACTTTCCGGTGATCGCAATTGTGCCGCCAGCCGATTGGACGCCCGTGGATCGGGCGATTGCCGAACTCGAGGCGTTTGCGTGGGTGATCTTCACGTCGGCCAACGCGGTGGCGGCGTTCTTTCAACGAGCGGGAGGGCGGGGCGTGAAGGGGCGGATTGCGGCCGTGGGTCCGGCGACGGCGCAGGCGCTCGAACGGCTGGGCTTTGCCGTTGACTTGATGCCGGAAAACCATAGCGCCGAAGGATTGATCGCGGCGTTGGCGAACGAAGATGTGGCCAGAAAACGGATCCTGTTGCCGCGGGCGGCGGGGGCGCGCGACGTGCTGCCCAATGCACTGAGTGCGCGGGGCGCGTTGGTGCAGGCGGTGGACGTTTATCGCAACGTGGTGCCGCTGGCCATGCCGGACTTCGCGGACGCGCCCGATTGGGTGACCTTTACCTCCGCCTCCACGGTGAAGAACCTGTTGGCGCTGGTGCCGCGCGCGCAATGGGCGAAAGCCAAATTGGCTTCGATTGGGCCGGAGACGTCGGCGGCGTTGCGGCAGCATCGCTTGGCGGTGACGGTGGAAGCGTCGCCGTCGACGCAGGAAGCCTTAGTGAACGCCATGGCCGTGTGGGAGAATAGCGCTCAATGATCAAAGTTCGCTTGGCGGAGACCGCCGATGTTCCGCTGCTGGCACAGTTTAACTGCCGGATGGCCCTCGAAACCGAGCAAAAAACGCTGGATCTGGGTACGGTGACCGCGGGAGTGCAAAGCTTGGTGGCGCAGCCCGCCTATGGTTTCTACGTGATCGCTGAGCGCGACGGCGAGCCGGCCGGTTGCCTGATGATTACCTATGAGTGGACCGATTGGCGCAACGGCGTCTTCTGGTGGATCCAGTCGGTGTACGTCAGCGAGGCGCACCGGCGGCAGGGCGTCTTCCGGCATTTGCACGACGATGTCCGCCGGCGGGCCAAGGCCAGCAAGAACGTGCGCGGCTTCCGGCTGTATGTGGAAGGCCATAACGAGGCGGCCCAGGCCACGTATCGCGACCTTGGTTACAAGAACACGGGCTACCTGATGCTGGAGAGTCCGTTGTGAACAGCACGCTTACCCGCACGCTAATCTGCGCCGCCGTGTTTCTGGCCTCGTTGTTCTACATCAATGACCTGGTGGGCGACATTTACCATCCGTCGCTGGACGAGGGGATCTATCTCGAAGGCGGCGAGCGGTTGCTGGAAGGGCAGGTTCCGTACCGGGACTTTTTCGCCTTCACCGGGCCGGTGATTTACTGGACGCAGGCGGGGTTGGAGCGCGTCTTCGGCCGGCACATGCCGCCGCTGCGGCTATCGTCGATGGCGGCGCTGGCACTGATGGTGACGATGATCTTTGCGCTCACGTCGCGCTTTACCGACTGGTTCTATGGCTTGGCGGCGGCGCTAGTGTACCTGGGCTACACGTCGGCGTCGCCGTTCGCGATTATCGTCAACCATCGGTGGCTGTCGGCGGGGTTTGCCGCGTTGGCGTTGTGGGCGGCGGTGGAAGCGACGAATCGCACGGCGCGGCCGGCGTGGTTGTGGAGCTTGGCCGGAGTGGCGGCGGCGCTGGCGGCCTGGACCACGCCCTCGTTCATTGTCGGAGTCGGCGCTTACTTACTGTGGCTCGTCTTCCGCGAACGCCAACACCTGCTGCCCTACTGTGGGGGCGTGCTGCTGGTGAGTTTACCGGCGATGGCTTGGCTGGTCGCGAACGGCGCATTGTGGCCGATGGTGAATAACCTGGTGTGGGTGGGCGCGCGGTATACGAAAGCCAATGCCGTGCCTTACGCCTATAACCCGAGCGGGCGGGCTTTCCCGTGGGACGACGCGACGCTTCCGCTTTACACCAGGGCCATCGCCGGCATCAGCTTGGCGCGCTACTACCTCTCGCCCATCGGCGGACCCTTACTGCTGGCGCTCTACGGCTGGCTCACCTGGCGCGGCAAGCTCGATGCGCCCCGTCAGGTACTGATGCTGGGGGCCGCCGCCACCTTCATCACCGTTTATCCGCGTTGGGACTTGAACCAACTGCTGTACATCACCGCGCCCTTCGCCGTGATGTTCGCCTTGCTCTTGTTTCAACTGCCGAAGCTCGCCCAGCCGGCGTTGGCGACGTTCTTCGTCTTCTGGTCGATGTACAACTACACCGGTGGCCAGCGGGTGGTGGCCGACTATCCGAACTTCCCCACCCGTGCCGGTATGCAGCGCGGACACCTCACTTTGCTCGAAGGCTATGAAAAGCTCGAAAAGCTGATTCCGGAAGGGGCGACGCTGTTCGCCTTCCCGTACCTGCCATCGCTCGGCTTTTCGCTGCACGCGCACAACCCGATTCGCTACACATTCCTGCAGCCGGGCATGATGTCGAAGGAAGACGAGGCCAATGCGCTCGCCGACCTCGAAAAGCATCCGCCGCGGTTTATCCTGCGGCAGTACTTCCCGGACGATCAGGTTTTGAATACCTGGCCCAGCTCTGACCGTTCTACCCTGGCCATGAATTCCATCCGGCAGTTCATTGACCGCCGTTATCGCTTCGTCGACGTCGTGCAAGCCATCTACTACCGGGTGGAAGTAATGGAATTGAATCCCTAACGAGATTTGCCTTGACCTTCGCTCTCCACAGGCATATGCTTCGAGCGAAGGGATAGCCCATCGGCGCTGTTTGCGAGGGCCCTTCACGCCGGACCGCGCCTCCAGGCTGCACCTCCCAGCTTTCGGGCCCGGCGTTAACCGTTGGTGCGGCGTTCCGGTAAACACGCCGCACCGCGTCTTTTAGCGCTTCACCTGCACATAGTACCGATCCGTGGCGACGGCGAAGTCCGCCGGGCTGAGCGTGGTCGGGAGCGATTGCCACTCGGCCGTCGGCTGCACCTTCTGCCATTGGCCAGGCTGGCCGACCCGAATCGGCATGGCGAAGCCGGGCTCCTCGGCCACCCAACGATAGCTGACTTGGCTGGGTGCAAAGCGAAGCTCGAGCATTGGAAGCGCAGCACGTCGCAGGTACTGGTTGAAGATGGGGGTGAGGTCGCGGCCAGCTTCGCGATTGAAGAACTGGATGACCTGGGCCGTGTCGATGTTGCGATAGCGGAAGGTCGTGAAGAAGTCGCGCAGCAGACGACGCCATTGGGCATCGTCGTCGATCACGTGCCTAAGCGTATTCAGAAATAGGGCGCCCTTAAAGTATTGGTCGCCGGGGGGCGAGCGATGCAGGCCTGGTGGCGTGATGATGGGCGTCTCGTTCTTCACTTTGGCCTGGTAGCCATTGAGGTATTTGAGCGCGTCGGCGTAACCGAACCGATGTTCGACATAGAGGCCTTCAAGGTAAGTGGCCCAGCCTTCCTGAATCCACATATCGGAGACATCGGCGGCGGAGACGGCGTTGCCGAACCACTCGTGGGCGCTTTCGTGGATGATGATGAAGTCGAACTTGAGGCTGATGCCGACGCCCGTCCAGTCGCGTTCCAGGTAGCCGTTGGCGAAGCGATTGCCGTAGGTGACGGCCGATTGATGCTCCATGCCAGAGTACGGCACTTCGATCAGCTTGTAGCCGTCCTTGGGAAAGGGATAAGGGCCGAAGAAGCTCTCGAAGGCTTCAATCATGGGCTTGGCCTGGGCGAATTGGCGCTTGGCCTTTTCCAGGCTGCCGGGCAGAACATAGAAGTCCAGGGGCAAATTCCCGTGGCGGTCGGCGAAGTGCACATAGCGGCCGATGTTGAGCGAGACGTTGTAGGAGTTGATGGGATACTGCACGTGCCAGTCCCAGCGCGTATAGCCATCGCCGAGATCTTTCTTGCCCACGAATTTGCCATTCGAGACGTCCATCAGGCCGTTGGGCACCGCGACGCTGAGCCGCATTTCGGTGGGCTCGTCGCGCCACTGGTCCTTACTGGGCCACCACAGGCTGGAGCCTTCGCCCTCGCAGGCGGTGTTGATCCAGGGGTGGCCGTCAGGGTCCTGCTTGAAGGTGATGCCTCCGAAGCGGCCGGTTTCGCGGGGCGTGCCCGAGTAGTGGAAATCGATGCTGTAGGTGCGGCCGGCGCGGAGGGGCTGGGGGAAGTCGACCCAGACGGTGTTGGCTTCGCGCTCGTACTTCAGTTGCGTTTTGCCCTGCAGGATTCGGTCGACTTGCAGGTTGGCGTAGAGCTCGAGCTGAATGCGGGAGTCCTCACGCAGCATGCGGAAGCGGATGGCGTTGCGGCCACGGAGGAAGTGCTTTCGGGGGTCGACGCGAAGGTCGAGGTGGTAGGAAAGCAGGTCGTTGTTGGCACGGTACCGGCCGTATTCGCCGCGCAGCACTTCGGCGCGAGTCTGCGCTACGGCAGGGAGCGCCAGGATGAGGAGGGCGAGGAGAGGCTTCAAGAGACCTTATTGTGCCATTCTCAGCGCGCCCTGGTGGGAAAGTGTGTTTTGCGGCGTTCGAGGAGATCGGACCTAGTCCTTTTTGTTCGACTCGGCAGTTCGTGCTGCGACCGCTGAAAGATGCGAGTGCCATGACCGCTTGATTTCTTTCTTCTGATGCAGCCTGCATCCTCGCCCGTCGCTTACGCGATGGGCTGGCTGGAGCTAGCTGATTCCTCGCTCAAATCGCGCGACGATCTCCGCGGCGGAGGCACGGTTCCAGGTCTCGTTCACCTGCAAAATGAACGTGTCGCCGGCAGGCGTGTGGGCGCTGATGCCGGCTTGCTCCAGGCGGCCCTGGTAAGCGGGGGCGTTGGCGCCGATCGGCTTCAAGCGGAAGATGTTGGTGCCGCCGGGGATGCGCTCAACTACGAAGTTGCCATTGCGCTCGAGCGCGGAGATCACCTTCTCGCCGGTCTCGGCCGCTCCCCGCATCCGCTCCGGGAAGCCGTCGACGTAATGCAGCGACACGGCGGCGAACGGCCAGGCGCCGGGCAGCCCGCCGCCGAACATGCGGCGGGTATGGTAAAGGTCAGCCATCAGAGCCTTGGGGCCGGCCAGGATCGCGCCGCTGGGCGCGTTGAAGTACTTGTACATCGACACGTAGACGGTGTCGAAAAGCGCCGTATAGTCCTGCGCCGTGCGCCCCGTATAGGCGCATTCGATGAACAGGCGCGCGCCATCGAGGTGCCGCCCGATCTTGCGTCGGACGGCCCACGCCGAAAGCTTTCGCATCGCCTCGAAATCGAACTGCTGCCCGGCCTGTCGCCGCACCGGCGTCTCAACGACCAGGGCCGAAACCGGCGTCATCACGCGGCCTAACTGCGCCCGATTAGCGGCGGCCTCGGCCTCTTCGAGCCGATACGTCGACCGTCCTTCCGCCAGCGGCACCAGCGTCAGGCCGCTCAGCGTCTGCGCGCAATCGCCGCTGTCGTTGTAAAGATGGCTTTGTTCGGGCACCAACACCCGCCGCCCCGGCTGCGCCAGCAGGCGCACGGCGAGATGATTGGCCAATGTGCCGGTGGGAAGCCACACCGCAGCCTCCTTGCCAAGCACCACGGCCATCTTCGCCTCCACCTCTTCCACTACGCCGCCCAGCGAGTAATTGTCCGGCGCGATCCGGGGCGCCAACTGCTGCATCAAGCTCGCATAACCCGCCGGACCCAGCGGAATGCCGTCGCCGTAGGCATAAACCCGATTGTCCACGGGCACGGTAGCAGCAGCGGCGGCCAGCGCCACCGGCGCGGAGAGGAACCCACGACGTTTCATGTGGACGATAGTAACATCGCCACGTGGTTTTCGGCCTCTTTCATCCCAAGTTCACCAGCGCGCTGAACCTTGGCCACTAAATTGCCTCTGACATGGACACGCGTATCCGCGCAGAAAGTGAGAGAGAAGATGATTTACACGTTTTTGATCGGTTTGCTGATTGGAATTGTCGCCAAGATGTTGATGCCCGGCCGTGACCCGGGCGGATTCATCATAACCGCCATTATCGGCATCGTCGGCTCGGTAGCCGGCTCTTATATGGGGCAGATTCTCGGCCTCTACCGCCCTGGCGAGTCCGCTGGCTTCCTCATGTCGGTCGTCGGCGCTATGTTGCTCCTTTGGGGTTACCGGATGCTCGCCCCGGTTAACGCCTGACACGCAAAATTTGCCGCCGCTCGAAAAAAAACTGCCTAGCGTAGATAGACAAACTCATTCAAATTCAGCAACACGTGGGCGAAGCCTTCGAGCGTTCCGGCTTGGAGATAGTCCACCGCTAACCGGCGCTCCTCGGCTTGCGGCGGCCGGCCGAGGGCGATCTGGTAGGCGGCGTCGATTTGCGCGTCGGGCCCGAGGGCGGCTTCGCGGATGCGGGCCGCGAAGAGCTTGGCCTGGCCGAGCACGAAGTCGTTGTTCATCAAGGTAAGCGCCTGCGTGGGCACGGTGGAGACGTTGCGGCCGGCGCAGGAAATGTTCTGGTCCGGCAGATCGAAGACCTCGAACATGGGGAACGGCAGGCCGCGCTTGCGATAAACGTAGACGCTGCGACGATAAGTAGAGCCTTCGGGCTGATCCTTCCAGATGCCATGCTTCATTTGCGCCAGCACTTCGGGAGCCAACCGCGGGAAGACGGCGGGGCCGTAGAGTTCGCGATGCAAAGCGCCACTGACGGCTAGCATCTGGTCGCGGACGGCTTCGGCTTCTAACCGATGAGCGCGATAGCGCCACAGGAGTAGGTTCCGCGGATCGGCGGCTAAGTTCAGCGGATTCTCATCTTGAGAGCTCCTCTGATAGGCGGCCGAAGTCAGAATCAACTTATGAAGCTTTTTAAAGCTCCAACCGGTTTCGCGAAAATTCGTCGCCAAATAATCGAGTAACTCGGGATGCGTCGGTGCGTCACCCATTTTGCCGACGTTGTCGAGCGCAGCGAAGAGTCCGCGGCCGAAGTGGTGGTGCCAAACGCGATTGACGATCACCCGCACCGCGAGCGAATTTTCTGGAGACACCAGCCATTCGGCCAAAGCCAGCCGGCGGCCGGAGGTCCGCCCGTTCGCCGGGGGAAGCTCCACTGGCGTTTCGGGCGAACTGGCGACGCTCGCGAAGCCGGGGCGCATTTCGGAGCCGCGATTGGCGATGTCGCCGCGATGGAGGAAATATGACGGCGGGGCCTGATACTTACCCTCGCCCATATGTAAGTAACTGCCGCCATTTACGGTTTGCTTCACGCCTTTGCCCGGGGCGGGCTCATCGCCCGCGCCATCGGGCGTGTAGCGATAGTCGCCGTCGGTGATGCCCATGGCCATCGGGATCGGGGTAGGCCGTTGGCTTTCCCATTTGGCCATATCCCCGCGGAGAGCCTGTAATTTGAGATGATCGGCCGCGCCGATGATCTTCTGAATTTCGGCCGGCGTTACCGAAACGGTGCGCGTAACTTGATTCGCCAACAATACCTGGCCCGGCGTACGTTGGACCTCCGGAGTGGCGATCGCCTCCTGGACGTTCCTCGGAAACCGTAGGTACTTACTCGGCAGGATCCGGGCACGGTAGGGCTGTTCCAGGTCCGCGATGGCTTGGCGGAGTTGCTTCACCTCGCCGTCAATCCGCGCGTTGGCCGCCTGATACTTCGCCGCTTCCTCCGGGGCGACCAGCGGATGGTCCACTTCGACGACGCCGAATAAGGTCGCTTGCAAGCGGTAATAATCGCGCTGCGGAATCGGATCGAATTTGTGGTTATGGCAGCGGGCGCATTGGACGGTAAGCCCGAGTAAGCCGCGCCCCACGGTGGCGATCATATCGTCGAGATACTCGTACCGAAATTCGGGATTGTCTTTTTCCCGAAACCCGACTTTGGCATAATTCCGCAAAAAGCCGGTGGCGGTAAGCGTGTCGTGAGTAACTTGCGGTAACTCGTCGCCGGCGAGTTGTTCGCGGAGAAATTGATCGTAAGGCTTGTCGGCGTTAAAACTCCGGATGACGTAATCGCGGTAGCGGTAAGCGTTGGGACGGTCAAAGTCGTGCTCAAAGCCGTTGGAGTCGGCGTAGCGGGCGACATCGAGCCAGTGGCGGCCCCAACGTTCCCCATATTGCGGCATGGCCAGCAGTCGATCGATCACTTTGTCCCAGGCTTGCGGCGAGCGGTCAGCGAGAAAGGCGTCCACTTCATTGGGCGTGGGCGGCAAACCTGTCAGATCCAGGGTGGCGCGCCGAATCAGCGTCCGGCGATCGGCGGCGGGCGCGGGTTCCAAGCCCTTCAACCTGGCATTCACGAAGGCATCGATCGGGTGCCCACCAGTGGGTGGCGTCACCCGGGCGAGCGGCCGAAAGCTCCACCAATCGCGTGCCGTGCTCGACAGCGGACTGTTCTCCATGGCCAGCAGGTCGGCCGAGACGTCCTTAGCGGCCACCAACCCCCAAACGGCGCCCTCCGCGATCCAGGCTCGGAAGGCTTCCACCTCCGCGGCGGTGAGTTTGCCGTCCATCGGCATGGCGGGCTTCAGTTGGCCGCTGATCATGCGGTAGAGCGGGCTTTTTTCGGGGTCGGCGGGTACGAAGGCCGGTCCGTGGGCACCGCCTTTCAAGGCCGATTCGCGCGAGCGGAGGTCGAGCCCGCTCAGTTGCAAGGCTGCCCCGTGGCATTTCAGGCAGCGCGCGGCCAGCACCGGCGCGATGTCGCGATTAAAGTCCGCCGCCCGCGCACCGGCGGCCGCCAGAAGAAGTAAGGGAAACCACTTCATGTCGCCGCCAATCATATCGAACTCCATCGGAAAACGTAATGGGCAATCGTAATGGGCCATTTGGGCTAAAGTTCCTGGCCCGGCCGGTCGAAGAATGCCTAAAGGAAACTGTAGAATGGAAAATCGTGAAAAAGGCCTGTCGTTCATTCTCACTCTCGTCTTAGTACTCAACCTGGTGGTGCTGGTCTCGCTAGGCCTCGAGTACGTAGGCGCCAGTCATCTCACTCGCCTGCAGTGGTTCGCCCTCGGAAGCACCGGCTTCGCGGCTCTACTGGCCCTGCGCGCCGTGAAACTATCGAGCGACCTGCGCAACGGCATTCGCCGCGTGGACCGGTTGCTCCGTTTAACCGACTAGCGCCGCGCTTCCGCCCGGAATCGGCTATATTCTGGAGATGGCTCGACCCATCCTCCTGCTCACCCTCCTCGCCACCGCCCTCACCGCCCAAAACTACGACCTCGTCATCCTGAACGGTCGCGTCATTGACCCGGAGTCCGGCCTCGACGCCATTCGCAATGTCGGCATTCGCCAAGGCCTCATCGCCGCCGTCACCACCGAGGCCATCGCCGGCGCCTCCACCCTCGACGCCCGCTCACTCGTCGTCGCCCCCGGCTTCATTGACCTCCACCAGCACGCCCGCCTCGCCATCAACTCCGTCAACTACCTCTTCAAAGTGATGGACGGCGTCACCACGTCGCTCGAGCTTGAGATCGGCACCGCCGACGTCCCCGGTTGGTACGCCGCCCGCGCCGGCCAAGCCGTCCTCAATTACGGCGTCGCCATCGGCCACGCGCCCATTCGCATGGCCGTCATGGGCGATACCGGCGCCTTCGTCCCCACCGGACCCGCCGCCAACCGCGCTGCCACCGACGCCGAGATCGCCGAAATTGCCCGCCGCGTCGAACTCGGGCTCAGCCAAGGCGCCCTCGCCGTCGGCTTCGGCATCGCCTACACTCCCGCCGCTTCCACCTGGGAACTGCTCGCCATGTTCCGCGCCGCGGCCAAGGCGAACGCCAACGCCCATGTCCACACCCGCTCGGGCGCCGGCCCCGGCCTGCTTGAAGCCACCGCGCTCGCCGCTATCACCGGCACGCCGCTCCACATCGTCCACGCCGCCAGCAGTGCCGGCGCTCAAACCCCTCAGTTTATCGCCGCCATCCGCGAAGCCCGCGCCCACGGCCTCGATATCACTACCGAAATGTACCCCTACACTGCCGGCTCCTCGCAGATCGATTCGGCGCTCTACAACGGTTGGGAGACCTACTCCGACGCCGACTTCGAGAGCTTCCTCTGGCCCAAAACCGGCGAGCGCCTCACCCGCGCCACCTTCGCCAGATACCGCCCCACCGGCGGCTTGGTGATCCGTTTTACGAACCGGGAAGAGACCGTCCGCGCCGCCCTCGCCGATCCCCTCACCATCATCGCCAGCGATGGCAACAACACCCCCGGCCCGCCCCAGCACCCGCGCACCGCCGGCACCTTCGCCCGTGTCCTCGGCCGTTATGTTCGTGAGGAGAAGGCGCTAACGCTCATGGAAGCCATCCGCAAGATGACTCTGCTGCCGGCCCAACGCCTCGAGCGCCGCGTCCCCCAGATGCGCAATAAGGGCCGCATCCGTGTCGGCGCTGACGCCGATCTCACCCTCTTCGACCCCCTCAAAATCTCCGACCAAGCCACCTTCGACCAACCCGCCCGCTACTCCACCGGCATCCCCCACGTCCTCGTCAACGGAATCTTCGTCGTCCGCGACGGACAACCCCAGCCCACCGCCTTCGCCGGCCGCCCCATCCGCGTCCAGTAAGCCGATCACGACGAAGTTCCCCAACAAGATCAATCGCTTACCCAAATTCCCCGCACCCGGCCTGCTACCCTGTCTTTAGGTGCACGTCGCTCCCGCTGCCAATCGGGGCGGGAATTACGCTCTTCGCTCAGCAGTCCTTTAGAATCAATTACTCCCGGGTTCGTTTCGTAAACTACGAAAGGCCGCCGACAGAGCCGGCGGCCTTCCCGATAGTGCAGCAAAACGTCCTACTTGGCGAGCCGCAGGATTTCCGAGGCGATCTTAACGAAGGCTTCGTTCAGCGCTCCCGTGGAGGGTGCGTAGACGAATAAGCCTTCCGGTTTGGTCGGATCGTACATGTTGTTCAAGGTTTCGCCGATCCCGCCCCCGGGCACGTTGGCCGCCCGGCGCAGCATATCGAACTCGTTTTCGCCGATACCGCCACCGAAACCAATCGCGTAAGTGATGACGTTCAGTTCGCTCGACGCCGTTTGATTCGCACGGATCCGAATCGCCGCATTGACCACTTGGTTCATGGCGGCATTCGTCAATGCCGAGGAGTTGTCGCTGCGAATGCGGCCCACGTCGGGGTGTCCGGAGGGCCACCTTGCCGTCGATTTGTAAGTCCCGCTGGTCACGTCGGTGCCGTAAATATCCTGGTACGGCAGAAAAGCCAGATCCTGATGGACGAGACCATTGTTCCCAGCGAAACGGCAGTTGGACCGGTCAGAGATCAAGGCGCCCCCCACCGGATTGAAGATGCCGGTTAAAGGATTGCCGAAAGGATTCACCATGCCGGACTTACCCGTGGCGGTCGAGCAGGGGCTCCGGCTAAAGGTAGCGTTAAAGGTCGAACCCGACGAGGTCGTATATTTTTGGGGCGCCGGCGCCGTAATGTTCCGGCGAATGCCGTTATAGCCCCAAGCGTCGATCGTCGCCGAGAAATTGAACGGCACCGTGTTCGGCTGGCCGTCCGTCATCAGCAGGATCACGTTTAGGGCGCCGGGCTCGTTAACCACTTTCAACTGCTCATAGCCCTGCCAGTAGCCGGTACCCGTGGCGGTGGTGTCGTTGCACGTAAGCGCACTCGCCTTCGCGGGAATGCCGGTGGTGGCGTTTTGGAAATCACCGGGTGTCGTCTGCAGCGCGAACTCCGTTACGTAATCCTTGGCATAGCTGATCAGTCCCACGCGATCGCGGTAGTTTGCGAAGCGCGACGCAAAGTCCACCACCGCGGACTTCATCGCCGGGCAGCCGCCATTGTCGTTCATCGAGCCCGAACGGTCTACCACCATCACGACATTCACGTCGCGGCGAGAAGCCTTGCCGAGGGTATTCACGGTAACCGCATTCGGGTTCAGGTAGCGCATAAAGATGGTGGGCGCCGTCACCGAAACGTTTACCGTCACCGTCCGCGTCCGGTAGCCGGTTTCGGCCACCGAGGAAGTGATGCTGCGCGACGTGTTCGTGAGAAAAGTGCCCGGCGGAAAATTTGCGTTGAAGAAGCGGGTAGCTACACTAATGGCGTTGGCCTCTTGCTGCGCCACCGTCTGGCCGAGCGATAGGGTACGCGCGGAGGATATCGCCGCGGCGTCCGCGGCGGAGGTGATGCGGGCCTTCACGCCGTACATCAAGCTGGCGTCGATGCCTAAGCCCACCACCGGGATCATCATGGTTACGGAGATGGTGGTTAATACGAGCGCAAAGCCTTTTTCACGGGCTTCATGGGAGCGGAAGCGATCAAGTCGAAGAGGCATGGCTGCGGTTCCTAATTTCCTTTTTGATTCGTTAGCAGTTTGATTCGTTAGTAGATCGAGCGAGAGTAAACGCCCGTGTTGCTCATCCAGCCGGGCAGGTCGTAATCGGGAGAAGACACGTACACTTCGGTAACGTAGGCGATTTCGTCCGCGTTGAGCGTAATCACGCTCCCAAAGTTGTTCGCACGCACTGCGGGGTTGGTAAGGTAAGTATTCACCGAGATCGTGCCGTCCGAGCCGATCAGGCTCGAGGCGGGTTGGCCAAAATCGCTCGTGCGCAACGCCGTGTTGCCAAAACGGAAGCGGTAGGTGATCACCGGGACCCCCCGATTGGCGCAAGCCGATCCCACCAGTCCGGCTCCCGTGCAGTCGGAGTCGGAAGGAACGGTCACTTGCGAAACAATCACCACTCCCCGGCCGTTCGGGTCAGGGTCGTAGTTGGCGTTTAGCTTCATGCCCAGTCCTTCCGTCAGCCGGACAATCAGGCGCTGATTCTGCAAGATAGAAAAGTCAATCTGGCGGACGTACATCAGGCCCGTGCTCCGCGAAACCTGCGTCACCTGCATGTTCCGGGTCAGGTTCATGCCGATCGAAAACAGCCCCATAAACAGGGGCGCGAGAAAGGATAGGCAAAGCGCAAACTCCACCAAGGTGTTACCGCCCTGGCCGCGTCTTCTTCTCGTCGTGCTGATTCTCATAGGTGTCTCCTGCTACCGGCTCGGCGGCAACACGCCACCCGGCAAAGATTCCATGCGATCCGCCGCCCGGACCAGGATTGTTAAAGGCGTGGAACTCCGCATCAGCGGCGCGATCCAATTCCAGGTGTAGTTTTCCACCGCGATTTCCACCACGTTGCCCGGCGAATTTGCCGTCACAAACAAGAGCGTATCGGGGTCGTAGTACCGGATGCAGATCCGGCAAGGGTTCTCCGTCCCGTTCACCGAGTTTAGAAAGCCCAGCGAATTGGACTTCACCACGGCGCGGATGGAGGCGTCGTGGCCCGAGGGCAAATTGCCGTTCGTCTGGTAAGTGATCGCGTACCGAACCCCCTCGCGCACCGCGTGTTGCAGCGTACTCCGGGTTAAGATCACCATCGAATAGTCGAAGATCGCCACAATCATGGCCATTAACGGGACGAAGACGAAGGCGGCCTCCACAAAGGAATTACCGCGGCGGGGATTGCGGTCTCGAGACGCCGTACGAACCGGTGGAGAATATTTTTGCGGCATGGCTTTGCTTCTCGCTTCAAAACTTGGCATCGGGCTCAACTCCTGGAACCAAGATCCTGGGTTCCCAGGTACTCATAGCCTAGACCGCAAATCGGAAGCAGAAAAGAGAGAAAAGTCCCGGTACCTTGACGCACGGGATGGTACTTGCTGGGCGGTCCTAAAGTCCCAGGACTGGTCCAGCCGATTAGGCTATGATGTAGCTCTGTGAGTCTTTTCGGTCGCGCTATGGCGAAAGTGAGCGAGAAAGTGGAAGGGATATCGGAAGGGAGAGAATGAGCCGCCGGCGAAAAAATCTGTTGACTGTATTGGGATGTACCCTGCTAGGGGCCGGCGCCCAAGTGCTGTTTAAACTGGCCGGCACGGCCCTCGGCCCGTCTCCCAATCCTATGGCCATGATCGTCTGCCTGCCCCTGATCGCGGGCTATGTTCTTTACGGGATCAGTACCATCCTTCTCAGCTTCGCCCTGCGTAACGACGAGCTTTCGAGCATGTACCCCATTATTTCCCTCACTTACGTGTGGGTGATGTTTCTTTCGGTCTGGTACTTTCATGAGTCGCTGAACTCTTACAAGGTGCTGGGCGTGGCGGTGATCATGGGCGGAGTCGCCGTGCTGGGCTCGCCCGGCAACTCCGATCCGGCCAAAGGTGGCTCTCCGCCATCGTGAGTACCTCCCTGCTGTCGCTTTTCCTCGTCGTAGTGGCCTCGTTCATCGGCTCCTTCGGCGCGGTGTTTCTGAAGGCCGGATCAAAGAACCTGAAGAGCAACCTGAAATCGCTCTTTACGAACTATCACTTGGCCATTGGCGGGCTTTTGTTCGTGATTTCTTCGCTCTTTTTCGTGAAGGCCATCAGCCAGCCGGGTGCCGAACTCAGTGTTCTTTACCCCATGGTTTCCATGAGTTACCTCTGGGCAATGGTCTGGTCCCGCGTCTTCTTCGGGGAGCCTTTCACCCGCCAAAAGTTTACCGGCCTGGGCCTGATCGTTCTGGGCATTGCCATCCTGCAGTTAGGCAAAAGTAACCCATAGAATAGCTTTTTCAAAAAGGTTACTGTGTAATTGTAAAAATATTTGCCGAATTCTCCCTCAATGGCTTATCCTGAAACTCAACTGGTTTCGAGTTTTGAGGATCAGAGAACGAGCAAAGATGAGACAGTTCCAGGGGTGGGCGGCGGTGATTCTCGCGCTGCTGGTTTGGTGCACGTACGGAGCGACCGCCGATTTGGGGTTCATCTCCGACGATTATGTCTACCTCGCCAAGGCGCGCGATTATGGCGGCGATTGGGGAGCCTTGTTCCGCGACGAACTCTACCGTTCCCGCGCGACCACTATTTGGATCACGGCGCTGCTCGAACGCTGCTTTGGGTTAGCTCCCTTCGCCTACAACCTGGTTTCGCTTATGGTGCATGGGGCGAATGTGCTTTTGATTTATGGCCTTGGCCGCTGGCGGGTAATCGGGTGGCCGGTGGCCCTGGTAGCCGCTGCTTACTTCGCCATCGCGGAGCGGCCGCACGAGGCGGTGATGTGGTTCTCGGCCCTGTCGGATTTGCTGGCCCTCACGTTTTCCCTCACCGCGATGCATGGGTTGCTCAGTTGGCTCGCGGGCCGGCAAACGGGTCTGGCACTGATGGCTGCGAGCTTCGCGCTGGGTTTGCTGTCGAAAGAGTCGGCTGTGGCCATGCTGGCCATGCTCGCTCTCGTCCTGATTTTCGACGCCCGGGCCCAGCGGGCGCATTGGTGGGGGCTTCTGCCGTTAACGGCCTTCGCTTTGGTGTACGCGGGATTCATCTTTGCCGCCGGCGATCGCCACTTACATTTACAGGACGGCACCTTCGTCTTAGGGTGGCACGCCCTCCGGGTCTTGCTGACGTCCAGTCTGCGGCTCTTATGGGTGTGGGGTGTGGCGGCGCTGGCCTTGCTGTTTTTATGGCGGAAGGAACTGCTTCGGCATTGGAGAGCGGTCAGTTTCGGCCTGCTGTGGATGGCCCCGGCCTTGGCCCCGTATAGCTTCCTCACTTACATGAATACGGTACCCAGCCGTCACGCCTATCTGGCCAATCTCGGCGTGGCACTGGTGGTCGGGGTGGCCGGTTATGCGGCGTGGCAACGTTGGCGCAAACAGCATTTTTGGGCCGTGGGGATCCTGGCGGCAGCGCTGCTTCTGCACAACGCCGGCTACATCTGGCTCGTGAAGAAGCCGGCTTTTTTAGCGCGGGCCCGCGTTACCGAACAATTGATCGACCGCGCGAGGCACAGCCCACTCAACCCGCTGCCGATCTCGACCCGGGAATTCCCCTTTAGCGCCGATTTGGCGCGCGATGCCATCCGGATTGGGACAGGGCAAATCCGCACCGTCGTCTTCACCGACTAAACGAGAACGATTTATTTTTAGCCGGGAACAAAACGATTGCCAGGCTCGTCCGTACTATTAACAACAAAGGCAGACCGTCTCCGCGCGACCCTTTCCCCAACAACAAATCGCGCGGAGACGCCTTAAACTTGGCGATAATTAAGCCATATGCCAGTCCTCGGGGATCAGCAACTCGCCGTCGAGTTGTCGCGCATCCCGCATCTTCATTTACTTCCCTCCGAACCACTCGCTCGCCATACGCGCTTTGGCTTAGGTGGCCCGGCGCGATGGCTGGTGGATGTTACTACGGCCGATAGCTTGGGGCCGGCGTTGACCCTGGTGCGACAGAGCGGGCATCAATTCCTGTTGATTGGCGGGGGCACGAACCTGATCGTTTCCGACCAGGGATTCGATGGCGTGGTGCTGCGTTATCGCAATGAGCGACTAGACCGGGAAGGCAACACGCTCACCATCGGCGCGGGGGCTGACCTGGAGCAGTTAGTGGACGCGAGCGTTGCGGCCGGTCTTGGCGGAGTGGAGTGCCTGAAGCGCATTCCGGGTTGGGTGGGCGCGGCCATTTACGGCCACGCCGGCGCCTACGGGCAGCAAATCGGCGATCGCCTGACCGAAGTGACCTTTCACGACGGCTTCACAGTCCGGCGTTGGCTACGCGAGGAGTGCGGCTTCCGCTACCGTTGGAGTCGGTTTAAGGAGCACCACGACTGGGTGATTTTGGCGGCGACGTTTTCGCTGGCCCCTGGCGACGGACCCGCATTGGCGGCTCGCGCCGAGGAGATCCGCGCGATCCGCGACGAGAAGTTTCCGCCTACGATGCGCTGTGCGGGGTCGATCTTCAAGAACCTGATCCACGCGGCGTTGCCGGCGGCTGTTCAGTCGCGCATTCCGGCCGGCCTCGTCAAAGGCGGCAAGGTGCCGGCGGCATGGTTCCTGGAGCAGGTGGCGGCCAAGGGCTTCCACCAAGGCGGCATCCGCGTGGCGGAATACCATGCCAACCTGATCTTTAACGATGGCACGGGCCAGGCCGTCGAACTAGTCGTGTTAATTGACGAGTTGAAGCGGCGCGTGAGGGCCGAGTTTGGCATCGGGTTGGAAGAAGAAGTACAGTATGTGGGATTCTCAGATCGGGCGAGTTATTAAGCCGATGGGTTACGAAGAAAAGGCGAAAATACTTTGAGAGTTACCATTCACGTCGAATTCTTCCCGTTTCGGCTTCCAGGATTCGCATCCTTCGCTCGGCTGTGTTTCAATTGAAGATTAGGTTTTCTATGGCTTTACGTAATTTTCGGCCGAAGCGCTCGCTCATCGGAGCTTGGCGGCTCGCCCGTGAGTTGGGTTTGGTGGCAAAAGGCCTCGCCTCCTCTGACCATGTGGTGCAGGCGCACATCATCCCGATGCGGCGATGCAATCTCGATTGCGGTTACTGTAACGAATACGACGATGTATCGAAGCCCGTGCCGGTGGAGACCATGCTCGAGCGGGTGGACCATCTCGCGCGCCTAGGCGCTTCGCTCATCACGATCTCTGGCGGCGAGCCCCTGTTGCATCCGGAACTCGACCAGATCATTGCCCGCATTCGCCATCACGGCGCTATTGCGGGCATGATCACCAACGGCTACCTGCTGGTGCCTTCTCGCATTCAGCAGTTGAATGAGGCGGGCCTGGACCACTTGCAGATCTCGATCGACAACGTTACTCCGGATGAGGTGTCGAAGAAGAGCCTGAAGGTGCTCGATAAGAAACTGCAGATGTTGGCCGAGCATGCCGATTTCCACGTCAACATCAACTCCGTGGTGGGCGGCGGCGTACGGAATCCGGAAGACGCTTACACCATTGCACGCGGGCGATCGAATACGGGCTGAGTTCCACCGTCGGCATCATTCACGATGGCCGGGGGCAGTTACAGGCTTTGCCGGAGGCAGTGCGCGAAGTCTTCTTCCGCGTGCGCCGGCTGAATAAGACCAGCTACGCGCGGCTGAATCATTTTCAGGAAGCGATCGCCCTGGGCCAGCCCAATGATTGGCGCTGCCGTGCCGGAGCGCGCTATCTCTATATTTGCGAAGAGGGCCTGGTGCATTACTGTTCGCAGCAGCGCGGCTATCCGGGCGTGCCGCTGGCGAGTTACACGATCAACGACATCCGGCGCGAGTATCTGACCGAGAAGGCCTGCGCTCCGAATTGCACAATTTCGTGCGTACACCAGACTTCGCTGATGGATTTCTGGCGCGATCCGCAGACGATTCCGGCTCCGCATTTCGAGAAACCGGAACCGCTGGTGCAGATCCAGTCCGCCGGGCACTAGGTGGACCGGCCACGCATTGCCGTGATTGGGGCGGGTAAGTTCGGCCAAAATCACGTCCGGCACTTGACCGCCCACGCGGGCGTGGAGTTAGTCGGCGTAGCGGACCCCAACCCAGCGGTCCAGTTCCCGGGCATTGCGGTGGTCGCTGACTATCGCGAACTGATCGGCAAGATCGATTGCGCGGTGGTCGCCGCCCCGTCGAGCCTGCACGCGGAAATCGGCAGCGTACTACTCGAAGCGGGCATCGATGTGCTGATGGAGAAGCCAATCGCCGAAGACGCGGCGGGCGCGCAGCGGTTAATTTCGTTGGCGAAAGGGCGGATCCTGCAGATTGGGCACCTCGAACGTTTCAACCCGGCCGTCGAAGCACTGGCGACCAAGATCAAACTGCCGTTGTTCTTCGAGATTCACCGGCTGAGCGCGTTCTCGCCCCGCAGTCACGATATCGACGTGGTGCTGGATCTGATGGTGCACGACCTCGACCTGCTGCTTACCTTTACCGGCCAAATGCCTTCGGCCATCCACGCCGCCGGCATCCGCGTTTTAAGCAAGAAGGTGGATATTGCTAACGTGCGGATCGAGTTTCCGTCAGGCTGCGTGGCGAACCTGACGGCGAGCCGCGTGTCGACGGAGCAAGTCCGCAAACTGCGCATGTTTCAGCCGCACGAGTATCATTCGCTGGACTTCGCTAAGCAAGAGCTCTTCTCCATTCAAGGCGGTGGGCCAATGGGTCAAGCCGGTGGGCCGATGGGTCAAGCCGGTGGGCCAATGGGCTTCCAGTTCCAGCATGCCGCGATCACCAAGCGCGATTCCCTGGCCGCGGAGCTTGACGAATTCATCGCCTGCGTTCAGACCCGCTCTGCGCCACGGGTTGACGGAGCGGCCGGATGGCGGGCGCTCGAAGTGGCCCTGGCGATCATTGGTAAGATCGAGGAACACGCCCGCGTTGTCGAAGCTACTCTGGCTGCTCAGCAACCGGAGTAACAAAGCGCCCGGAGCGCGCGTCCAACCATTTTGTTGCCGCCGTCCACGTCCGAATCCGCACCAACGGTTGATTTCCTGATCGACTGGGAACACCAGTACGAGCGGCGACCGCTGTGGCTGTCGGTGATACTTTCGCTACTGGCGCATGTCTTTCTCTACGTTTTCTCTCACAACCTTCCCGATCTGCCCCCCCGCCAGTACGCGACGCTCCGGATGCCGACCGCCGCGGAATTGAAGGCCAAGGCCACGCCACTCGTGATGCCGCCGGATGTGATGACCCAGAAGGCGCCGAACAAGCAGAAACCGACCAAGGAGTTCGACCTCGAAGGTTTGGTAGCGCCCAAGACCGAGCAAGTGCAGAAACAATCGGGCACCGTGGCCCGGCCGGCGCCAAAGCCGCTCTCGATGCCCGGCCCCGAACGGGCGCAAGTTCTAGCGCCGCCCAAAACCTTGACGCCCGCGCCCGAGATCGCCGAAAAGCAGCAAGCCGCGCTACCGCAATTGGGCAATGCGCTTGAAGGCATTCAGACCCGCCCCCCGCAGCCCGCTCCAGAGCCGGAGAAAAAGCCGAAGCTGACTTTCGAGAGCGTGGGCTCGAACATGGGCGGCGGCACCGGCGTCAACAGCGGCGTGAAGATTCAAACTCCGAAGACGTCGGTCTCCGAGGCCGTCCAAGCGGTGGCGCGGAACCGGGGGACGGGAGGCTTGGTGGTTTCCGACATGGGCGACGTAGGCGGTATCGCGCCCGCGCCAAACAGCCTGCCGTCCCCGGGAAAAACCGGATCGCAGATCGAGTTATTGAGCGATCCGCAGGGCGTCGATTTTCGGCCTTATCTGATTCAGGTGCTGGCGGCGGTGCGCCGGAATTGGTTCGCCGTGATTCCGGAGAGCGCGCGGATGGGTGGGCGGCCGGGGCGCGTGGCGGTGCAGTTTGCGATCAGCAAGAATGGCTCCGTGCCGAAGCTGGTGATCGCCGGCGGGTCGGGCGTGGAGTCGTTTGACCGCGCGGCGGTGGCGGGCATCAGCGCGTCGAATCCCTTTCCACCTCTACCGGGCGAGTTCCGCGGCGATCAGGTGCGGCTGCAATTGGTGTTCAACTACAACATGCCGGCGCGCTGAGCGTGCAGCAGGCCGATGAAATCCTCGGTGGAGTGCGCCTCAATGCCGGGCATCAGCGCAGTGGTGCGCACCACCGAAGACTTCGAACGCCGATGCACTAAGAATGCCCGTACCGGCCGTTGGTGTTTTAGGAAGGCCTGGCGTAAGGTTTCGAGGCTATCGGCCATGCGCGGCATCGGCGTGCGCGAGGCCTTGGCCTCAATCAGCCAAGCTTCGCCGTTGGGGCCGGGCATCAGGAAGTCGACTTCAAGGCCGGGCCGGTCTCGGAAGTAGTAAAGCTCTTTGCGGCGACCGGAGTTCACCTGCCACTTACAGATTTCCCCCGCGAGGAATCCTTCATAGAGCGGGCCCAGGAACGGCGACTTGTCGAGATCGGCGGCCGAAGGTACCGATAGCAAATAGGAGGCCATGCCGGAATCGAGCCAGTAGACCTTGGGCGATTTGATGAGGCGCTTGCCCAGGTTTTCGAAGTAGGGCGGCACGCGCAGAATCTGGT
>Ga0105049_10000467_pt1 | contig 44289 bp, 33 predicted proteins | sample MAT06_FD_78087 | JGI IMG/M metagenome (GOLD analysis project Ga0105049, IMG submission 78087) | Freshwater microbial communities from Lake Fryxell liftoff mats and glacier meltwater in Antarctica - MAT-06 | ecosystem: Environmental > Aquatic > Freshwater > Ice > Liftoff microbial mat | place...
ATAACGAGGCTATTTTTGCGCGTATTTTCTGTTGACTGACGAATGAATAACGAGTTATTCAAGAGGAAGAAACACGAAAGACGCCAAAAATAGTCCGTTAGCACTCAAACAGTCCCAAAGGGACGACTAATGGAAAATCTCGGTTAAACCTAGAAACGGCAGTTGGACGGGTGTGTCCCACAAGAATACCGTCCCCGTTGGGGACATAGTGTCAGTTTTTCGGACTCTCTAGCAAGGCCTCATTTGGCAAACACGGACGACTGAGGCCTCATCCCGCTTGAAGAAGATACACAGGCCAAGAGTTTGAGAAACGCGCCATCACACCCGTCACCGCGCTTTCAAACTGAGCCGCAAAATGGCTCCATGTGCTATGCCGCCAAGCTCGTTCATTGATGAGCGCTTTCAAGATATTCAAGCAGACAACTGCCGTTACTAGGGTAAATGTTGTTGCTTTATTCGTGGCTATAAAATTTGTCACAAATTGCTCGCCAGATTAAAGTCGCCCGATAAAGGAGCAACAAACACATTGCCAAATGAATTAGGCGCACTTTTGTCTTTTCGATAGATAAGTGCAGGCATTTTTTCGTTTGCGGCAGTCATGCTTTAGGCATAGACTAGCAAAAATAAAATATCAAAACAGTATCAAACAATAGTCACTCATAGTCGAACTAACAATGTCACAAAACCACGACTGAGCCACGACTGAGAAGAATTATGCATGACCAAACCGCATCCGCTCCAAACGAAAAGCACCTCTTTGACATTAGCGAAAACATTAAAAACGCAGACGCAAGACGCCTTCGTGAACGCTATGTTGCAAGTCGTTTTCCGCAGTTTGCAGACAATACGTCGCAACTCCGCAATACCGTTGAAATTCTTCACACAGCCAGGCATTTACTCGACGACGGTCGGCCAAATTTGGCGGAGGAATTGCTCTATATCGCTTTGCAAGAAGAGCCTTATCAACGCGAAGCTTGGTTGTTTTTGATCGAGCTCGCTTTTCTTAACAATGATGCTGCGCGTTTCGATTTACTTGCGAACGATTTTAGAAAAATTTTTCCTAATGGTGAAGAACAATATGTAATTGAAGCCATGGCGCACGACTTAAATCCACATGATCTACGCTATAGATATATGAATTCACCGACACCACTACCCAACTGGAGCAGCCACGCATCGCAGGCGCGCGACCAAAGTAGTCAACGCAGATACCACCAAGCGCTGATTAATGCCATTAATCGTCATTCAGCAAATTAAGATTTAACGATGGATTTAAATTTCCAACTTGAAAGTGCAACGCCAACCGATCGGCTGACGCGTTCGCATCGTAATCTGGCAGACGCCCACATTGATCTACATCAGGCCATTGATCGTTCTAACCAGCCGCGCTCAACAAAAATGATCACCCGTGCGCTCGCCGAGTTTGAACATTTTTCGCACAGCCAGCGGCTACAGTTATTACAGGGTGGACTGTCGCAAACCGAAGGTGACACGGCCTTAATGGAGTGGATAGCAGCACGCTATGACCACCTTTTTCGCATCGCATATGATGTTGCCAGTATCAAAATGCCGACAACAGATGAGCATGATCCTTTTGCCTGGGCAATAGCGCTGCTGATTGGCGGTCATTCCTCTAAGTGGCGAAAAATGTCGATGCAGCGACCAGATTTGGGCGCCCGTGAAAAATTACACACACTTTATAGATCTGCTGTAGCTAAAAAATGTGACACACAAATCTTGAATGTATTTGTTGACCGTAATGAAGTCGAGACCAGCGCTGAAGCCGCCTATATTCGTGCGCTTTTAATTGAGCGCTTTGCGGGCGGCGCACTCACAGCGCGCCGCTTAGAAATACTAGATAGCTGGTTAATTGCTTCCCAGAGCACATTTTGGTTGGCTCGTGAGCCTGTCGCGGGCGAGCCTGTTTTAGGTGTTGATCCAACTGATCCAGCACGCAGTCTCATTCCCCTCATGCCCGGTGAAACGTCTAGGCGCTATCTTTCGCTGCGACCGCTATCGCGACAACTTCAACGCATTATTGATGGTTTTCACCGTGGCACAATTTTTCCGGGTTGGGGAATGGGATTGTTGTTTCGCGTCGAAGAACATATTGCTGTTATTGATTTTTTAGAGCGTGAAATTCACTTAGTCGGCAACCTAGCTGCGCCAAAAAGTAAGCGAATCAATGCGGCCCGTGGTGAAGTTGTGACGATGTTTGCAGGCTTTAATGATATTTATGCGCACGCATTGATCATGCAAACTACTTCGCCACCGATTGGCACCGCCGCTTCTATTGAGCAAATTAAGTTAAATGGTTACGGTGCGCCCAGTTTAGAAGCGCTCGTAAGTGCAAATAGTGATACAGGCAACTTTGTTATCACTGAGCGTATCCGCAGTTTGGTTACCTTAGTCGATTTCAGTGAAGCAGGTATTGGCCTAGAAATGACGGGCGAAGACGCGGCAATGCTCGACATTGATCACTTAGTAGCGATACAAATTCACCCTAATCGTCCTCGTGTAATCGGCATTGTGGTTCGCAAAGCAAACCTGCATCATCACGCCAAAACTTTAGTTGGCATCAGGATATTGGCAAGAGTGCCGTTGCGCGCTACGTTAGAACATGTTTCAGAAGCGTTAGTGCGCCCAACGATTAAAGGTATTCTAATTTGTGATAGTCCGGAGCACGGCTTTGGCGACTCGGTCATCTTAAATGATGTCGCATTCAAGTTGAACCCGACCCTTAGCGTGTCGATGGCGGACGGTTTATTTCATTTTCGATTAGGTCGCGTAAGGCAACAAGGGCCAGGATGGAAGATGGCGGCCATTGAAGTTGTGGTTGCGCGTTAAAGCCAGTAGCCGTGGGTTAAACCAACAGCAGCATATTCCACGAAATAGCTGCTTGTTAAGCCAAAAACGGCATCCCATTCTGTCTAGCGAAGCGGCCAATATTGGGAAATATGCGTGTGTATTCGCTCGTTGAATTTGCCCCCATCCATTTCGCAAAGGTAAGACCATATTCTTCGACCGATGTTGTGGGAAGTAATCTACCTTGACCGACGCTATTTGGACTCGTTAGCCCAACGATAGGAAATTCTTGGTTAGCGCCTGCACCGCCATAAAATTTACCGCCCGCCACCGCACCGCCGAGTGCAAAGTAATGCCCGCCCCAGCCATGGTCTGAGCCTTGACCGTTCGAAGTGAGCGTGCGGCCAAAATCCGATATGGTAAAGGCGGTGACGTTCTTCTCTAAATTCTGGGTCTTCGTCCAGTTATAAAACCAGGTCAGTGCATCATCAAGTTGCTTTAATAAATCCGCATGGTAGCCGCTCAAAATTGGCGTTGTTGCATTAGTCGAGCCTTTGAATTGATCGCCATGATTATCAAAGCCGCCGAGCGAGACAAAGAAAATTTGTCGCTTAACGCCAAGCGCATTTCTGGCAGAAATCATATTTGCAACCGAGCGTAGTTGTGCGGCGAGGCGGTTGGGTACGGTGAGATTGGATGAATTGACATAGGTAAGTGGCGGTGTTAAGTTGATGCCAAATTTTTCCGATACATTGCCGCTCGCGTCCTTAATTGGGTTGCCGGTGCTGTCAAGGTTATAAAGTACGCCATTGACAAAGTCGCCCGTCATCATGGCGCGCACGGCCATGTCGCCCCACTGGTCTTCAAGCAAATTAGTACGCGCAATATTGAGTTGGTTTTCAAATGCCGCCTGCGGGTTAGGCCGCGCTGTGGCCCAGTTGTCCCAATCACGGTACGAACGCATACGTCTAGCAATAGTGCTTTTAGGCCCACCCCAAGCGGAGACGGAATAGGACACGGTGTCATTGCCTTTTTGAAACATGCTTTGTCCAGCCACACTGACTGAAACTGAGACTTGTGAATTGCCATTGGCCGCCGCCACAATATCGGCCATCCGCCCACCCCAGCCGGATAATGCGGGCGCATCCGCACGCCCGGTTTGCCAATGGCTTTGCATATCGGAGTGGGAAAATAACTGCGGTGGAAGATTAGTTTTCGCTTGGTACTGTACAAGAGATGTTGGCTGCAACAGCACGCCAACATTGCTTATGACGGCTAACTTTTTATCGGTATTAAAAATACTGGCAAGCCCTGTCACGCTGGGATGAAAGCCGTAGTCCGCGCCCGCAATGCCGGCATTCACCGCAATAGCGTTGGCTTGGGGAATTGCTAAATTGCCGCGTCCACTGGCGTAACCTGCGTGTAGGTTGCCCAGCGGAACAATCATATTTTGACTATCGTTACCGCCAAATAAAAATACGCACACCAGCGCTTTGTAATCATCAAATGGCCCTGCCGCATAGGCCGCCTGCATGAGCCCGCCCATCATTGGCGTGGCGCTGATGGCGGCCATTGATTGCATAAATGTGCGGCGGTCATGATGCAAATTACTTGTCTTTATCGTCATGATGATGTCCTTATTGTTCCTGCAAGTCTTATTTTTGGATGCTGTATTCGGGCGAATTCATGATGAGCCAGAAGACGGTTTTGAAACGCTCATTCGCTTGGGCGACCGCATTGTTATCGGTCAGCTTGGTCGCGACATCAATCAAGGACGTGCGAAATTGCGCACTCATTGAGCCCGACAACAAAACCAAATTGAGCGCATCCACCATTGCTGGAGGCGTGTTTGCAAGTGCCACATACTCATCGTAATTAGGCTTAATCCATTTGCTGGTGTCGCTTTCATACTGGCCAAAGCCATTAACGATGCCCCATTTACTAAAATCCATAAAGCCCGACAGCGTTGCGCTATTGGTGATTTCAAATTCAGGGCCGACCAAACCTGCACGTAGCAGCACGCCGCTAGGCGCGTAATCGGTGTGATAGTAATTAAACACACTCGGCGCCCGTACTGGGCTTTGGCCGATTGCATCTGCACCGCCTAGGTCCCAAAGACTCATGTAGTTACCATTCAACATCTTGGCATTAAAGGCACGATGAAGCTGCGTAAAGCGCAAGACCGGCTCGCGTAATTTGCCGTAAGTAGCCGCTTGGTTTGTAATCGGTTGACGCGCTTCTACATCAAGCAGCACGGCACGTATCACCGCCTTCATGTCGCCCCGCACGCCCGCACCATTATTGTTAAACGCGGATGCTACGCGTGATACATAAGCACCCGATGGGTTACTCATCACCAAACGTAGAATCATTTGCTCGCCAAAAAAAGGGCCGACATTGGGATGATTAAAAATGTTGTCAATCACATCTTCCACATCTTTTTGCGCGGTTTGATTCGCCGGTAGCTGACGCTTGAAATTATCCGCACCGGGGTAACTCAGAAGCGTTTTAGCCCCCATATCGTGCGCACCACCAGTCAACGTGGCTTTGTCATCACTTGATCGATAACTCGCCGTCCACGGCTGCATCGGGCTTGACCACGCTGTGCAGGCTTTTTGCCCGCTCGCCGCGTCATTTGGGTAAGGTACATCCGGGTACAACCAGCGCCACGGTTTAGTCTGATCTTGATTCGCAAATGTCCAGCCGGTGAGCGCGCGAGCAAATTCTTGTACCGTCTCTTCACTGTAGGTGTCAATTGGCTTGCCGTTGGCAAATTGCACCGAGCCATCGGCATTTAGCATCACGGTACCAATTGAAAATAGCTGCAATAATTCGCGCGCAAAATTTTCGTTTGGCACAGCGTTAAGCGCGGGATTGGCTTTCGCGCTATTTTTCATATCTAGGTACTCGCCCATCGCTGGGCTTAAGGTCGCATCGCGCAAAATGTCGCGGAAGTTACCGAAGGCATGACGTCCCAGCATATCTAAATAACCCGCCACCGAGCACGCCTGATCGCCCAGCGTATTATTTTGCTGCGACACCACCAGTATTTGCGACAGCGCTGACACCACGCGTTGACGCAGTTGGTCGTTGCCTTCAAAATATTGCTTCCAAATTGACGGCATGGTCACCGACCATGGCGCAGTGGGGTAGCTAGGGTTCGCCAGCACAGTAGCCACGTGTGAAGTTGGCGGAACGCTAAACTGCTCGGCAATAAAGGCTGTTGGTGTCATTCTGGACACGCGAACAATTTCTGCACGCGTCGCGCCAAAGGTCGTCTGCGTTAGGAGCCGCGCGGCATCCGCTTCCGCAGGTGCAACGCTTGACGCTGGCGGTGGCGGCGTCGGCGGCGCGGTATTGATGGTGATGCTAATGGCTGCACTGGCGGTTGTTAAGCCGTTGTTATCCATTGCACGCGCGGTGAGGCTGACGACACCTGCCAGCGTTGGCGTCCACGATTGAACAAATGGCGCGGCGCTATCCTCGCCTAACTTAATTGTCCCGGCAAAAAATTCCACCTTCGCAATCGTGCCGTCGGCATCAGCAGCATTGGCGGTGATGTTGATCGGGGCTGCGACAACAGCGCTGCTATTAGCGGCAGGCGAAGTAATGCTCACCGTTGGGGTAATGTTCGCCGCTGGGGGTGGGGGCGGTGGAGGTGGTGGTGGCGCACTCACCACCGTTACGATAACCCCGCTACTCGCCGTCGTTGCACCCGTATTGTCGATGGCACGCGCTGTCAGGCTAACTTGCCCGACGACTAACGGTGTCCATGTCAACGTATAGGGTGCGGTCACATCCTCACCCAATTTTGTGATGCCTACAAAAAATTCCACTTTGGTGACGGTGCCGTCGAAGTCTGACGCATTCGCCGACAAGTTCACAGCACTGCCCAGCGTCACATTGCTTGCGGCGATTGGTGATGTAAGGCTTACCGTCGGTGCGTTGTTGACTGGCGGTGGCGGTGGCGCGACAGCGTTCACCACGACACTGATTGCGCTACTAACGGTCGTCGCGCCTTTGTTGTCTGTCGCGCGTGCAATCAGACTATGGATGCCGACGGCTGATGTTGTCCACTGAAAACTATAGGGCGCGGTAGCATCTTCACCCAACTTAGTTGCACCTGAGAAAAATTCGACCTTGGCCACGCTTCCGTCTACGTCTGTGGCGTTCGCGGCAATGTTAAATACGCCGCCGATAGTGACACTCGCGTTAGCGGTTGGTGCAGTAATAGCAATAGTAGGCGCAACGTTTGCGGTTGGGAGCGGCGGTGGTGGTGGTGGTGGCGGCGGCAAGATAATTTGCGTCGGCAACATCATTGGACGCCTCAGCAAATTTAATTTAATTGTCGGCGCTTCAATGTTGGCGCCTGTGGCATCCCAGCCTATCGCACGCACGTTGTATTCGCCATTCGCTAGTGCGCGAACCAGCCCTCGAAACTTGATCGCACTTTCGCTAACAGCAATGCCACCATCGATAGTAATGGTGACGCCGTTCTGATGCGTCACTTGGAAACTCACTTTATTGATCGTAGCCGCCATTTGCCCAGAGGCAGATGCCACGAGCGTGACATCTGAATACGGCTTCGCATTCACGGGCGTTAACGCTTCCACATTTAAGTTAGCCCCATGAATTTTTCGCTGAACGTTGGTTGCTTCCCCGGCTTGCTGGGCCTCGGCTACCGCGGAAACACTTGCGGCAAGACCAACACTGATCGTGAGTAGCAGCAGGTATTGAAACATCATGCGTTGATATTTTTTCAAGCGCGCAGTCACTTTCGGCGTCATTGTTAATGGTGATGCATTAGCCATAACTCTTCCTTGTAAAAACCACTGTAGCGCCTATTGGCGGGCGTTGTCAGGCATTTATGCTTGAAAAAGCTTGCGGTTACTGGTGTTTTTTTGAGCACTGCTTGATACCAGACGCTCGCAGCTAATAATTTTTTGCGTCATATACTGCGATGCAATGCCCATGCCAACCGCATTACGAGCGGTAACTTATTGATATCAAGATGGTTTTTACTGTGGGCTGCGGATGCGCCAAACAGCCGTCTGCATCAGCCGACACCTAGTCAAAAATTGTTACGCCATCCCACCTGAAAGGGAGGTAACCATACGATCTACCGCACGATCAATCATCGAGGAGCCTTCGATAATGCGTGCGGCACCTAACCGTAGCTGACGATGGAGCGCATCAGGTGCAATTGAAAGTGCTTCGTTAGCGCCAGGGTTGGTAAATAAATACACGCCTTTAAGCGGACTCACCCACGATAATTTGGCGCGAATTTTTTGCCTACCGTCATGGATAAATTCCACCCATGTGCCGCGCTTTAATTCAGCCGGTGGAATGTCGTCAGGGTCAGCAGCGGGTGAAAATTCATACCCACCATTTTCAGACGCGGCTGTTGCTGGTTCGGCGTCACTAACCAATGATGTTGCGACGCCGTCCTTAGTCGCCATCACTTCTTCGATCTCCACGCCCTTTTCGGTAAATTGAATGCGGGCAACGCCGCTACGATTTATATTTGCCGCGGCCGCTTCACGCGCACGTTCTTCGGCAATTAATTTTTCAAACAGTGGTGCGACAGCTTCATCGCGATGGGTGGCCGCAAAAAGCGAGGCAACACTTTCGCCACGTAACCCTGCCTTGACCGCTGCCGCATGGCAATCGACAAGTGCCGAGAAGAAACGATCACGGTCTTCTTTATCCACTGAGGCGATATCTAGCCCGTCTTGCAACCGACGCAGCAACAATGGCAACGCGGCCACTAAATCACGACGTTGACTCGCGTCTGCTTTGGGCGTCACACTCCAGACCAATTGCTCTGCCGTTTCGAGCGCCTCTAAAAATCGGGCATTACGGCCACCATCGCGCAGATAGACGCGCTCAAGCACGCGTGACCACGGCCCTTTTAGGATGGCCGCAACGGGTGTGGGCAAATCGGCTTGGTTGGCGCGTTGCTCGCATTCAGCCTGCGCAACTAAGCGTGCCATTTCGCGTTTTTCACGCTCATGCATCGCACGTGCGGATTGCTCAATGATGTCGGCATTTGCGGTTTCGCGCGTGCGTAAAAATTCTTCAAACTCGACAATCATTTGTTCAAACAACGCCACATCCGTGTCGAATTCACCATGCACACGATCAACGATGACTTCAATTTTTTTATATAGCGGATCGTCACGCGAGGCTTCGCCCGCAAACGCCACCGAGGCATCCGCTAAAGCGTCGAGTAGGCGACGTACCGGATGTGATTTCTTAGAGAAAAACGCCTTGTCTAAAATCGCCACCTTTAACACCGGAATCTGCAACCGTGCGATCAGCGCCTTAATCGTGTCAGGGATAGATTTATCATCGAACACATAATCAAACAACATCGCAACGATGTCGATGGTCATCGTATCCACTTGATTGGAGCTCTGCGAAATACCTTGAGCCTTAATACTGCGCAACACGTTTAGGTCGGCCACTGAAGTTTCACCTGGTACAAAATTTCTAATTGCCTCCAAGCTAGCCAACATATTGGCATCCGCATCTGAGGCACCGCTGCTGGAGGCATTTGCGGAGGTGCTTGTGGCCAATGCGCCAACATTCAGCCACTGTTGCTGCATTTGTGAGAGCGCCGCAATGAGCGCATCAGAGGTCATGCCTGCATTGGGTGCACTTGCCGCATTTGCAGCGTTGGTTGCGTTAGCAGAACTTAACGCGCCAAGGTGAACATTAGCGCCCGAATTAGCGCCTTGGCCATTGCCTTGAGTAGAAAAATTCGGTGCAAAATTGGCCGCTGTCGATCCCGGTGGTACAGGTGCGAAGCTGCCAGTCGTTACCGACTTATATTCGCCAGCGCCTGCATTCATCGCGCCAAAATTCGTCCCGCCAGAGATGAGTTGTTGTAGCGTGTGAAAAATTTCGGCGGCTGAGTTACTAGGCATAGCACTACCCATTGCGCCCATGCCCATCATGTTTTGGCCAAACCCAGCTTGACTACGCCGGTCACCTTCACCGATCATACCGCTACCGGCAATCATTTCATCTTGCGTCGCCGCCGCATTGGAACTGACGCCGCCTTTTCGTACCACGTGCGTTTGCGCTTTGCGAAATGTTGGTCGAATGGTTGGCATGATGTGTTTGGCGATTAAATGCGTGTTGATATCGCGATAGACCGACAGCATTTCCTCAGCCATATGCTGCTCCATCATTTTCAATACCGTAAGCTTGGTTTGAAAGCCCGATGTCATTTGGTCACATGCGATTTTCAATGCTCTAACGACCGTATCTGGCGAAATGGGATTTGCCTCATCGGCTAACTCAGGCTCCGACATTAAAAAACCCATGCGCTGCGATAGGGCACGCAGTTCTTCATCACATTTATCGTTTAAACGCTTCGAAATATCGCTAACCGCAATATCTTCGGTTAGGGTGTCGTCGCCGACCAGTGACAATTGGTCTAGCTGGTAGCGGCCATGGGCGGTTTTCACAACCGGCGCATCCACTTTGCCGGCCATTTTTTCATCAAAAAAACTCATGAATTGGCTTCGAAATGCAGACTCAATATCTTTACGTTTTTCACGCGCTTGGTTGCGTGCGTCCAGATACATATTTTGCGCGTCGCGATCAGCCGAGTTAGTCGCTAATTCGAAAAGTTCATCTTCGATTTTATTGAAGGCGTCGCCCAGTGACGCACAAATTCGCGTCAGCGCCATATCGCGGCAATCATTAATCACGCCCGTTGATTCGGCGCTCACGTTGCGCTTGCGAGCAGCACTACCGCTGACGCTAGCTTGATTGAACGCGACTACATTATCGAGTGCTTGTGCCATGCTCGTTCCTTAAGTTGCACGCCGCACACGGGATATGTGCGTAGGTTACAAAATGGGTTTCGAGCAAATCTCAACGTAGGTGGTGGACGCATCGTCCCATTCCAACTTTTAGAATGGGTGATAAAAAATCGAGGAGCGGCGGTAGTACTTGAATCAGCTTGATACGAAAACTGCGATTGCACACCTAGCGTGCAGTGACTGTTGCGTAACAATGAAACTGATGAATAAATCGCCATGTTCGACTCTCTGGTGATCCCGCTATCGTAGGGTTTTAATTGCGCCCTTTAGACCGGAGATTTTGCGTCCTCACCTTTCGAGTGAGTTTGCCCTGTTTCAGAATTCGTACTACTGTTGCTTACTGTTGCTTTCCTGTTGCGCTACTGTTGATTAAACTGCAGCCTGTGAGCAATGCGCCTGTGAACCTAATTTCGCACGTAGAAAAAGTGAAGTCAACGCTGTGGCGCACATAACAACAAAAATACCTTGTGAATACGTCGTTGATTTGAGACAAATTAATTTGTCGCGACCAAAAAAGTGAACTGGCGCACTTTTTGCATTGCGTATGATCTGTCAGGCAGGCCTCGCTATAATTCTTCAGCGCATCAAACTTCACTCATAACACTCACTAATCGGACCCACAATGCCAGCGTTAATCTGCGGATCAATTGCCTACGACACCATCATGGTTTTTCACGGGCGCTTCGGCACTCATATATTGCCGGATCAAATTCACATATTGAATGTGTCTTTCTTAGTGCCCGATATGCGCCGCGAATTTGGCGGTACCGCGGGCAATATCGCCTATAACCTTAAATTACTCGGTGGCGACCCGATAATCATGGCGACGGTCGGCGATGATTTTGCCCCCTATCGCGACAGGCTCGATAAATTTGGCATTAGCCGCGATCACATTAAGGAAGTGCCCGGCACATTTGTTCCACAAGCATTTATCACCACTGACCTAGATGCGAATCAAATCACGGCATTTCATCCGGGCGCGATGTCGTCGTCTTATATCAATAAGGTTAGCGATGCAAAGAATATCTCGCTCGGCATTTTAGCCCCCGACTCGCGCGACGGAATGTTGCAGCATGCTACCCAATTTCGCGACTTAAAAATTCCGTTTATTTTTGACCCCGGTCAGGCCATGCCGGTTTTTAACGGTGACGAGCTAAAGCATTTCATCGAACTGGCGGACTATGTGGCAGTCAATGATTACGAAGCGCGTATTTTGGAAGACCAGACGGGGGAATCGCTCGAAAAACTTGCCAGCCGCGTTAAAGCATTTTTTGTCACCAAGGGTGCAGAAGGCTCGGTGATCTATGCTGATGGTCAACAGATAACTATTCCGAGCGTTAAAGAAAATCGTCGCGTGGATCCGACGGGGTGTGGGGACGCATATCGATCTGGTTTGTTATATGGCATTGAGCATGGCTGGTCATGGCAAAAAGTGGGACGACTCGCCAATACCATGGGCTCAATCAAGATTGAGTATCGCGGACCACAAGGGCATCAACCCACGCGTGAAGAAATCGCGACCCGCTACCAGTTGGCCTTTGATGAGCCACTTTGGGGAAACTAATTACCGTTGAAAGGAAAAAACATGAACTTGAAACAAAATTTGATCATCGTCTCGTTACTCGGCGCAACATTATTAACGGGCTGCGCCCAACGAGGGCTTGGTGGTGGTGACTACACCCGCAGTCAAACCAGAGGCGAGATGAATGTCAGACTTGGCACTGTTGAAACGGTGCGCGATGTCGTGATTGACGCGAACAATTCCGGCACGGGTGTACTTGCCGGTGCAGCGCTTGGTGGTGTCGCAGGCTCCACCCTCGGTCGCGGCGATAGAGCGAGTGCAGCAGGTGCGATTGCCGGTGCGGTCATCGGCGGCATTGTCGGTGCTGCGACTGAAAAATCGGCGAATGATCGCAAAGGCGTAGAAGTTACCGTGAAGCTTGAAGGCGGTAAGCTGGTGGCAATCACTCAGGAAAAAGACGAAGAATTTAAAGTCGGCGACCGTGTACGAATTTTGTCGGGGCAAGGTGTGACACGAGTTTCAAGGTATTAGTCGGTAGTTAAGCGCACCGCGCTACCGCCCTTCAATATTGGCGTTTTCAACACAGCATGATGAAAAACGCAAAAATCGTAAAACCCTGTGATTCCGAACGCTCTTGTGAGGAATATTATCCACGCTGTCATACGCAACAACGGATAAGCTGGATCAAAGCACGATGAAGCCGGACTCTGTCGGAATGACAGTTCCGTAGGTTAGGGCTAGGTTTGTTTGCCCAACATTGTGCAACGCTGACCGATTGTTGGGCAGATAAAGCCTAGCCAACCTACTGTTTTGTCATAGGCATCAGCGGATAAGACGGATCAAAGCTCCGTAGGTTGGGCAAGGTTTGTTTGCCCAACATCGTGCAACGCTGACCAATTGTTGGGCAGATAAATCCTGCCCAACCTAGTGTTTTGTCATATGCATCGGCGGATAAGATGGATCAGAGCATGTTGGGACCGTTTCCGTCGGAATGACAAGTTGCATTCGGTGCGCCACAATTTTCTCACCTGCACCCTAGGTTATTTTCGCTAGCTTAAACCTGACATGGCCCGCTTCATTCTTATCGAGCGTGAAGGCAAACCCTGATTCATTCGCCTGACGTGCTGCTTGATATAAGCCGATACCCAGCCCGCCACTGCGCGAGCTGCCCACAGGTGCGCTAAACAGCGTATCGATGACCGTTGCGGGTATTGCACTGCCGCTATCGCCAATCAATAACGTTGGTGTGTTACCCGCAATTAACTCGGCAACGATGCGGATATCGGTTTCGCGTTCACGTTTTTTACGGGCGTTTTCGAGGCAATTTTCAAACACGGTATCAAATACATTCGCATATACATTGCCGACCATATTGTCGTCGCCAATAAACGTGACGCGACTCGATTGATGCCTAGTTTTTAGGTCGCGCCACCATTGTGCGGCAGGGACGATAACGTTGGTGGCGGCAGTCGCGGGATTACGCAGTTTGTCGAGCGTGGTTTGAAGCCGCTGGGTTAATTGCGGGAGTTGACGCTCTAGCATCTGCTCAAATGGCGAGCTTTGACGCCTATCGGTAGCATCATCGGGGCGGTTATCAATTTTTAGCCGACGCTCACGCGCCACAACTGTAGCGGAGGTAATTGCCACCATTGATTGCAATAAATTTTTAATGTCATGAGTAAGTCGGGCGCCGGTTTCATGCACGGCTTGCATGTACGCATTTTGTTTCATCGCCTGTTCACGGCGCTTGCCCTCGTAGAATTCGCCGATCACCTGCGCCAGTAAACGCACATGCAAAAATAAGGCGGGGGATAAATCGATCTCGGTATAAAAGGTTATCTCAAGGTTGTGATAGCGAAAGGTTGCGGCGTGGGCTGATGTGCACCCAAATTCACCGTCTGCGGCATCTGGCATCTGCCAACGCGCACCCAATATCCAAGGCAACGTCGCCACTTCTTCCATCGCCGAGGTTAAAAATCGGGTTGATGACATCTCGGTTTCAGATAGCTCTGCAATACGCCGCATCCATAGCTCAAACGGCATACCGACGGTCATTAAGTAGCGTGAGAAATAAGTACGCAAGCCGCCAAAGCCCGCGCGCGGCCCCCACAAAATAGCGAGTAGTAACAGTGCGCTGGCAAATGACAACACCGTGAGCGCGACCGCTGGAAAATACTGGTTGCTCGTCACCCGCATCGCCGCCAAACTTCCCAACACCAGCACCACTACTAGCTGAAACACAAAAATTGAATAGAAAAAATCAAACACTTGGGTGGTGTGCTCGTCCTCGGCGCGAAAGGGCAAAAAAGCCATCGCGATTAACACCATCGGCACAACCACGGCGGCAAGCGTGAGCATGCCCTCCGGCAAGCCCGTTTGATTTAACGCTAATAGCGAGACAGGTACTACCCACGATAGCAAAATGGCAAATAAATAAAACACCGCCACCAAATAAAATCGGCTACGCCGCGCCGCCTGCAAGGTAAACACCTTACCCCCCATGATGGCGATTAACAGCGCCACCCACGCCGTCAACATCCATCCCGCCAAGGCATACAACACCACTGCGGTGAGGCCTAACAACAACGCCACCGCGATGACCTTTAACTCACGCTCGCCCGATACAAACGGCTGCCAAATTAAAAACAAACCGAAATGCACCATCAACCAAATCCGCGCAAACCACGTCTCTGGCGGCAACATCAATGCAAAGTGAAGTGACAATAACATCGCAATAATCACCCAACGTCGCTGCCGCATTAGCCATGTGGACGAGAGAAGCGCATCTTGTGACGCCGTTACCGATTGGGGGGATGGATTATTCACTGGTGGTTTTTAGTAGTGGGGCTCGTCGCTACGGTGCTGGTCAATAGCACTAGTTTAATCATCGTGCGTCATAAACCCAACAGTAACACCCTCACCTGTCGAAATCACGGACACCAGCGTCAGCAACCAATACACATCTAGCTTGATAACGCCACAGAATCCCTTATTATTTTACAATTTACCAGCATAATCAATGTGTTATGAATCTGGCACGGCGATTGCATTAAGCTCATCATCTGCAACATTATTCAACCAAAACCAAATTTTCCGTCGGAGGCTATATGAACACAATGCATCCAGAAATTCTACAAATCCGTTACGACGTTGCCGCAGCTGTCTTAATCGCGGGCATGGTCGTGGGTTTGGCAGTCCGATTTTTTGCCTAATTTACGCAATACCGTCTTAAACGCATCAAGCGCACCCAGTATTTTCATCATATAAAAAAGGAATCAACATGAAACATCAACAATCCGGTTTTACGCTAGTTGAGATCGCCATCGTACTGGTGATTGTAGGTCTGCTACTCGGCGGCGTGCTCAAGGGTCAGGAATTGATTAACTCGGCTAAGGTGAAAAACCTAGCGCAAGATTTTAGAAATGCACCGCTCGCCATTCTTGGCTATCAAGATCGATTCCGTGCTATTCCTGGCGATGATGGTCGTGCAGCGTCTAATCTTCCTACCGGCGCTGTTGCAGACAATGGCAATGCAAACGGACGAATCGATGGTGAATGGGATTCAGAGACGGCTTCAGTTGAGAGCGCTAAATATTGGCGTGCTGTTCGACTGGCTAATTTTGCATCAGGCCCAACTGATCTGACTCAGACCGGTTACTATCCGATCAATGCTGAAGGCGGTCGTTTAGGTCTAACAGGTGCAATTGTGTCGCAAGTTCCGATTACGAACATGACGGGTTCATATGTATTTTGCTCTAGTGGCATTCTTGGAAAGTTTGCAAAGCAACTCGACACCACAATGGATGACGGCAATACCGAAACTGGCTCCATTCGCACGCGTGCACTTGTGGTAGGTATCGCTGCCACGGCGCCTCTTCCCGCAATAGCGTCAACCGTCGCTAATTTTGAAACCACTGGTTATACGGTCTGCATGACGTTCTAACTCTCGATACTCATCAAAAAGCCCGCACAACGCGGGCTTTTTTTATTTCCGCTGTCGAATAATAAATGGACAAACCCTAATAGCGGCGGGCACTTCAACGCATAAAGCCACCAAACCGCACGCCAATAAACGGGTTTATAAAAACTACCCCTGCAACAATCGCATCTCTACCCGCGCCAAGTTCTCCACCGCGCCACTTAATATCAACACATCATTGGCCTCTATTCGCGTCTCCTTCGCTGGCGAGACTAGCCTCACGCCATTGCGGCGCAGCGCGGTGAGCGATACGTCGTGTTCACCCATATCAATGGCGGCCAATGTTTTGCCCACTGCCGCCGCACCGCTATCAATCAATATCGATTGCAGGCGCGGCTGTTCATGATCAAGCCCGCCATCATCGCTATCGGTGGTGCCGGGGAAGAACCCGCGCATCAATTCATAGCGCTCACTTCTCACCGCGCGCAGGCGTGCCAGCACGCGATTAAGCGGCGTGCCCAGCAGCAGCATGGTTTGCGTCGCCAACATGAGCGAGCCTTCGACCACTTCAGCGACAATCTCGGCGGCACCTGCCGCCTTTAGCTTTTCAACATCACTATCATCATAGGTGCGAACGATCACCGGTAAGTTAGGTTTTAGCTCGCGCACATGTGAAAGGATTTTGAGCGCCATGTGGGTATCGGCAAAGCTCACCACCAGCGCTGAGGCACGGGCCAGCCCGGCAGCGGTTAACACTTCACGCCGACTGGCATCACCAAACATGACAGAATCTCCCGCCGCCGCCGCTTGCTTTACCCGCATCGGGTCAGCATCCAAGGCGATGATGGCAATTTTCTCGGTTTCTAAAAATCTTGCCAAGCTTTGGCCAGAGCGTCCGTAGCCCGCAATGATAACGTGACCTTTTTTCATCATCGATTGCACCGCTAATTGCTGCAACTGCACCGCGCGCATTTCCCATTCCGAGGCGACAAAATACAGCACCACTTTCTCCATGTATTTGAAAATAAGCGGCGAAAGCAACATCGAGATAATCGCCGCGGCCAAGACAATTTGCAGCACGGTAGCTGGCAGTGCATTTGATTTATCTGCGACGGCGAGCAGCACGAAGCCAAATTCCCCCGCAGGCGCCAAGGCTAACGCGACACGTAATGACACCGCGCGGTCGTGCTTCAAAAAAGTGGCCAATAGAAAGATTAGCAAAAATTTGATTGTTAGAAACGCCGTGAGCACGAGCAAGACATAGACAAGATTTTGCCAAAGCGCCGCAAAATTAAGCAGCATGCCGATAGTGATGAAAAACAACCCCAGCAACACATCGCGGAAAGGTTTGATATCGTCTTCCACCTGATAGCGATATTCCGTTTCCGCAATCAAGATGCCGGCCAAAAACGCCCCCAGCGCGAGGGATACGCCCGCAAGCTCAGTGGCGAGTGCCAAGCCGAGCGTGACCAGCAACACGGTCAACACAAATAATTCGCTCGATTTTTGCGACGCCACCAAGTGGAATAAGGGGCGCATCAAACGCTGGCCTAAAAATAAAATAACAATCAGCGCCAGCGCCGCTTTTAAGATCGACCAACCGACAACAGCTACCATCGCCTCCGTTGACAATGCCAGCACCGGCACCAAGACTAATAACGGGATCACCGCTAAATCTTGAAACAGCAACACGCCCATTGTCTGCTTCCCGTGCGGCGAATGTAGGGCGGCCTGTTCAGACAATACCTTGGAAATAATCGCGGTTGACGACATGGCGATGACGCCACCTACAATCAACCCGGTCTGCCATGTTTGCCCGGCTAGCATGGCAACTGCGCCTGCGATCAACATAGTGAAGCCTACTTGGGCTAAACCAAATCCAAATACAATTTTTCGCATCGACTTTAATTGCGAAAGCGAAAACTCTAGGCCGATGGAGAACATCAAAAACACCACACCAAACTCCGCCAAATACCGCGTGCCCTCAGAATCCGGCACGATGCCAGCCGCGTGCGGACCAATCGCAATGCCCACCAGCAAATAACCCAAAATTGCCGGCATGTTCAGCTTGCGAAACAACACCACCGTAACAACAGCGGTCGCCAGCAAAATCACTACGAGGGAAAGGGTGGAGGAATGCATGAGTGGTTGGGGAATGGTTATTTTGTTTTCAATGTATTGTTATTCCGTCATTCCCGCGCAGGCGGGAATCCAAGTTTTGTTCAACACGCGCTGCATAGCTGTAGTACATGGCGCTACACGTATTGGGTGGACTCGGATTCCCGGCTACACGGGAATGACGGGACTTGAGGGCAGCATGTTCGATTACTGAGCCCCTAACCTGACTCGATGGCAATCGCCGCACTTTCTAAATATCAGTGACACGCTTAAAATACCGTATGCCTTCCATCATACCTGCCCGCAGCCTTGCTGACACAGCAAAAACACTCGCGTTAGCCCGTGAGACCTTAAAAATTGAAGCCGATGCAGTGCACGCATTAGCTGAAAAACTTGGCGATGCTTTTTTGGCGGCGCACAAATTAATTTACGAGACGACCGAAAATAAAGGCCGCGTGGTGGTAACCGGCATGGGCAAGAGCGGGCATATCGGCTCCAAAATTGCGTCCACTTTGGCTTCCACTGGCACGCCGGCTTTTTTCATGCACCCGGGTGAAGCCTCGCATGGCGACCTTGGCATGATTACCAAAGATGACGTGGTGATTGCGATTTCAAACTCAGGCGAGAGCGACGAGATCGTTAAAATTCTGCCGCAATTAAAACGCCGTGGCACGCCGATTATCGCGATGACCGGCCGTTCAGTTTCAACGTTAGCACTTGCCGCCACTATTCATCTTGATACCGCCGTTGCCAAAGAAGCTTGCCCACTTAATTTAGCGCCCACCGCGAGCACCACGGCAACATTAGCGCTTGGCGATGCATTAGCCGTCACGCTGCTCGATGCACGCGGGTTTGGTGAGGAAGATTTTGCGATGCATCATCCGGGCGGCTTACTCGGGCGTCGCTTGCTGGTACACGTCAGCGACGTGATGGTCACGGGTGAACGCCTACCCAAGGTGCGTAATGATGCGCCGTTGACCGAGGCAATTTTAGAAATGTCGAAAAAAGGTCTTGGCATGACGGCGGTGGTGAGTGCTGACAATTTGTTGGTTGGCGTATTTAGCGACGGTGACTTGCGACGGGTGTTAGAAAACCACGACAGCATTCGCGCGATAAAAATTAGCGACGTGATGACGCGGGCCCCAAAGACCATTGCCGCCGGTAAGCTCGCGGTAGAAGCCGCCGAAATTATTCAGCGTCACAATATTGCCGCCTCCGGCTTGCTGGTGGTGGATGTAGATCACAAATTATTAGGTGCAGTGCATGTGCTGGATTTGATGCGCGCCGGAGTAGTGTGATGAAAATTAGAAAATCCTTGATCACGAAAATAGCGCCCGTCAAATTAGCTATATTCGATGTGGATGGCGTACTCACCGATGGCAGCTTGCATTACAGCGCCACGGGAGAAGAAGTGAAAGTATTTAATACGCTCGACGGCCACGGCTTAAAAATGTTGGCCGCGAGCGGTGTCACGCTGGCCATCATTTCAGGCCGTACATCCAAAGCACTTGCCAAACGCGCTGCGGATTTAGGCATTCGCCACGTGCTGATGGGCGTAGATAAAAAAGCGCTCGCCTACGCAGCGGTCTGCAAAAAATTAAAATTTGGTCAACATGAAGTTGCCTCCATCGGCGACGATATTGTTGACCTGCCCATCCTCATTCACTGCGGATTTTCAGCGTGCGTGCCAAGCGCGCCTGAAGACGTGAAATGTCGCGTCGATATGGTGACAAAAAATCATGGCGGGCATGGTGCGGTGCGTGAATTTTGCGAAACTATCATGCGCGCGCAGGGCACCTACACTGCCGCACTCAATTTTTATTTGGAGTAATCAACATGCTATGGATTAAATCGTTTCATATTATTTTTATGGTGACCTGGTTTGCGGGTATTTTTTATTTGCCGCGTCTGTTTGTTTATCACGCACAAGCGACTGACCCGATCTCACTCGAGCGCTTCAAAATCATGGAGCGCAAGCTTTACTACGGCATCATGACGCCTAGCATGGTGCTCACCATCGTGCTCGGACTATGGCTGTGGGGGCAATACCGCATTGGCTTTGGCCAAGGCTGGATGCATGCAAAGTTGGCACTGGTTGCGGTGCTAGTGGTGCATCATTTTTACCTAGGCAAATTGATTCGTGATTTTAAAAACGACCGTAACAAACACAGCCATGTTTTTTATCGTTGGTTAAACGAAATACCGGCGCTGCCCGCGCTGATTGGTATTGTCATTCTTGTTGTCGTTAAACCTTTTTGAACAGCTAATTGTGGAAAATAAGTTTGGAAATTTTTTCACGCCGTGCCCGCGTGGTTTAGCCCATGTACTCGCGGATGAATTAACGCGTTGTGGCGCGACCGACATCAAACCAGCCGACGCTGGCGTGTCATTTTCTGGCGATTGGGAGTGCGCGTACAAGGTGAATTTGCATTCACGCATCGCCACCCGGGTATTGTGGCGTGTGGCGCATTTTGAATACCGCAATGAGCATGATATTTACGAGGCCGCGTTGCTACTGGCTTGGACATCGTGGTTTACGGTCGAGCGTACCATCAAGGTAGAAATCAATGCGCAGCGCTCGCCGGTAAAAAGTTTAGATTTCGTCACGCTTCGCATCAAAGACGCGATTGCAGATAAATTTCGGGAAGTGATGAAAGAACGCCCATCGGTTGCAGTGCGCGAGCCGGATGTCCGCGTACACGCCTTTTTAAACCCGACCGAATGCACGCTCTATATTGATTTATCCGGTGAGCCACTATTCAAACGTGGCTTAAGAGACCACACTGGTGAAGCGCCACTGAAGAAAAATTTAGCCGCCGGTATCATCGCGCTATCAGGCTGGCAGCCCGACGAGGCGTTCTACGACCCGATGTGCGGCAGCGGTACATTTTTGGTCGAGGCCACTGAAATCGCGCTCAATATTGCGCCTGGATTATCGGGCGGTCGCGCACGCGCCTTTGCGTTAGAAAAACTCAAAAATTTTGATGGACCACTTTGGAAAAAATTAGTGGATTCGGCAAAAGCAGACGAAAAACCGAAAGCAATTTCAACTATTTTCGGCTCCGATATGTATGGGGACCAACTCAAATTTGCCCGTGAAAATTTGGTCGCCAACGGCCTAGGCGATTGCGTGCAATTAAAGCAGGCGAATATTTTGGAAGTTTCTGCTCCAGACGAATGCGGCGTACTCATTACCAATCCGCCGTATGGCGAACGTATTGGCGATGAAACTGTATTGGCGGAGTTATATCCCAAACTAGGTGATTTACTCAAACAAAAATTCGCCGGCTGGCGCGCGTATTTTTTCTCAGGCGATACCGCGCTACCCAAGGGCATCCGGCTATCCACCAGCCGCAAAACGCCACTGTTTAACGGCAAGATTGAGTGTCGGCTTTACGAATACAAAATCATTGCGGGAAGTAATCGTAAGGATGTAGTGGCGGAATAAGTCAGTTTTATTCGTTTTTTTAAACGTTAGTTCGCCAATTTTTAGTCTGCACTCATCATGACTGCAGCGCGTCGTGTGAGCCTGCTTTGATGCTTCTCGTTGTTTCTTTTGCCTATACTGCAGCACAACGCGGGTAAGATTCCTCACGAAAACCCGTTCGGAATGACAAGTTTTAGAGATTGCAATTCGCTCGACTAAGTTTGTCTTGCCTCGCAGAGCATGACCTCATCATGCGACGAGAAATCTTATAGGCGGCTTCACATCACTGCGCGGGTAAGCTTCCGCACAAAAAGCCGTTCGGAATGACAAGTTATAGAGATTGCGAGCATCGCGCTTCGCCATTAATGCACCTTATATTTTGTCAGTTGCCGCAACGATATTTAGAGCGCCCGTAGCCCGGTCGAGCGAAGCGACGCCGGGGAATGTTGCACGATGCCGCCAATTCACCCAACACCATTTGTATCGAAAAAAATTACCAGCCTTGTTCACTAGCAAAATAGATTTGAGACCCTTCCATAAAACATACGCCAAAAAAAACCGCAGCCTAAGCTGCGGTTTTGTTGGACTGCAAAGAGCAAACGAATTACGCGCCTGCTTTTGCTTCTTTGTTAGCTTCTTTAGTCTGCGTAGAGACGTAGTCGAGCTTTTCTTTAATACGCGCCGATTTACCTGAACGGTCGCGTAGATAGTAAAGCTTGGCGCGGCGCACATCGCCACGACGTTTCACTTCGATAGAGGCGATGGTGGGTGCGTAGGATTGAAACGTACGTTCGACGCCTTCGCCTGATGAAATCTTACGCACAATAAATGAGGAGTTCAGGCCGCGATTACGTTTCGCAATCACCACACCTTCGTACGCCTGCACGCGTTTGCGCTCGCCTTCAATCACGTTCACGTTAACGATAACAGTGTCGCCAGGGGCGAATTCCGGAATGGTGCGGCCTAGGCGCGTGATTTCTTCGGCTTCAAGTTGTTGAATCAGATTCATAGATATTTCCTTATCAATTACATTTATCAATGGCGGTATTTTTTAACCAAGATTGTCCATTAGGGTTTGAGATGATAACGAGGCTATTTTTGAGTGTATTTTCTGTTGACTGACGAATGAATAGCGAGCTATTCAAGAGGAAGAAACAGGCAAGACGCCAAAAATAGTCCGTTAGTACTCAGATAGTCCCAAAGGGACGCCTATTGGACACTCTCGGTTTAATATACCAACCTTAAATCACACAGCGCAACGTTGTTTGCCGCGAGTCATTTTTAATTGCCATGCTCTACGTTGATGTGCGCCTGCTTTTTTCTCGCAATTTACCTTCACCTACTTACGACTTACTACCGACAAAATTTTATTGCTTGCTCTAATCTCATCGAGCCACTTTAATTCTTGCGGCGTGAGTGCAGCTTTCGCTAGTAACTCTGCCAACAACTCAGGCCGCCTAAGCCATGTTCGTTCAATTGCCATGCGCCGTCGCCAACTAGCAATATCGCGATGGTGGCCACTCATCAACACTTGCGGCACGGCATTGTCATTCCATATTTCTGGTCGCGTGTAATGCGGATGATCAAGTAAGCCATCACGTGATGGCGAATATGAATCCTCCACTGCTGATGCGCCATCATTTAGCACACCCGGCAGTAATCGTAGCATCGCATCAATCACCACCATCGCCGCTAATTCACCACCGGACAACACATAGTCGCCGATGGAAATTTCTTCATCAACCTGTGCTGCCACTAGGCGCTCGTCAATACCTTCATAACGACCGCATAAAAATACTAATCCTGCCTCACTTGAAAGTCGTCTAACGTCAGCATCTTTCAACGGCTTTGCCTGCGGGGACAAATAAATTACTTTTGGCTCCATTGCAAATTCAGCTTGCCTTGCTTTGGCTGCTTTTATTGCATTAGCAATTGGTTCAGCCTTCATCACCATGCCAGGGCCGCCACCAAACGGACGGTCATCTATGGTTTTGTAGTTATCATCCACGAAATCACGTGGATTCCAACAGTGCAATTCCCAAACTTTTTCGTCAATTGCACGGCGTGTAATACCACTATCGGCAATCGCATCAAACATTTCTGGAAATAATGTGACTACGTCGTAGCGTTTCATCACCTATTTCCTTTAATCGTCTTGCCAGCTTTTATCCCAACTCACCGTGATGATTTTTTTCTGGCGATCCACCTGCCGTAAATACTGGTCAATGAAGGGAATCAATGTCTCGCCGCGATCAGACTTCACCACCAACACATCATTTGCGCCGGTTTCCATCAAGGTCTCAACGCGGCCGAGGCTTTCGCCTGCTTCATTAACCACATCCGCGCCAATTAAATCGATCCAGTAATACTCGCCATCCGCTTCTTTATTTAGCCACTCACGCGGTACAGCAATATCACGTTTGCCAAATCGTTCTGCCTGAGTGCGATCGTCACAGCCTTTTAGCTTCACGACCACGGCTTTGTTGTTCACCGCAAAATTTTCAACCTGAACCGTTTGCCAGCCTTGTGGCGATGACAAATACCACGTCTCAAATTGCTCTAGGCTATCGGCGTACTCGGTGAATGTTTGCAGCTTTAACCAACCTTTAATGCCGAATGGCGCGGCTACCCGCGCCATGATGACGGCATTAGTATCGGTTAACGTGACTGGCAATAGCTTGTTTGGCAACGGCTTTATTTAACAAGAGCGTTGGCAACACCATTAACCGCGAGCGCTGTTTTTCTGCTTTGCTTGACTAACTTCATCACCGCGTCAGAAGCTTGCGCGCCTTGGCCCTGCCAAAACACTAATCGATCCATCGCAATACGAAAGCCCTCAGTGGACGCCGGCGCGACTGGATTGTAAAAACCTAAGCGCTCAATAAAGCGACCATCACGACGGCAGCGTGAATCAGCGACCACGACATGATAAAAAGGGCGATTTTTAGAACCGCCACGTGCCATGCGAATAACAACCATACTAACTCCTAGAATTTAAGAAAATTATCCGATTGAGAACCGGAAACAAACCCGTTGCGAACAGGTAACTATTGAAAATCTTCACCTTGCGAGCGAAGCCCGAAAGTATAACAAAAACAAGGGCTTGGGGGCAAATTTATCTTAGTAGCGGGTTTATCTGACGCGCGACATTGAGCAACGATGCATCGAGCCTACGGCCGCCGATTAGCTGTAAGCCGAGTGGCAACTGATCTTTATTATGCGAAATAGGCAAACTCAACGCTGGTAACCCCAACCCTGATGCGAATCTATTAAATAGTGGATCCCCAGTGGTGTTAAAGCCTAGCGGCGCTTCACCTGAGGCAGCGGGGAGTAGCCAGGCATCAACGGCAATTAGCATTTTTGCGCTCATGCGTATTGCGTTTGCGCGATCTTCCAGCGCTTGTTGGTAGGTTGGCTCATCAATAGCCGCCCCTTGGTCAAGCGCTTCAGCAAAGGCTTTTGTCAGTTTGTCCCCGTGATTGCTTTTGATTGCACCATAAGCGCGGGCGGTCTCGACATCTTGAATGATTTTTTGCGCGTTGACTAAGTTGGCGAGCGACGCCGGTACGGTGATTTCTTGAACCTGATGGCCTGCATCCGTAAGACGTTTTGCGCAATTTTTTAGCGCATTGCGCATTGATGCGCTGGCGTATTGATCCCAGTTATTGACGAAACCAAGATTGAGTGGCTTCGGTGACTCAGCGCTATCGTCGAGCGTGATGAATTGCCCCGTCATCGCCATTAACCACGCCGCGCAGTTATCGATGCTCAGCGCGAACACGCCAATGGTGTCCAGCGTGGGCGATTGAATGAGCACACCGTCGGTGGGGATTAAGCCAACACTCGGCTTAAAACCAACCACACCGCAGTAGGCGGCGGGACGCAATATTGAGCCTGCGGTTTGGGTGCCAATGGCAATATCCACATGCCCAGCCGCAACGGCGGCGGCGGCGCCCGCGGAGGAGCCGCCGGGGGTGTGGGCTAAATTCAGCGGATTACGTGTCTGGCTTGGGATGAAGCTCGCAAATTCGGTCGTGACCGTTTTACCGATAATGACAGCACCGGCGGCGCGAAGCCTTGCCACACAACTAGCGTCTTTTGCGGCGGCTAGTGCGCCATCGTAAATACATGAGCCCATACGCGTTGGCAAACCGGCAACATCGATGATGTCTTTAACACCGACAGTGACGTTTTTAAGCGGCTGAGGCGCCTGAGTCTGATTAGAATACGCCCCTATTGGCGGGCATTTTAAGGCATTTATGCTTGAAAACGCCCGCCATGCTTTAATTTCGATATCAGCGACTTTAATTCGCGCAATCGTGCGTTCAATATCAACATGGTCCAGCGTTGCCACGGCTAGCGCGTGCCCGGCATCATGCCCTTCATGCCGCGCATCATTTTTGCCATGCCGCCGCCTTTCATCATTTTCATCATCTTTTGCATTTGCTCAAACTGGGTGAGCATTTTGTTGACCTCTTGCACAGTCACGCCCGCGCCGGCCGCGATGCGGCGTTTGCGCGACGCTTTCAGCAGTTCTGGCTTACGACGCTCAAGCGGGGTCATCGAATTAATCATGCCTTCGGTGCGGCGTAATTGTTTTTCTTGCAAGTCAGGCGCTTGGTTAGCGGCTTGGCTTAATTGCGCGGGAAGCTTATCCATGAGGGCTGACATGCCGCCCATTTTTCGCATTTGGATTAACTGCATTTTGAAATCATCAAAATCAAAATTTTTGCCCTTCTTAAATTTCTCCGCGAGCTTTTGTGCGGCATCGGTATCAACTGATTGCTGCGCCGCCTCAACCAGCGACAGCACATCACCCATGCCCAATATGCGCGACGCCATGCGCTCGGCATAAAACGCTTCAAGCCCGTCCATTTTTTCGGATACGCCGACGAGCTTAATTGGCTTGCCGGTAATGTGTCTAACGGACAACGCCACACCACCACGCGAATCACCATCGAGCTTGGTTAGCACCACGCCGGTTAGGGGCAGCGCTTCGCTAAATGCTTTGGCGACATTCACTGCGTCTTGGCCCTGCATGGCGTCCACAGTGAAGAGTGTTTCAATCGGCTCAATGGCCGCGTGTACGGCGCGAATCTCGGCCATCATCGCTTCATCAATGGCGAGTCGACCGGCGGTATCTACGATCAACACATCGTGAAAATGCGTTTTTGCCCACTGCTTGGCCGCACTGGCAATGTCCACAGGCATCTGGCTTACATCACTGGCAAAAAAATCGACACCCACCTGAGCAGCGAGCGTTTCAAGCTGTTTAATCGCGGCGGGACGATATACGTCCACGCTCACCACCAAAACTTTTTTCTTAAACCGCTCTTTGAGTAACTTCGCTAACTTACCGGTGCTGGTAGTTTTACCTGCACCCTGCAGCCCTGCCATTAAGATAACGGCGGGTGGCGTGGTGGCAAGATTTACCGGCAGCTTATTAAAGTCTGGCAGTTGATTCGCCTGACTCGTTTGACTCGCCTCGCCGCCCATCAGCGCGATTAACTCTTGATGCACGATGCCGATAAACGCTTGACCGGGCGATAAGCTTTGCAACACGTCCGCGCCGAGGGCTTTTTCTTTCACGCGAGCAATGAAATCTTTCACCACACTCAAGCCCACATCGGCCTCAAGTAGCGCCATGCGAACATCGCGCAATGCGTCGGTGACGTTTTCTTCCGTTAACCGCGCTTGGCCGCGTAATTGTTTAACGATGCCGTTGAGGCGATTGGTGAGGGTATCGAACATGGTGTCGCTTTATTAGGTGGGACGCTCATGTGAGCATTGGTGAAGCGATGTATGGTGAGCAGTAGAGGTAAACTATGCCTGACAGCAACGACGAAAAACAAAGAACGAGAAAAACTGTGATTGACTTAAATTTTATCACCGTCATCATTTACCTCACCGCATCCATCGGCGGGTGGGTGGCATCCAGACGCGCAAATAAGAAAATGGACAGCAATACTGCGGGCCACGCGGTTGCCAACGACGTTGACGGTTGGCCAAAAATCATGCTTTGGCTGGGCGTTTCCGTACATGCCGTGGCAATTGCGTGGGCGCTTTTTGGCGAATCTGAGCCAGGCATTAATATAGGTTTTTCCCATGCCATATCGCTCATCGTTTGGCTTACCTTGGTCAGCTACATTGTCGTGGGTAGCGACACCCGCTTAACTCGGCTCGCTACACTTTATTTGGCACCGATTGGGGCACTCGCCGCGTCGTTAGTGGTGTGGCTACCCGCCAACCGATTTGTGGACTATGGTGGCATTGATATCGCTTTCGGTGCGCATGTGGTGGTGGGCGTCCTAGCCTATGCGCTCTACACTGTCGCGGCGCTGCACGCGCTGCTAATGTTGTTTTTGCAAAAGCAATTATTAGCAGGTGTCCTTGACCGACCACACGATAGCTTGCCGCCACTGATGCGAATTGAAAAACTGATGTTTCAATTGCTATGGATAGCGTTTGCACTACTGACGGTGACGTTGCTATCCGGCATGTTTTTCTCCGAAGCGTTGTTTGGTAAACCTTATCAAATTAACCACAAAACTGTGTTCTCGCTCCTATCTTGGCTGGTATTCGGCGGCCTACTGGCGGGGCATGTATTCGCGGGATGGCGCGGGAAGCTGGCCGCGCGCTGGACGCTTATCGGTTTTGTGATGCTGCTATTGTCGTACGTAGGCAGCAAGTTTGTGTTGGAAGTGATTTTGAAACGGATATGAAACCTAAAATCACAAGCCTTAGTATCGACAACACTTTCCAATCACTTTTGCTCCGAAACACCCGCCGAGCAACGATTTTACAATGACCGATGATTTCCCGATTACGTGGCTGTTTGGCGCACTAGCGTCATTGCTTATCTGCTCTGGTTTTTTTTCGATGTCAGAGACATGCATGATGTCGTTAAATCGTTATCGGCTCAGACACTTAGTAAAGCAAGGTTCACGCGGCGCGCGTTACGCACAATCACTAATCGATAAAACCGAGGAAATGCTCTCGTTTATCTTGGCCGGCAACACGATATTTAACGCGGCCACCACTATTTTAGTCGCCGAAATTTGCCGACGATTGTTTGGCGAAGGCGAATATGTTTTAGCCATTGCCACCACCGCCGCCTCACTCTCTATTTTGATATTCGCCGAAATTTTGCCGAAGGTGTTAGGCGCACGCTTCTCCGAGCGGCTCGCGTTAATGGCGAGTTATGCGCTCTATCCGCTGATTAATTTCTTTTTGATTCGCTGGGTGATGTGGTTTATCAACGCACTCGTGCGCGGCATATTCAAGCTATTTCGCGTCAACGCCGTTGCGGAAGGCGCACCGCCGTTGTCGATGGAAGAAATGCGCACGCTGGTGCTTGAAGGCGGGCAATTTATTCCGAAAAAGCATCACAACATCATGGTCAATTTGTTTGACCTCGAAAACATGACGGTGGATGACACCATGACACCGCGCGCCCTTATTGAAGGTGTCGATATTGATGACAAGATTGAGTCCATCCGAGCGGCTCTTGCCTCAAGCCACCACACCCGCGTGATTGTGTATGAAGATGATTTATCGAATGTCATTGGCTTGGTGCATGTACGTAAAGTCTTGAGTGCATCCGAGAAAGAGCCGCTCTCAAAAGAAACACTTCGTAACATCATGCGCGAGCCGTATTACATCCCTGTTGGCACGCCGCTCCTGCAACAGCTTACCCATTTTCAAGAACATCAACGGCGTATGGCGTTGGTGGTTGATGAATACGGCGAGATACAGGGGCTGGTGACGTTGCAAGATATTTTGGAAGAGATCGTCGGCGAATTCACCAGCCAATCGCCGATGAATGCCGGTATGTTCCGCGTCGAAACCGACGGCACTATCATTGTCGAAGGCACCTGCCCGTTACGCGTGCTGAATCGTAAACTCGGCTTTGAATTCCCGCTTGAAGGCCCAAAAACGATGAATGGTTTATTAATCGAGCAGCTTGAAGATATTCCAGAGCCTGGCACGGCGGTTAAGGTGGGCGACTACGCGATTGAAATATTGCAGACTGAGGATCGGAAGGTAAAGGTAGTGCGCCTTCAACCGAAATGAAATTGACCGCCGCGCAAACCAGCAAACAACTGTTAGAAGAAGGCATAGCCTACTTGGATGCAAGACGGCATCATGAAGCCCACCGCGTGCTGAAAGAGGCTATCCGATTGTCGCCTGCTGATGCGGAATTGCTCTGCGTCCTCGGCCATGCACAAGAACAAGTCGGCTTACTTGAAGAGGGACGAAATAGCTTTGTTCGCGCCCACAAACTGGCGCCAAAAAATGCGCTAGCACTGCGCAATTTAGCCTCAGCTGAACTCAACATTGGCAAGCCAGATATCGCACTCAAGCTCGCTAATGAGGCAATCGCACTTGATCCCGACAATACAGACTTAGCGGCCATCCTGCTGCTGGCCGCAACCAGCAGCGCTTCAGTTGATGCAGCCGCATTACTGGCAATACATAAACGTGTTGCATCGCGTTATGACGCTATTGTTGACGCGGCCACACCACATGCGCCAAAAACATTTACGACATCTAGCGTAATTCGCATCGGCTACTTCTCGCATCATTTTTATCGGTTTCCGTTAGCATCATTTTTGCCGCACGTAATGGCGCTGCATGATCGCCAACGTTTTCGGATTTATGCGTTTGCCCCCCATGGTACGATGGACGATATTTCAGATCAGTATGTGCAAAGTACGGATGAGTTTCATGATTTATCAGCGCTAGACGACGCTGAGGCGGCACAATATATTCGCGCACTCGACATTGATATTTTGATTGATCTATCGGGGCTTACCATCACCCATCGCTTCGGCATTTTGGCGCATCGACCTGCTCGGGTACAAATGAGTTGGCTGGGTTATTTTTCATCCTGCGGGTGCCGTGCGATTGATTTTCACATTACCGATGCGTTTGCCAATCCACCGGGAATAACTGAACAATTTTTCTCGGAAACGTTACTCAGATTGCCGAGCACACAGTACGCTTATCGGCCACTGGTTGCTGATATCGAAGTATCAGCATCACCTGTTCGACAAAATGGCTATGTCACTTTTGGCTGGTTTAGCGCGCCCACAAAATTGAATATTGAGTCGCTTTCCGCATACGCGAAAATCGTCGCGGCAGTCCCCGATAGTCGCATCACATTTTTTGCGGTTTCACGTGATCTACAAAAATTTATTGCTGATGTTTTTAGCAAACACCACATTAAACGCAACCGTATTTCATTTATGCCAAGAGCGGCGCCGCGCGATTACTTTCGGGCGCTCTCAACTGTTGATATTTGTCTGGATAGTTTCCCGATGACAGGCGGGACGACTGTATGCGATGCGTTGTGGATGGGAACACCTGTTATCTCGATGTTTTCGGCTAGAGGATTCGGTGGCGCGTCGAGTAGCGTGCTTAACAATGTTGGGGCAAGTGAATGTATCGCGCACGACATCGATTCATTGATAAAACTAACGGTAGCACTTGCCGATAATCGGCTTAAGCTAATTGATTATCGAGGTTTGTTACGGGAGAAGATGAAGGCATCGCCGCTTATGAACACGCAGGATGTCTGCAGCATGCTTGAAAAGCGATTTGTTGAAGCGCTAAAAGACGTTTAGCTGGCTAAAAAAGTAACAATATCGGCGTTAGTGCTTTCGTTGTCGCGTTTGACAAATTAAATAAGTAAATAAGTAAATAAGTAAATAAGAGAATCTAGGTTTGCTCAATACACCACCGCCGCCACATCTCTCTAAATGCATATTCAAGGCGGCGAGTCAACAAAGCAGGCGAATTGTCGTCGCTCAATAAGAGTCGGTTTCGCAGTGTTTCACGAAGACTTATCAATAGGGCAGGATTAGCGACAAGGTGCAATGCTTTTACGACGTAATCATCTTCTGAGATGGCAATAAATTCAGCCAACCCCGCCGCGCGTATTAGCGAAATCCCAGGCATACGAGGCGCTGCAATTTGTGCATCCAATGTCAATACAGGCACGCCCATCCATAGCGCGTAACCCGTGGTTGTGCCGCCAGTGTAGGGAAAAGTGTCTAACACGACATGTATTGTTCTGTGAAGCTTAAGGTAGTCATCAAAACACACGCTTGGCGATAGTTGCAGCTGTTCCAAATCCTTTAACCAAGGTGAAAAAAGCGCAGTTACACGAATAGCATCTGCGTCTGAATTAACACTCCCAATCAACAATTTAGCTGTGGGTGCAGCGTTTAAGATTTGGCTCCACACGCGTGCTACTTGCGCGTTCAATTTCATTAATTGTGACAATGATCCAAACGTAAACGGATTATTCGCTTGTGGCAATTCTGGCGGCAAGTTAATGCCACGTGGCTGAAACACTGCGGCGGGGCCTTCAGTACGCCAAAGCCGCTCCGTATGAACTGCGTCAGTCAGCGCAATAGGATTCATCGAGCTATCAGTAATGTGATAGTCGATAGCCGAAATGCCGCTGGTGCCTGAATAGCCTAACCATGTCGCTTGGATGGGCGCTGGTTTTCTTGCAAGCGTAAGTATTCGGTTACCGTCCGTATGGATCGCTAAATCAACTAACAAATCAACTTGCATTTGCATGATTAAATGGGCGAGCGCAGCGTCATCTAGCTTTCTACAGTCAATCCATTGCGTAAATAATGACTTTAGTTTGTCTGTTGTAGCATCAATGATTGCACTATTTGAGAACGCAATCAGCTCAAATTCACTTTGATTAAAATGCTCGAGAACAGGCAGAAAGAAAGTAGCAACAGAATGATGATTAAAGTTCGGTGAAATAAATCCGACTTTAAGACGCCTATCAATGATCCGTTTATTTTGGTGCAGTGGCGCTTGAAAATCACCGGCGAACAAGTTACCAAACTTACAGTGCAGATCAAATCTATCTTTGGGTGTGAGCGTTTCGTCTGAAAGGCTTGAAAAAAGTAATCTGCTATAAACGTTGCCGCGCAAATTTGCGTCTTCCGTATTTGCAACGACTTCAAGGAAGATTTTGCGCGCCTCGCTGTGATTACCAGCAGAATCAATAGCGACGGCAAGCCCAGTCTTTGCCCATAAATTTTGCGGCTCTAGACGTAAAGCAGTGCCAAAGTGCCGCGCAGCTACTTCTCCAGACAAAAAACCTTGCGCTGCTCGCCCTAGTCCGATTTCAAACGCGGTATTTTCACCAGAACTTTGTTTTATTTTTAACAATAATTCATAGGCTTCGCGGCAACGTCCCAATTCTATGTAGGCCATTGCCAAATAAAAAGCCCCATCCACCATATTGGGTGCAACGTCGAGCAGCTTTTTAGAAACCTCCGCTTGCTCGGGATGCCACCCAAGTCGCCATAGCGTTATTACTTTATTTTTTAAAGCCGCAATGTAGCTGTTGTCGATGGCAAGGGAAGCGTCGAATGCGGATAGCGCTTCCTCCAATTTGCCGAGAGCGGTAAACGCATTGCCTAAATTGTTATGGGCGAGCGCAAAATTTGGGTTAACTGCGATAGCCTGCGTTAGATGTTGCAGTGCCTTTTCAGGGTTTTTTAAGTGAAGCAGCAATAGTCCAAAATTATTCAGCGCATCTGCAAAATCAGGCTCAAGTTGAAGCGCATTTTCGAATGCATTTTTAGCGGCCTCTAGCTCCCCTGCTCGTGCAAACGAAATTCCGCGATCGTTCCAATGTTGGGGCGTGCCATCCATACGCTTAAATGTCATTTATTACTCAAATGAATAAGAGTTGTCCTAGGGTGCTAGTGTACCAATGTCAGCCCCGTCACCCTCACCACCCCTCTTGCCATCCGCGCCAAGGGAATACAACGCAAACGGCTGGCCGTTAGCGCCTGGTACAGCGTATTGATATGGATTTTTCCACGGGTCAACGGGCAAGTCACCGTCTAAATATGGCCCACGCCAACGCGCGGCGATTGTCGGGTCAGTCGGCTTCGTCGATAGCGCTGCAAGGCCTTCTTGCTGCATGGGATAACGCCCGACATCAAGCCTAAATGTTTCTACCGCGCTGCGTAACATTTTGGCTTGCGTAGCGGCGAGCTTTGGTGCTTCACGATCTAGCGTGCCGAGCAACCGTGGGCCTAGCAAGCCAGCGATGGCAGCAATGATAGCAAGCACGACTAGCATTTCCATTAAGGTAAACCCACGCATTGTAGAACTACGACGTAACATTATTTACCCTTCGTGTTGGTGACTAGCTGCACCAGCATATCCCAATCATTTGGCGGAATGCGGGCAACAGGCTCGGCGCCACCCTTACCGTCCGGTTGATACACAACTATTTCTGCTTCTTGAATGCCGCTCATGACACGTTCTTCAGTGCGTGCGCTGCCGTGCGTGTGCGAGACCATCACCACATTTTTCCCCTTCGGTGGCATGCTTGCCAGCTGCGCAAAACGCAGCGAATTTATATCCGTACCGGCGTTTTGGCCAATGACGTGGTTCAAATCTTGGGTCATTTTGACCGCGCCCACATCCATCAATTTAGCCGTCTCTTGCACTCGACAAAATTGGCTCGCTCTGATCTCAGCAATCGGCAGCTTGAGTTCGCGCATCGCCGCACCTACTTTTTTAGCTTGCTCGCGACCCATGTCAGACATATTGCGTTGAATCATGCAGTTTTCCCACCACATCGGGACATTGAGCAAATCTTGATCCGCACCGACGTTTGATTGAGCATGACGCATATACAAATTAAAGCCGCCCTTGCGTAATGCCGTAATTAACGCCATTCCTTTGATTTCACGTGCCGCATCAATCATTGGCGGCTGGGGTGCAACAGGTGGCTGCACCACCTGCGGCGCTTGGACAATTTGTGCGCTTGCCTGCGGCACGGTAGATTGAATCACAACCTGCTGATTATCATAGACAGGTTGCTTGCCGATATATTGCCACTGGCCGGGGGATAAGGCGGCTACAAAATGAAAACGGCCGTTGCCTTCAGGCTTAAAAATTAAGGTGTCGCCTTCCATTACGAATGCGAGCATGGTGTGAACAATTGTTGGTGGCAATGCGTGGCCAACCAAAATACGATTTTGCCCCAGCGGCGGCATGGTTGATAGCATAGCCACAATACCGCCCGCCAAATCCGCCAATGTGCGTTTTTGTGAATTGAATGCGGTAATGTCGTTTAAAGCGGCGTTACGCAGTGGCGCGGATAGTCCTAAAAATACGCCAGTGTCATATGCGCGGCAAAATTCACTGGTCTGTACATCACTCACTACAATACGCTGCTTGCCTAACGCCAATCCTACTGCTTGCGCATTTGGCAGCGCGGCGGCGTTGGTGCGTTGCGTAGTGGCGCAGTTTTTCCACCAGTCACCAGTGCCCCGTGTATCGGTTAAGCCCGGCTGAACTTGCCCGTGGCGAATGTAGATAATGTAGCCGCCGCGACGTAACTCGCGAACGAGGCCATCTATCAAACCATACGCCTCATCAGCCACTGAAAGCCTAGAAGAACTTAGATTTACAACTTCATTTATTGGTTTAGGCTGATGTGTATGACCTGTTAAAACAAAGGTCCACAATAAAAAAGCCATCGCTATCTTGCATGCACAAGATGCGATTAATTCTTTGAGAAAGTTGTATGCACCAGACATACTCAACGATATCGTCATTTTTTTCTCTTTTGTCTGGCGTGCATAAGGGCTTTCCATTTAATGTAGTTTGCCATTTCGCCCCACTGCTGCCAATTCAGGCGCGCTATTAGCTGAATCTCTCCATCGGGCAATGTGCGTAAAATTGCACTTTCGTCGCTTTGGAGATCAGCCAGAACAGGATGTGGTGCTGCGCTTACTGGCAATGGGAATCCAAATAGCGCTATGATCGCGCCAGCTCTGCCAAATGTCATGTGCCCCGTGATGTGTGTGCGAGTTTCCGCATCCCTCAAGCCGCCAGCCCGCTGCACTTCAATTGGATTTAGGTCGCTTGTGGTGTAAATCTTATGTTTACTTCCTGCAATGTAGATAGCGGTAGTCTTTGCAGTGCAATGCTCTGCAGCCTCAACTAATCCAAGAACAACTTGGAGTGTATTTAGTGCATTGTTGACGACCGCCGCACGCCGCTGACCTTCTTCAGAAATTCGAGGCGTATATGCACAGTTTTTCCACCAATCTTTGGTATCGGTCTGGTTTTGACCTACGGTACTCGCTGGGGCGAAATAAACGCTAACGCCGCCGTGAAACAACTGACTAGCGACGTCTTCATACAATAACGCTAAATCAGTTTCTGAGAAATTCTGTTTTGCTTGGCCAGTCAACGGCAGGCAAACAAAAAATATCACAAACAACCTGACTATTACTAGCCTAATAGTATGTGGTGTCAAAAAGCTTACTTTATACATAATCAAAAACGTAATAATAAATTTTATTCAACCGAGAGTGTCCATTAACGTTTGAGATGATAACGAGGCTATTTTTGGGTGTATTTTCTGTTGACTGACGAATGAATGGCGAGTTATTAAAGCTCAAGAAACAGGAAAGACGCCAAAAATAGTCCGTTGGCAGTCAAACAGTTCAAAGGGACGCCCTATGGAAAATCTCGGTTCAACTCGAATACAGGAAATGTATCGTTCAATTTAATGGGAAACAACAAACAAAAAGGGGCCGAAGCCCCTTTTTGTCGTTGCCACTAAATTAAATTAGCGGCTTGTAGCACGGTACAACGGTGAGTTAGCAACTGAACCATTAGGTGAAGTTAATACATATGAACCCATTGTTACGGACGCATCTGAGGCAATGTTAAACGTTACTTGATATGGCCCAGGGAACGCTGTTGTGTCAGCTGGCAGCAAGCTGCTCATTGTTACCAATGTCTGACGGTTAGCACCCAATGTACCTGTTAAAGTACCACCTGTAACTAAGCCAGCTGCATTTCTTACAATAACTGTGTAAGGAACTGATGCTGGTGTTGTTTGGGTCAAGAAGAAACGGCTGATGAAACCAGTTGTTGCAGTAACCCATGGTGATTCATACTGCACACCATCACGACCAATTGAGCCAGTTGTAGTAGGGCCAATCGAGGCAAGTGTGTAACCAGTGTTAGCAGTACCAACAAAAGAAGCTGTATAAGTTGATACTGGGATTGCTGTTGTGCCGTTGACGGTGTAGGTCACGTTGGTAGCTGTGAAACCAGCTGCTTGTGCCGCTGTCAAATTAACGGTCGCACCAGTGGCTGAAACTGCTGAAGCTGGATTTGCACCCAACGTTACGCTGGCAGCAGAGGCGGCAGCAGAAAAGTCACCATTCATTGTCAACACATTAGATAAATTTGCATTAACTACTGTCGAAACAAATGCGCAAGTTGTGCCATTAGGGGAGAAAGGTAGACCTTCCGTTAGACGCAAGGTTGCAAATGCGCCGCCACAAGCATTCGCCGCTGTAAGCGCTGGACCAGCCAAGTCAAGCTGAGCAACGCGTGCTGATAAGGCTGTTGAGGCTCCACCAGTTAGATTCAAATAAGATGAAATTGCTGTGGCGGTTTGGTTTTGCTGAGCAACAGCGCGCAAATTAACTGCTGGCGAGAATGTTGCCAAGTTAGCAGTGGCAGTATACAAAACTGGCGTTTGTGCCTGCGCAGCAGCTATAAACTCATAAACTTCCATCGTAACGGATGCAGCTGCAGCCGTGCTAGCGATAGTGACACCACCAGCTGGAATTTGGAACTGAATGCCGTCATTAACGTTAATATCTGCACCGGCTGTAATTTGGAAAATTACGAAATTAGAACCAACCGTACCACCTTGTGAAACTGAAGTGGAAAAGTTTGCAGCAGCTACGGAAGGTAACTGTGCAGCGCCGGCAAAACCAGCGAAATTGGCGGCAACAACAGGGACTGCGAATGTTGCGTTGTTCAAACGAACACGGTAGAAACGGTTTTGGGTATTACTGGTACCAATACCCAAAATCGACCGAACGTTGTAGCCAGCGGTGCCGATAGCAACGCCAGCCGAGATTTCGCGCGCATACGGTAGTGCAACTGTTGCGGCAACTGTTGGGTTAAGAGAAGGCAGGGTCACGGTAGCTTGGGCTTGTGCGCCAACAGAAAACAGGGTTGCAACTGCAGCCGCCAAAAGTGAAACTTTATTTTTTGAAACTTTCATACGATCTCCTTGAAGGATTGTTGATACTAAAAATGTTGCTAAACGGTTTAGCGAGGCAGTTCGTTCTTTTTATAATCGCGCCGGCGCGATGGGGTTTCCTTCAAAGAATCGTAGCTGACCTTGCTGACATCGTAAGTTTAATACGACGACAACGCAATGGTAAAGAAAAATCCTACACTTTGCAAATACACGCGTGTTTCTCGTGGTTTTGCGTATGCAGTGTTGCAGTATTACAACAATCCACAGCAGTTAAGAAGTCACTTTAACTGTAAGACGTGGCATTGTCGCTCATCGACATGTGCGAGAATATTTTGATTTCACTACTGTTGCAAGTGTTTTTTCGTGCCTTCGCAAGAAAATATTGAATTCGATAGCGAATTATCAGTGGCAATATGAAAATTGGCCATTCATCACAACCCCGACCGCAACCAACGCAACCACCTTGCACCATATAAACCCATGACGGCAGATACCACCAACATTCGTGACTTTGAAAACCAACCTGACCTCATCGGCGCACGGCTGGTGGCCGCAGGCAGAATCGTCGCGTCCGACGTTGAGAAAGCGCTGGCGTTCCAGCGTGAAATTAGTGGTGTCGGTGCTGCAACCGGCATCCGCGCGGCGAGTAATCGACTAGGCGCGGTGTTAGTGCGAATGGGTGCGCTCTCGGAGGAAACGTTACTGCCGCATTTGAGTGACCAAACTAATTTGCCTTTATTGTCGTCCGCCACGCTACCCAGCAGCACGCCGGATGCCGCCATGGTGAGTGAGGCGTTGAATTACTTCAAGCTCACGCGTAGCTGGTGGCAATCGCGCGAGGCGGTGCCGTTTATGCATCAATCTGGGCTGGTGGTGATGGCAAAAGACCCGCTAGATCGCGAATTAAACGAGCTGGTGGGTCAATTTGTGGGTAACGATTCCGCGCTAGTAGTGGTGACGTTTTGCTGGGCGCGCAGTCAAGATTTAGCACGCGCCACGCAGCTTTTACGTGACGGGGAAACGCGCGCGCGTAGTGGCAATTTGGGCGATGCGAATTATTTGCGCGGGTTGGCCGAGGAAGCGCCGGTGATTGAGTTTGTCAATAACGTGTTGGCGCAAGCCGTGGATGAGCGCGCGTCGGATATTCATATTGAGCCGGGCGAGCGTGATTTTGAAGTGAGGTTACGCGTGGATGGCGTATTGCAAACCCGCATGGCGCGGCCTCGCGATGGTTTTGATGCGATTGCGTCGCGCGTAAAGTTAATTTCGGGCTTAGATATTGCGGAACGCCGCTTGCCGCAGGATGGCCGCATTACCACGCGGGTAGCCGGTGTCGAAATGGATATTCGCGTCTCGGCCATTCCCGGGGTACATGGCGAATCATTGGTATTACGGTTATTGCCAAAAGAGCGTGCCGATTTGTCATTAGCATCACTTGGTATGTCGCCAGACATTTTGGCGGCCTTTCAGCAGATATTGCAGCAACCAAATGGCATTGTGCTGGTGACAGGCCCAACTGGTTCGGGTAAAAGCACCACGCTCTACTCGGCGCTAGCGTCGATAAACGACCGTAGTTTGAAAATTGTGACAGTAGAAGACCCGGTTGAATATCGCATGTCGGGTATTACGCAAATACAAACGCACACTGAGATTGGCTATACCTTTGCGCGCGCGCTGCGATCAATTTTGCGGCATGACCCGGATGTGATCATGATTGGTGAAATACGCGACGCCGAAACCGCTGAGATTGCGATTCAATCTGCACTTACGGGGCACTTGGTGTTGGCGACCATTCATACCAACGATGCGCCGTCCGCATTTACGCGCTTACTTGAGATGGGCATTGAGCCATTTTTGTTAGCCACCTCTGTCCGCGCCGTATTAGCGCAGCGATTAATTCGTAAACTCGCGCCGGCAACATCAGCTGCCATCGTTGCACCGCAATGGCTGCAAGATGAATTTACAACGCTTAAAAAAGCCTACCCAAGTGCGCTACCGCCAACCCCGAATTTTAGGGCGCCCGCGTCTGGACGTGATGAGGCAAGCGCATATCGCGGGCGTTCTGGCATTCATGAATTATTAACCGTGACGCCGGCCATTCAAGACGCCATTGTGGCGCGCGCCTCCTCAATGGAATTAGCGGGAATAGCTCGGCAATCGGCGGTGGGTTGGAAATTTCGCACGCTCCGTGAAGATGGCTTGATTAAAGCCGCGCATGGTGTAACCAGCGTGGAAGAAGTGCTGCGGGTGGCGGGCTCGCAAAGCCAAGGTGTCGGTGCGGATGACGCGATGTTGGCTGAAGACGGGGCGTTGTAAGCAATGCCGCAATTTCGTTTTGAAGCCATTAATAGCCAAGGCGCTGCCGTCGAAGGGTCGATGGAAGCGGGCTCCTCACAAGAGGCATTGCTCACACTAAACGAGCAATCACTCACGCCGACTAACCTCGTTGAAGAGGGCGGCATTTCGGCTGAAAGTGCCGCGAAATCCTCGTCAATACTAGGTTTTAGCAAAACCACTAAAGTTACTGAGAGCGAAAAAATACTAATTATTCGGGAGTTAGCCACTCTCTTGCGGGCGGGTATTACGTTAGTAGACGCGGTGGATTCAATTGCCTTGGCGCGTGTCGGTATGCCGACCGGCGTCGGATTACGCGCAACCTATCGCAGCCTCAATGCGGGCAATCCGTTTGTGACTGCATTGAACGCGTCGAAAATTGAATTTCCTAAGTACGTGGAGCAGCTTGCTGCCACTGGCGAAATGACGGGTAAATTGTCACCAGCATTGGCGGATGCGGCAAAGCAAATGGAATATGACGCGCGTATCAATCAAGAAATGCGTAACTCGCTCACTTACCCGGTTATTTTGGTTATTGCGGGTATCGCGGCGGTGCTGGTGATTTTTTTAGCCGTCGTGCCGCGGTTTGCAAATTTAGTCAAAGGCTCACGCGGTGCCGATATTCCAGAAATTTCACTCGCGGTGATTAAAGTTGGCGTGTTTATGCAGGCTAATTGGCTGTGGCTTTTAATCGCCGCATTGGCGGGTGTCGGCTTATTTTATTTAAGCATTCGCGATACTGCCGGTCGCACCCGTTGGCTAACAAGGCTATCCAGCATGCCGCTGGTGGGCGATTGGTTACGTGAGGCGGAAATTGGCCGCTGGGCGACGACCCTAGGCGCGCTGCTAGGCAACCGGGTGCCGATTTTGTCCGCGCTCGAATTATCCGCCGGGGGCTTACGTTTTCCTAAAATGCGCGAGCGGGTGAATTTTGTCATTCGTGATGTGCGCGGCGGCGCGACCTTAGCCGAATCTTGTGCAAAATATGCGCTAGTGGGGCCGACGGGTGTGAACTTAATTCGCGTCGGCGAAAAATCAGGCGAGTTGCCGCAAACGGTGGCAACGCTAGGCGAGTTATCGATGGAGTCTGGGCGCAACCGGATGAAGCGATTACTCATCCTCATCGAGCCGTTAGCGATCTTAACTATTGGCGCCATTATCGCCTTCATCATGATTGCGATAATGATGGCGATCACCGGGCTAAATCCACGATAAGTCAGCCATGCCAGCCAAGATAAAATTACAAACTCGCCTATTGGCGGATGTTTTGAAGCGAATATGCTTGAAGATACCCGCCGATATTAGTGCTTTAACAATTATTTATAAAGACCAAAATGAGCACTTTTCCCACCATTCGCTGGATTGAGCCAAACGGCATGTCGAGTGCTGCACGCTGGCGATCTGAGGCTGGATTGCCGCCGCACCCGCGCGTGCAAGTGGCCGATGAACAAATGTCAGCCGATACCGCCTATCGACTCGCTTGCGAGGGCACGGCGCTGCTCTGGCGTGGCGACTTTCAAAACGCGCGGCAGATGCTGATTGCGATGGCAAAACGGGTGGATGAAAAAGCCCGTAAATTACAAAAAAACGCGGCCAAGCCGCCTGTCACCAATGCAAAACTTAAGATAAAACCGCCGCCGTCGGCCATTGACGCGTTTAATTTGCATCGTCTCGCCCAATCGCAACGCGCCCGCACGCTCGGCATGTTGCTCATCCCAATGGCGGGCGACTACACGGTGCTATTGCCGCGCGCGCCTGATCTACAGCGTGCATTTATCGACGCTTATGGGTTGCCTGGCAAAGATGGCGCGTCGGGAGATTCGGTGGTGTCCATGCGCGAATTACTAGGCATTGTCGGCGCACATGAATGGCGTAAAAAAGGCGTGATGGTCGATGCGCTGGGCGAACACATACATCCGCACTACGGCGTGTTCGCGCCGGTAAGAAGTGAGTATGTTGACTTAGTCGCGAGCGCCACTTTTCCCGCTAACGCGGACCATAAAGTGCCAAAAACGCTGCCGTTAGCATTCGATATCGGCACCGGCACTGGCGTACTCGCGGCCATCCTCGCTAAACGCGGCGTGGCACGCGTGGTGGCAACCGATATGGATTCGCGCGCTATTCGCTGCGCTACCGACAATATGCGGCGCTTTAAGCTAGCCAGCACGGTACAAGTGATGGAAGCCAATCTTTTCCCAGAGGGGTTAGCGCCGCTTATCGTGTGTAATCCGCCGTGGATACCCGCACGCCCAAGTGCGCCAATTGAGTCCGCTATCTATGACCCAGATAGCCAAATGCTGCGCGGCTTTTTAGCAGGCCTTGCCGCGCACCTAACACCACAAGGCGAAGGCTGGCTGATCCTGTCCGACATTGCGGAGCACTTGGGTTTACGTACCCGCGAGGAGTTGCTAGGGCACATCAACGCTGGCGGTTTAACCGTCATCGAACGCCTTGACGCGCGCCCTACCCATCCGCGTGTTGCCGACGCCACGGACCCACTGCACGCCGCACGCGCGGCCGAGGTCACCTCCCTTTGGCGACTCAAGAAACAAGCCGTGAGTAGCACGTGAAAATCCACGCACGACTCCAACCTTTGCTAGATGACGGCTTAATCACCAGCGTGGTTCGGCAACTCATGAGCGGTAAAGAGGCGATGGTATTTGTGGTGCGTTCAGGTGAAGAAGATGACGCGCCCGTTCGTTGCGCCAAGATTTATAAAGAAGCCAACAAACGAGCCTTTCGCCAAGCGGTGGATTACACCGAGAATCGCAAAACCAAGAATTCTCGCCAAGCCCGTGCAATGGCAAAAGGCTCGAAATTTGGTCGTGAATCGCAAGAGGCCGCTTGGCAAAGTGCAGAAGTCGATGCGCTTTATCGACTGGCCGCCGCTGGCGTGCGTGTACCAAAGCCGATCAACTTTCACGAAGGCGTATTGCTGATGGAGTTGGTCACTGACGCCGATGGCAACGCCGCACCGCGCTTAAACGATGTGACATTCGCACCCGACTTAGCCATTGAAATGCATCAGCAACTCATCAAGGAAGTGGTTCGCATGTTGTGCGCGGGCGTCATTCACGGTGACTTGAGCGAATTTAATATTTTAGTTGCCGCCGATGGCCCGGTGATTATCGATCTACCGCAAGCGGTGGACGCCGCCGGTAACAACCACGCGGAAGCAATGCTTAAACGCGATGTGAATAACCTAAAAAATTACTTCGGTCAATTTGCACCGGTATTACTCACCACACTTTATGGTGACGAAATATGGGCACACTACAAAATCGGCAAACTCACCATGGACACGGTACTCACCGGGCAATTTAACGCAACGCATAAAAAAGTTGATATGAAAGGCGTGCTGCGTGAAATTGAAGATAGCGAATTAGCCGAAAAAGCGCGACTGATGCGAAAGCAGATGCGCGAAGAATAGCGCTTGCGCTAGTGTAGGGCTTTATCTTGTTTGCGATTTAGTCGATGTTCAATTTCCAGCGTAACGACGGTCATCGAACACCTGTCCGTCCAACCGGCCGACGAAACAGACGCTTTCCAACGGGCGTCTTACCGTAGCCCGGACAAGCGAAGCGACTCCGGGTAATCCGTTACACTACGACCACCCCGGAATACACTGCACTCCTTCCGGGCTACGGGCACTCATTAAATTGCTCGATTTATAAATCATTCATGCATAAACCCTTAATCCCTACTTGTCATTCCGACAGAGCATGGTTTTACAATGCGAAGAGGAATCTTATCCGCATTGACCGCAGAAATACGCGTAGATCATCCAATCACGCAGATGAGATTCCTTACAAAACCGTTCGGAATGACATGCTCTTTAATTTATTCTGTCTTTGACATCCTCCCCGCCCTCAGCCTGACGGCTGCCGCTCTCAAGAGCGGAAAGGACGGGGATTCCTACGGCGCTACGCAAGAGCAAGCTCATTCACAGTCACTTCGGTGGGTTCCTGTTGCCGGCGACTTACTGCATCGCTCGCTTGGCAGGCTAATAAGCGGTATCCCCGCTCTAATACATTGATCGCGCCGACGACATCGGCGTGATTCTAGTAGCCGAAGCTCACACAAGCGAACTTAGCTTGGGTGGTGCGATTGTCCTTTGATACGTGGCCGCAGCAAGGACAAGTCCTGCTCGCGTTGTGCGGTGGCACAGCCAGCAACATGCCGCCGTTCCAGTCCAGCTTATAAGCTAGCTGGCGGCGAAACTCAAACCAGCCTTGGTCCAAGATTGCTTTG